>JAABUK010000554.1_pt1 | contig 76954 bp, 56 predicted proteins | sample 5559141 | NCBI WGS metagenome assembly JAABUK01 (sample SAMN10711869, study PRJNA513367) | rock metagenome | isolation source: Antarctica rocks | place: Antarctica: Victoria Land, Pudding Butte nord | collected 2016-01-03
GCCGACTCCTCATCCGATGGGACAAGCTCGCCGCCAACTACCTTGGCTTCGTTCAACTCGCCGCCTCGCTCATCATCTACCGCAAAATCAGACAAGCACGAACACTTTCTGGATAGGGGCTAAGCCGCGCTCCGGCTCCGACTCCCGCCCGCAAGCGGCAAGTACTTCCTCAAGTACTTGCCGCTTTTGCGTTTGTGCCGCGCCCTCGCGCGCTGCGTGGGCGCGCCGCCCGCAGCAGCGAAAATGCTTTCCAAATTTGCGTGCGGAACGTGTATGATAGGGCAACGCCGGGGCGAGGCGGCGGCGAGGAACCGATGGAGCACGTGGAGCACATGGTGGCGCGGCGGGGCGGCCTTCAACTGCGCGAGCAGGAGCGGGAGGCGCTGCGCAAGATCGTGGCGGCCCGCTTGCAGTCGCTCAAGCTGAGCCCGGAGAGCTACTGCCGCCTGCTCGAAGGCGGCGTGGCCGGCAGCGAGGCGGAGTGGGCGCACATCTTCGCGAACCTGACCAACAACGAAAGCTACTTCTTCCGCGACGCGGGCCAGCTCGCGCTGCTCGAAGGCTCCATCCTGCCCGAGCTGATCGAGCGCAACCAAAGCACGCGCACGCTGCGCCTGTGGAGCGCGGGCTGCTCGACCGGCGAGGAGCCGTACTCGCTGGCCATGATGCTCGACGAGCTGCTGCCGCGCTCCGAGAGCTGGAACGTGCTCATCCTGGGCACCGACCTCAGCCAGGCCGCCCTGGACAAAGCTCGCGGCGGCGTTTACGGCCCGTGGTCGTTCCGCGCCACCAGCCCACGCCGCCGCGAGCACTACTTCCAGCCGCAGCCCAGGACCTTCGAGGCAGGCGCCTTCAGCCTCAAAAGCCCAGCCGCGCGCGACGACAGCAGCCTCAAGGTGGAGCCGCGCATCCAGCGCGCGGTCACGCTGCAGGCGGGCAACCTGGTCAGCGACGCCTTCCCCTCGCCGTCGAGCGGCCTCTTCGACATGGACTTGATCGTGTGCCGCAACGTGTTCATCTACTTCTCGCGCGAGGCCATCGCGCGCGTGGTCGAGAAGTTCAGCCGCACCCTGCGTCCCGGCGGCTACCTCCTGACAGGCCACGCCGAGCTGCACGACGCCCCGCTGCACGGCCTCCAGCCCCGCGCCTTCCCCCAGAGCATCATCTACCAGCGCCCGCCAGCGCCCGCCCAGCCGCACGCTCATGCGCAGCCAGAGGTTGCCGCGCCTTTACCTCAGCTCAGGCCGCCCGCGCCTGCAAGTACTTGGAGGCCCGATGCCGCGAGCGTTGCCGCATCGCCCGAGCCCAACATCGCGGAGGTTGGGGCTGCGAACGAGGTGGGGCTGCTGCTGCTTTCGGCGCAGGCGCAGGCGGACGCGGGGCACCACGAGCGGGCGCGCGAGCTGTGCCGGCGCGCGATGGCGGTGGATGCTCTGTCGCCCGCGGCTCACCAGCTGCTGGCGCACATCGCGTGGGAGGAAGGCGACCGCGAGGCGGCCAAGAGCCTCTTCAAGAAGGTGATCTACCTCGCGCCCACGCTGGTGTGGCCCTACATCGAGATGGACGCCATCTACAGGCAGGAGGGCGACGCCGCGCACGCGCGCATCATGCGCCGCGCCGCCCTGCAAGTACTGGCCGCCCTGCCGCCCGAAAGCGCCGTGCCGCACGCCTCGCCCCAGCACTCCGCTGCGCCGGCCTCGCCTGGGCTCGCCCCAGCTGCGGCGCAAGCTGGTGCTGCTGGCCGAGGACTCGCTGGCCACGCGCACCCTGGAAAAGCGCATTTTGGAAGCGGCTAGCTACGAGGTCGTGACGGCTGTGGACGGCGCGGATGCCTTCAGCAAGCTGAGCTCGCGTGAGTTCGACGCCGTGGTCTCGGACATCGAGATGCCCAACCTGAACGGCCTCGGCCTGGCCGAAAAAATCCGCCAGGACGCGCGCTACAACGAGCTGCCCATCATCCTGGTGACTTCGCTGGCCTCGGAGGACGACCGGCAGCGCGGCGCCCAGGCCGGGGCCAACGCCTACATCAGCAAGGGCACCTTCGAGCAAAAAGCCCTGCTGGACGCGCTGGGGAGGCTCGTCTAAGTGGCTCCGCTCGCGCCCGCCGCCACGAAAACAACGGCTCCGGTTCGCGTCTTCCTGGTGGACGATTCGCCCGTCGCCTTGCTTTTGCTGCAGCGTTTGCTGGCCGGGGACGCGGGCATCCAGGTCGTTGGCACGGCGCGCAACGGGCGCGAGGCGATGGCCCTGCTGCAGGCCGCGCGGCCCGATGTCATCGTGACCGACTACTATATGCCCGTGATGAACGGGCTGGAGCTGGTGCGCGAAGTGATGGAGAAGTTCCCGCGCCCGATCCTGGTCGTCTCCTCAGCCGTGGGCGCCAGCCGGGACGAGACCTTCGCGCTGCTCCAGGCCGGGGCCGTCGACCTCTTCGCCAAGCCGCAGGGCCTGGAAAACAGCGCCGAGGCAGCGGCTCAGCTGGCGCAGAAAATCCGCCTCGTGGCCGGCGTCTCCGTCATCTCGCGCCGCGCCGCCTCCAGCTCGCAGCCCCCCGCCAGCCCGCTCGCCCCAAGTACTTGCACGCCGCCTCGTGCCGCTGCGGTTCGCGATGGCAGCGCAGCGGCAGCCGCGCGGGGCGAAAGTCCCACGCGCCCGGCAGCCATGGCTTCGGCTCAGCAGCGTGTGTATGCGGGCCGCGTGACTTCGGCGCACGCGATTGCGCGCGGCCAGACCGGGGCGCAGCTGGTGGCGATCGGCGCTTCGACGGGCGGGCCGCAGACGCTGCAGGCGATCTTGAGCGCGCTGCCCGCGAGCTTTCCGTGCCCCATCTTGTGCGTGCAGCACATCAGCCACGGCTTTCTGGAGGGGCTTGTCGAGTGGCTGGCGCGCAGCTGCCGGCTGGGGGTGCGCGTGGCTCAGGACGGCGAGGAGGCGCGCGCGGGCACGATCTACTTCGCGCCCCACGACAGGCACCTCGAAATCGGCGCGGGCAACTGCCTGCTGCACTCGCCCGCGCCGCCCATCGACGGCCACCGGCCCTCGGCCTCGGCTCTGTTCGGCTCGGTGGCGCGCTGCCTGGGGCCGCGCGCCGTGGGCGTTTTGCTTACGGGAATGGGCAGCGACGGAGCCGCCGGGCTCCTCGAAATGGCGCGGCGCGGCGCGGCGACCATCGCCCAGGACGAGGCCAGCAGCGTCATCTTCGGGATGCCGCGCCAGGCCATCGAGCTGGGGGCCGCGCAGTATGTGCTGCCCCTGGATCAAGTCGCGCCGGCCCTGGAGCGGCTGGCCGCTCCCGCCGCCACAGCATCCGGGGCGCGCGCGAAGGAGCTGTAACCTCAACCAGCAACCCCAACCGGCGGCGCGATTCACAACCGGAAACATTTCCGTGCTACAATGGCGGCAGCAGCTTCAGGGAAGCGCGCAGGAGAGCCGAAACATGAGCGGAGCCCGGAAAATTCTGATCGCCGACGACAGCCCGGTGGTGTCGAAGATGCTGTCCATGGTGCTGCGCGGCGCGGGCTATGAGGTCGTGCTGGCCACTGACGGCATTGAGGCGACGCAGGCCGTCTACAACGAGATGCCGGACCTGGTGGTGCTCGACATCTTCATGCCGCGCATGAACGGCTACCAGGTCTGCCGCCTGCTCAAGCACGACCCCGCCGTGGCCCACATCCCGGTCACTCAACCGTGGATTAGCATCTTGACAACCCGCGCACCTGCCCGGCACCTTCTTGCGCGTCCCGCGCGTCCCGCGCTCGCTGCCTGGAGCGGATAGCGACGCGCCGCCCGTCGGGTAGCCGCGCCTCAAGCGCCCGCAAGTACTTGCTGCCTTCAGGCGGGCGCGGCTGCTTCCATCCTGCTAAACCCACTTGCGAATCGAAAATTGAAGCGCAACTGGAATTATGAGTTTGAAGTGTGGCATCGTAGGCCTGCCCAACGTGGGCAAGAGCACCCTGTTCAACGCGCTGACCAAAGCCGGCATCCCCGCCGAGAACTACCCGTTTTGCACCATCGAGCCCAACGTCGGCATCGTCGAAGTGCCCGACCCGCGCATCGCGCAGCTCGCCGGCATCGTTAAGCCGCAGCGCACCATTGTCGCGACCACGGAGTTCGTGGACATCGCCGGGCTGGTTCAGGGCGCTTCCAAAGGCGAGGGGCTGGGCAACCAGTTCCTGGCCAACATCCGCAACACCGACGCCATCGCCCACGTCGTGCGCTGCTTCGAGGACGAGAACGTGGTGCACGTCGCGGGAGCCGTCGATCCCGTTTCGGACATCGAAGTCATCAACACCGAGCTGGCCCTGGCCGATTTGTCCACGGTCGAGAAGACGCTGACGCGGCACATCAAAATCGCCAAGATGGGCGACAAGAACGCCGCTGCGCTGGTCAAAGTACTTGAGCCGGTGCTTGAGGTGCTCAACCAGGGCCACAGCGTGCGCTCGATGGGGCTGAGCCGCGAGGACAACGCCCTGCTCGCCTCGCTGAGCCTGCTCACCGCCAAGCCCACGATGTATGTGGCCAATGTGGGCGAGGGCGCTGTCGAAGGCAACCCCCTGCTCGAAAAAGTGCGCGAGTATGCGGCTCGCGAAGGTGCGCCGGTGGTGGCCATCTGCGCCTCGCTGGAGTCCGAGATCGTGGACATGAGCGACGAGGAGAAGATGGAGTTCCTCAGCGAGACCGGGCAGGTCGAGCCGGGCCTCAACCGCGTCATCCGCGCCGGCTACTCTCTGCTGGGCTTGCAAACCTACTTCACGGCTGGCGAGAAGGAGGTGCGCGCCTGGACTATTGAGATCGGCGACACCGCCCCGCAGGCCGCGGGCGTCATCCACACCGACTTCGAGCGCGGCTTCATCCGCGCTGAAGTCATCGGCTTCGCGGATTACATCGCGGGCGGCGGCGAGGCCGGGGCGAAGAAGGCGGGCAAGATGCGCGTCGAGGGCAAGGAATACGTGGTCGCGGACGGCGACGTGATGCACTTCCGCTTCAGCGTGTGAGCCCGCTCCCATCGAAGGCTCAACTGAAGGCTCAAGTACTTGCGGCTCACTGCTGCGCTTAGCTATGCCCCACGAATCTGATCCCGAACCCTGGCAGGTCGAGCGCACGGAGTATCTTTTTCGTGAGCCGTGGCTCACGGTGCGGCGCGACTCGGTGCGCATGAGCGGGGGCGGCGCGATCCCCGACTACTACGTGCTCGAATACCCCGACTGGCTCAACGTGCTGGCCGTGACGCGCGTGGGCGAGCTGGTCTTGATCCGCCAGTATCGCCACGGCATCCGGGCGGTTCACTTCGAGCTGTGCGCGGGGGGCGTGGAGCCGGGCGAGTCGCCGCTGCAGGCCGCCCGGCGCGAGCTGCTCGAAGAAACCGGCTTCGGCGGCGGCGACTGGCAGCCGTGGATGCAGCTCTCGGCCAACCCGAGCACGCACAGCAACCGCGTCCACTGCTTCCTGGCCACCGGCGTCGAGCGCCTCCAGGCGCCCCGCACCGACGCCACCGAGGAGATCACCGTGCACGTCGTCTCGCCCGAGCACGCGCGCGAGATCGTTTTCAACGGCGAGATGATCCAGGCCCTGTTCCTCGCCCCTTTGCTCAAGTACTTCGCGCAGCCAAGCCAGGCTTCGCGAGGAGATTCCCGATGACACCCTGCTCGCCAGGCTGCCCCATCTGCGCTCAGATCACGCTCTGCAACAGCGCAGAGCACCCACGCTTGATCGCCGAAACCCCGACCGGCTGGGCCGTGATGGGCCAGTCGCAGCTGCTTCGCGGCTACAGCCTGCTGCTGTGCAAAACCCCCGCTCGCGAGCTGCACGAGCTGGGCGAGGAGACGCGCCGCAAGTACTTGCAGGAGATGGCGACCTTGGCTGAGGCCGTCTTCAACGCAGCTCAGCCGCGCAAGCTGAACTACGAGTGCCTGGGCAACAGCGCGGGCCATCTGCACTGGCACATCCTGCCGCGCCACCAGGACGACCTGCAGCCCACAAACCCGGTGTGGGGCTTCTGGAACCAGCAGGACACCGCGCATTTCTACCAGCCCGAACGCGACGACGCCCTGCGCCACGCCATCCGCGACGAGCTGAAGCGGCTGAGCTGAAGCGGCTGAGCTGAGCATCGGTCAGCTTGCGTGCCGCGTGAACGCGGAGCATAATTACGAGCAGAAGCAAGATGACAACACAAAAACAGCGAGTTGTAGGCTCCGCTCTGGCAGCGGCTTTGTGGTTCGGGGCCGTGACCTGGGGCACGCCCTTGATTCGCAACTATCCGCTTGAAGCAGCGCGCTTCAACGTTGCTGTGGTCGTCGGCGCGGCGGCGCTTCTGCTGTGGCATCGCAGCAAAACCACGCGCCTGAGCGAGAAGAAGAGGTGCAGCCGGATGCTTTTGCTGGTGGCTGCCGGCATTGCGGTTTCTTTGGCTTCGGCTTGGGCGCTTCATCAGGCGTAGAAGGCTCGGCGGCAGGCGCAAGTACTTGCGCCTGCGTTTAATCGGCGGTGTCGGGCTTCCAGCTGTAGTCCGAGCCGCCCACCTTCTGCTTGAGCGCGACCTTGCCGTTCCTCAAGATGATGCGGTAAAGCTGGGCCACGATCTTACGCGGGCCGAGCTTTTTGGAGACGACCTTCAGGCGCACGGCCTGCCCTCGCGTCTGCTTGCCGAAGATCGAGGCCGTGGCCACGCCGTTCTTCACGGTGTAGGCGATGTAAAGCGGAGCCAAGGTCGGGTTCTTGAACTTCATGTCGAAGTTGCCCCAGCTGACGGTGGCGTCGCGCCCGATGGGGAGGTAGGCCACGGGCCGCGTGTGCGTCTGGTAGGTCGCGATCGGCAGCCCGGCCAGCAGCGCGGCGTTGAAGAGCGTGCCCGTGATCTGCGACACGCCGCCGCCCAAGCCCTGCTTCTTCTTCTGGTTCTCGAAGATGATCGCGGCCTGGTAGCCGCGTTGGCGCGTGCGCTCGCCCACCGTGTCGTTGAGCGAGAACACGCCGCCGGGCTTCACCAGAGTTCCGTTGATGGCGCGCGCGGCCAGCACCATGTTGAAGGTGCGGCCCTTCTTGCCCGCGTTGTAAGCCGTCGAGAAGGTCGCCAGGCGCCCGTCGATGCCCTTGAAGTCGGCACGCACGCGCCGGGGCTTCTGCTTGCGCACCAGCAGCGCGAACTCAGTCGAGGCCGCGCTGCGCGCCACCGCCAGCAGCAGCCGCACCGCCGAGCCGCCTGGGTTGAGCTGCTGCCCCATGGCCTCGGGCACGATCTGCATCCCGCGCCGCCGGTTGACGATGCGCGCCTCCGCTGGCCGCAGCGCGAACCGGGGCGCCAGCCGCTTCAGAGCCACGATCGAACGCTTCAGGTTGACGCGCAGCTTGAGCGGCACGTAAGCGTCGCCGCGAGCCGCGCGCCCCAGCATCCAGCCCAAATCCAGCTCGATTCCCACGCTGCCCCGCGACTGCCGCGCCTGGCGCGCGCCGCCCTTGAGCAGCACGCGCGCCCTCAGCTTGCGGCTCAGCACCCGCTTGAGACGCCGCGCCCGCGCTGTGCCGTCCAGCCCCCAGACATCCACGCCACCCACATTCTGCCTGCCGCTTTTAGGCTTGGCAACCGGCTGAGCGTGCGCGATGGGCTCGGGCTCGGGCTTGGACTTGGGCTGAGGCGAGGCCAGCAGCGGTGAGGTCGCAGCGAGAAGAAGAGCAACGGGAAGCCTGGGCATGAAGCGGCCTAACGCAAAAGAGCCGCCATTTGCCGGGCAGCAAGCCGCCGTAGAGCCGCAAGTACTTGCAGGCTCCGGCTGCGCCCTGACACTTGGCGGCTTCACAGCTGAAGCTGATACAGCTCGACGAGGCCGTCGATGCCCTTGAGGTTGGCGTGGAAGGGGCGCACTCTGGCGCCGCTGCGCTGGATGAGCTGGCGCACGTCGCTGCGCTCGTAGACCTCGCCTGAGATGACGACATCCCCGCCCTGGCTCGCGTTCTGGATGCGCGCGGCCAGGTTGACGGTGCGCCCGAAGTAGTCGAGCCGCTCGTTCGAGGTCACGGCGATGGCAGGCCCCAGGTGCAGCCCGATCTTCAAGATGATCGGGTGCTGGGCCGCCTTGTCGCCCCGCCCCCGCGCCTCCAGCTCAAGCTGCAGCTCCTGGTTAAAACTCCCAACGTGCGCCTGCATCTCCAGCGCGGCTTGGACAGCGTGGTGAGGTGAGCGGAAGACGGCCATCAGCGCGTCGCCGATGGTCTTGACGACGGCTCCGTCGCGCGCCTCGATGTGGCGCTGCAAAAACTCGAAGTGCGCGCGCACGCGCCCGAAGGCCTGGGCGTCGCCGGTGCGCTCATACATCGCGGTCGAGTCCTTCAAGTCCGAGAAGAACAAGGTCAGGCTCTCGACGCCCACGCTCTGGCCCGTGGCAAGTACTTCCGAGCCGAAGAGGTCGCGGAACTCGTTGAGCGTCGTCACGCGGGCCGCCGTGACCGCCAGCTCGTCCCACTCGACCTTCTCGATGGCCACCAAGATGTCGCGCCCGCTGGCGTTTTCGACGGTCAAATGCCCGTCCACAGCAGCCGCGCGCTCAACCGGCCAGCCCGCATCGGTGTAGACGAGCCTGGGAACAGCGGGCGCCTCGTCGTCGATTTCGACCTCGTGGTTGAGGCGGAAGACGCGGACGCGCAGGTCGTGGCTCACCTCGGGCACCGGCAGCACACGCTGCTGGCCGCGCGCGATGAGCTGCTGCACCAGGACGTGCGGCGTCACGAACGGGCCTCCGACGCAGTATTCTGTTGGGACAACCAGGCGCACATCGGGGTGCGGGCGGAACCTCAGCTCGATGTACTGGTCGAAGTTGGCGCTGTAATCGACGCCGCAGGCGTCGCAGTGGAAGGGCGAGGCGACGGCTTCGAGGTGCTCCTCATCGACTTTGGAGACGCGGCAGTTGGGGCACATCAAGTTCCACGAGAGGTTCAGCAGGCCGCAGCGCGTGGCGTACAGGAACACGCGCAGCGTCTGGTGCGGGTCGCTTCGCCACTCGCGGGCGAGGTGGAAGGGGCGTAGGGAGGCCGCCTCGTCGTCGCCGCGCGTGCGAATCCAGCGCGCCAGCTGCTCGATGATGGCGGGCTCCAGCCGCGCGCGCCAGCTCTCGCGCGGCTGGGCCTGGAGGCGGCGCAGCGCGTTTTCCAGGGCCAGCTCGTTGACCTGGGGCGCCCGCAACGGGCGCGGCAGCCCCAGCTCGCGCCGGATCATCTCGATTTGGGCAGCCGGAGCGCCGGGCTTCAGGGCAGCGTCAGGGTTCGGGCGCGCGGTTCGGGCTTCCCAAGTACTTGTGGCGATGGCGGCGGCGGGCAGGCCCCCGGCGCTCGCGAGCTGCGAATCGGGCGGCTCTAAAACCGCAGCGGCTTGATCGAGCGCGGTTTGCGCGGGCAAAAAGGCGCGCTCGCCGTACAGCGCGCGGATGTGGTCGTGGACATACTTCCACGTCTTGCGCAGCGAGTTGCCCGCGACGGCTTTGGCCAGCGCGACTCCAAGCACGTTCGAGGGCAGCACGCGCGCCGTGATTTCGAGCAGGGTGCCGCCGGGCATCTGCAGCGAGTCGCGCAGCAGGATGCCGCCGGTGATTTCCGCCAGCGGGCCGCCATCGAAGGCGCGCAGGATCGAGTAGCTCTCCTGCACAACCCAGTTGAAGGGATACTCGCGGTAGCGCACCGGCACACCCGAAAGCCGCGCGCGGGCCTCGCGGTACAGCACGCCCCGGTCGGGCGGCAGCGGCGCGAAGAGGACTTCGGGCAGCCCGATGGCGCGGTTGAGGTGGTCGGTGTGCGAGAGCAGGTGCCAGGTCTGCGCCCGCGAGAGCGCGATGTCGCGCTCCAGGCGGAACTCCTGCGGCGGCAAGGGCATAGAGGCTCGGTTCGAGAAGAGCAAGTACTTGCGGGGCACGCTCATTGTGTCCCAACGCGTCGCTTTCGTATCCTGCCAAGCAGAACTCGCCTCTGCCAAGCCCTACTCTTCTGCGCCGGCCCGCTCCAGCAATTGAGCCAGAAGCACAAAGCCATATGCCCGAGCCAGGGACAAAGCTGTGTCGCCGCCGTCGTCCCTGGCATTGATGTCGATGCCCCGAGCGATTAGCTCCTGAACCTCTTCAGGCGAGGCTGGGCCGGGAATGATGAGGATGAGCTTGGTTCGCCCCTCGTTGTCCCGCGCGTGCAGATCGGCGCCAAGAGCCAGCAGCATCTCGAAGGCCTCTGATAGAATCGGCGCGTGCAGCAGAGCCGTCCGCCCGTTCTCATCCCTGGCCTCGACTTCGGCTCCACGCTCCAGCAGCAGGCGCAGCATTGGTGCATCCGAGCGCTGAGCCGCCAGGATCAGGGACGTCTCGTTGTCATTCTGCTCATCGCGGGCGTTCACGTCCGCGCCCTCGTCCAGCAGCGCCTGAGCCGTAGCGACATCGCGGAGCAGAACAGCGTCGATCAAGGCCCGGTTGCGCTTGCGCCGCTTCGACTTGCTCATCGGTACTCACTGTACCAAAGAAGACCGCGCCCACAAGTACTTGTGGGCGCGGTTTCTGTTGCGCTTCAATCAGTGGCCGTCGCGCTCGGACGAGTGGCCGGGGAAGACGCGCGAGTGCGGGTCGATGTGGTGCTTGGCGTAGTTGGCGGCGGTGGCGGCCTCGCCAAAGCCCGTCGCGATCAGGCCGAGCTTGCCCTCGTAGCGCGCGATGTCGCCCGCCGCGTAGATGCCTGGAATGTTCGAGCACATCGAGCCCGCATCGACCTTGATGCCGCCAGCTTCGATGTCCAGGCCCCACTCTTTGATCGGCCCGATGTTGGCGATGAAGCCCAGGCACATCACGATCTTGTCTACCGGGAGCGTGTCCTCTTCTTTGGTCTTGTTGTTGAAGACGACGGCGCTCTTGATCTTGTCGCCGGCGACCTCGACGCTCTTCACCTCAACGAAGGTGCGCACATCGACGCTGGAGGCCATGACCTTCTTCACCGAGTCTTCGTGGGCGCGCCACTTGTCGCGGCGGTGGATGAGCGTGGTGCTCTTCGCCAGCGGCTCCAGCATCATGGCCCAGTCCATGGCCGAGTCGCCGCCGCCCACGATCAGGATGTTCTGGTCGCGGAAGACTTCGAGCTCCTTGACGAAATAAAACACTTCGCTGCCTTCGAGCGCGTCCAGCTCGGGCTGGGCGCCCGGCAGCTTGCGCGGCGCGAAGGCTCCCACGCCCGCCGCCACGATCAAGGTCTTGGTGCGGTGCTGCTTCATCACGCCGTGCGAGGCTTCAGTTGTCAGCGTGAAGGAGCCGTCCTCGTGCTTTTCCAGGTGCTCGACTTTTTCGCCCAGGCACACCGCGGGCCCGAACTGAAGGCCCTGCTCGACGCAGCCCTGGATGAGCTCCTTGCCCTTGACGGCGGGAAAACCGGCCACGTCGTAGATGAGCTTCTCGGGATACAGGGCTGAAACCTGGCCGCCCAGCTCGCCCAGCGAGTCGATGATCTTGGTCTTCATCTCGCGCATCCCGGCGTAGAAAGCGCCATACAAACCGGTCGGGCCGCCGCCGATGATGGTGCAGTCGAACATCTCGTCCGCATCGTGCGCGGGCTGGTCGCCCGCATCTTTGGGCACGAAGCGCGGGTCCAGCGGCTCGATGATGGACTCGCTCTGCACGGGCTCGCCCGAGGTGGTGTCGTCGGTGAGCTGAACCTGAGCGTCCCACACGTTGACGGTTTCATCGGCGGCGGCTTCGATGGACTCGGGCTGCTTGGAAATATCGGGCTGGTTCTCGGGCGTCGGCTCGGGCGTGCTCTGCTGGTCGCTCATGGCTTTGAAGAGGTTGAAATAGAAACCCGAGCCCATCGCTCGGACAAAAAGACCGCTAAAAGTTAGCCCAACTGAGCGCCCGCTTCAACGAGCCGCCGCCAATGAGTGTTATTGGGCTCCGCAAGTACTTGCACGCGTTGGAGAGGCACTTCCGAAGTTGAAAAGGTAAAATGTCCTGGATTCTGTGGGCCATCTCAGGCGCCATCGCCACCGCCGTGACTGCCATCCTGAGCAAGGTTGGCATGGAGAAAGTCGATTCGACGCTCGCTCTGGCCAGTACTTGATCCAAGTACTGGCCGCTTCTTTTGCCGTTGAGTTGGGTTGAGCTAAGCCATCGGCGCGAGCTGAGGCACGTCCTTGCCTTCATCTTGCGCGGCCTCGACCACGCGCTCGACGACGGTGGCCTCGCGGTTCATGTCGCGCTCGTTGCTCCAGTGGCTCAGCCCGATGGCCTGGGTCGACAGGTTCACTTCGCCCGGCTCCAGCCCGACTTCCTCAGCCGTCTTCTGGGCTACGTAACGCTCGGCTTCAATGGCGGCCTGGCAGCCCATGCCAGCCGCCGTGATCGCCTGGCGGTACATATGATCCGCGATGTCACCGGCCAGGAACACGCCCTCGACGATGCCTTCCGACTGCGCCGAGCGCGCCCGCGTGCGGCCATCGTGCAGCAGGTAGCCGTTCTCATCGGAGCCGACGACTGCGCGGAACAGCTCGCCGTTTGGCGTGTGTCCAATCGCCACGAACAGACCGTCGATTTCGAGCTCGCGCCTGTGGCCCGTGCGCGTATCCTGCAAGACGGCGGCGGCAAGTACTTCCTTGCCCTCGAAGAACTTGACCGTGGCGGCTGCGGGGTGCGGCTTGCCCAGCAGGTCCTCGACCTTGGCGTGCAGCACGAACTCGATCCTGGGGTTCTGCTGGGCTCGCTTGAGCATGATCTTCGAGGAGCGGAACTCCTCGCGCCGGTGCACGATGTACACCTTCGCGGCCAGGTTCGCCAAGTAAGACGCCTCTTCCATCGCCGAGTCGCCGCCGCCTACAACCGCGACTGTCTTGCCGCGATAGGCGTTGCCGTCGCAGGTGGCGCACGTCGAGACGCCTCCGCCCTGGCCGAAGAACTTCTCCTCAGCCGCAATGCCCAGCGTCTTGGAGGCGGCTCCGGTGGCGATGATCAGGGCGCGCGTCTTGTAGACCTCGCCGCTTTCGGTGCGGATGGTGTGGATGCCGCCGGGCACGATGTCAACCGAGGTCACGAACTCCTCGACCATCTCGGCCCCGAAGTGGCGCGCCTGCATTTCCATCTTCTTCATCAGGTGCGGCCCGCTCATGCCCTTTAGCTCGGCGATGGCCTGAGCCTGCTCGTGCGGCTCCTGGAAGTCGAAGGCGTCCAGGTCAACCGAGGTCTCGATGGCTGCGGGGAAGTTCTCGATGTCCGAGGTGTACATCAGCTGCCCGCCCTTGATGCGCGAGGTCTTCTTGTCCACGCTGCCGGCGATGAGCAAGGGCTCCAGGTTGGCGCGCGCCGTGTACAGAGCCGCCGTGTAGCCCGCGGGCCCCGAGCCGATGATGATGACGTTGCGCACCGTGTCGTGCGGCAGCGCGGGGCCTTGAGTTCCGTTGAGCAGGCCGTCCTCGTCGCGCGCGCGCCCGTTGGGGTTCATGTGGTTGTCGCTGCTGTGTCCGGTTTGAGTGTTCATAAAGTGTCCTCGCTGTCCTCGAATGGCTCAACGCAAAAGAGGCGCGCGCGTTGCCTGGCGCTGAGCGCAATGTCGCCGCAAGTACTTCAAGTACTTACAACGGCCTGGTGCTCAGCTGGCCAGCACTTGCAAAATCGCCTGGCCGTATTTCTCGACCTTGATCGGCCCCATGCCGTGCACCGTGGCCAGCTCCTCGCGGCTGGCGGGGCGGGCGACGGCGATTTCGCCCAGCGTGCGGTCGGCCATGATGCAGTAGCCTGGCAGGTTCGCTTCGAGCGCCTCGGTTCGCCTCCAGTCGCGCAGCTTCTCGAACAGCTTCTCGTCGGCCTCGCTCTCGAAGGCCCCCTCGAACTTGGGCGCGGCGGAAACCGCCCTCGTGGACTGAGCTGAAGACTGAGCCGAAGCCACGCGCCGCGCTTTGGCCAGCGGCGAGGCAACCGCGACCTGGCCGCGAGCCTTCCACGCCGCGCGGCCCGCGATGCTGACCGAGAGCACGAAGTACTCGTCCTCCTCGGCCTGATGCAGCAGCCCCGCGTTAATCAAGCCGAGCAGAAAATCATCGACGGCCTTCTCGTTGGCGCCGCGCAGGACGCCCAGCAGCGGGTGGTCGTCGTCGCGGAAACGCTGCACGTCCTTGGAGTTGGCGCCGCGCAGCACCTTGTTGAGCCGCGCCTTGCCGACCTTTGGCCACAGCGCGTCGATGCCTTGCAAAATGGCGTGCACGTCGCCGCCGTCGATGTTGAGCGGAACTCCGATGGCGGCTTTGGGCGCGGGCTTGGAGTCGGGCGCGGCAGCAGCGCGTTGTGAGGCCGGAGCGTCGCAGTTGTCGCAGCAGCCGCTGCGCTCGGGCAGCGGCTCGAAGTCGCCGAAGTAGTCCAGGATGGCCTGGCGGCGGCACTGGTTCGAGCGGCAGTACTCGACCATCTCGTTGAGGCGGCGCTTGCGCTCGGCCTTTTGCTTGTCGAAGTCGGCGCGGATGCGGCGGATGGCCTCGAAGGGGAAGTTCTGCTTGAGCACCTCAGCCTGCGTGCCCTCGGGCGTGTCGGCCAGCACGCGCACACAATTTTCTTTTTGCAGCTCGCGCCAGACCAGGCGGATGGTGTTGTCGTACATCTTGGGGAAGTGGTGCCGCCACCACTCGCGCGTCACCAGCACCTCGCCATCCTCGTCCACGCCTCGCCTCATGCGCGTGAAGGCCTCGCGCACATCGCCCGCATCGACGCCCTCGTTGTCGATGAAGAACTCGCGCACCCGCTTGTCGCCGGGCCGGTACATGATCACCACGCGGCTGGTGCGCCCGTCGCGGCCCGCGCGCCCCGCCTCCTGGTAGTAGCTTTCGAGCGAATCGGGGATGCCGTAGTGGATCACGAAGCGCACGTCGGCCTTGTCGATGCCCATGCCGAAGGCGTTGGTCGCCACAAGTACTTGCACCTCGTTGTCGAGCCAGGCGCGCTGCAGCGAGTTGCGCGTCTCGCCGTCCAGGCCCGCGTGATAAACCGCCGCCTTCAAGCCATGAGGAGCCAGAGCACGCTGCGCCAGGGCCGCGACTTCCTCGCACTGCTTGCGTGTCGAGCCGTAGATGAGGCCGCTGCCGCCGCGCGAGCACAGCCTGGGCAGGGCTTTGGCCAGCCGCTCGTCGCGCTCCGAGTCCTTGTCGCAGCGCAGCACCGAGAAGTGCAAGTTGGGCCGGTCGAAGCCGCCCGCAAGAACCTGGGGCTCGCGCATCCCCAGGTTCTCGATGATCGAGTCCTGCACGCGCCGCGTGGCCGTGGCCGTCACCGCCATGATCGGAGGCCGCCCGATTTCCTCCACGAAAGGCCGCAGCGCGGTGTAATCGGGCCGGAAGTCGTGGCCCCATTCCGAGATGCAGTGCGCCTCATCGACCACGAAGCGCGCGATCTTGGCCTGCGCGATGGCGTTGCGAAACGCATGGGAGCGGAACCTCTCGGGAGCCACGTACACCAGCTTGATCAGCCCGTGGCGAATGTCGTCGAGCACGCCGCGCTGCTCGTCCATGCTCATCAGCGAGTCCAGCGAAGCACAGCCGAGCCTATCAAAAGACGTGCGCCCGTTGAGCCCGATGACCTGGTCGCGCATCAGCGCAACCAAAGGCGAGACAACCAGAGTGACGCCCTGGGAAACAGCCGCCGGAAGCTGGAAGCACAGCGACTTGCCCGCGCCTGTGGGCATCACCACCAGCACATCCTCGCCGTCCAAAGTGGCGCGCACGGCCTCTTCCTGCAGCGGGCGGAAGGCATCGAAGCCAAACACTTCGCTTAAGTCGCGCAGCAGGCCGGCGTCGGCGATGGCGGGCGCTTCGGCTGGAGGCGCTTGGGCTTGAGGCGGCTCGGCTTGGGGCACCTGGGCTTGGGGCGCTTGAGTTGGGCTGGGGGCTTTGGGCATGGCTGCGGGCGTGGCTTGGGCGAGTGTTATGTGCGGCGCGTCCATAGCGGGAATTATAGCAGGCGGTGCTTTCACGCGGGCCGATGAAGGCATTCAAGGCCGCTCAAGGCTCAAGGCAGCTCAAGGCTCAAGGCCGCTCAAAGCTCAAGGCAGCTCAAAGCTCAAGGCAGCTCAAGGCTCAAGGCCGCTCAAGGCTCAAGGCCGCTCAAGGCTCAAGGCCGCTCAAGGCTCAAGGCCGCTCAAGGCTGCTTGAGGCCAGGGCGAGCACGCCGGAGACGAAGCTGGCCATGGCCCAGCCGTGGGGCGCGGCCCAGTAGCTCTGGCCGGTTGGCCCTTGCATCAGCTCGGGCAAGAGGCCGGTTGGAGTGGCGCGGCGCAAGACGGTCTGCAGATAAACCTGGGCGTCTTCGCGCAGCCGGGCGGCTTCCTGGGCGCGGCTCAGCTCAGCCAAGCGCGCGGACAGCTTGAGGGCGCAGCGGGCCATCCACAGCGTGTTGACGCAGGCCGGGACGCCGCCCACGTAGGCGTCGCCCTCGAAGCGGCGGATGGCGCGGCCTCCCATCCACGGCACTTCGAGCGTGCGCCGCGTCATTTCCAGGGTGCCCAGCGCCAGCTCAAGCTCCACATCGTCGTGCAGTTCGAGCAGCTCGAAGGGCTCGATGGCTCCCAGCGAGGACGAGTCGATCACGTTGTCGTTGGCGCCAGCCGAGTCGAAGCCACGCACCAGGAACTTGAGGCCGTCCGCTTCGCGCGCGAAGTGCTTCAAGACGCCCGCCTTGATGCGAGCCGCGCCCAGCAAGTACTTGTCGTCGCCGCACAGCTCGCCCGCGACCACGAGGCAGCGGTGGATCGAGGCGTTCGAGTACACGAAGGAGCCGACAAAGCTCTCCCAAGTGTCGAAGGCGTTGAGGTGCACGCCGCGCTCGCCCAGCCGCGAGAGCAGGTAGTCTCCGGCCCGGCGCATCATCTCAGCATAGATTTCGCGCTCGCTCGCGGGAAGCTCCTGGCCTTGCGCCTTGAGGTGGCTCAAGTACTTGCCCAGGATCCAGCCGACGGCTCCGACCTGGTCGATCTGCACGTGGTCGGGCGGCAGGCACCAGTTGGGGCCGGGCGCGCCGTTGAGGAAGTAACGCTGGTGCCACAGGCCGCTGGGGTCCTGGTGGCGCGCGCACCAGCCGAGCATGGCCGAGCAGAACTCAGGGTAGCCGGCGTCGAGCAGCCCCGAGGCGAACTCGCCGCCGTCGCGCGGCCAGAAGTAGCCGTAGCCGCCGCACGAGATGAACTCGAAATCGAACTCAGGAGCCGCCACCGCCGCCCCTTCGCGCCCCACCAGCAGGGGCAGGCACAGCAGCGAACGCTCGTAGGCCGCGCGCAAGTCTGCGGGCAGGCTCTTGCTGCCCGCGCGCTTTTGCAGGGCCTTGAGGCCGGGCTGCAAGTGCCTGAGGTCGTGCGCGCGCGCCGCTTGCGCCAGCGAGTCGAAGCCTTGCGCCTTGACCTGAGCCGCCAAGCTGAGGGCCTCCAGGTCAGTGGCGGCGAGGCAGCAGGCGAGGTCGCGTGACAGCGAAGCCTGGGGCGCGATTTCGTTCTGGAAGCCCACGGCCCAGCACACGTCGCCGATTTCAAGCTCGTTGCAGTGCAAGAAGCCGTCGTCCAGGTCGCGCTTGGAGTTGGAGCCCCAGTTCTCGCCCGCCTTGCCCGCGCTCCACATCTCGACCGCGCTGCCCGCAACCGCCAGCGCCGCCTCGCGATGGTTCTGCACCAGAGCGTGGACCGGGTGGTCGAAGCGCAGGGCGTTGCCCATGCGAGCCCCGCCCAGGTTCCAGTCGCCGTATTGGAAGAAGCCCACGCGCTGAGCGTGCGCCGAGTGGTTGCGAACCTCGACGCGGCGCAGCAGCGCATCCGCGCCGGGCGGGACTAGGTCGGTGAGGACGATTTCGAGCTGCAGCGCGTGGTGATGAAGCCGGGTTTCGAGGATGTTGGTCTGGGGCAAGTACTTCTGCTCGCGCGCGAACTCGTCGCTCCAGCCCCAGATCAGGCGGTTCTGCTCGTAGACGAAGAGCGCGGGCAGGCACTCGTGGACGTGCTGCGGCGCGTCTTTGGCGGGCCAGAAGGCGGCCATGACCTCGCCGCTGTGACCCAGGCTCCACAGCGAATCGGCGTTGCCGAGCGTGGCGGTTGAGAGAAATACAGGCATCGTTAGAAGAGTCTCCTTTGCAGCCGCAAATTATAGCCCGCTCCCGCCACGCGCGCGTTAAGCCGGGGTTTCGGGAACAATAAAGCGGGGCAAGTACTTGCGGAGACGATGATGATTCACCGATACAAACCGCCGTCCGATTCCGAGGACAAGGCGAAGCAGGCCAGGCGGATTTACTGGTGCACGTATGCTGGAGCGGGCTTGCTGTTCATGGCGGGCGTGTCAGCCGTGCTGGATGTGGACTGGTTCGTTCTGCTGATCCCTGTCTGGGCCTTCAGCGATGCTGTGGCGACCTGGGTTCTCCGCAGCAGCAGCACGTCGCAGCAGAGTTGCAAGGGCGGCATCATCGAGCGGGATGCACGCGCGGCCCTGACACCTTATCTAAGCGAGGCTCCGGCCTTCGAAGTCAAGAGCGGCTTGAGCCTGAGCACCCTGGGTTCGAGCACTCTGGTGAGTCGCGAGGGCATCGAGGTCAAGTCCGTTAGTGGCAGGCGGCGCGTCCTGTGGCGCGATGTGCAGTCGTGCGCCTTCGTGGTACTGCGTAACGTCAGGGGCAGCTACTCATTCGCCACCATCGTGCTGCGCGGCAACGAGGGCAAGACGCTGCTTCATCTTTCACCAAGCGAAGAGCAAGTGGATCAACTGCTGCCCGCCATCCGCTTTTACCTGCGCGGGCCGAACCCCGAAGAGAATCCACAACCCGGCGACACGTTATAATTGCCGCGTGGATCCGCATCTTCTCTTTGACGACTCGCTGCCCATTCACGAGTCGCGCGCTCCGGGCCGCCTCGATGTGATGGGCGGCATCTCCGATTACGCCGGCGGCACCTGCCTCGAATGGCCGCTGCAATGCGCCACCACCGCGCGCGCTCAGCTCGCTCGCGACGGGCGCATCCTCGCTTACTCAGCCACGGCCCAAGCTGAAGGCTGGGCTCCGAGCATCGAGGTCGCGGCTTCGTTCTGGATGGCGCTCGATGCCGCCGGCGCGCGCAAGTACTTGCACGGGCGCAACGCTTCGTGGGGCGCCTACGTGCTGGGCGCGCTCTTGATTTTGCGCGACGAGAACCGGTTGCCGCCCGACTTTGGGCTGCGCTTGTGGCTCGACTCGGATGTGCCTTCGGGAGCCGGCGTCTCGTCCTCGGCCTCGGTCGAAGTGGCCACGCTGCAAGTACTTGCAGCCGCCTTCGAGCTGGATTTAGATGGGCCGAGCATCGCGTTTCTGGGCCAGCGCGTCGAGAACCAGATCGCGAACGCGCCGTGCGGCATCATGGATCAGATGACCGTGGCCGTGGGCCGCGAGGCTCACCTGCTGCGCCTGAAGTGCCAGCCTGCCATTATCGAGGGCTTCGAGGCGCTGCCCGAAGGTGTGGAAGTGTGCGGGCTGGACTCGGGCGCCAAGCACTCGGTCGGCGGCGGCGGCTACGGGCTGGCCCGAGCCGGGGCCATGATGGGGCGGCGCATCCTGCGCGACACGCTGCCCGAAGCCATGCGCGGGCCCGACGGCGCGCTGTATCTGGCCAACATCGGCAGCGACATCTGGCGCGCGCTGCGCCACCAAATCCCCGAGAAGATGCCGGGGCGCGACTTCCTCGCGGCCTTCGGCTCGCACCACGATGAGGCGACCTCAATCGAGCCGAACCTCGAATACTCGGTGCGGCTGCCGACCGAGCACCCGATCTACGAGGCCGAGCGCGCGCAGCGGTTCAGCGCCCTGCTGCGGGCCGCGCGCCACAACCCAGCCGCGCGCCACGAGCTGCTCCAGGCCGCGGGCGAGCTGATGGTGCAGTCGCACTTTTCCTACTCGCACCGCTGCGGCCTGGGCTCGCCCGGCACCGACCTGCTGGTTCAGCTCGCGCGCGAAGCCGGAGCTCAGGCCGGCATCTACGGCGCAAAAATCACCGGCGGCGGGCAGGGCGGCACCGTCGCCTTCCTCATCGACCGCGCGCGCAACGTGGATGTGGACGCCGTTCTTGAATCCATCCGCAACGATTACCAGGCGCAAAGCGGCAACGCTTCGCGGCTGCTGAGGTGAGCTGAGCGAACCTCAGCTCGGCAAGTACTTGAACTTTTTATGGTGAACACCCTGGACACCGCGCCTCTGCTGGAACGACTGAAGGCTCTGCACCGCGAGATGCAGGCGTCGCTGCGCGCGCACATCGAGCACGCCGCGCTCGAAGAGATGTCGCGCGAGGATGCCGTGCGCGGCGGCGACACGATTTATGCGCTCGACACCCACGGCGAGGACGTGCTGCTGCCGTTTTGCGAAGCCTGGGGCCGCGAGACGCCGTTCCTGCTGGTGGCTGAGGGCATCGAGGACGAGACCGGCGTGCTGCCTTCGGGCCAGAAGCTCTTCGGCTGCGACAGGGCCGAGGCCGCGCGCTTCATCATGATCTGCGACCCCATCGACGGCACGCGGCCCTTGATGTACGACAAGCGCTCGGCCTGGATGCTGTGCGGCATCGCGCCCAACAAAGGCGCCGCGACCACGCTGCAGGACATCGAAATCGCGGTGCAAACCGAGCTCGTGACGCGCAAGGCGGCGCGCGGCGACATGGTGTGGGCCGTGCGCGGCCAGGGCGCTCAGGCCGAGGAAACCAACTTTTATACTCAGGAAAAGCGGCTGTGGACGCCCCGCGCCTCGGCTGCTCCGAGCGTGGCCGGAGGGTTCGCGATGCTGTCCAAGTTCTTCGTGGGCTCCAAAGGCTGGCTGGCCAACCTGGAAGAGGAGCTGATGCGCCAGGTGCTGGGCGAGCCGCCGGCGGGCCAGCCGCAGACTTTTGACGACCAGTACATCTCGAACGGAGGCCAGCTCTTCGAGCTGATGAGCGGGCGCGACCGCTTCAACGCCGACCTGCGGCCCCTCGCTCACAAGCACTTGCATGGCTCGTCGAGCGCGCGCCTGTGCTCGCACCCCTATGACCTGTGCACCGAGCTGGTCGCGCGCGAGTCGGGCGTCATCGTGACCAACGAGAAGGGCCAGCCGCTCAGCGCGCCGCTCGATGTACACACGCCAATGCAGTGGATCGCTTACGCCAACCGCTCGATCCAGGCCGAAGTGGAGCCCAAGCTGCTCGAACTGCTGCGCCCCTTCCAGTAGCAAACCGATTCGCCGCCGAGTTCACCCAGCACAGCCGAGCTGAGCCCAGAGGTATCAATGAAAGTCACTCTGCAAGTACTTGCAGAGCACTGGCTCCTGGGTTCCTCTGTGTTCAGCTCGGCTGTGCTGGGTGAACTCTGTGGTTAAATCCGTTTTTATGAGTAAACGCCGCTCCAAATCGAGGCGCGCCCGGCCTTCGGCAGCTGCGGCGTCTCTCAACGGACACTCCACTGCTCCCGCCGAAGTCGTCGCGCCGCAAGCGCAAGCGCAAGCGCAAGCGCAAGCGCAAGCGCAAGAAGCTGAGCCGCGCCCGCTCGTTGCCCTCAAGTATTTGGGGCCGATCCGTGGCTTGCTGCTGGTGCTGCTGGGGCTTGGGCTGGCGTGGCGCTTTGTTGGGCTCAACTGGGACGCGGGGCACCACCTGCACCCCGACGAGCGGTTCCTGACGATGGTGGTGCCCGAGCTTGGGCTGCCTGCCTCGCTCGCGGACTGGTTCCGCACCGCTTCGTCCTCGTTCAACCCCTTCGTGCGCCACGAGAACTGCGGCCTCTTCGTGTACGGCCAGCTTCCTCTGCTCATCGCCAAGCTGGTCGGCGTGCGCCTGCGCACCGACTCCTTCAACGGCGACTCCTACGACGGCATCTTGATCGTGGGCCGCGCGCTCTCGGCCCTCTTCGACGCGGGCACGGTGCTCCTGACCTGGCTCGTCGGGCGGCGCTTGCTGGGGCGCGATGGCGGCCTGCTCGCCTCGGTTCTGCTCGCCTTCACCGCCCTCAACATCCAGCTCGCGCACTTTTACACCGTCGACACCTTCGCCACCTTCTTCCTCGTGCTGAGCTTCTGGGGCTTGCTCAAGTGGCTCGATCTGGGCCGCGCGCGCTGGGCCGGGCTCGCGGGAAGCGCCTGGGGGCTGAGCGCCGCCTGCAAAATCTCGACTCTGCTCTTTGCGCCCGTCGTGCTGCTCGCCCTGGCGCTTCCGCTGGCTGCGCTCATCGCCGGGCGGCGTAAGCGGCGTGTTGGGATCGCAGCCGCGCGGCCTGACATTTCGCTGGCCGACGTGCTCTTTGGCGCGCTGGCTGTGGGCGTGGGCGCGTTCGTGTGCTTCCGCCTCGGGCACCCGATGGCGTTTCGCGGCGAGGCCGGGGCTGTGGGCGGCTTCTTCGATGTGCGCCCGGCCTCGGGCCTCACCATCAACGGCGTGGACAAGACCTTCTGGACCTCGGTCGCCGAGCAGCGCGACATCACCAGCGGGCACAGCGACGTGCCGTGGAACCTGCAGTGGTTCGGGCGCGCCAACTTGTGGTGGCCGCTGCGCAACCTGCTGGTGTGGGGCGTCGGCTGGCAGGCGATGCTGCCCGCGCTCGCTGCCCTGTTCTGGCTGCCGCTGCGACTGGCGCGCCCTGATAGGAACATCTCGCAGCGCGAGAGTTCGCAATGGCTGCTGGTGGTGGTGTGGGCTGTGTTTGGCTTTGGCTACAACGCGATGCAGTACTCGAAGTTCTCGCGCTACTTTTTGCTGGTGACGCCCTTCTTCGCCCTGCTCGCGGCCTGGTTCGCCTGCCGAATCTGGCGGCTGGCGCACCAGGAGCACCTCAAGTACTTGCAGGACCACAACGCGCTCCACAAGCGCCCGAGCTGGCGCGCGCAGCTGCGGCTGGGCGCGGCCCTGGCGGTGGGGGCGATGCTGGGCGGCACGGTGTGCTGGGGCAGCGCGGTGGCTTCGATCTACACGGTTCCCAACAGCCGGGTGCAGGCCAGCGCGTTCTTGCAGGGCCTGCCCGAGCACACGCGCATCGCCAAGGAATCGGGCTGGGACGACGCCGTGCCGCTCGACGGCCAGGAGCACTTCGAGATGCTGGACCTCAAGATTCTGGAGCACGAGGACGCCGCCTGGCGCTCGGATTTGCTCAGCACCTTGAGCCGGGCCGATTGGATGGGCATCTCCTCGCCGCGGATGTGGGCCTCGATCCCGCGCCTGCCGATGCGCTTCCCGCTGGCCACGCGCTACTACCAGAAGCTCTTCTCGGGCGAGCTGGGCCTGGTGCCCGCGCGCGAGTTCGCGTGCTACCCTCAGCTCAACCTCCTCGGCTGGCGCATCGACTTCCCGGACGACAACACCGAAGAGGCCCTGACAGTCTACGACCACCCGCGCGTCGTGCTGTGGCAGCGCGGAGCAGGCTGGTCGCGCGAGAACGCCGAGGCGATTTTGGATCCCAGGCTGCTTGGCCAGGTCGATAGCGCGCCGCTGAGCGAGCTGATTCAGCGCGGCGCAAAAGTCGATGAGAGCGCGCTGCCGTGGCTGCCCAGCCCAGCCCAGCCGCCACGCGAGTTTTGATTGCTGAGCTCAGGGCTTGAGTTCGAGAGGTTCCAAATGGGCATGAAGACACTGTGGCCTCTGGCGCGCCTGTTTTTGTGGCTGGGCGCGGTTTCGTTTGGCGGGCCGCTGGCTCACATCGCGCTGATGCAGCGCGAGATCGTCGAGAAGCGCGGCTGGATGTCGCGCCAGGAATTCCTGGACCTGGCCGGGGCCATGAACCTCATCCCAGGCCCCAACTCAACCGAGCTGGCCATGGCCATCGGGCGCAGGCGAGCCGGCACGCCCGGCCTGTGGGTCGCGGGCCTGGCTTTCATCGCGCCGGCGTTTTGCATCGTGCTCGCGGTGGCCCTCTTCTACGCGCGCCTCGGGCAGCAGCCGGTGGCGCGCGCGCTGCTGTATGGAGTGCAGCCGGTTGTTATCGCCATCATCGTGCAGGCGGGAGCCAGGCTGCTGCCCAGCGCGTGCAAAGACCGCACGACGCGCGGGCTCGGCCTCGCCGCTTTCGCGCTGGCCGCGACGCACCTGGCCTCTGAGCTGGCGATTCTCCTCGCCTCGGCTGCTCTCGGGCTGGGCCTGGGCTGGCTCAAAGCGCGCCGCGAGAAATCTCAGCCCCAAGTACTTGCAGCCGAAAATTCCGAGGCAAACACGGCTGCTGAGGCAAGCACGGCAACTGAGGCGAAGAAGGCGGGCTGGCTGGTGGCGTTGATGGCGGGCGGGGCGGGGGCGAAGTGTTGGGGTTTGTTCTGGTCGTTCCTGAAGATCGGCTCGATTCTGTATGGCTCGGGCTACGTGCTGCTGGCGTTTTTGCGCGGCGAGTTCGTGCCCAGGTACTTGAGCGACGCGCAGCTGCTGGACGCGGTGGCCATCGGGCAGCTGACGCCCGGCCCGGTCTTCACCACGGCGACCTTCATCGGCGCTCTGCTGGGCGGGCCTGGCGGCGCGGTCGCGGCCACGGCTGGCATCTTCTTGCCCTCGTTCCTGCTCGTGGGCTGGCTGCTCAAGGTGCTTGAGCGGCTGCAGACTTCCACCATCGCGCGGAGCTTTCTGGACATGGTGAACGCGGCTTCGCTGGCCCTGATGGGAGCCGTCGCGCTGCAGCTGGGGCGGGCGGCCATCGTGGACGGGTTCACGCTGAGCCTGGCGCTGCTCGCGCTGGGCGTGCTGTGGCGCACCAGGTGGAACTCGGCCTGGCTGATCGGGGCGGGCGCGCTGGCCGGGGTGCTCAAGTTCGAGGTCGCAAAGCTGCTGGCGGCAGGTATCGCGCGAGCTTGAGCCCGCTGGCCGGGAGCCGCAAGTACTTGCAGCACAACAGGGGGCGGCAGCACTTGCCGCTCGGCTGAAGCCGCGTGCTGAAGCCGCGTGCTGAAGCCGCGTGCTGAAGCCGCGTGTTTGACGATTGGGCAGGCCGCGCCCAAACTGCGCTCAGCATGAACTTCGATCTTTCGCGCGAGTGGCTCGAAACCAACGGGCTGGGCTCCTTCGCTTCGGGCACCGTGGTCAACGCCAACACGCGGCGCTACCACGCTCTGCTCTGCCTGGCTGCGCTGCCGCCGCAGAACCGGCTCGTCCTGGTCAACAAGCTCGACGAGGCCCTGACGCTTGGCGTGGGTGAGCAAGCGCGCTGCTTCGAGCTGGGGGCCAACGTGTGGCCGGGCGTGGTCAACCCGCACGGCTACAAGTACTTGCAGGGCTTCGCGATGGATCCGCTGCCGACCTGGACTTTTGAAATCCCGGCTGAGGAAACCGGGGCCGAGCCCCTCATCCTCGAAAAGACGCTGTGGATGCCGCACGAGGCGCAGGCGACCGTGGTTTCCTACCGCCTGCTGCGCGGAGCCGAAGGGAATCTGTGCACGCTCTCGGCGCGGGCCTTCCTCACGGGGCGCGACTTCCACTCGCTGCACCACGCCAACGCGGGCTTCAACACGCACGCCGAGGCCACGCTCAAGCCTTCGAGCATCGGCACCAGCACCTGCACCTTCATCTGCAGCGTGCGAATGCAGCCTTACACTTCGCTGCCGCCGGTCGTGTTCACCTTCGACGGCAACTTCGAGCCCGCAGGCGACTGGTACAAGGGCTTCCAGTATCCCGTCGAGCAGGAGCGCGGCCTCGACTTCTCGGAGGATGCCTGGTGCCCCGGCCAGTTCGAGTGGCGCCTGAGCCGCGACACGCCCGACGCCACCATCGTGGTGGGCACCGAAGAAGCCAGCATCGAGGACGCGCGCTCCAGCCGGGGCCGCGAGATCGGGCGACGCCGCGCTCTGAGCCAGATACTCGCGCCTCAAGTACTTGAGCCCGCAAGCGCCGAGCACGACCAAGCTCAGGCTCCCGCCGAGGCTCCAGCCGAGGCCCCAACCGAGGCGGAGACGCGGGCGCTGAGCCAGGCTCAAGGCAAGGCGCAGGAGCAGGCTCGCGAGCAGCAGGCGCAGCGGGAAACCGACGGCGATGTGCTGGCGCGGCTGGCGCGGGCCGCGGATCAGTTCATCGTGAGGCGGCGCGACGGGCTGCACACCATCTTGGCCGGCTACCCGTGGTTTGGCGACTGGGGCCGCGACACCATGATCGCGCTGCCCGGCCTGTGCCTCTCGACCGGGCGCTCGGGCGAGGCGCTCTCGATTTTGCTGGCGTTTTCGCAGGCGATGTCGCGCGGCATGATCCCCAACCGCTTCCCGGACGAGGGCGAGGTGCCCGACTACAACACAATCGACGCCACGCTGTGGTTCTTCCACGCCGTCGGGCGCTACCTCGCGGCCAACCCGGACGACTGCGCCGCCATGCAGACGTTGTATCCCGCCCTGCGCGACTCGCTCGAATGGCACTGGAAGGGCACGCGCTACAACATCAAGGCCGACGAGGAAGACGGCCTGCTCGCGGGCGGCGACGCGCGCACCCAGCTCACCTGGATGGACGCCAAGATCGGCGACACCGCCTTCACGCCGCGCTCCGGCAAGGCGGTCGAAATCCAGGCGCTGTGGTTCAACGCCCTCTGCACCGGCGCTCGCCTGGCCGAGCTGATGGACGACGCGCCCTTCGCGGCCAGGTGCGCCCAGTGGAGCCGCAAGGCCAAGTCCAACTTCGCGCGCCTGTTCTGGAACGAGCAGGCCGGCTGCCTCTTCGACGTGCTCAACGGAACCGAGGTGAACGCCCAGATCCGCCCCAACCAGATATTCGCGCTCTCGCTCCCCGAGAGGCTGCTGCCCCTTGACAAGGAGAAGAAGATTTTGCGCGTGGTCGAGCGCGAGCTGCTCACGCCGCGCGGCCTGCGCTCGCTGAGCCCTAACGATCCGCAGTTTCGCGGCGTCTACGAGGGCGGCCAGTGGAGCCGCGACAGCGCGTATCATCAAGGCACGGTGTGGGCGTGGCCCATCGGCGCTTACTGCTCCGCATTTTTGCGCGTGCACAAGCGTTCGCCGCGCGCCAGGACGCTGGTGCGCGCCTGGCTGCAGCCCTTGATCGAGCACTTAGATGAAGCCGGCCTGGGCACCATCTCGGAGATTTTCGACGGGCAGGCGCCGCACGCCCCGCGCGGCTGCTTCGCCCAGGCGTGGAGCGTGGCCGAGGTGCTGCGCGTGCTGGCCGAGCTCCAGGATTAGCCCCGGAATTCGCCGAGAACCACGGGGCGAAACACAAAGGTCTTCAGCAAAGAGATCGGCCTGCAAGTACTTGCACAGCACTCACCCTCGACATTCTCAGTGTTTAGCCCCGTGGTTCTGCGTGGCCAGCTGTGGAAAATGATTGCGATGAAGACGATCACGGCGATTCGGGCGCAGTCGCGGCTGCGCCGTCACCTGGGCGAGCGGGTCAACATCTTCCTGGACGAGGAGTTCGCCTTCGCGCTGGACGCCGAGGTCGCGCGACGATTTGAGCTGCGCCTGGGCAAAGCCCTGTCGGATGAGCAAGTGGCTCAGCTCGAAGCCGAGGACGGCACGGCCAAGGCGCTGGCGCTGGCGATCAACTTCCTCGGCTACCGGGCGCGCTCCTCGCACGAAATCCGCGAGCGCCTCCAGCGCGACGAGGAGTGGGGCGAGGAAACCATCGCGCGCGTGCTGGAGAAGCTGGCGGCTTTGAATCTGGTTTCCGATCGCGCCTTCGCGCAGTCCTGGATTGAAGGCCGCTCGCGCTCCAAGCCGCGAGGGAGCCGGGCGCTGCGAGCCGAGCTGAGGCAGAAGGGCGTCGGGCGCGAGGACATCGAGGCCGCGCTGCAAGAAGCCGTGCCCGATGACCAGGCCGAAATCGAGAACGCGCTGGCGGCTCTGCAAAGCAAGGCGCGGCAGTGGGCCAGTCTCGAAGGCCGCGAGCGCGAGCAGAAGATGCTGGGCTTCTTGCAGCGCCGAGGCTTCAGCTTCGGCGTGGGCAAGTCGGCGATCAACAAGCTGGATGAGCCGGATGAAGAGTGAGGTTCTGCAAGTACTTGCTGTGGTCAGGCGTGCGAAAACGGCGGGCCGTCGCGCTCCAGCACATCGTCGAAGAAGAACGGGGGATAAAACCTGCCTTCGAGCCACTCGATCAAGAACTCGGTCAGCGTGGCCTGGCACTCCGCGAACTCATAAAACTCCTCATCGTAGATGACAATCGTCCACTGGCTGGGCTGGCCTTGAGTTCGGTAGTAGATGATGCCGCCCGTCTCGATGCCGCCGATGGCCAGGAGGCCGCCCAACTCAGGATAAGCAGCGAAAGGGAACTTTTCCGGGTTGTGGCGCCCAAAGGACGCCTTCATCGAGCTGTATTCCTCGGAGCCGGACTTTATCCAGCGCAGAAGATTCCCGTGTGAATCGAGCGAGTTGTCACGGCCAAAGGGACTGATGATGCTCAGGGATTTATAGAATCCGCCATTCCCGTAGGCGTTGATGAACCTTTTGTAGTCCTCGGGAAGAGCCAGGCCCAGGCTCTCCTCGACGTGCTCCCACTGCGCGTAAGTTCCGGCTGCGACTGGCTCGGATGGTGGCGGAGCCAGAATTTTAAGCGCCTCTAAACTCATGTTGGTGTTCACCCTGTTTAACCTCTTATCATCTTGATTATACCCATGAGCGCCGCGCAATTCAGCAGTGGCGACGTTAAACTGCGCGCGATTCAAGGACTTCCATGAAAACACTTCGCATCGGATTCATCGGCTCGGGCGGCATGGCGGACGCTCACCTCAAGGGGCTTGCCGACTCAGCTTTGTTCCCCGAGGTTCAGCTGGGGGCGTTTTGCGACATCGCCATCGAGCGCGCGCAGGCTCAGTGCGCCAAGTATGCTTCGCACTCGGGCACCAAGCCGCTGGCCTTCGCCTCGCCTAAGACCATGATCGCCGAGGCCGGGCTGGACGCGGTTTACATCCTGCTGCCGCCCTTCGCGCACGGCGAGGCCGAGCGAGCCGCCATCGAAGGCAACGTGCCCTTCCTGGTCGAGAAGCCCATCGGTCTGGATTTGGGCGTGCTGCGCGAGTTGCGTGCTGAAGTGCAGCGCAAGGATTTGATGGCGGCTGCGGGCTACATGAACCGCTACCAGCCCTCGGTGAAGCGCGCCAAAGAAGTCATGAGCAGCGACGAGCCGGTGCTGGCTTACGGCTGGTGGCTGGGCGGCGCGCCGCTGCAGAAGGCGGGCGGCCAGCAGTCGTTCCTGATGCAGTGGTGGCCCGACCGCACCAAGAGCGGCGGCCAGTTCCACGAGCAGGTCACGCACACCGTCGATCTGGTGCGCTACTTCCTGGGCGACGCGCAGGAGGTCTTCGCGCACGCCACCACTTCGTTCAACAAGAAGCGCGCTAATTTAGTCCCGTCCTACAACATGGACGACGCGGTGACGACCTCCATCAAGTTCAAGAGCGGCGCCCTCGCCTCGATCCTGGCCTCGGTCGCAACACCTGCTGGCAGCAGCATCTTGCTCGACATCCACGGCATGGAATCGAGCGTCAAGTTCAGCGGCTGGGGCCACGACGCTACGATTCTGCGCAAGGATCAGGAGCCCGAGGTCGTCAAGAGCGCGGGCGAAATCTTCCCCATCGAAGACCGCGCCTTTTTGGACGCCGTGCAGACGGGCGACAAAAGCAAGATTCTGGCTCCGTATGTCGATTCGTTCAAGACGGCTCAGCTCACCATCGCGGCCAACCAGAGCGCGCAGAGCGGCAAGCCGGTTGAGCTGGACTGAAGCCAAGCCGGATGAGCAGCCTCGACAGTCACAAAAAGAAGCGGCCAGTACTTGGGTTCAAGTACTTGCCGCTTCTTTTGCTTGCTCCAAATCACTTCAGCGAGATCGTCTCGTTCTCGCCTGGGCTGGCGCCCTTGCCGGTCAGCGTGGCCTTGACCACGCCGAAGAGATGCACCATCGCGTTGTTGGGCGCGTCCCAGTATTGAATGCTCGAAACCTTGACCTTGAGCAGGGCGATGCCGGGCGAGTCGGGGCCGTCCGGGAACCAGGCTTTGAGGGCGGGCTTCCACTTGGCGTGGATCTTGGCCTTGTCTGTTGTCAGCTCAGCCAGGCCCGAGGCCGAGACGTAGCGGTTGTGGGCGGGGTCGGAGAAGGCGACGTTGACGTGGTGCTCCTTCTCGATCTCGAAGACCTTGCCGCTGCCTTCGTCTGTGAAGAACCAGATGTCGCCGTCGAAGGCCTCTTCCTGCAGCGCCATGGGCCGCGAGTGCAGCGAGCCGTCAGTGTCCACGGTCGTCAGCATGGCGATGCGGATGCCGCTGATCAGCTCGTCTACCTTCTTCAAATCTTCAGCTAAGTTTTCGCTCATTGTTCCTCCACAAGTACTTACAGGGCTTGGCGCGGCAAAGGTGGTGCCCGCTTCAAGATCGCGTGGGCACTTTCAACTGCTTTTTATTTTCAACCTGGCGCGGGCGGTTGGTTTTGTAATCCTGGAAGTCTCAGGTGCAGGCCATCGAACTGGAGCTTGCCCGCATAGAAACTCTGGATCGCGGGCTCGGACATGGCGTGCTCGTAGGATGGCTGCAGCACAATCTTCACTTCAACCGAGCCGGTTCGTCCCTGCGTGAACTCGCGCGGGATGTAAAAGCCGCCGTGTCCGCCCTGCGTCTGCCCGGCTGGAATGATAATCGAGCCGCCTTTGGCGACACGTCCGCCTTCGACTTCGTGAATTTCGACATCGAAGCACAGGGCGAAGGGCAGCGCTTTTTCCAGGCTCCAGGTCGGAGCCTGAAGGCCCTGGCCGCTTTCCAGAGGCAATAGCTGTTCGGCCTCACTGACCTTGAAGCTGCTCTTGAGCGCGCTTAAGGCTTCGGGCGTTGTGACCGCAACCAGATCATCGGGCAGCGCCACATCTACGATGCTGAACTTGAAGGGCTTGGATTCGACCTCGCCCTTGGCGGCTGATTTATTGTGCTCGAACGCGAAGTCCATGTGCAGCGAAGCGATGTGCTCGCCTTCGGTTAGATCGCCCGTCTGCAGCCAGCCCGTAGTTGCCTGCGGGCCTTGATAATCGTAAGGCTCTTCATAAGGCCGCCCGTCGAGCCAGTGGGTGACGTGAACCTTGAGCGTGAATCCCTCGGGAATGCTGCTCCAGCCGAAGCGCGTTCCGTAGGAGAAGCGCCCGTACACGTTGAAACCCGCAGGATAATGCGGGCGCAGCGTGGCCTTGAGCTCGATTGCGCTCTGCAGGTAAGTCGTGATCTGCTCGGCGCTCATCGACTTCCAAGCGGCCACAACTGCGCTCACGGCTCGCTGCTGCAACGGGCTGCTGTTGTCGGAAGCCAGCGTGATGAGGAAGTCGCCCGCGCGCGGCTGGTTCGCTGCAACCTGATCGACAAGTACTTGAGGCGCCGCGGGGTGCGCATCGGCCTGGGGCGCAGCAGATAATAACTGGCGCAGCGACGCTTCAAGCTGCTCACGGCTTGCGCTGCGAATGGGCACAGCGGGAGGCGGCGCAGCTTCCTGGGCTCGCGCGGCAGTGCCCACAGTGAAGGCAAGAAGAGGAGCCAGGAGGAAGCGGTTCATGGGCGTTGGTGATCCGTGCTTGTGGATAAAAACGTGCGCAAAGCACAAGTACTTGCGGCCCGCCCGAATTGTTTCAGTCGCCCAAAATGGCGCCCTTGATCTTGGAGAAGAAGCCGCGCGGCTGCTCTTCGGGCCGCTCGTCGCTCTCCTCGGCCAGTTCGCGCAGCAGCTCGCGCTGGCGCTCGTTGAGGTGGCGCGGCACCACGACCTGGGCCACGCAAATCTGGTCGCCGCGCCTGCCGTAGCGGTCTGGGAAGCCCTTGCCGCTCAAGCGGAACAGGGCGTTGGCCTGGGTGCCTTCGGGAATGGTGAGCGTGGCCGCGACGGGCTGGCCTTCGGGCGTGCGCTCCAGGGTTGGCACCTCGACGGTGTCGCCCAGGGCCGCCTGCGAGAAGCTGAGCGGAACCCCCAGCAGCACGTCGCGCTCGGCGCGCTCGAAGCCGGGGTGATCCTCGACCGAGATGAAGCAGTACAAATCGCCCGCAGGCGCGCCCACGGCTCCGTCCTCGCCGCCACCCACGACGCGCACGCGGTCGCCCTCGTCCACGCCCGAAGGGATCTGCACGTTCAGCTCGCGGGTGCTGCGCGCGCGGCCCTCGCCCTTGCAGGTCGGGCACGGCGTCGGGATGATCTTGCCCGTGCCGCCGCAGCGCGAGCACGGCGATTCCTGCACGAACTGGCCGAAGAAAGTGTTGCGCACCTCGCGCTGGCGCCCGCTGCCCGCGCACTGCACGCAGCTCTGCGCCTCGGTTCCCGGAGCCGCGCCGCTGCCCGAGCACGTCGAGCACAGCAAAAGCGTGGGAATCTGCAGGTTCCTGGTAACGCCGGCCCAGCACTCTTCCAGGCTCAGCACCACATCGGCGCGCACGTCCGAGCCGCGACGCACCGCCTCGCGCGCCCGCCCGCCGGCGCCCCCGGCCACCGTGGTGAAGATGTCGAAGAGGTCGCCGATGTTGACCCCTCCGGTTCCGCTGAAGTCGAAGCCCGAGCCGCCCGGCCCCCCGGCCCCGTAGCGGTCGAACTGAGCCCGCTTCTGCGCATCCGAAAGCAGGGCGTAGGCTGCGTTCAGCTCGGCCATGCGCTTCTGGGCTTCCTCCTGGCGCTCGGGGTTGGCGTCCGGGTGGTGGTCGCGGGCGTGGCGGCGGAAGGCCTTCTTGATCTCCTCGTCGCTCGCGGTCTTAGCCACGCCAAGTACTTCGTAAGGGTCTTTCATTGAGATGCTTGTTCCTGCAGTGCTTCGTGTTGAACCGCGCGCCGCTTCGCCCGCTCGCTAACCCGCGACCTGGACGCGCGCCGCCCGCAGCACACTGCCGCCCAGCGTGTAACCGCGCGACAGCTCCTCCAGAACCGTGCCCGCAGGCTGGCCCGAGCCTGCGACTTCTTCGATCGCCTCGTGCTGGGCCGGGTCGAACATCTTGCCCTTCGACTCAATGGCCTGCACCCCGATCTCGCCCAGCGTGCTCTGCATCTGCTGGCCTATGAATTCCAGCCCGACGCGCATCGTCTCCACGTCGCGCGCGCTGCCCGCAGCTTGAATGGCGCGGTCGAAATTATCAAAAACCGGCAGCAAATCCTCGATGACCCGCCGCGCCGCCCGCTCACGCCCTTCGACCTCGCGCCGCACCGAAGCGCGCTTGAAATTCTCGAAGTCCGCCGCCATCTGCACCACAAGAGACTGCAGCCGCTCGGCCTTTTCCTCGGGCGTCTCGGACGTCTCGGGCGCGTCTTCGGCGGCTTCTGCGGCAGCATCCAGTACTTGGGCGTCTGCCATCTCTTCCACTTCGTCCAGGCGATCTTGAGCCATTTTATTTCCTCCACATCAGGCAAACTCAGACAAACAAAGCGGCCTGCAAGCCACAAGTACTTGAGGGGTGTGCACAAATGCTCAGCGAGTTTTCTGCAGCTTTTTGCGGGCGAAGTTAGATGACTGCTGGATCGCTTTGTGGCAGTCGGCATCGGTGTATTGATACTCCTCCACGGATGCGGACAGCGCACTCGCCAAAAGTCCCTGTAGGCGCTCCTGGATTTGTGCACACCCCTCAAGTACTTGCAGACCGCGTGCGCATTCCCAGTATCACAGCGATTCGAGCGAGCGTTGCAAGCGTGCTCCCAGAGCCGGCACCAGCGACACCATGTCCGCATACTTCATGCGCGTCGGGCCAAGCACGCCCACCGTCCCCAGCACCTCGCCCCCGGCTCCATAAGCGATCCCAACAAAGGAGAGCCGCTCAACCGAAGGCACGCTGACCTCAAGTACTTGCCCGTGCTCGCGCCCGATGACAATGGTCTGGGTGCCTGTTTTCTCGCTGCTGCGCTCGGATTTGGCGCTGCTGTCGCGTGCGCTGCCTTCGCGCTGGAACTGGGCGGCGCTCATGTTGGCCGCGAGCAGGTTGCACAGCCCGGCGGCGTTGTCGAAGAGGCGCAGGGCGGCGCGCGCGTGCTCGATCTCGGAAAACTCCGGCTCGTCGAGCAGCGTGACCACGCCCTGAACCACCAGCCGCTCGTCGTGCAGGTCGCCGACCGAGGCGCGCGCGTGCTCCCAGGCTCGCCTGGCCAGCGCGATGGTGCCCGCGTCGTGCAGCCCAGCCGAGGCATCCTCGAAGGAAATCTCGCGCACCTGCGACAGCGTGCGGCCACGCAGCTGCTCGTTGAGGAAGTTGGCCACGCTGGTGATGCGCGCCGCGTTGCCGCCGATGTCGTCCGCGCCGACCTCAAAGAGCCTGTTCTCGACGCGCCCGCTCTGCGTGAGCAGAACCAGCAGCAGGCGGTGCGGCGGCACCGCCGAAATCTGCACCTGCCGCATGGTGTCGAGCGAAGCCGAGGGCAAGGTCGCGACCGCAGGGTAGCCCGTCATCTGAGCCAGCAGCGCCGTGGCCTCACGCAGAGCATCTTCAACCGAAGACGAAGGCATGGCCTGCAGCTGTGCTTTCTCGCGCGAGCGCAGGGGTCGAGGCTGCAGCACTTCGTTCACGTAGAAGCGGTAGCCGGCGTCGGTGGGCACCCGCCCGGACGAGGTGTGAGGCTGAGCCAGCAGGCCCATTTCTTCGAGGTCCGCCAGCTCGTTGCGGATGGTCGCCGAGGAAACCGAGCCGAAGAGCGCGCGGAACGAGGCGTCGTTGGACAGCACGGCTGAGCCCACCGGCTCGGCGTCCTGCACATAACGTTCGATGACAACCGACAGCAGCGTTTTTTGCCGCTCGGATAGTTTCATACGGCCTCAGTTGACCTCAGCTCGCAAGCTCCGCGCTCAAACGATGGTTCCCGAGCCGAGCACGCGCGGGCCTTCGTAGAGCACGCACATCTGGCCCGGCGTGACTCCGCTGTGCGCCTGCTCGAACTCCAGCTCGAACTCATTTTGGCCTAAGCTCACGATTGTTGCCGCCTGAGCCCGCGCGTGCGAGCGCAGTTGAGCCTCCAGCTTGTCCCCGACACGCGGCGCTTGCAGAGTCCACGTCGCCCGCTCGGCTCGCAGCCCGCCCTGGTTGAGGCCCAGCCGCTCGCCCACGACGAGGGTGTTGGAATCGGCCTCGATGCGGATCACGAAGAGCGGCTGGGCAGCCGAGACGCCCAGCCCCTTGCGCTGCCCGACGGTGTAGTGCGCCAGGCCCCGGTGCTCGCCCAGGTACTTGCCGGCGGCGTCCACGATGCGGCCCGGAGCGGCCATCGCGGGCGCGCGCTGCGTCACGAAGCGCGCGTAGTCGCCGTCCTCGACGAAGCAAATCTCCTGCGAGTCCGGCTTGCCCGCCACGCTCATGCCCAGCCTGGCGGCGATCTCGCGCGTCTGGCTCTTCTCCAGGTGGCCGATGGGCAGCAGCACGCGGCTCAGCTCAGCTTGCGACAGCATCCCGAGCACGTAGCTCTGATCCTTGCGCCCGTCCTCGCCGCGCAAGAGGTGGAAGCCGCGCTCATCGCGCACGATGCGCGCGTAATGCCCCGTCGCGATCAGCTCGCAGCCCAGCTCCCAGGCGCGCTCCAGAAACGCGCGGAACTTGATGTGCTCGTTGCAGCGAGCGCAAGGGTTGGGCGTGCGGCCCAGCGAGTACTCAGAGACGAAATCATCGACCACACGCTGATGAAACTCCTCCTGCAAATTGAGCACGTAATAAGGAATGTTGAGCGCCTCGGCCACCCGCCGCGCGTCCTCGGACGAGCCGATGGTGCAGCAGCCGCCGAAGCGGTGAGCCGCGAAGGGGTCGTCCTCGCCCGCCCACAGCTTCATGGTGACGCCGATGACCTCGTAACCCTGCTCGACTAACAAAGCCGCCGCCACGCTCGAATCGACGCCGCCGCTCATCGCGCACAAGACTTTCATTTCGGTTCCGCTCCGCAAGTACTTGTACTTGTACTTGCAGCCTGAGTCCCAACAATCGACTTCAGCTCGCCGATCAGTTCAGCGACTTGCTGAGGGCTGTTGCCGAGCCCAAACGAGACGCGCAGGCTGGACTTGGCTTGCTCGCTTGAGGCTCCCATCGCCTGCAAGACGTGCGAGGGCTCGATGGCTCCGCTGGCGCACGCCGAGCCCGTCGCGACCGCGAAGCCGGCCATGTCGAGGCGAAGGGCCACGCTCTCGGCCCGCGCGCCGCGAAGCGCAAAGCAGACGACGTGAGGCGCGCGCAGGCTCCGCTCGCCGTGAATCACAGCGCCAGGCCACTGGCAAATTTGCGCTTCAAGCTGCTCGCGCAGCCCGTGCAAGTACTTGCCGGAGCTTTCTAAATCGCGCTTGGCGATGTGCGAAGCGGCTCCAAAGCCCACGATGGCGGGCACGTTCTCGGTTCCCGCGCGCCGCCCGCGCTCCTGGCCGCCGCCGCGCAAAAGGGCGCGCATGGGCGTCTCGCGATTGGCTTCGCCGCGCCGAATCCACAGCGCGCCCGCGCCCTTTGGCCCGCCGATCTTGTGCGCCGAAAGCGTGGCCAGGTCCACGTCCCAGCCGTGGAGCGAAACCGCAATCTTGCCCGCCGCCTGCACCGCGTCGGTGTGCAAAACCACGCGCACGCGCTGCCGCGCCTCGAAATCGCGCACCGCCCGCGCAATGTCTGCAAGCGGCTGGATGACGCCGGTTTCGTTGTTGACCGCCATCACTGAGACCAGGCAAGTGTCAGGGCGCAGCAGCGCGTTGACGGCTTGGGCTTCGACGACGCCATCGCGGTTGCAGGGAATCAGCTCGGTTTCAAAGCCCAGCTCGCGCAGGGTCGAGGCGGCTTCGAGCACGGCGTGGTGCTCGATGGAGGAGAGCAGAACGTGCCTTCGGCTGGACTGGATGTGCGCCAGAGCCACGCCCAGCAGAGCCCAGTTGTCGCTTTCGGTGCCGCCGCCGGTGAAGGCGATTTCATCGGGGTGCGCGCCGACGAGCCGGGCCACTTGTGCCCGCGCGCGGTCGATGGCGGCGCGGGCTTCGCGAGCCACGGCGTAGGGCGAGGAGGCGTTGCCAAAGGCGCGCGCCCAGAACGGCTCCATCGCCAGCGCGACCTCGGGCAAGAGCGGCGTCGAGGCGGCGTGATCGAAGTAAGCGCGCGTGCGGTTGCTTGAGGCGTGCGGCTTGGACCAGAGGGCAGGCGCGGGCATGGCCTGAGTTTATAAGGCGGCTCCGCCCGGCGATGGCCGGCGGTTCGAGCGCGCCGCATTAAACTGAACTCATGCTTTCACCAGAGCGGCTGCTGGCGCTTGGCCTGGCCGATCCGCCCAGCGCGGCCTCCGCCCCGCCCCGCGCCGCTTTCACTGCGGGCCACCGCTTCATCGTGCCCGCCGGCGTCCAGCCGCGCCCGGCCCGGCTCAAGTCCAGGTCAGTGGCGCGCGTGCCCGACGCTTCGGCTTCAGCGGTGCCTTCGACTGAGCGCGCCTCGGCTCTGCTCGAAGCTCTGGCCCGCGACGATGCCGAGCGCGCGGCCCTTGAGCAAGTACTTGAGCCGCTGCTCGAAGACCTCAGCCGCGCCGCAGAGCCTTTCACTTCGCTGCTGTTTTTTTCGCGCTTGTGCGACGCGGTTGCGAGCCGGGCCGCGTTGCTTCATCAGCTGCGCGACGAGCCGAGGTTTCGCGCGCGGCTGCTCCGGCTGGGCTCGTGGTCCCAGGCGCTGGCCGATGCCGTGGTGCGCGAGCCGGCTCTGCTGGGCTTGGTTCGGGCGGGCGCGCAGCCGGTTTCGCGGGCCGGGCTGCGCGCTCAAGTACTTGAGGCGCTGCGAGATTGCGCGAGCAAAGCTGAGCGTCTGGACACCTTGCGGGCGCTGCGGCGGCGCGAGTTCGTGCGCATCGGGTTGCTCGATTTGGATCGCGACACCTGGCGCGACGAAGCCGATTTCAAGCTGGTGGTGCGGCAGATTTCCGACCTGGCTCAGGTCATGGTGCAGGCGGCTCTGCAAGTACTTGCGCCGAGCGCGACGGGCTTCTGCGTCGTCATCATGGGCAAGGGCGGCGCGCGCGAGCTGAACTACTCGTCTGACCTCGACTTGATCTTCCTGCACGAGGGCAGCCACGAGGGCAGCTCAGCCGAGCTGAGCACGCTGGGCGCCGAGCTGCTGCGCGAGCTGAACGCGCAGACTGCGGCGGGCTGGCTGTATCGCGTTGACATGAGGCTGCGTCCCGAAGGCCGCAACGGGCCGCTGGTGACGCCGTTGAGCTACGCGCTTTCGTATTACGAATCGTTCGCCGCGCCCTGGGAGTGGCAGGCGCTGATCAAGGCGCGCGTCATCGCGGGCGATGCGCGGCTGGGGCGGCGGTTTCGGCACTTCACGCGCGGCGTGACCTGGGCCCGGCGCGCCGACGACGAGCATCTGCGGGCGATCGTGGCGCTGAAAAAGCGTTCGGAAGAGACCGCGGACGGCTCGGACGCGCGCAATTTGAAGAGCGGGCCAGGCGGCATCCGTGACGCCGAGTGGATCGTGCAGCAGCTGCAGATGATGCTCGGGCCAACGCACCCGCGAGCGCGCGCCAAGCCCACGCTGCGCGCGCTGCAAGTACTTGAGGAGCTGCAGGCCATCTCGTTCGAGGAAGCCCGAACGCTGCGCGAGGGCTACCTGTTCGCGCGCGTGGCCGAGCACAGGCTGCAGCTTTGGGCCGAGCAAGCCGTGCGCAACCTGCCCGATTCGAGCCGCGAGCAGGCAGCTCTGGCGCGTCGCCTGGGCGCCACCCTGCGCGGCGAGGCGGCCTCGCGCTGGCTCGACGAGGTGCACCAGAGGCACCAAAATGAAATCCGCGAGCTGTGCCGCAAGATGTTCTGGGGCTGGCGCGAGTCCGAAGAAAACGACGCGCCCTTACTGCCGCCTTCGCTTGGGAACCCGGACGCTCTGGCTCGCCTGCGCCGCTTGAGCGAAGGCACATCGCTGCAGCCGCTGCCCTCGCCGCTGGCCCGCCAGATTCACGCCGCGCTGCCCGGCGCGCTCAAGTACTTGCCGGTGGCCGCCTCGCCCGAGCACGCGCTGGCCAACCTGGAGCGGCTGTGCGAAGCCTCGGGCAACCGCCTGAGCCTGCTGCGCTCGCTGAGCGACTCGCCCGAGCTGGCGCGCGCCATCTACACCGTGCTCGGCGGCGCGCACGAGCTGAGCCAAACCCTCATCCGCTTCCCCGAGCTGCTCGATTTAGCGGCTTCGCGCCCGCTGCTGGCTGTCTCGAAGAGTTGGGAAGAGATGCGTTCCGACTGCCGCTCGTACTGCCTGGTTTTCCGCGACAGGCGCGCGGCCTTGCGGCGTTGGAAGGCGCGCGAGATGCTCAGGATCGCGTTGCGCGACCTGGCTGTAGACGCCTCGCCCATCGAGGTCGCGCGCGAGATTTCGGATGTTTGCCGCGCTTCGCTTGAGCTGGCTGTCGAGGAGTGCGGGCGCGCTTTGCAGCCGGCTGCCGGGCGCATTGGCTTCGCCGTGCTGGGCATGGGCAAGCTGGGAGGCGGCGAGATGCACCCGGCCTCGGACGCCGACGTGCTGTGGGTTCACCAGTCCTTCGATGGCTACGCGGGCGCGGGCGAGGTGGCTTCCAGGTGGGCGCTGGAGGCGGGCAAGTACCTGGGCGAGCGGCTCGAAGACGGTTCAGTGTTCGAGGTGGACGCGCGCCTGCGTCCCGAGGGGCGCAGCGGCACGCTGGCTCCTTCGCTCGAAGGCTACCGCCAGTATTTCGAGCGGGCTGCGGGCGGGCTGGCGGTCTGGGAGCGCCAGGCCCTGACGCGGGCGCGCTTCGTGGCGGGCGACGCACGGCTGGGCGCGGCTCTGCTGGCCTTAGTTCGCCACGTCGCGTATCCCGAAGCGTGGCGCGACGGCTGGAGCGATGAGCTGAGGCACCTCAAGGCGCGCGTCGAGAACGAGCGTGCGCACGGCTCAGGGCACGGCGAGAACTACGATGTCAAACTCGGGCGCGGCACGCTCAGCGACATCGAGTGGGTCGCGCAGTGGACCGCGCTCAAGCACGGCGCCAGGCACATCGAGCTGCAGACGCCCAACACTCTGCGTGCTCTGGAAGCCGCGGCGCGGGCGCAAGTACTTGCCGCCGAGGATGTCGCGGTTCTGCGCGCGGCTTACGAGTTCTTCAGGCGCGCCGAGGTGCGGCTGCACACGGCCCTGGATGTCAGGGGCTCGGCTCTGCACGCGCAAAGCGCCGAGTGGAAGGCGTGGGCGCGCGCGGTGTTTCCGGGGCTGGAGGCGGCGGAGGCGGCGGAGGCAGCTTTCGCGCAGACGTGGAGCGAGCACTCGCAAGCCGTGCGGCGCATCTTCGAGCGGGTGCGCGCGGAGCTGTGAGCGGAGCTGTGAGCGGCGGTGCGTCGAGGCTTATCTTCAAAATTCAACTATGACTCATCCCGATCTGGTTTCCGATCTGCGCGCGTTCTTGCGTGCGGGCCGCGAGAAGAACTTCAAGCTGCTGCCGCCCGCCAAGATGGGCCGCTCGTGGCTCGAAGACTACTCGACCCTGCTCGACACCGTGCTGGCGCGCATCTTCGCCCACGCCTGGGCCGAGGCGCGCCGCATCCACCACATGGCTCCGGCCTCGTCCGAGCACGAGTCGGGCCTGGCGCTGATCGCAATCGGGGGCTACGGGCGCGGCGAGATGTGCCCGCACTCCGACATCGACATCGCCTTTCTCGCGGCTGAAGAAGATGATCCTCTGCTCGACTCAGCCGTCAAGGAAGCCTTCCGCTTGATCGTGGAGGTGCTTATCGATGGCGAGCGGCTCGATGTTTCCTACGCTTACCGGCCTCTGATCGACTGCGAGCGGCTCGATCCCAGGGACAAGACCTCGCTGCTGGACGCGCGCTGGCTGGCCGGCTCCGAGATGCTGGTGCGCCGCCTGCACGACGAGCTGCACGATTCGTGGGACGGCGTCGAGTACTTGCTCGACAAGACCCGCGAGCGCCACGAGGTCGAGAAGCAACCCGGCCTGGCCCTGTACGCCGTCGAGCCGCATTTGAAGGAAGGCTCGGGCGGCCTGCGCGACTTGCAGTGCGCGCTGTGGGTGACTTCGGCGATGCTCAAGACGCCCACGCCCTTGAAGGAGCTGGAGTGGCGCGGCATCGTGACCCGCGACGACTGCGCGCACGCCACCGCCGCCCGTGACTTCTTCCTCTTGATTCGCACCTGGCTGCACCTCGAAACGGGCCGCAAAACCGACGTGCTGCGCGCCGATTTGCAAATTCCCGCCGCGCGCTGGAAGGGACACTTCGGCATCGGGGCGGCCCCGGCCCAGTCGCTGCTGGCCGAATATTATCGCCACGCCGAGAACGCGCACGCCTTCGCGGGCAAGGTCTTCCGCCGCCTGCTGGACGGCCCGCTGCAGCTGGACGACCACTTCGTGGCCGTGCACCGCCGCGTGCGCTCGGCTCATCCCTACACCATCTCGAACCACCCCGAGCTGCTGGTGGCTCCCTTTGCTCAGGCGCGCAAGTATGGCTTCGCGCTGGACCCCGACCTGGATCGCGCCATCGAAGCCGCCCTGCCGCGCGTGGACGACAAGACGCGCGCCTCGCCCATCGCGCGCGCCGGAATCTGGGCCTTGCTTTCGCAGCCCGAGAGCGCCGCCCAAGCCCTCACCGAGCTGCGCGAGCACGGCGTCCTGCAAGCCATTCTGCCCGAGTTTTCCGAGATGCTGCGCCTGGCTCCCGCTGATCCGTCCCATCAACTCACTGTAGGCGAGCACTCGATCGCGGCGGTGCGTCGGCTGGGCGAGATGTGGCGCGACAAGGCCGAGGACGACGTGCTGTACGACGTGTGGAACGGCGTCGATGACGTGCCGCTGTTAGTACTTGCCACGCTGCTGCACGATGTCGGCAAGCTGATTCCGGGCACCGACCACTCGGTTTCGGGCGAGAAATCCTCGCGCAAAATCGGCGCTCGGCTGGGGCTGGACGCCGAGCGCAACAAGCGGCTCGGGCAACTGGTGCGCCGCCACCTGCTGCTGCCGCGCGCTGCCAGGCTGAGGGACTTGAACGCGCCGGGCACCATCAAGGAAATCATCAAGCACGTGGGCGACGTGGCCACGCTCAAGATGCTGTATCTGCTCTCGATCGCCGACACCCGAGCCGTGGGAGACAAGGCGTATTCGCGCATGGATCTGGAAGCGATGCGCGAGCTGTACGAGCGAGTTTTGATCGCGATGACGCGCCAGGAGACGGCTGAAGTGCTCAGCGACGCCGAGAAGCGCGAGCAGATCGTGCAGCGCGAGCGCGAGCGGCTGCGCCGCGAGCTCAAGCGTTTCCAGTGGGACGACGAGACTCTGGCTCGCCTCTCCAACGGCCTGCCCGCGGCCTACGTGCTGAACACTCCGCTGCCCACCATCGCGGCTCACCTCAAGTTCCTGGAGCAGCTGCCAGCCGAGAAGCTGATCGTGGACTTCGCGCCCGAAGGACGCGGCCAGTTCACCGAAGCCACCGTCGTCACCTACGACGACGCCGAGCCGGGCCTGCTGTCCAAAATCTGCGGCGTCGTCCACGCGCTCGGGGCCGAAGTACTTGCGGCTCACGTGTACACCTTGCACGTCACGGACGCGATCGGCGAGCACCCGCCGGGCCGCGCCATCGTGCTCGATCGCCTGAGCTTAGCCTTGAAGGGCCGTGCCCTGCCCGAGTCCAAGTGCCTGCGCCTGGCTGCCGCCTTGCGTGAGGTGATCGCCAACGGCAAGAGCGTCGAGGAAGTCATCCGCGAGGCCGGGCGCGAGATGGCGGCGCGCGTGGTGCCCGACCGCGTGGGCGCGCGCAACGACCTCAGCGACGAACACACCGTCTTCAGCGTGGTCTGCGACAACACTTCGGGCCTGCTGTACGCCGTCACCAAGACCTTGGCCGAGAGCGGCTTGGACATCCACACCGCCAAGATCACGACCTGGGCCGGGCGCGCCGAAGATGCGTTTTACGTAACAAAGCGCCGCAGCGAGGTCGTCTCAACCAAGCTGAGCGACGATGAAATCCGGCCCGCCCTGGAAGACTTGCGCGGGCGGCTGGTGAAGGGCAAGTAGGGTTCGGCGCAGCGGCTGCGGGGCATATTGAGCCTGCAAGTACTTGGAGGCCCCATGACCGCTCGATTCCGCCCGCCGTTTTCCCTCTTAGCCCGCCTGACCTTGCCCGCTGCGGCTCTTCTTCTCGCTTCAACCGCGCGCCGCGCAGCTTCGGATGCCGCAGCGCCCAAGAAAACTCTGCACATTGCCCTGGTCACGAACAACGCTTCGGACTACTGGGAAGTGGCGAACTATGGAGCGCAGCAGACCGCGCGCAAGGCCAACGTCGAGCTGCTGTTCAAGGTGCCGGCTCCGGGCACGGCAGCGGAGCAGAACCAGATTGTGGACGACCTGCTCGCTGAGGGCGTGGACGGCATCGCCGTGAGCCCCGTAGATGGGCCCAACCAGGGCGATATTCTCAACAGGGCAGCGCGCAAGACGCTGCTCTTCACCTTCGACAGCGACGCGCCGCAGAGCAAGCGCGCCTGCTACGTTGGCACCGACAACATCCGCGCCGGACGCCAGGCAGGAGCGGAGGTCAAGCGCGCCCTGCCGCACGGCGGCAGCATCATGGTCTTCGTCGGCAAGATCGACGCTCTCAACGCACGCGACCGTTACGCCGGGCTCCGGCAAGCGCTGCGAGGCTCGCGGGTGCACATCCTGGGCGTGCGCACCGATAACACTGAGCGTGCGAGAGCAAAGTCCAATGTCACTGAGGCGCTCAAGCAGCACCCTCACATCAGGGGCATGGTCGGGCTGTGGAGCTACAACGGCCCTGCGATCCTGAGCGCGGTCAAGGACGCGCACAGGCTCAAGCGCGTCAAGATCATCGCCTTCGACGAGGACGACGACACCCTGGACGGAGTCGAGAGCGGAGCCATCAGCGCCAGCATCGTGCAGCAACCCTTCCGCTTGGGCGAGGTGACGGTGCGCGTTATGGCGCAAGTACTTGCAGGCAACCGCCACGCGATTCCGGCCTCGAAGAAGATCATCGTGCCCACGCTCACCATCCGCCGGGGCAACGTGGCCGCCTTCCGCGCCGGGCTCAAGAAGATGCGCGGAAGGTAGCCAGGCGTCACGAACTCGCGCTCGAATACGACCTCAGAGCGAAGCGGAAGAAGCGGTTGCCCAGCGCGATCAGCACAATCGCCAGCAGCGGCGAGATCCACAAGTACTTGCTCTCGATGCGCCCGAGCAGGGCCTGAGCCGGAAACGTCGTCAGGAAAGCGATGGGCAAGGCCCAGGTCAGCCACCAGGCCCAGCCGCGCGGGTACAGGCCGACCGGGAAGCGCGCCAGCTGCATCATCGGCTCGAACAGAACCGCAATGGCTTCGAGCTTGACCGCCCACACGCACACCGTCACGCTCGCGAACCAGATCGCATACGCGATGCCCAGCGCGCAGGTCATCAACTCAAGCCAGCACAGCCACTGCCCAGGGCTCGGCGCCAGGTGCGAGTCGCGCAGCCCAACCGCGATGAGGATCGCGCCGGAAATGGCGTTGAACACTCCGTTGATGTCAACCAGGCGCGTCGAGACCCAGAACTGAACCGCGACGGGCTTAGTCAAGGCCAGGTCGAGCGTGCCGTCGCGCACCGAAGCCGCGAAGCGCGCCATGTTGGGGCCGAGCAAGCCCCAGCACAGCGATTCGAGCAGCACCGAGGAGCCGTACAGCACCCACATCTGGGAGCGGCTCCAGCCGCGCACGGCGGGAACCGAGCCCAAGACAGCGTTGATGAAGAGCAGCGAGACCACGCTCCACACGCCGTACACGAAGATGCCCATCACGAACTGGGCGCGGAATTCCATCGCCCGCGCCAGGCTGTTGGAGCCAAAGGCACGGTAAAGTCTCAGGTAGCGCATCGAGGCCGCAGTTTCGGGTTCCAGGCTCCGCTTGGGTAGGCTGCTCGGGCCGCTGCCGAGGCACGCCGCGCCCTCAGCAAGCCGCCGGCCCAGGCGAGCTGAGCTCAAGCCGCAAGTACTTGAGCAAGTACTTGCGCCGGGCGATCTGGCGTTTCTGTTGCGCTGCTGTGCGCGCCAAGTTGAATTCGGGCTGAGCTCGGGTTGAGTTGAGGCGGCGCTGCGGTTGGCGAAGCGGATGCGTTCGGCAGCGGACCGTATCGCGGTGGCGAGGCGCCGAGCGTGCTTTTGAGGCGAAAATCGCTGCAGCACGGGCGAGGCCGGGGCGTCTTGCGGGCGCTCGCGGAGGGCGGCAACCGAACGGGCCACGCTTTTGTCCCGATGCGCACGCCGTGCCTGCGATGTGGCAGACTGCTGGGCGCGTGGATTTGGTGCCGAGACGGGCAAAGGAGCAGGGATGAGTTCCTCGTTGGGACAGCCTTTAGATGGTGCGCCGTTCTCTTCCGACCTGCGCTTTGGCCCGCTTCAAATCGAGGGCCACAGGGACGGCGCGCCCGCGCTGGACGGCACGGCGCGCAAGGCCGGCCCGGACGGAGCCGCCGGCAGGACACCAAGCCCGGACGCCGCGCTGCGTGTCCTGCTGGTGGACGACCACGAGGATATGCTGAGCATGATGAGGATGATGATGGAACGCCGCTCCTACCACGTCGCGACGGCCCTTTCGGGCGAGCAGGCGCTGCAGCTGGCGCAGGGATTCGAGCCGCACGTCGTCGTCTCGGACATCGGAATGCCTGGCATGGATGGTTATGAAATGATGCTGGCCCTGCGCTCGATGAACGCGCTGGCGCCCTTCAAATCCATCGCGCTCTCGGGCTACGACGCCCACGACGAGGAGCCGCGCGCCCGCGCTGCGGGCTACGACGCCCAGCTCACCAAGCCCGTCAACTTCGACTCGCTCTTCCAAACCATCGACGCCTTCGCGCCTCAGCCTGATTAATCGCCGCTCAACCGCCAGGCCAGGCCACAAGAGCCGCTGCAAGTACTTGCAGCGGCTCTTCCATTTGCGCGGCTCACAGCTCAGCCCAGCTCAGCCCAGCTCAGCCCAGCCACACGCTGGCGGCGCACAGCGCGAGGAACAGCCCGGCGATGAGCCCGTTGACCGTGAAGAAGGCCGCGTTGACGCGCCTCAGGTCGCTCTGCGAGACCAGCGAGTGCTCGTACACCAGGAAGCCGCCGATAAACGCCACGCCAATCGCGAAGCTAAGGCCCAGGTGAGCCAGAAGCCCAAAGGCCCACAGCAAAGCCACGAAAGCCGCGTGCAGCCCGCGCGCGAAGAACAGGGCGCGCGCCACGCCCAGCTGCTGCACCAGCGAGTGCAGCCCCACGCTCCGGTCGAACTCATCGTCCAAAGTAGCGTAAATCACGTCGAACCCAGCAACCCACAGCATCACGGCCAAACACAGCGCGACAGGCGCGGCCTCCATCTGCAAGATCGAGGTGTAGCCGCGCACCGCGACCCAGGCCCCAGCCGGCGCGATGCCCAGGCACAGCCCCAGCACGAAGTGCGACAGCGAAGTGAACCTCTTGCACCACGAGTAGAAGAACAAGAGCCCCAGCGTGGGCAGCGACAGCCAGCCCGCCAGAACTCCCAGCCTGCAGGCCGCGAGCACGAAGGCAGCCGAGGCCAGCCCAACCAGGGCCGCCGCCTGCGCCACGGAGACTTTCCCGGCTGGAATTTCGCGGCTCCGAGTGCGCGGGTTGAGCGCGTCGATGTCGCGGTCCGCGATGCGGTTGAAGCCCATCGCAGCCGTGCGCGCCCCGACCATCGCCAGCACAATCCAGCCGAAGGTCGCGGGCGATGGCAGCCCGCGCCCCGCCACCAGCATGGCGGCTAAAGCAAAGGGCAACGCGAAAACGGTGTGCGAAAACTTGACAAGCTCCAGGAAGTCGCGCAGCCGGGGGCGCGCGCGTGGGGCCGGAGCGGAGGCCGAGGTGTTCATAATCAAGTGGAAGCTGCGGGCGACGTGGCTCTTGAGCTGGTCTCGCAGGCCGCAAGTACTTGCGCTGCTCTACTCCTTCCAGCGCGCGGTTTCAACAGGCACGTTCAAGTGGTCCAGAACACGATCCACGACGGTGTCCACGAGTTCTTCGATGGTCTGCGGGCGGTGGTAAAAGTGCGGGCTGGCGTGCATGATGAGCGCGCCGGCTTCGGTGGCCAGGGTCATGTTGCGCAGGTGGATCAGCGACAGCGGCATCTCGCGCGTGACCAGGATCAGGGGCCGCCGCTCCTTGAGCGTGACATCGGCGGCGCGCGCGATGAGGTCGTCGGCCAGGCCGTGCGCGATGCGCGCCAGCGAAGCCATCGAGCACGGAGCCACGACCATGCCGTCGTGACGCGCGCTGCCCGAGGCGGCTCGCGCCCCGATGTCGCGCGGATTTTCGTATCTCAGGCGGCTGAGCACATCTGCGCTCGGCTCGACTTGCGCGCCTTCGAGCAGGCGCTTGAGGTCGGGCGCGTGCGCGTTGAGCTTGAGGCCCGTCTCGATGCCGAGCGACAGCGCGCCTGCCTCCGAAAGCGACAGCGAAACCTGGGCGCCCGACTGCAGCAGCTTGTTCAGCAGGCGCAGGCCATACAGCCCGCCTGAGGCCCCCGTCATCGCTAAAATGAAATTCATGGCGCGGCTTCCTCAGTGATTTTCGCAGCGGACTTGGCGGCGGGCTTGGTGGCCAGGAACGCGGTCGAGACGCCGCCCGAGAAGCTGAAGGCGCGCACGTTGCCCAGCCCGCAGCCGCTCAGCAGCAGCGCAAGCTCCCGGCGCGTGCAGAAGCCGCCGACCGACTGCGGCAAGTACTTGTAGGCGCTGGGGTGCCCCGAGATCGCGCGCCCGAGCGGGGCCAGCAGCGCGTTGAAACCCTGGAAGAAGCGGCGCACCAAAATCGAATCGGGCCGCACGAACTCCAGAACCAGCAGCTTGCCGCCGGGCTTGAGGACGCGCGCGGCTTCGATCAAACCCGCCTCGGTGTCCTCGAAGTTGCGCACTCCAAAGGCGATGGCCACCGCCTCGAAGCTCGACGAGGCAAAGGGCAGGCGCAGCCCGTCGCCGGCTACGAAGGGAATCGAGGGCATCGAAGGCTCGCCAAGTACTTGAAGTACTTGCTGGGGCCGGGCCTTGAGCTGAGCTAAGCGCAGCATGGGCAGGGCGAAGTCGCTGCCCACGACGCGCGAGGCCGGGCACTGGCGCGCGATTTCGAGGCTGAGGTCGCCGGTTCCGCAGCAGCCATCGAGGATGAGCTGGCCCGCGCGAGGGCCGAGCAAAGTCACCGCGCGGCGCCTCCAGCGGCGGTCTAAGTTGAGCGACAGCCCGTGGTTGAGCACGTCGTAGGTGCGCGCGATGTCCGAGAACATGGCGCGCACAGCCAGGCGCGACTTGTCCACGCCGCTGCCCGAAGCGCCGTTGGAGGCGTCGCTTGAAGCCTCGCTTGAGGCGAGCTCAGCGGAGCCGGCTGAAGTGGATGAAGCAGGAGCGGCTGGGGGCGCTGGGGTGGGGAGCGCGTTCACGCAGGGCCTCGGGTTGCCAGGGATGAGCAGAGTTTGGCCTCCGGGCCAGCCCGCGCGCGCTGCAAGTACTTGCAAGTGCTGCGGCCCCACAGGGGGCAATCGACTGCCGCGTGCTCTACTCGTGGCTGTAAAGCGACCGCTGCAAAACGTCCAGCTCGTCGTCGGGCAGCGCGCGGCCTTCACGCAGCGAGAGGGCACCGAGCTGGCGGTTCATCTCGGCCACGCGCGCGGCCAAGATTTTGGACATCGCCAGCAGCAGGCGCTGCGCCCACTTCTGGTTGGCATCGAGAGCGCGCCGCACCTCCTCGCGCGAAACCTGCAGCAGCAGGCACGGGCTGCTGGCAACCGCCCACGCCGAGCGCGGCTCGTCCAGCAGCATCGCCATCTCGCCCAGCAGAGCCGGAGCCTGCACCGCAGCCAGCACGCGCCGCTCGCAAGCGCCCCATCCATTGGCTGCAGTGTCCACGGACAAAGGGGGGCGTTCGATGGAAATCTCGGCGGTGCCACGCGCCAGAATGTAAATCCAGCCGCCGTCCTCGCCCTGAGCGAAGAGGACCTCGCCCTGAGCCGCCTCGACAGGCGACAGCGAGCGCATCGCGATCTCCATCTCCCGCGAGGTCAACCCGGCAAAATACGGCAGCGCGCTGATGGGCTCGCCTGTGTTCTCCATTTCGATTCCCCTTCATCTTCCTGACACTCCACGGCGCCTGGCTTGAGAATCCGCCGGGGCTCGGCTCAGTTCACCTCAGCGTGGCTCACACAAGCGGCAGCCAGCAGCGGCAAGTACTTGTGGCGGCTCAAGCGCCTGCCGCTTCTTGTTTTACCGCAACTTGGGCGGTTCGAGCTGGCTGGGAGGGCGCTTGGTCAGGGGCAGGTCGCGATGCGGGTGTCGGGGATGGGGAAGGCGCCGCCGACTTGCAGGCCGTCGGCGCGGGCTTTTTCGGGGCGGTAGAACTTGACGTGGCCGTCGAGGAAGGCGATGTTGCACGCTTCGAGGTGGCGCGTCGAGAAGGAGTTGCCGACTTCGAGCGAGAAGTAGCCGTCGTCGGTTGAGGAGTTGGCCTCGCTGCCGCTCTGAGCCTCTTCGCTCAGCAGCATCCAGCGCGCGGTTTCGTCGAAGGCCGCCAGCGACTTGCCCGGCTTGCGCCCGGCTGTGGCCGCCGGCGCGAAGGCGCAGGAGTTGGACGAGTAGCTGTTGCCCGAGCGGGAGGCGTTGCTGTCGCTGGGGCAGGCCCAAATCTGGGTGCTCTTGAGGTAAGGCTGCAGCGAGGAGTCTTTCATCGAGAAGACGACCGTGCTGGCGCCGAAGTTGGTGTAGGGGTTCCACACCGCGTCCACGTTGGTGGTGTTGGCGCCGTCCGTGACCGAGGGCAGCCGCTCGTCATAGTCCTGCGTGTATTGCAAGAAGCCCAGCCCGATCTGCTTCATGTTGCTCTGGCACGAGGCCCGCCGCGCATTCTCGCGGGCGCGCGCGAACACCGGGAACAAGATCGCCGCGAGGATGGCTATTATCGCGATGACGACAAGAAGCTCAATCAAGGTGAAGCCACCGCTAAACCGCGAGCCAAAGCCCGAGCCCGAGACGAAGCGGCGCGGCAAGGACTTGCGAGCGGGCGGGCGAGGTTTGGTTGTCATCAGGAAGCTCATCGCGGTCTTGGAGCAAGGTAGCAGCCGCAAGTTGCAGCCGTCAAGTTCTTGAGGCCCGAGCCGAGCCAAGCTGCCCGGCGCGCTGCAAGTACTTGCCGCGCGCTGGGGCCTCACCATTCGTCGGAGTAGCGGCCTTCGTGCTCGATGTCGCGGCTCCAGAAGGAGAGCGGCTTGCTCGCGCGCTCTTCTGCTGAGGCCAGCATCCACAGCGCGATGGCGCGCTGGGCCCCGAAAGCCGGAGCGTTGTAGCCCGCGACCGGAAGCCGCTCGGCGAGTTGTTGGGCGCGCTCGATGTCGAGGGGCATCAGGGCCTCGACCAGCTTGCTCATGTTGGGCCACCGCTGCCACTCGTCCTGGTCGCTGGCGGGCAGCGCAAGCCCAAGAGCCCACTCGCGCTCGATCATCAGGCGCGCCGCAGCGGGAGCGAATTTTTGCTCCAGCCAGGCCCAGTTCGCCACGTCACTGGCGCGCAGCCGGTTGTAATCGTTGCTCGGGTCACGAGGCGCTTCCAGCATGGCGCGCGCCCGCTCCAGCCCGGCTTTTGTGGCCTCGCGGTCCAGAGGCAGCAGGCGTGCAAGTACTTGCAGCGTGTCGCCCAGGCTGAACTGGCTCTGCTTCTCGGCCACGTCCAGGGCGCGCTTGAGCAGCTCGGCACGCCTGGCTTGCGGCGCGTTCTGCGCGATCAAGGCCAGCGCCTGCGCCTGGTTCTGCCGCAGCTCAAGAGCTTCTTTGCTCAAGGCGTCCACGTCCTCGCCAGCTCTGGCGCGCTCGCCCAGAACCACTGCCAGCGCGCGGCTCATCTGCCACGAAGAGCCAGGGCTGTTCTTGTTTTTGAGGTCGCCGTATTTGAGCAGCAGGCGGCGCGCGCCGGGCAGGTTGAGCGGAGCCAGGCTCACGATCGCGCTGCCCACGACGGCCTCGGGGCCTTCAGAATACTGAGGCTGAGTTGGAGCCGCTGCGATGGCGGCTTCGATGACTTTGACGGCCCACTCCTCGCTCGCGGGAGCCACGGTCGAAGCCAACCCGCTGAAATCGCTCTGGCCATTGGTGGCGTTCTTGGCGCGCGTGAGCGCCTGCTCGAACAACGCATTGGCGTCCGGCTCCTTCAGGCGAGACGCGAGCGCGGCCAGCCTGGGCGCGGCTAAGTTCTGCTGCCAGGATTCCTTGAGGTTGGCGAAGCCCGCGCGCGCCAGGCCGAGCCACTTCTTGGACGCCGCAGCATCCGCATCGGGCAGAGCTTGAGCCAGCACGAGCAGCGCCTGCTCGCGCTCGAAGGGGTCGCTCAGGGCGGCCAGGTGAGCCGTGGCCCACGACTGCGCGCTGTCCAGGTCGCCCTGCTGCGCCAGCACGCGCACGATGGCCAGCACGGACTTGCCCACCGCGAGCCCCTCGTCCTTCTTCTCGCCCTGAGCCATGGCCAGTGCCGCGTCGGGATCAACCACGGCCAGGGCCGAGGGGATGCTGTCGCGGCTCTGGTACTTGGAGCCGCGCGAGGTCTGCCAGGCATCATCGAGCACGGCCTGAGCGCGCTCGACCTCGCGCGCGGCAAGTACTTGCGGTGCCTTCAGCTTGAGCGTGACGCTCTCGTTGGGCGCGCTCGTCATCGCAACAGCCGACAGGTTCGCCTGCACCGCGACGACTTCGGCCTCGCCCGCAGGCAACTCGCCCAGCTTCCAGCGGCCAGCTTTGTCGGCGGCAAGAGTTGCCTGCGCCACAAGTACTTGAGCCTCGCTCGCGGGCTGCCCGGCAGCGTCCAGCACTTGCCCGCCCAGGCGCGAATCGCGCTTGAGAAGCCGGGCTTCGGTGATGGCCCAGGTGTTGGTGCCTTGAGTCTTGGTGGCGAGCGGAGCGCGCTCCACGCCGTAGCCCAGGCGCGAAACCTCGATTGTCATATTCTGCGCGATCTCGGGCACGTCCGCGACGCTCCACGTGCCGTCGGCGGCTGTGGTCGCTGTGCGCTCGACTTGCGAGCCCGTATTTTCCTGCACAGTCTGAATTTTGAGCGCGACGTGAGCCTCGGGCAAGGGCGCTCCGGCTCCGTCCACCACCTTGCCGCCAACCGCGATCTTGGCGATGGGCGCAACGATGATGTCGAGCGCGCCGGGGTGCGGAAAAGTCACTTCCTTTGGGCCGACGACCTTCCACTCAGCGCCCTGAAAATAGGGCTTCCACACGCCGGGCTCGAAGCTGCCCAGGCTCCACTTGCCCGCTTCATCGCCTTGAGCCGACTTGACGCTGCCCCACCAATCTTCTTTGCTGGGGCGGAAGTTGATTGACAGATTGGGCACAGGCTGCCCCTTTTCGTCCAGCACACGGCCCGAGCCGGTTAGCCCCTTCTTGAGCTTCCACACGAGGCTCTGCGTGGCTCCGGCCTGGACCTCGACCGTTGTGGGATCGTTGTAGGTGGCGTGCTCAGGCACCAGATAGTCCGCGGGAGGCTGCAGCAGCATCAGCTTCTGCTTGCCCGGCGCGGCGCGCAGCGTGAGAAGGCCCCGCTCATCCGAGGTTCGCGACGAGATCGAGTTCAACCCCTCGCTGGGAACCGGGATCGCGTAGGCCTGAACGCCCGCGACGCCCTTGCCCGTGGCCTCGTCCAGCACGTGCACTTCGATGACACCACCGCGAATCATCTTTACATCGCCTGCCGCCACGCTGGCGCCCGCTCCGACCGAAGCCTTGAGCGGCTCGCCCGCGACCCACTCGATCTCCTTCTCTTTCTCCTGGCCCTTGGCCGGGACCGGAGCTGAAGGCGCGAGGCCGTAGTCGCCTGCAATCAGGCGCTCGATGCGGAACTCGCCCTTGGCGTCCGTGGTGGCGGTTTGCAGCAAGTAGGCTATCCCCTGGGGCTGAGGGCGGGCCATGACCTGCGCTCCGACGACGGGCGCGCCGTTGGGATCAACCACGCGCCCGCTGATGCTTGCGCCCAGCCGTGCCACCAGAGCGCCATCCGCGTTGACGCCGCGCCCGCCTCCGGCCTGGGGGTTGAAGCCGGGTTTCGAAGCCGCCTCGCGCGCCGCAGCCTCGACCGCGCTCCAATCGAAGGCAGCGCCGTCCGCCGCGGCGCGCGCGAAGGCCGAGCTGAGCGCGAACTTGTCATCGCCCAGCTTGATCTGGACCTGCGCGCCCAGAGGCACGCGCGACAGGCTCCAGCGCCCCTCCGCGTCGGTGCGCGCGCTCACGACCTCGGCGTCGAGCTTGGACGAGGTCACAGGATACGGGTAGTTCACATCGTCGCCGGCGCGGTCGATGCCGGACAGCTTCACCAGGGCGCCCGCGACGGGCCGCCCCTCGCCATCCACGACCATGCCTCGCGCCACGCCGCCCGCCTCCAGCGACACCACGCCTCCGCCCTGCTGCAGCAGAGCCGAGGAGATCGCGAGGTCGGGGCTCCAGGCCGTGACCCAGCCGATGCCGCCGCGCGCCGGGGCGTCCGGCTTCGGGGGCGCCTCGAAGACAGCCGAGCCCTTGGCGTCCGCGACCGCCTGCAGCGGCTCAGCGTCCCGAGGCGCCGAGGCGTCGCTCCAGAAGCGCACCCGAATCTGAGCGCCGGGCACCGGCTTCTTGTCCGGCCCAAGTACTTGCACGCTGACAGGAGCCGCCCAGCACGCGCGGGAGAGGCTCAGCACAACAATCGCGGACAGCGGAGCGAATATCTTCATAAGGCTCAGGATACGCCAGAGCGCAGCAAAAAGCGGCAAGTACTTGCCCTCAAGTACTTGCCGCTTCCCGTGTTTTCCTAACACTCTCAGAGCATCTTCGAGACGAGGTGCCCCTCGACCGAAGGCGAAGGCACCAGCTCGCCCAGGCCGAGCTGAGCCCACATCGCGTCCACGCGCGCGGCGGCCTCGCGGCTCATCTTGACCACGCCGGGCCACTCGCGCTCGTGGCCTTCGGAAGGCCATTTCGTGGTGGCGTCGATGCCCATCTTGGTGCCCAGGCCGACGCCCGGCGAGGCGTGGTTGAGCGAATCGACCGGGCCCTTGACGATCTGCACGTCGCGCGCGGGGTCGATGTTGTTGGTGACACGCCACAGCACCTCGCGCAGGTTATGCACGTCCACGTCGTCATCGACCACGATGATGACCTTGCTGAACATCAGCTGCCCCAGCCCCCACAGCGCGTGCATCACTTTGTAAGCGTGGTGCGGATAACGCTTCTTGAGGCTCACGATGCACAGGTTGTGGAAGCACGCCTCAACAGGCAGGTTCATATCCACAATCTCGGGCACCTGAGTCTTAATGAGCGGTAAGAAAATGGTGCCGACCGCGCCGCCCAGCCAGCCATCTTCCATCGGAGGAATGCCCACGATGGTCGCCGGGTACACCGGCTTGGCTCGCTGCGTGATGCACTTCACCCTGAAAACCGGGTAGTCCTCGACCGGCGTGTAGTAGCCGGTGTGATCGCCAAACGGCCCTTCAGCCCGCGCCTCGCTGGGGTCGATGGTGCCTTCGAGGACATACTCGCAGTCAGCCGGCACGCGCACGTCGATGGTCTCGCACGCAACCATCTCGACCGGCTTGCCGCGCAAGAATCCCGCGAACATCATCTCGTCGATCTCCTCGGGCAGCGGAGCCAGCGCGCAAAACGGCAGGCAGGGGTCGCCGCCCAAGCACACCGCGGCCTCGATGAGCTGGTTCTTCTGCTCAGCTTCGCGCTGGTGCTGAGCGCCGACCTTGTGCATCTGCCAGTGCATCCCCGCCGTGTTCTTGTCGTAAATTTGCACGCGATACATCCCGACGTTGCGCCGCCCAGTGTTGGGGTTGTGCGTGAAGACCATCGGCAAAGTCACGAACGGGCCGCCGTCTTCGGGCCAGCAGGTCAGGACGGGCAGCGTGGACAAATCCACCTCGTCGCCCAAGTACTTGCGCTCCTTGACCGGGCCGTCCTTGACGCTCTTAACGCCCAGGCTCAGGCCCGTGGGCAGCAGCTTGAGCCCGAGTTGCATCTTGCCCGGCAAGCCCTCGGGCGGCACGGTCTTGATCAGCCCTTCGATGCGGGCGGCGATGCTGGACGGGCTGCCGTGCAGCGCCAGGGCGACGCGCTCGTCGGAGCCGTACAAGCCGATGGCGACAGGCACGCCGGGCGTCTCGATGACGTTCTCGAACAGCAGGGCCGGGCCGCCGCTCTTGACCATGCGGTCGGCGATGTCGGTGATTTCGAGCCTGGCCGAAACTGGGTGCGTGATGCGCTTGAGCTCGCCTCGCTGCTCAAGCTCGTGGATAAAACTCCGCAGATCGTTCATAGAAACAGATTCACCACAGATGGCCACCCAGCACCACCGAAATACACAGAGAATTTTACCAGCGCAAGTACTTCAAACACGCACAAGGCTTCTCCGTGACCCATCCGTGGTTCTCCGTGGCCATCCGTGGTGAATGAAAATCACTTCCAGATTGTAACAGGAGACGACAGTGCGAAGGGCACCTTGACCGCCAGCGGGTTGCCCTGGGCGGCATCGTCGCCGACGCCGCCGGGCAGCGCGACCTCGCCGAACAAGGCGTGCAACGGCGCGCCGTCCTCGCCCTTCAAGCGCGGGTCGTCCAGCGCGATTTCAAAAACATTGGCGGCTCCAGCACTTGGCTGCAGCTCGACGGCTTGCCAGCGCGCGTGGCGGAAGTCGCGTGTGGCCGAGCCGGCGGCCCACAGCTTAGCTGAGCGCGGCGCCAGCGGGGCGCCCTGAGCGTTCAGGACTTGCAGGCGCCACTTCAGCCCGGAGCGCGACTGCAGCACTTCGCCAGGAGCCTCAAGCGGCTTGTTGGAGGCATCGAGGACGCGGGCAAGTACTTGGGGCGAGGCATTGCCCTGGGCGATCATCTTGAACCAGGCGGCTGAGATTCCGGCCACGCGCGCCTCGTTGCCGTTGAGCATATGGCCCGAGTTGGGCGCGTAGAACACGTTGGTCGGGCCGCTCAGCTGGTCGCGGTACAGGTTGAACGAGTCGAGGGTCCAGTAGGGGTCGTTGGAGGCATTGACGAGCAGCTTAGGCAAGCTGAGCCGCGCGCGGTAGGTGTAGGGGTCCACGATGGCGGCGAGCTGCTGGCCGTGGGGAGCCAACACCATGTCGGGCAGGCCGCGCCGGGCGTAGTCGGCGATCATTTCTGAGTAAGCGCCCCAGCTCTCTTTCTGGTGCGGCATCTGGCGCGCCAGGTTCAGGTTGTCGTACACCATCGGGATGATGCCGATGACGCGGCCAGGGTGAGCTTTCGCCTGGGACGCGGCCACCAGCCAGGTCGTCCAGCCGCGCTTGGAAGCGCCCGTGACGCCCCACTTGGTGACGGCGGGCGAGGCCGTCGCGCCGTCGCGCCTGGCTTGCTGAGCCGACCACTCCTCGACGGCGCGCATGATCTGGGTCGCGCTCTTGGTCATGGGCAGCAGCAGCGGCCAGTCGGACTTGGGGTCGCCCGACTCCAGGTACTTGGAGAAGGTGTAGGCGATGAGGTCGTCTTCGTAGCGTCCCCACAGCGGCTGGTTGGGCACGTTGAAGGCGTTGACGATGGTGAGCCCGGTCGCGTTGGAGGCGAGCTGAGCCACGAAGGTCTGCTGCGGCGTGGGGCTGCCGAAGTTGATGAAGATCAAGGCGGCTCCGGGCGCCGCCTCGCGCGCGGGCCGCACGACCTCGACCTTGTGCGTCCACTTGCTGCCCTGCCACTGCTGCGAAGTGACATCGAGCAGCGTGGTGTTACCGCTGTGCGCCTCCTCGCTCCACGAAAAAGACGGCTCAGGGCGCGCGATGAAGTCGTCCAAATTCGAGGGAATCGCGGGCGCAGGCGGCTTGAGAGCAGCGGCTCCGGGAGCCTCGGCATCCTCGGGCGGCTGAGCTTGGGCCGGGGCCTGGGCGAGCGGCAGGGCGCGGCGCTCCTGGAGCGGCGGGGCGGGCACGCAGCCTCCCGAGGCGGCTCCGGCGGCCAGGGCCAGCAGCGCCAGGCGCGAGTTTTTCTGCGGTGAGTTGGGCACGAGATTCTCCCTGGGTTGGGCTGGGTTCCGCTTGGTCGCGAGGCGGGACGCGTGGGGCGGCGGGGTGTTGCCTGTTTCGCGTCCCCAGGCTGCGCTCAAGTACTTGCGAGCACCTGAGCGCACCCGCCGCTCCCGAGCCGCTGCACTTCGAGGAGCCGCTGCGCCCAGCATCCGGGCGGCGGAGCGCGCCCGTGTAAACTGCCGGCGTCCCTGCGGCGGCTTCAGCTCGACCCGGCTCGCCTGCGCTTGCCGTGAGCGGCTTCAGCTTGCCTTCAGCTTGCCTTCAGCTTGCCTTCAGCTTGCTGCGGGCGTCGCGGTCGAGAGGCGCGGTTGATGGGCGCGAGTTGAGAGGCGAAGCTGCTGCGTTTGGCGCGGCAAAGGAGCAGCGGTGGCGAGCACGACCAGTCGAGAACCCCAACACGCAGCGCCTTCGGGCTCAGCGCCTTCGGGCTCAGGTGTTGTGAGCGGGGCGGGGTGGGCGCGGGGTACTTCGGCGCTGAGGCGGCTGGCGGTTCTGTTCGCGCTGATGCTGGGGCTTTTGTGCTTCCTGGTGTCGTTTTCCATCGGCAATTTTGGACGGCTGATCGAGGCCGACCGCTGGAACGTGCACACTTACCGCGTGCTGATGGAGAGCGGGCAACTCATGGAAAGCGTCGTGGACATGGACGGCGGCGTGCGCTCCTTCCTCACGCTGGGCGATGAGTCGCTGCTTGCTGCTTATGCCCAGGGGCAGCGGGATTTCGAGGAGCACTTCGCGCGGACTCTGGCGCTGACTGCGGATCGCCAGGCGCAGCAGGCGCGGCTGCGCACGCTGCGCGCTCAGCTCGCGACGTGGCAGGCTCAGCTGGTTCCCGTGCTGCAAGCGCGGCGCTCGACTCGGAACAGCGCCCGCTCGCTGGCCTTCACCCTGCGCAGCGTGCCCGAGCGCGCGGCCTCGCTCAACGCGATGCGGCTGACCATCGAGGCCATCCAGAGCTACGAGGAGAGGCTGCTCAAGGCGCGCTCGGCTCAGCAGGAGAAGTTCCAGATCGAGACCGGGCGCACGCTGCTCATGGGCGGCATCTTCTCCATCGCGCTGGCGGCTGGGCTATGCGCGGTGGTGCTTTCCAACGCGCACGCCCTGAGCCGCGCCAACCTCCGGCTCGAAGCCACCAATGCGGAGCTGGCGCAGGCCATCGGGGAGCTGGACGCGCAGAAGAGGCACGTCGAGGCGGCCAACCGGGACATGGCGGCGCGGCGCGACGAGCTGGCGCGGCTCAACGAGAGCCTGGAGCGCATCAACAGCGAACTGGGCCGCTCGAACCAGGAGCTGGAGCAGTTCGCCTACGTCGCCTCGCACGATTTGCAGGAGCCGCTGCGCGCGGTCGCGGGCTGCGTGCAAGTACTTCAAAAGCGTTACGCGGGCAAGTTGGACGCGCGCGCCGACCAGTTCATCCACCACGCCGTGGACGGCGCCACGCGGATGCAGAACCTCATCAACGACCTGCTGCTGTTCTCGCGGCTGGGCACGCGCGGCAAGCCCTTCGTGCCCACCGACCTGGATGCCGTGCTCGGGCGCGTGCTGAGCAACCTCAAGGTCGCAATCAGCGAGTCCGGCGCGCGCATCACGCGCCAGCCGCTGCCGACCCTGCTCTGCGACGAGGGGCAGCTCGAACAGGTGCTGCAGAACTTCGTGGCCAACGCGCTCAAGTTCCGCCGCTTCGATTCGGGCGCGGGGCCGGACGCGGGCGAGGACGCGGGGCCGGACAAAACGATGCTGCCGCCCGTTGTTCACGTCGGGGCGCGCCACGACGAGGAGAAGAAGCAGTGGATCATCTCGGTGAACGACGAGGGGCCGGGCATCGAGAGCAAGTACTTCGAGCGCATCTGGATCATGTTCCAGCGCCTGCACACGCGCGCCGAATACGCCGGGACCGGCATCGGCCTGGCGGTGTGCAAGAAGATCATCGAGCGCCACGGCGGGCAGGTCGGCGTCGAGTCGCGCGCCCAAGGCCCGCACTTGGGCTCGACTTTCTGGTTCGCCTTGCCTGAGCAGCCGGTTCAGCGGCCCGCAGCAGAGGCAGCTTCGGTGGAAGCCACTGCGCAAGTCCCAGGCGCAAACGGCGATAATGGAAGCGGAGCCGGTTCAGCAACCACGGCTTCCGCCACGGCTTCAGGGCCGGGTTCAGGGCCGGGTTCAGGGCCGGAGTTGAGCTGAGGCAAGGGCCGGGCAGGACGGAGGCGCTATGATTCCCAGGGGAACAGTTATCAAACCGATTGACATTTTGCTGGTGGAAGACTCGCCGACCGATGTTTTGCTGGCTCAGGAAGCCCTGGAGCAGGCCAAGATGCTCAACAGCCTGCACGTGGTCTCGGATGGCGTGCAGGCGATGGAATTCCTGCGCCGCGAGCCGCCTTTCGAGAACGCGGTGCGGCCCGACTTGATCCTGCTCGACCTCAACCTGCCGCGCAAGGATGGCCGCGAAGTGCTGGCCGAGGTCAAGGCCGACCCGCTGCTCAAGCGCATCCCGGTCGTGGTGCTGACCACCTCGCAGGACGAGGAGGACATCTTCAAAGCCTACGGCCTGCACGCCAACTGCTACATCTCCAAGCCGGTCGACTTCCTGCACTTCACCGAGGTCGTGCACGCCATCGAAAGCTTCTGGTTCACTGTCGTCTCCCTGCCCACTTAGCCGCGCGCTGCGGCGGATTTTTCTGTGGCCGGGCTAATCTTGGAGTGAAAATCGAGAAGGAATGCTGCAAGTACTTTTGGTCGAGGACAACCCCGCGGACGCGCTGCTGGTCGAGGTCGCGATGGAGGAGATGGCCTTCCCGCCGCGCCTGGTGCACGTCTCGCGCCTGGCCGAGGCGCTGGAGCTGCTCGCGGGCGCGCCCTCCCACAGCACCTTCTCCGAGGAAACAGGCAGCTTCGCTTCAGGCAGCTTCGCTTCAGGCAGCTTCGCTTCAGGAGGCTTGGCTGCGGGCGAGGCGGGGGGCGGCTTCGACGTGGTGTTCCTGGACTTGGGGCTGCCGGATTCGCAGGGGCTGTCCTCGCTGGCGCGGGTGCACGCGGTCGCGCCCCACGTGCCGATGATCGCGCTGACGGGCATGGACGACGAGAAGCTGGCTCTCGAAGCACTGCAGTCGGGCGCATCGGACTACTTGATCAAGGGGCAGACCGAGGCCGCGCTGCTGGAACGCTCGATGCGCTACGCCATCGAGCGCAAGAAGAGCGAGCGCAGCCGCATCGAGCTGGCCCGCGCCCGCGCCGAGCGCGAGGAAGCCGAGGCCGCCAACCGCGCCAAGGACGAGTTCCTGGCCACGCTCTCGCACGAGCTGCGCACGCCGCTGAACGCGATCCTGGGCTGGGCCTCGCTGCTGCGCTCGCAGAACCTGGACGCGGCCCTGATGCAGACGGCCTTCGACACCATCGAGCGCAACGCGCGCGCCCAGGCTCAGCTCGTGGACGACCTGCTCGATGTCTCGCGCATCATCACCGGCAAGCTGTCGCTGGAGCACCGCGTGCTCGACATCAACGAGGTCATCAGCAACGCCGTGGCGAGCCTGCGCCCCCAGTTCGAGGCCAAGCACCTCGTCCTCGAACGCACCGGCACAGAGCCGCTCCTGGTGTGCGGCGACGCGGTGCGGCTGCAGCAGGTTGTGAGCAACCTGCTCTCGAACGCCATCAAGTTCACGCCCGAAGAAGGCAGCGTTTTCGTCAGCGCCCGGCTTGCGGGCTTGCCTCAAGGCTTGATTCAAGGCGAGCAGGCTGGCGTGCGTGCTGAGGTGCAGGCGGTGGAAGGGGCGGTGTCGTGGGTTGAGCTGGAGGTGCGGGACACCGGGCAGGGCATCGAGCTGGAGTTCCTGCCTCATGTTTTCGACCGCTTCCGCCAGGCGGACGGCTCGACGACGCGGCGCCACGGCGGGCTGGGCATCGGGCTGGCCATCGTGCGCCACCTGGCGCAGGCGCACCAGGGCACCATCTCGGCGCACTCCCAGGGGCCGGGGCTGGGCGCGACCTTCCGCGTGCGCCTGCCTGTGCTCACCGATGTGGGCGAGGGCTTCGAGTGCGAGATTCCGGGGCCGGGCGCGGGCAGCGGCCCCGACGTGAGCAGCACCCTGCTCTCGGGCCTGCGCGTGCTGGGCATCGACGACCAGCCGGACGCGCGCTACCTCATCCGCGTCGCCCTGGCCTCGTGCGGCGCCTCGGTTAAGCTGGCGGCCTCGGCGCACGAGGCGCTGGAGCTGGTGCGCTCGTGGCGCCCCGACGTCATCGTCTCCGACGTCGGGATGCCCGACCTGGACGGCTACGAGTTCCTGCGCACCGTACGCGGCCTCAGCGAAGACGAAGGCGGCAAGACCCCTTCGGTTGCCCTCACCGGATACGCCCGCGACGAAGAACGCTCCAGGGCCCGAGCCGCCGGCTTCGAGGACTTCCTGTCCAAGCCGGTCGATCCCAACCTGCTCGCGCGCTCCGTGGCTCAGCTGGCAGGCCGCTGATGGCGAGCCGTTGAGCTGAGCAAGTACTTAAGGCCGCAGATGAAGCTAATCGAGCCCGAGGAACTGGTCGGCGGCGAGTGGGCCGAGTGGTATGCGATGACGCCCCAGCAAAGGTGGGCCCAGACCCAGAAGTTGTGGGCGCACTATTTAGAGATGGGAGGCTCGCTTGATCCCGAACCCGATACGCAAAGTCCTTTCTTCGATGAGGACGAGTGGCGCGCAAACCTTGCTGATGGGCGGCCAGGCCTGCGTGTTCTACGGAGCTGCGGAATTTAGCCGCAACATCGACTTCGCGGTTTTGTGCGACGCAGACAGCTTGAGCCGCGTGCAAAATGCTCTGCATGAGCTGCAGGCACGTGTTATCGCAGTGCCACCGTTCGAGCTCAAGTACTTGCAGCGTGGCCACGCCATCCACTTCCGCTGCTCTCATCCTGAGGCTGAGCGCCTGCGCGTGGACTTGATGAGCGTGATGCGCGGCGTGGATTCTTTCGCCCGGATTTGGGAGCGGCGCACTGTTTTCGAGTCCCAGGGCGCGCTCTACGATCTCATGGCTCTTCCTGATCTGGTTCAGGCCAAGAAGACGCAGCGCGACAAGGACTGGCCGATGCTAACGCGGCTCGTCGAAAACAATTACTTCAACAACCGGCACGAGCCATCGCCGATCCGTATCGAGTTCTGGCTGCGCGAACTGCGCACGCCCGCGCTGCTTGCCGAGGCCGCTCTGCTCTTCCCAACCCAAGCCGCCGCTCACCCACGCCCCGCCGTGCGCAGCGCGGTGGCAAATCAGGGCGAAGAATCCATCCGGATGGCTCTGCTCGCCGAGCAGGAAGCCGAGCGCCAGGCCGACCGCGCGTACTGGGCGCCGCTCAAGGCCGAGCTTGAGCAATTGAGGCTGAGCGCGCGGCGCTGAACAGGCACCTTCAAGTACTTGCAGCACGCCCTACTCCTCCGCCTCCACCACCGCCCGAAACTCGCCGAACAGACCCGCCAGCTCGCGCGGCGGGTAGTGCGCGTTCAGCCCGCTCGGGTTGGGCAACACCCAGATTTTCGTTTCGCCAATCGCACGAGGCTGCAGCCCGAGCACGGCCTTTGGCTCAGCGAAGGCGGCGCGGTAGGCGCTCACGCCGAGCACAGCCAGGTAACCAGGCGCGAAGGTGCGCACGCGCGCTTCCAGCTGGCGCCCGCCGGCTTGCAGCTCGCCCGGAGCTAAATCTGCGGCGGCGACGGTGGCTCGGCTCGCCACGTTGGTGATGCCAAGCCCATAATCCAGCAGCTCGCGATCCTGGTGCGGCACAAGTACTTGAGGCGTCCAGCCGCCCGCGTGCAGCGCCTTCCAGAAGCGGTTGCCGGGGCGCGCGAAGTGGTGGCGCACGACCGCCGAGTACACGCTCGGGTTGATGCCGCAAAACAGCACGCGCAGAGCGGGCGCGATGATGTCGGGCATCGTTTTCCCCACGGCTTCGGTAAGCTGCTCGGGAGTTGGCTTCATGAGAATTGAAGGCGTGCGAGCAAGTGAGCGCCCGTCGCGAGGGGCGATGTCCCGTAAACTACCGCGCGTATGCAAAAATCAGAACTCCCAGCGCGCGAAGATATTCGCAATTTAGCCATCGTCGCGCACGTCGACCACGGCAAGACGACCCTCGTCGACACCATGCTGCGCCAGGCCAACACCTTCCGCGCCAACCAGGAAGTCCGCGAGCGCGTCATGGACTCCATGGACCTGGAGCGCGAGCGCGGCATCACCATCATGGCCAAGAACGCCTCGATGCGCCTGCACCGCAACGGCCACGACTACAAAATCAACATCATCGACACCCCAGGCCACTCCGACTTCGGCGGCGAGGTCGAGCGCGTGCTCAAGATGGCCGACGGCATTCTCTTGTTAGTCGATGCCTCCGAAGGCGTCTTGCCGCAGACGCGCTTCGTCTTGTCCAAGGCCCTGGAAGCCAAGCTGGAGCCGATCGTTGTCATCAACAAGATCGACCGGCCCGACGAGCGCGCGGGGGCCGTGCTGGACGAAATCTACTCGCTCTTCATCGACCTGGACGCCAACGAAGACCAGCTCGACTTCCCGGTGGTGTATGCCATCGGGCGCGAGGGCATCGCGCAGATGTCGATGGACGAAAAGGGCACCGACCTGGGCCCGCTCTTCGACGCCATCTTGCAGACCGTGCCGCCGCCGCGCGTGGACGCCGAGGCCCCGCTGCAAGTACTTGTCACCAACATCGCCTACAACGATTACGTGGGGCGCCTGGCCATCGGGCGCATCGTGCGCGGCCACATCGCGGCCGGGCAGGATGCAGCGGTTTGTAAACTCGACGGCTCGCAGCACAAGTTCCGCGTCACGCAGCTCTTTGGCTTCGAGGGGCTCAAGCGCGAGCCGATCACCGAGGCTTCGGCGGGCGACATCGTGGGCCTGGCTGGGATCGAAGGCATCGAGATCGGCGAGACCATCGCCGACGCCGAGCAGCCCGAGGCACTGCCGCCCATCGTTGTGGACGAGCCGACCATCGCGATGCAGTTCTCGACCAACACCAGCCCGCTCTCGGGTCGCGAGGGCAAGTTCGTGACGGGGCGGCACTTACGTGAGCGGTTAGCTAAGGAGGCGCTGAGCAACGTCTCGATCCGCATCGAGCCGACCGAGGACCCTGACACTTTCCGGGTGGCGGCGCGCGGCGAGCTGCAGCTGGCGATCATCATCGAGACCATGAGGCGCGAGGGCTACGAGCTGCAGGTTTCGCGGCCCGAAGTCATCGTGAAAGAAGAGAACGGGCAGAAGATGGAGCCCATCGAGCACGTCTTTGTGGACTGCCCGGAGGAATACATCGGGGTTGTGACCGAGACGCTGGGGCGGCGCAAGGGCACGATGTCGAAGATGACCAACCACGGCGGCGGGCGCGTGCGCATGGAGTTCTTGATCCCTTCGCGCGGCTTGATCGGCTTCCGCTCGCAGTTTTTGACGGACACCCGCGGCATGGGGCTCATCAACACCTTGTTCTCGCACTTCGCGCCGTGGGGCGGCCCGATTCCGCAGCGTTCGAGCGGCGCTCTGGTTTCGGATCGCACGGGGACGGTGACGATGTTCGCCATCAGCAACCTGCAGGAGCGCGGCGTGATGTTCGTGCCGCCGAGCACTCCGGTTTACGAAGGCATGGTCGTGGGCGAGAACGCGCGCGAGAACGACCTCAACGTCAACATCACCAAGGAAAAGGCGCAGACCAACATCCGCTCCTCGACTTCGGACATCGCAGTACGCATCGTGCCGCCGCAGGTTCCCACGCTCGAGCGCGCGCTGGAATGGATCAACGACGACGAGCTGGTCGAGGTGACGCCCGAAAACATCCGGCTGAGGAAAAAGGCGCTGGCGGCCAACAAGCGCGAGAAGTAAATCCGGCATTGCATCCCGCCTGCAAGTACTTGCGCCACAAGTACTTGCAGGCTTTTTTTGTACCTGCATACTCTCAAACTATCGTGCCGCAGAAGATTTTACAGGTTATTTCCTAATGTCTCGCTTCATCTTTCCCTCTCCACTTCTTCGAGCCACGCTCCTTCTTGCTCTGGCGGTACCTTGCAGGGCGTCGCTCAGCGCACAAGCGGCTCAAGCCGCGCCTGCTCAGGCACAGTGGGACCAGGACAGCAAGAGTGGACCGCAGACCTTGCTGGATCGCCAGTGGCCCGCAGGAGAGCTAAAGGCACGTCTTGAGGTTGTCTCCACGGCCAAGCCCGAGGCTGCCGCTGTGCCCACGACGCCTACAGCGCGTGCCGGAAGCAAGGCCATCGAGATCGTACTGCGCCTCTCGAATCCAACGGAGGCCGGGCAGCGTGTTCTGCTGAGCGCCGTGCGCGCCCTCAACGGCAAGTCCGACAGCACAGCACGCTTCTGGAGCCTGCCTCTTTCCTCTCTTCCCACCACCATCCCGGCGCACGGCGAGGCCGAGCAGAGGCTGCGCCTGGATACCTTCGACGACACGCCGTCCGGTGCCTACAGTCTGGAGCCCGTGGTTCTGGCCGTTCCCGTTGCTGATGACCTGCTCGCCAACGGAGGCTGGGAGGAGGCGACACCCAAAAGCTGGGAGCTGGCTGCGGGCGCTTCGGTTGTAGATTCCGCAGCGCCGCTGAGTGAGGCGTCGAACCAGACCTCGGACTGGACGGACTTCTCCAAGCTCTCCTTCTCCAACGACAGGCGCACCACTACCCAGGGGCAGAAGCTGCTCGAAGCCAATGGCGAAGCGGTAGGATCGCAGACGCTGGGATCTCTGGCGCCAGGCGAACGATATGTGGCGGGCGTGGATTCGTGGGGCGGGCGCCGCCTGCGCGTGGACATCCTGGACGCCGCAAGTACTTCGCTGGCCTCGCAAGAGCGCACCTTCTCCGGCGTGTGGTGGATGGACAATGTGGGCAACTGGCGCGGGCGCGTGCTGGGCTTCCAGCTTCCCGCCAAAGCGGTCGCCGTTAAGCTGTCGTTGCTGGGCAACGCGGGCAAGTCGTGGTGGGACAACGCCTTCCTGGTGCGAGAGAAGGACATCCGCCGGGCGGCCTTTGAAGCGGCTCCGCTTTCGGTTGCCGCGCCCGCCGCACCCGAAGCGCCCGTCAAGTATTTGGGCGAGGACACAGGCACGCAGGGCGATTGGATCGGCAAGTACGGGCAATACGCCTCGATCCTGTGCGCGATGTCGTCGCCGCGCGACATGGTGGGCGGAGCCGTCAAGCCCATCAAGAGCGACCGCGACCTCCAGAAGAACTACGCCAACGAGACGGTGCACGCACGCAGCCAGGCCGAGCTGCGTTACTCGTCGTGGACGGCCAACCCTGGCGACCCCGAGACACGGCACTGGATCGAGCTGAACGCGATGCGGACCGACGACAGGCGCGCCCTGGACAACCCGCAGTGGGGACAGCGCACTTACGCTTCGTGGGACGAGCACGGCGAGATGCACCCCAACGACGCCAAGGGCAACGACCTCTTCGTCAAGCTGCGCCTACCTCCAGGCCAGTGGCGCGCCAGCTTCTACTTCATCGACTGGGACTGGTGGTACACCGCCGTCCCGCGCAACCACCGCCTGGCCTTCTTGGACGACGCGGGCCGCGAGACCTGCACCGCGCGCGTCACCAACTTTGGCCAGGGCATCTACAAGGTGTTCCAGGTCGCGGGCGGGCGCGATGTCACAATGCGTATCCGCAAGGACTTCAGCGTCACCGTCGTGCTCTCGGGCATCTTCCTCGACCGCATCTCGCCTCAGATCGAGCCCCAGGTACAGGTCGCGATTCCAGAGGTAAACGCGGCTCAGCTGCAAAACGCCGTGCAGCAGTGGCGGCAGGCGGCGAGTGCAGTGGCGGGCTTCGACGCGGAAGAGAAGGCTCTACGCGGATACGCCCAGGTACTTCTGCAGGCCGACCGCGTTCAGGCCGCGAGCGCGCTGGAAAAGCTGGGCGATGCCTGGTTCGCGGTCGGCGAATACTGGCGGGCGGGCCTGGCCTACGACCTAATGCCGCGCGACCCGAACTTAGCAGAGGGCGACATCTCCGAGCCCGAAAAGCGCGCCCTGCAGTTTCGCGCCGTCTTCCCGCGCTACGCCCAATCCAAGCTGCGGCAGGCGCTGGAGGTACTGGCCAAGTTGCCGCCTGAAGATCGCCTGAGCGACACGCGCGACTTGGCCAGCAGCATCTTCGACGCGGCCATCGAAGACCACAGCGACTCCAACGGAATGGAGCGCGTGCCCATGCTGCTGGCGAAGACGGCCTACGATGACCTGGAAAAGCAGGTCGGATATGCCAACCTCAAGGCGAGCGAGCGGGCACGGCTGCTGGCCATCGCCGAGCGATCGACGTGGTACTCGACGGGCTGGAGCGAAGTCGCAACCGAGGCGCAGCGATTCTGGCCCACGCTCAACGAGAAGCAGCGCGCCCAACTAGGGCCGGGCTTCTTCGCGGATCATGTGGTGCGACCTCTGGGAGTGGCCGCGCAAAAGGACAACGCCTTGTCAAACAAGGCGATTGCGTTGGTGTATGCTCTGGCCAACGCGCAACCGGACGCCGAGGCCACGGGCTTCGCGCAGCACGCCCTGGCCGAGATCTACGCTCAACGAGGGCAGGCCGACAAGGCCCGCGAGCTGTGCCAGGCCATCATTGCCAGGGGCGAGAACAGCCGCCCGGCGACGCTGGCCAAGGGCCTGCTCAAGCAGCTCGGAGGCGCGAAGTGAACCAGCAGGAGGTTCCGATGCAGCAGAAGACGAAGAGGCTTGCTCTGCAAGTACTTGCAGGCGGCGCGGCGCTCGCGGCGGGGCTGTTGGCGCCACGAACGGCGCAGGCGGCCAAGCAGTGGGATGCAGGCACGGCGATTGAGTTCAACGTGGATGGAAGCGACGATCCCATCGCCCCGAGCAACAACGGGGACAATGGCATCATGACGCAAGACTACACCGTCACGCGCTTCCACGACAAAGACCACTGGATTGATCCGAACGAAGCAGTTCCCAACAACGAGGACAACCCCGAAGAGGATCTGCCCTACTCGGACATCGACACCTACACGGACGCGCCCGCGCCCGGCGGCCTCTCGCACAGCGAGGGCAGCAGCATCTACACCTACACGGCGCCCGAAGTGGGCGGCGACTTCACCATCGGCTTCACCGGCACTGACCGCAGCCAGACCATCGGCAGGGATGACAGCGGCGACCGTCACGACACGGACAACACCGATAACTGGTGGGATCTGGATCCAGAGTCCTAAGCTCGGTTACTTCAACGCCCAGAGGAGGCCAACCATGCGCCGTGTTTTGATTCTTGCAGCCGCAGTTGTCATCAGCCCCATGCTGACCCACGATGCTCAGGCGAGGAAGCGGAAGGTTTCCACGCCCTCAGTCGCCAGCTTCGATATCCATGATCAGGGCTACTGCTCCACATCTGTCATCGGCGCTCAGCCCTACACCAAGAACGTGCCCTGGCAACCTGAGCCGGACGGGCGTATCCGATTAGGGCTTGTTACCTTCCCTGAAGTTAACTTTGTCGAATCCTATCCCTATGGATCACGGGGTTTCTTCAAGAGGGTCGAAGTCCAAGCGCATATGCAGGGCGCGACGACCAAGATGCAGTTTCGCTGGCGGCAGGACGAACGAGGAACCGTCGATAGCAACATAGCCGAGAATAGGCTGAACATCACCGGCTGGGAGCCGGATCACCCCAACTCGGAAGGCTACTCAAGCTCAGGCACAGCCCAGGTGAGTAGCACTTCGAAGACCCTGTACAAATGGGATTCGCCAGGCGTAGGTGCCGGCGCAAATGGCCCTAACGACTATGAGTTCTGGGATCTGCATTTCCGGGACGCGGTTATTTGGCTCAGCCCCAAGGGACCAAAGGATGTCCATCAGCCAGGCGGCAGCAGATGGTCAATGAGCTGGGCGAGGTACATGAAGCTGCGCTCTGCTCTCAGCAAAGGGTATTATCGCTGGTACGTCGATGGCCCTAACTACTAAGGCCTGTCGCTCCTTACGTGGAGGATAGTCATGAGAAGAGGTATTGCAACGCCGCTGTCCGCTGTCTTACTTGGCTCTGCTCTTCTGGGTGGAGTAGCGGTTACCCTTGAGCTCTTCATTGGCGCAGACGCGCGTAATGTCAGCTATGCTCAAGTAAAACCGCTCAAGCGGGCTCCCGAGGCTGCGGCGCCAGCAGCCTCTTCTCCCCTTTTGCAGCATACACAACTGGGTAAGGCTACAGTCGAAGATTTAACCAGTGGCCTTGGTTCGAGCGACCTACAGCAGAGGCGTCAAGCAGCACAAGCAATTGTAGAGCTGAGAAGTCACTACCTTGAAGACATACAGGATCAACTTCAAGGTAAGTCTACGGCACGAATCAGCGACATGAGCAAGTGGCATCTCTACGATGCTCAGGGCTACTTAAGGCCATCAAGCCCGTTTGTGGCCAGAGCAACCGCAGAAGATGTTGGGTTCTTTTGGGCACCGAATGCCTTAACTTCAGTTGACTACGTTCTGCAAGGTTATAGTGCAAGAGCATCGCTCGTTCGTATCTCAGTTCCTGCCCTTCCCGCTTTGGCTGATCTTATTGCTACCACTCCGCCACCTGCTACGGACAAATTACCAGCAGGTAAGGCAATGGCTTACGCCTGCACTTATCTCATCTTGGGTTCAGCGACATCCGCATGGCTGCAAACACAAGCGGAACAGTCACAAGATGCAAAGCGCAAAGATGCGTTGAATCAAGCTGCTACATTCATTGCCGCTCAATCAAGAGCCGATCCCGAGACAGGTTCCCGTCCGCTACTGCGCTTCTTCGCTGGTGGAGTCAGTCTAAGTGCGCTTGAAGGTGACTTCGACGACCGCACCTTAGATGCCATGCATCCCGAGACCTTGAATGTTCCTTGGGATGCTGCGGCTCAGCTCTCTGACGCCACTCAGGTGAAAGAGGAAGGGCGCACGCGAACTGTGACGGAGCAGGCAGCAGGCAAGATACAGCGAACTATCGGCCTACTCCGCTACGGCATCGCGCAGCGGTTGGCCCGTGACGCCAGCGACCGCAGCAAGAAATACACGCCCTACCCACCGGAAGCTGTGCCCGATGCCATCGCGGTGCTCGGCTGCCTGCGTCCGGTGACGGGCTGGAGCGGGCCGTGGATTTTATGGCAGAGGCTGTACGCCATCTCGCGCAGCCATCCCATTGATGAAGACAACTCGCCCGAAGTCGCAGCCTGCCTGCGCGCTCTGGGGCAGATCGACATTCCCGCCGCTCGACTCATGGTGGATCGCATCGCTTCCGAGTGGGCGCCCGAGCAGCAACGCGCGGCCACCTACGCCCTGAGCAAGATCATGGGCCGCTACTCGATTGACTTCATCACCGAGGCCATCACCCAGCGCCAGACCCACGCTGCCGACGCCGACAAGGACGAGATCCAGCTCGACCGCGAGCAGGCCAAGCGGCTGCGCGCCATGCTCCAACTTGGCAAAGACAAAGGCTGGTTCCAGGGCGAATATTACGGCTACAACAACTCGCACGCTTACGACCTCATCTTCGCCGACGAACCGCCCAAAGCCAGCGCGAACACCAAGTAGAGGACGCGATCCACCTAAGCCCGCAGTACTCCCCAAGTACTTGCGGGCTTCTTCTTGCCTCACCTCTTCTTCTGTCCGTGGTGCTCCGTGGCCATCTGTGGTTAATTCTCAGGTGGGAAGGCCGGGCGGATGGCCGCGCTCAGGAGTTGCAAGCCTGGGTGAGGAAAGTCCGGACACCACAGGGCAGGGCGGTCGCTAACGGCGACCTCGCGCTTAGGAATGGGCGCGACGGAACAGGACAACAGAAAGCAAACCGCCACAGCTGGGGCTCGCCTCGGCTGGGGTAAGGGTGAAACGGTGCGGTAAGAGCGCACCAGCGTCGCGGCGACGCGGCGGCTCGGCAACCTCCGCCCGGTGCAAGGCCAAGCAGAACGCGCAAGGCCCGTCCTCGCAAGAGGCCGGGAAAAATGCGGCCCGCACAGCGTTCGGGTTGGCTGCTGCTGCTCTGGGAAACCGGAGCGGCCACGCGGCGGGCAACCGTCGCGGCAGAGAAATGGCCATCGGCTCGCGGCTTCGGCCTCGGGCTACAGAATCCGGCTTACAGCCCGGCCTTCCCAGAATCGACCACGGCAGATGGCTCTGCTTTGTCTATGCGGCGCGCCTTCACGCTTATCGAGCTGCTCCTCGTGCTGGCCATCATCGCGATCCTGACCGCGATTTTGCTGCCGGTCTTCGCGCGCGTGCGCTCGCAGGCGCGGCGCACCGCCTGCGTCTCGCAGCTCAAGCAGCTCGGCTTAGCTACGGCCATGTATCGTCAGGATTACGATGAGATTCCGCCGCACCTCTCGGTACTGCAGCCGGCGTATTCGTCGGACGCGCGGCTTTTTGTGTGCCCGAGCGATGCTCTTGCGGGCGACTACGATGGCAACGACTACGTCGAGGGCCACAAGTACTTCGCCTCGGGGGTTTCCTACGAATACTTCCCGCAGTGGGACTTGATGCGCTTGGCTGGGCTCGGCTGGTATCAGCCCGCGCCCCGCTTCGGGCAGGGCAAGTGGGACGACCTGACGCCCTACGCCGGTTGCCCGTGGCACTGGGCCAAGAAGTTCGATGCGGGCGCGCCCTCGGCGGACGCGCGCTCGGGCGGCTGGGAGCTGATCCTGACGCTGGGCGGCAGCGTGCGCAAGATTCGCGTCGAGGAGCCGATGTCGCAGTTCACGCCCGAAAAATATCACTGAGCCCAGCCGCAAGTACTTGCGCTCGAAAGTACTTACGGCTGATGCGCTTTGTTAAGAGCTGCGCCTGGCGACCGGCTCCATCACGGTGCGCGTGGTGCTGCGCGCCGAGAGCGTCATGGTGATGGGAGGAGAAGCCGGGCGCGCGCTCGGCTTGCCCCAGGGGGCCGCAAGAGCCGGGGCAGCCGGGGCAGGCTGAGCTTCAACGGTGATGCGCCCGCTCATGGCCATCGAGGTGCTGGCCTCGCGCTCCAGGCCCGAGGCTTCGTCCACCAGGGTCGAGCCGTTCAGGGCACCTTGCAAGTGCATCGTCATGCGCGGCATCGGCGCAGCAGTGCTGGAGGCGGGCGGCGGTTGGGTGGCGGGGTTCTGGGTCACGTTGAAGGTGCCGCTGTCCTTGATGGTGGCTACACCGTCGCGGCGCGCGACAAGGGTGCGCGTGCCCTGAGTGCCTGAGCTCATGCCCATCGGGAGCGGCAGGCTGAGCTGGTAAGCCCACGATTCGCCGGGCGCGATGGGATGCTCGGGCAGCGTGCCCAGGCCCTGGGTGAGCGCCTTCTTGTAGAAGTCGGGGCCGAGGAAGTTCTTGCCCATCATCTGCAGGGCAGCGCCTCCGCCAGGCATCGAGGCGAAGGCGCGAGTCATGCGAGCGCGCAGCTTGTCCAGCCCCAGCACGCTCCACACCCGGCCATCGGGCGCGATCTTCATGGTCAGGCTCGACCCCACGAAGATGTCGTTCATCATCTTGCTCTGCTTGTCTTGAGCGGCTCGCAGCTGCGACGAGCTGAGGCCAGGCGTCATCCCCGAAGCGCCCGAGCCGAAGGTGCGGTAGGTGAGCTTGATCGTGGTCGCGTCCTGCGCGTCGCGGCCCAGCACCTCGTAATCGGCCACGCTGCTGCTCTGCGTGTTGATGGACATACTCGTGGGAACCGGATTGCCCTTGCCTCCTGCGCGGCCCGAAGCCCCAGGGATGCCACCGATCTGCATCTCGGTGCGGCTGAAAGTGCGCATCACGTAGCGCGCGCCGACCTGGGGCCGCACCTTCCAGTCGAAGACCGAAGCCGCGTTGTAGCCCGAGGCATCGGAGGCAGCCGACGCTCTGGCGGCGGCCAGCCCAATTGTTGCAACCAACAAAATCCACTGTTTCATAGCGTTACCCTAACAAAACCGCGAACCAGGCGCTGCAAGTACTTGTACTCGCGCCTTCAGTTGCGCTGATGCCTTCAGTAGCAAGAATCGCGACTGGCTTGAGCAAGCGCATCGCCGCGCCAGTGGGCGGGCTGATGCGGCTCTCTGCCTCCGCTGCGGCGACCGGGCTGAGCCACGGCGAGCCCGGCTCCTGCAAGTACTTGCAGGCGAGCGGCTTCTCGCTGAGGTGGCTGGCAAGGCTCAAGGTTCAGCGGGTAAGCGTGAGCAGTTCGAGCAGAGCTAAGGCGAGCTTGGCGGGCTCGATGGGCTTGGCGACGTGCAGGTGGAAGCCGGATTCGAGGGCGTGCCGGCGGTCTTCGGGGCGGTCGAGGGCAGTGACGGTCAGGGCGGGAACCTGGCCGCCCTGGTCCGGGGGCAGGGCGCGCACGCGGCGGATGAGCGCGAAGCCGTCCTCGCCGGGCATGGCGAGGTCGAAGATCACGATGTCAGGCCGCCAGTCCACGAACAGTCGCCACGCCTCGTCGCTGCCGCTCGCGGTGCGCACGGTCGCTCCGGCGCGCGTGAGCAGGGTTTCGAGCAGCTCGCAGGCGCCCGGCTCGTCGTCGGCCACCAGGATCTTGGCGCCTTCGATGGACAGCGCCTGGGCCGATTCGAGCTCAAGCGCCCGCGCCTCGCTCATTTGGGGCAGCAGTGGCAGCTCCAGGGTGAACTGAGCGCCCTGGCCAACGCCCTGCGAGGTGGCCCACACTTCGCCTCCGTGCAGGCGCGCGATGTGGCGCACGATGGTCAGGCCCAGCCCCAGGCCGCCTTCGCCGCGCGAGGAGGAGCCGTCGGCCTGCTCGAAACGCTCGAACAGGCGCGCCAAGAACTCGGGCGAGATGCCGCGCCCGCTGTCGGTGACCACGCAGCGCGCCATCTCGCCGGCGGCTTCGAGCCGCACTTCGACGCGGCCTCCTGCGGGCGTGAACTTGATGGCGTTGAGCAGCAGGTTGTTCAGCGCCTGCCTCAAGCGCCCTTCGTCGCCCAGCACACTCCCCACATCGGGCGACTCCACGCTCAGGCTCAGCCCCTTGGCGGCGGCGTGCGGGCGCACGGCGTCCACCACGTTCAAGACCAGGCCCGCGAGCGGCACGGTGCGCTTTTCCAGCGACAGCTTGCCCGTCACCACGCGCGAGACATCGATCAGGTCCTCGATCAGGCGGCTCTGGGCGAGCGCGTTGGTCTCGATGATGTCCAGGGCGCGCTGGTAGATTTCGCCCTCGGGCTTCTCCTGGCGCAGCAAGTACACCCAGCCCAGAATCGGCGTCAGAGGCGTGCGCAGCTCGTGCGAAAGCACCGCCAGAAAGTCGTCCTTGGCGCGGCTGGCGGCCTCGGCCTGCCCGAAGAGACGCGCGTTGTCCACCGCCAGGGCCGCCACGCGCGCCATGTCCTGCACCAGCTTCAAATCGTCCTCGGTGAAGGAGCCGCGTGGCGCCCAAGCCGCCGCCTCGCCCGTCGCATCCGGGCCAGCCGGCTCGCAGACCGCGAGGTCGCGGACGGCGAGGTCGCGGACGGCGAGGAGGGGGCGCGCGCGGATGAAGGAGATGGCGCCCAGGGTGCGGCCCCGCGTCAGGAGCGGGATGCACATGGCCGAGTGCACCCGCAGCTCGCGCAGCATCTTGAGGTGCTCCTGGTCGAAGGCCGCGCTCTGCAGCATCTCGTCGGTGGCCAGGGGAAACAGCGCGCTCTGGCCCGAGCGGATGACGTGGGCCACCCCGATCTCGACCTCGCCGTGCACCGAGAACAAGCGCCTGTAAGTACTTGACACCTCGCGCCGCCGCTCCAGCTCGGCCTCGGGCAGCCGCGCGCCGTTTTCGACCTCCGAGAAGGTGATGGCCACGCGGCGGAAGGACTCGCTCTCAACCAGGTCGATCAGGCACCAGTCGGCCAAAAACGGCACGCAGAGGCTGGCGGTTTGGGCCAGCGTGGTCTCCAGGTCGAGCGAAGAAGCCAGCACCTCGCCCGCCCGCGCCAGGAACTCAGAGCGTTCGCGGCCCCGCTGCTCCTGCTCGCGCGCGGCTTGCTCGGCGGCCCGCCGCCGCACCAGAGCCTCGCGGTCGTCCTGCGCCCGGCGGCGCTCCGTGATCTCTTCGCACGCCACCAGCGCGTGGCCCACCAGCAAAGCCTCCGCCTGCCCCCAAGCTCCCGCTGCGCTCCCAGCACGCCCTTCAGCTCGCTGCTTAGCTGGCCCTTCAGCTCGGTCTTCGGGCAGCTCGGCTGGCGAAGTTGAACCCGTTGCGCTTGCCGAGGCAGCCCGCGAATCGGCGCTCCAAGTACTTGCGGGCGGGCTTGCGCTCGAATTCGCGACGTGCTCAGCGTTGGCCTGGGGCTGGGCGTTGGCCTGGGGCTGGGCGTTGGCCTGGGGCTGGGGCTGGGCGGCGAGGAGCTGGCGGCTCAGCGGGGCGGCGACATCGAGCCGCGAGATGCGCACCTGGTAGAAGCGCGAGGCGCTTCCCGAGGCCGCCGGGCTCTGGGGGCTCTGGGGGCTCTCGTGAGCCGGGGCGTCGGCGCACTCGAACTCGCCGTGGAAGTCGAGCAGGTCGCCCTGCACCACGGCCCGGATGGAGCGGCTCAGGCTGGCGGTGCCCGCGTCGGCGGCAGCCATGTCGAAGTTGAAGCCCTGGCCCAGCTCGCACTCGTGGCCGCGCCAGCTCTGCTCGCGCCAGGCCGCGTTGCAGGCGATGACGCGGCCGGTGCCGTCGATGATGGCCAGCCCGATGAGCAGGGTGTCCAGCGTGGCCTGCCAGAACTGATACGAGTGGCGCAGCAGATCCTCGCGCGCGCGCTGGGACGAGACATCGCGCGCGTCCACCACGATGTCGCCCCCGGAGCCTTCGTCCACGCGGTGCCGCAGCGAGCGCATCCTCATCTCCAGCAGCAGCCATGCCCCGTTCTTGTGCTGCACGCGCGCCACCACCAGGGCAGGCGCGCTCGCGTCGGCCCGCACGCGCCCAATGGCCGCCTCGACCTCGGCGTGATCGTCCGCGTGCACCCAGTTCAGGGCGTCCTGCCCGCGCGTCTGCTCGCCGCTCCAGCCCAGGACGCGCTGCATCGCCTCGTTCTGGAAGAGCACGCGCCCCTGGTTGTCCAGCACCACGATGGCGTCGAAGGCGTTGTCCACCAGCGCCCGCACCCTCTCCTCGTCCCACTGCGCGCCCGCCCCAGCCGCCACGACGGGCGCGCCCAGGCGCAGCGGCTCGGCGCTTGGAGAGCCAGAAGAGGCCCCAACTTCAGGAGTAGAAACGTAATCCATAACCAGTCGCAGTGCTAAGCTGAGCCCGGCACCAGCCGAACCATCCTGAACAATAAATGGGCACGCACCTGCATTTTAACCGCAAATGGCCCGCCTCAGTGACAGGATTAAAAGGTGCCGCCGGCCCGCCGCAAGTACTTGCAGCCACCCAACTTCAAGCGAATTGCCACCGCGCGCCGTTGCCCTTCGCGGTTAGGCAGGCCGCTTTTAAGGGGCTTGCAAGCGGACGCTGCGGGCGGCGGTTGTTGGGGCCTCAAGTACTTGCAGTGCGGCGCGGTTCGAGCAGGCCGGCCACGGTCATGGCGAGGTGGATGGGCACGGCGGGCTTGGTGACGTGGGCGTTGAAGCCGGCCTGCAGCGCCTGCTCGCGATCCGAAGAGGCCGCGTAAGCCGTGAGAGCGATGGCCGGTAGCTGCTCGGGCGAGAAGCGGGCGCGCACGCGGCGGATCAGGGCGTAGCCGTCCTCGCCGGGCATCCCGATGTCCGAAACCAGCACGTCCGGCGGCTCGGCTTCGAGCGCCCGCCACGCCTCGCCCGCGCCCGCCGCCAGGCTCACGATGGCCCCGAACCGCGACAGCACGATCTGCAGCAGCTCGCGCGAGTCCGCCTCGTCCTCCACCACCAGCACGCGCTTGCCCTTGAGCATCAGGCTCGCGTAGCCGTCCTCATCCGCCTGCACCGGCTCCTCGTAAGGCTCCGCGAGCGCCAGAACCGGCAGCTCCACCACGAAAATCGCGCCCTCGCCCTCGACAGGCGGCTCCAGCCGCACGCTGCCGCCGTGCATCTCGACCAGGTGGCGCACGATCGCCAGCCCCAGCCCCAGCCCGCCGTGACGCCGCGTCGGGGACGAATCGGCCTGGCGAAAACGCTCGAAAATATAAGGCGCGAACTCCACGGCCACCCCAGGCCCGCTGTCGCCCACTGACAGGCTCAACTGCGAGCCGTCGCTCTCGATGCTCACCG
>JAABUK010000555.1_pt1 | contig 76909 bp, 67 predicted proteins | sample 5559141 | NCBI WGS metagenome assembly JAABUK01 (sample SAMN10711869, study PRJNA513367) | rock metagenome | isolation source: Antarctica rocks | place: Antarctica: Victoria Land, Pudding Butte nord | collected 2016-01-03
CTCGCTGCCGCCCCCCTCGACACTCTGCCGAGCGACAAAAGCGAAATTTGCCAAAACGAACTCGCCCCCGCCTCTGCTCTCAATTCCGAAATCCTGCTCCCCCAGAATTGGGGGCCGGGGGGCGATCTTTCCGAAGACTCGGGGCCGGAGGGCTTACCCATCGAAGTAGACCCGCGCACTCACCCGGCCTTCCTCGGAATGAACGAAGTGCCCCGCCCGCTGCCTTACGCCGCCCTGCACCGGCGCGAAGACCACCGCGTCATCCACGCCGCTGCCCGCGCCCAGTCCTACCGCAGCGCCCGAGACGCCGACAAGCCATATTTCTAACGCAAGGGTGCGCCGCTGGGCGCGGCCTGCGCTTCCAGCTGCTCAATCCGCGCCTGAAGAGCGTGAATCTGCTTCTGGCTATTCACCTGTGCCCGTGCGGCAAAGTAGAAGGCCGCTGGCAAGAAACCGAAGAAAGCGGGGAAGCCAGGCTCATACGAATGTGACTTCTCCAGAAAGGGGACGGCGAGCGTCATTGCACTCAGGACAGCGGCGAAGATGGGGGCTGACCAGTAGGACGGAGGTGTTCGGGCAGTACCGGTGCGAGCAGGTTGGATTGTCATTCAGTTTTCCTTTGATTGAGGGCCGGGGGCTTCTACTCCCCCGCGCACCACGCCAGCACGTCGGCGAAGCGCAGGGTTTCCAGAGCGCCGTTCAGCGGATGCCGCCCCAGACGGGCGCGGGACAGGGCGGGCGATGTCAGCCCGCACAGGAACCGGGCGGCCTGACGCGGATCGCCTAAAGCGTCCCGGTGCTGCGCCCGAAGCGACTGCCACGCGGGCACGTCCAAGAGGCTCTCCGGCGCGGGCAGCGGCTCCATCGGCGGCAGGACGGCGGCGCGGCCTGTCAGGCAGAACGAGCAGTGCCCGCACGGCTCCATGCGCGTCTCGCCGAAATAAGAGACCAGGGCATTGGTCAAGCAGCCTTCCAGCGTCACCAGCGCCATGACCTGCCCGAGACGCGAAATCTCGGCCTGCTCGCGGCGCAGGAAGCGCGACGAGAGGTCAAAGGCCAGCGCCTCGGCATCGGCTTTTTGGCCCGCGTCGCCCGTGCCGCGTGTGTACCGCTGACGGACATCGGCGACTTTCAGCAGCGCCCACTGCTTTTCTTCGAGGTATTCCAATGCCCGGACGACCCGCCGCCGGTCGACGTTCAGCGCCTCGGCGGCGACATCGGGGTTGAGGGCGTACCAGATTTTGCCGAGCCGGGCGACGCCGAACAGGTCCCGGATAAAGTCCGCATGGACGCCCTGAAACTCGCCGATAATTTGCGATAATGGCCGCAGCGGCTGCACTTCGTAGCCCGCATAAAACGGCGTGCCCTGATGGAACACGCCGTCTAGCTCTAAGTAGGTCAGGGCCGTTCTCAAAACAAGCTGCCGGATGTCATGCTCGGCAGACAGGGCGTACAGCGACAAATCAAACGACGGCCCGCGTCCAAGCAGGTCTTCCAGCAGCGAGCGGAGAGAGCCTTCGGCGGGCGTGTCCCCGTAGGCGAAGTTCTCCAAAGTCGGCACGTCTTCGGGGCAGGCCAAAAGCTCCACCGTCGACGTTTTGCCGTCGCGCCCGGCCCGCCCGATTTCCTGGCTATAGCTTTCCAGGGATTTGGGCAGGTTGTAATGGTACACATAGCGCACGGCAGACTTGTCGATGCCCATGCCAAAGGCTATCGTCGCCACCACGATGCCGGTGTCCGACGCCATCCAGCGGTCCTGCACCTGGGCGCGGATTTCCGGGTCCAGGCCCGCGTGATACGCCTCCGCCGGATGCCCGGCGTCGGACAGCAGCGCGGCCACCCGCTCGGCGGTCTTTTGCAGGGTCACATACACGATGGTCGGGCCGGGCGCACGCTTCCCGACCCGCTTCAGGAGCAGCGCGTCCCGGTCTTTTTCAGCCACCGGCGAAATGCTCAGGTTCAGGTTGGGCCGGTAAAAGCCCGTCACCACCGACGCCTGTGGGGGGATTTGGAACGCCTTGCAGATGTCCTCGACCACGGCGGGCGTCGCTGTCGCCGTCAGCGCCAGCACCCGCTCGGCCCCGACCGTTTTAGCTGCCTCGGCCAGCTTCAGGTAATCGGGCCGGAAGTTGTGGCCCCATTCCGAAATGCAGTGGGCCTCATCCACCGCAAACAGCGCTATCGGCATCCGCTCCAAAAGCGCCAGGAACCGCTCATTGTTGAAGCGTTCCGGGGCCACATAGAGCATCTTGAGCGTCCCGGCCTCCACTTTAGCCGTCACCGCCCGCGTCTCGTCCCCGCCGAGCGATGAGTCCAGGCGGGCCGCTTCAATGCCCCGGCCCGTCAGAAAGTCGATTTGATCTTTCATCAGGGCAATCAGCGGCGAGACCACCAGCGTCAGCCCCGCGTAGCGCAGGGCCGGAAGCTGATAGCAGAGCGACTTGCCCCCGCCCGTCGGGAACACGGCCAGCGCCGCCTTGTCCGTGTCCAGCGCATTGATAGCCGTTTCCTGTCCGGGCCGGAACTCGCCGAACCCGAAATGCTTCTGCAGAAGCTGCGCGGGCGTCTCCGCGCCAGTCTTCGTTGCCGCCGGTTCGGCGGCTGTCGTTTTAGTTGGCATGATCGTGTAGTTTCCTTCCGTGGCTTTGCCCCCAGATTTCAATCTAGGGGGTAGGTCTCCGAATTGGGACCTCTCGTTCTTGCGCCCCGCGCCCGAATATGGTAAAATAGACTTATGACGCGCCCTTGCTTGTCACATCCTCTGCTTGTTCTCCTTCTGGCCGCCGGACTCCTGCCTGCGATGCCCCGTGCCCACGCCCAGGTCGTCATCTCGGACACCGCCCCGCCTGCCGCCGCCCATGCTCTTTCAGGCTGGTTCAGCAAACACATTCCCGCCCGCTTTCAGGCGCGGGAGCGGTTTGTCGTCACCCCCCTCAGCGACCGGGATATGGACAGCTACCTTGCCGCTCAGGACACCAACGAGGGCGACTCCTCGAACTCCCATGCCGACGACAGTGGCATCGACGGCATCTTTGAGGACGACCCGCCCCGCATCACCCTGCGCCTGCCCGCCGGAGCCGCGCCCGATGTCGCCACGTTCGCCCACGAATACGGCCATTATGTCTGGTTCCACCGGCTTTCCCAGGATGACCGCAGCGTCTACGAAAGCCTCTACAAGCGTCAGAAAGCCGCCCGCAAGCTCATCACGCCCTACGCCAACACCAATGTCGAAGAAGGCTTCGCCGAGGCGTTCTCAGCCTATGTGAATACCCCGCCCGCCCTGCAAAAGCGCGACCCGCTTTCCTTCGGCTTCCTCCGTGCCTGGTACGACGCCCCGTGAACGGCCTGCCCCCCGGCGCAACTGTTCATGCCGCCCGCAGCGAGGACGCCGAAAACGCCCTCCGCACCCTCTGCACCGCCTTCGAGCTGGACGCCGACCTGGCCCGGCCCATCTTCTACGGCGACCCGTATTTTGACCTTTCCCACAAGCGCCTCCTGACCCTCTCCGGCGTCGGCATCGTCTCCGCCCTGACCATTGTGCCCACCCGCCTGCGCGTCGGCGGCGTCCCGGTCCCCTGCGGCGGCATTGCCGGGGTCGCTACCCGGCCCGAATGGCAGCGGCTCGGCTATGCCGGGGCTTTGCTGTCTCAGACCGTCTCTGACTTATGGGACGAGCTGCGCTACCCGCTGTCCCTCCTGCACCCCGTTTCTGCCCCGTTCTACCGGCAGTTCGGCTGGGAGTTTGCCACGCATGACTTTCTCTGGCAGGCCGTTCCCGCCGCGCTTTCCCGGCACCCGGAGGCGCGTCATGTCCGCCCCGCTCGCGAAACTGACTGGCCGACTATCTGCGACCTCGCTGCCCGGCTGACGGCGGCAGACACCGGCGCGTTTGCCCGCGACCCCCGCCGCTGGAGCCTCATCCGCCTGCCCCTGCCGGGCCGCGAAGCCTACGTCTACGAGGATGCCGGGACCGTCACCGGCTACGCCCTCTGGGAGCGCACCGACACGCTGACTGTTCTGGAGATGCACGGCCAGACCGACGACGCCCGGCAGGGGCTGGCCGGATTTCTCGCCAATCAGCCGGAGCCAATGGTCCGCTGGCACGCCGCCCCGTCCCACATCGCCGCCTTCGGCCTGCTCTCCGCCCCCGACCCGCCTGCGCCCGGCGTCATGCTCCGAATCGTAGACCTTGCCATGGCTCTGGCCGCCGTCCATGAGCGCCTCTACGGCGCGGTTCTGCGCGATGAAGGCACGACGCTGACCCTGCGGGCCTCCGACCCCGTGCGGCCCGCCAACACCGCCCCGGTGCGTCTCACCGGCACGGGCGTTGAACCCGGCTCCCCCCGTGACCGTCCCTGGCTCCGGGCGGACATCCGTATCTGGTCACAGCTTTACCTGGGCTATCAAACCCCGTCAGCGGCTCACGCTCTCGGCCTGGTCTCCTGCGATTCGCCCGCGACCCTAGCCCTCGCCAACCGCCTGTTCCCCGCCCGCCTCCCCGTAATTGCCCCGCTGGACCAGGTGTAGGAGACCTACCCCGGCGCTCCGCGCCACCCCAAGTACTGACGCCCCGGAGGGTCCCGAGACGGGAAGGGTTAGGAAATTGGCGTTAGCCTAATCCTTCCTTTTAGGAAGGACCCCGCGAAGCAAGGTGGTAGGTCTCCGGCTCCCTTCGGGTACAATCTCTGCCTATGGCGAGAATACGGAAGCAGAAGGTCACGCCTCGGGCGCTGCTGGACCTGAAAATGCCCGGCGATGTGCGCGTCGCGCCGGACAACGTGCGCGTGGCGTATGGGGTAAGCGAAACAGACTGGGACGGAAACGGGGTGACGCAGCACCTGTACGTCCTGAAACTGGGCGACGAGGCCGAACCCAGGCAGGTGACACGCGGGCCGGGCAGCGAGACGCAGCCGCGCTGGTCCCCCGACGGCAAATGGCTGGCGTTCCTCAGCGACCGCGACGACGAGGGCGGCACGGACTACAATGCCGACGCCGACCCGGAAACGCAGGTCTGGCTCCTGCCGATGGACGGCCTCGGCGGCGAAGCCGAAAAGCTGACCGATGCCCCCGAAGGGGTGGGGGACTATGACTGGCTCCCGGACAGCACCGGCGTCGTCTATCTGGCGCAGGAGCCGCGCCCGAAGCCCCTGCAAACCGCCTACGACGACTTGCAGGACCGCAAGGATGACGGTGTCCGCGAGCGGGCCGAGAAGTTCCGGCAGCAAATCTGGCGCATCGAGCTGGTGAAAAAGAAGCCCGTCTTAATCCATCCCGGCGACTTCGGCCTCGGCGAGATTGCTATCTCCCCTGATGGCAAGCGTGTGGCCTTCACCACCAACTACACCGGCGAGCCGAACGACTACCATAAAGCCGATGTCTGGGTCGTCGGCATTGACGGCGCGAACCCACGTCCCGTCGCCGATGGGCCGGGCGGCAAGTTCCATCCGCTGTGGACCCGCGACGGCTCGCAGGTGCTCTTTGTCGCCCCGCTGGACCCGGCGCTGTCCTACTCGCAGTCCAATGTCTACGCCGTCCCCGCCGACGGCGAAGTAATTGCCCCGGTGTGCCTGACCGAGACGCTGGAACACGACATCACCGACTGGCCCGGCGTGCATCTGGACGCGGCGGGCGCTGTTTACGTGCTGGCCGCCGTCGGCACGACGACGCAGGTGTTCAAGCAGTCCGCAGAAAGCGGCTGGCAGGCCCTGGTTGAGGGCGATGGTCACATCCACGACTGGCACGTCGCCGAGGGCGGCGGCATTGTCTATGCGTCAAGCAGCAGCGTGGACGTGCCCGAGCTGGTCTGGTTTGCCCCGAAAGCCAAGCGCCCCGAAACGCTGACCGATTTGAACGCCGACTGGGCCGACGGCCACGCCCTTTGTCCGACCTCCGTGGTCTCCTGGACCGCCCCCGACGGCCTACTGATCGAGGGCCTGCTCACCCTGCCATTGGCCGACGCCGAAGGACAAAAGCACCCAATGGTGGTCAGCCTGCATGGCGGGCCGCACGGGCGCACCGTGCAGGCCCTCAGCCCCTACACCGCCGCGCAGGTCTGGGCAGGCGCGGGCTACGCCGTCCTGTCCCCCAACTACCGGGGCAGTGAGGGCTACGGCAACGCCTTCAGCACCGCCAATCAAAATGACCTCGGCGGCGCGGATGTGCAGGACATCCTCTCCGGTATCGACCAGGCCATCGCCGAAGGTATCGCCGACCCCGACCGCCTCGCCGTCATCGGGGCGTCCTACGGCGGCTACCTTGTCAACTGGCTGATTGCCCGCACCGACCGCTTTCAGGCCGCCGTGTCGCAGTTCGGCATCTTCTCGCTCGTCACCGACTTCTCCAACTCGCAGGCCCCGCGCTGGGAAGTTGAGTACCTCGGCGGTTCCCCCTGGGAACGGCCTGAACTGTATGCCGAGCGCTCGCCCGCCACCTACGTGCAGGACATCCACACGCCCGTCTTGATTTTGCACGGTGAGGGCGACCCGAACACGCTGCTGACCAACTCCTACGAGATGTATCAGGCCCTGCATCTGCTGGGCCGCACCGCCGAATATGTCCATTACCCCCGCGAAGGCCATGGCCTCGGCGAGCCGCAGCACCGGCTGGACGAGCTGCGCCGCTGCCTGAGCTGGTTCGACAAGTACCTGACCGGCGGCGGCACGCCGACCGTCTACCGCACCGGCGAAAAGATCATCAAAGACGACTGGGAGCTGACCGTCACCGATGCCTCTCTGGAGACCTACGCAGGCCATTCCGACGAAGCCGCGCGCTACGTCGAAATCACTCTGGCCCTCGCCGACCGCAGCGACCGCCGCCGTCCTTTGACGCTCACCCCCGCCGACTTCCGCCTCGCCCGCACGTCCCCGCCGGGCCGCCCCGCCCGCCCCGTTGGCCTGCCCCTCAGCGCTTTGGGCCAGCGCATCCTCGCCGAAGGAGGCGGCTGGGCCTTCCGCTTCGCCCCCGGCAAAGACGACCGCGCCCTGTCCGCCTCCCTGTCCGTCACCTTCCGCCTCCCCCGCACCGGCGGAACCTACCATTTCACCCTCCGCGACTTCCCCCCCGTCGCCCTCGAAGTCCCGGCGGCAGAGAAGAAAGATGAAGACAAGAAAGATGAAGACAAGAAAGAGGGCGCATGATGGCACGGCAAAAAGTAGAAGACAGCCTTGTTTACCTCCTCTTTCGGCTCCTGCCAACATGGGCCGTCGTGGCAAGTGTAGCGGTCATCTACCTTGTGCTACGCTTCATCATTCCAGCTATCTGGCACGGCATTTGGTGGACAGAGTATAGTATTGCTTATGCTTTCCCCCTGATGGTCGTTGCGGCCCTTTTCGCCGCGTTCGCGGAGGCCGACAAATACAAGCGTCGGGCACTGCTGGCAACCCAAAGCAGTCTGGAAACACTGAAGGAAATGACCTGGCAGGACTTTGAGCTGCTCGTTGGCGAAGCCTACCGGCGGCAGGGTTACGCGGTGGAAGAAAAAGGCGGAAGCGGCCCGGACGGCGGCGTGGACCTAATTCTGCGCCGGAACGGGCAGACAACGCTGGTGCAATGCAAGCGGTGGAAGCAGGCCAAAGTCGGTGCGCCGACCATGCGCGAGCTGCGCGGCGCGGTGGCCCGAGACGGCGCGGCGAGCGGCATTTTCGTCACCTGTGGGGAGTTCACGCAGGAGGCCATCACAGAAGCACAGGGAAAGCCCCCGCTGGAATTAGTAGACGGACCGGCTCTGCTGGTTTTAGTGAAACAGGGGCAGGGCACGGCCAATCTGGCTCTGCGGCCTTCGGTGTCAGCGGAGAAGCCGGTGTCAGCCGTCGTACCAATGACACCCGGTTGCCCCAAGTGCGGCGAGCCAATGCTGAGGCGAACTGCCAAGAGCGGGACCAATGCTGGCTCCAAGTTCTGGGGCTGCCCTGCCTTCCCCCGCTGCCGGGGAACACGGCCCTGCGAATAAGCCAAGAACCTCACCCCAGCCCTCTCCTATCCGTAATCCGGTTCCCCCATTATTGGGTGCTAGGGGGTCCTGCTCTGGTTAGCTTTCCGCCAGCATCCCCGCGACCTCAGTGGGCGCGACTTCCTCCAGGTTCAAGCCGCTTAAGCCTTCCGCCTGTGCCGCCCGGAGCAGCCGCTTGTCCGAGGCAATCAGAAGGCAGGGCACGCGGGAGGCTCGCTGAAATCGCAGATAGGTTGACAGGATGGCCGCATCTGCCGAGTTGGTGTTGTGTGTTCCCATAAGCGCCAGACTCCCAAAGATGAGCGCATCCGTGATAGACAAAAGGCCAAAGCCTGATGCCCCTATTATTTCCGAACGCAGGGCATTTGTGGCTGTCCAAAAGGCGCGTGAATCCAGGAGACCGCTGTTATGCTTGCGGATTAAAATTGAGTATGTTTCGCTGTAGCCCAGCGGAGTCACATATATCTCTTCTGGCACAGCCTCAGCAAAAATCCTGTTGACGGGTAATCGACCGTTTTCGTCGGTGTATCGTTTGGCAAGGCCGCTGGCATCCCAGAAAACAACGGGCACAGGCTAATCCTCCTCGCGGGCGGCGATGATACCTCGTGAAAACACATTGTCCTCCGGGCCGAGGCCATGTGTCCGCAGGCATTCCCCGACAAGCTGCTGGGCGAGATGCGCTGTGGCGGCTGGATCATCGGGAATGCCCATTTTCTTGTATTCGGCATCTACAATTCGCCGCAATTCTTCTTTGTCTGCCCGCAGGGGGGCAAGTTCGCGTTCTACAAGCGCCATAATGTTTTTGCTCCTTCGGAGAAAGTGTACCTGTTTTTTGAGACTGCGGCTATCGCGCAGCGGCGGCGGGTTCGGCTTCCGGGGCGAGCGAATAGGCGGTGTCGTGCAGGGCTTGAAGGCTGCCGCGATGGCCGATGCTGACGATGGTGGTGTTTGGGAGGGCGGCGGCAAGCTGCCGATAAATCTGGGCCTCGGTTGGCTCGTCGAGGGCCGAGGTGGCCTCGTCCAGAAACAGCCAGCGGGGCTGATGCAGGAAAGCGCGGGCGAGGGCGACCCGCTGCTGCTCGCCGCCGGACAGCAGAATCGCCCAGTTCTGAGACTCGTCCAGCCGGTCCGCCAGCAGGGGCAGGCGGACATGAGCCAGAGCGTCCTGCATCGCTTCCTCCGAGAACTCGCCCGGCGCGGCAGGGTAGGCGAGGGCGGCGCGGAGGGAGCCGACAGGCAGGTACGGCTTCTGCGGCAGGACCATCGGGGCGAAGTCGGCGGGCAGGTCAATTGTGCCGCTGCTGTAGGGCCAGAGGCCGAACACAGCGCGAAGCAGGGTGCTTTTTCCGCTGCCCGACGGGCCGCTGATCAGCGTGGAGCGGCCTTCTTCCAGCGACAGGTCTAGATCGCAGAACAGCGTGCGCCCGCCGGGCAGGGCCAGCGACAGGTCATGGACGGCCAGCGTGCCGTTCCGGCCCACGGTCCGCGTGGCGGCTGGCTCTTGGGACAGCGTCTGAGCGGCGGCAACAGCCTGCGTGAAGCCGGTCAAACGCTGAATGGTGGAGCGCCACAAAGCGATGGCAGTGTAGGAGGTGATGAAAAATGAGACCGCGCCCTGCACCTGAGCAAACGCCTGCGCGGATTGAATGAGACCACCAAAGGTCATGTGGTGGGAGAAGTAGACGGGGGCACACAGGAAGTACGGAATGATGTTGGCGACTTGCTGGTAGCCGATGCTGAAGCCGTTGATCTTCTTAGTCCGGCTCATAATGGCGCGGTAGTTCTGATAAATGCCGTCGAAACGGCCCATCAGATTGGCCTGCTCCGCTGCTTCGCCGTCGCTGAGGGCGACGCTTTCGCCGTTCTCGCGCAGGCGCACCAGACTAAACCGGAAATCGGCCTCATACCGCTGCTGGTTGAAGTTCAGGCGAATGACCGGGAAGCCGATTTTTGCGATCATTGCCGACCCGACGGCGGCGTAAATCAGGGCGCACCAGACAAGGTATCCGGGAATGTTCAGACGCCCGTGCAGCAGGTGCAGAGTCCCGCCGACGTGCCAGAGCAGGGCGACGAAAGCAACCAATGTCGCGGCCTGCTGCAACAAGTTCTGTGCCAGCGGAACCGTCCCGCTGAGGCCGTCGTTGGTAGCGATAAAGTCCCGGACATCCTCGGCGATACGCTGATCGGGGTTGTCTGAGGCATGGCCGCTGATCTGCCAGAAGTAAAATGCCTTGCCGCCGAGCCAGTCCCCGATAAAATGCTGCGTCATCCACCGCCGCCAGCGCAGGGACAGCGCCATGCTGACGTAGCTCTGGTAGACGTAGATGCCGCAGAACAAAAACGCCCAGAGGGACCAGAACTCCAGAGCCTTCAGGAAGGCCGGCAGGCTGTAAATCTGCACGGCATCAAAGATGGCCCCGGCCAGTTTGACAAGCTGCACAGACGCAACAACACTAATCAGCGTGAGAACCGCCAGCAGGGCGGCGGTTCCCCAGGCAATGCCGCGCTCCTCCGAGGTCCAGAACGGGCGGGCGAGCCGAAAAAAGTCACGAAGCATGGACGTCATTCCTTCCAAACAGGCAAAACGGTCGTGCGTGCGCCATTGCCGCAGAAAGGTCAGTGGGTTGTCTTCAAAGCTGTGTTCAGGGTGTGCGTGTTGTCCACCCAGATTTTGGTACGGCTGGAAGACAAAATACGGTTCCCGGTATCCTGCGCGACCGCTTCCAGCACATACTCGCCGTCGGGGACTTTGTGCGTGTCCCAGGTCAAGCGGTACGGGGGCGTGTTGGTGACCCCTTGAAGCTGGCCGTCCACATAGAACACCACATACGCCGTCCGGGGGTCCGGCGCGGCGGCGCTGACCGTGACCATGCCATGCTGAAGCGAGGTACGCCCGGCGCGGGCCTCGGCGGCGGCCCGCTCAAAGTAATCGCGCTCGGCAATTTTGATCTGCGCCAGACGCCACGCTGCATCGCCCGCCGAGGCGCGGACGAGCCGCAGGGCGGTCACATCGGCCAGCGCGGATGGGTTAGAGCCGACATGGGTGGGCATCGTCACCCAGGGGCCGTTTTTGAGCTGCACCTCGGCCCGCCACGAATGCTGCGGCTGATCTTTGCCCCAGGCCAGGTCAAAGTAGCCGAAAAACAGCGGCGGCGTTCCTTCCATCTCTGGAGCCGGGGGCTTCTTTCGGGAGCCGATGACCAGCACCGACGGTGCGCCCGCACCGTCGCCCTGCGCGTTGTGGAACGCGGGCTGAATTTGAAACCCGCCCCGGCGCTCGTCGCCAATGCCCTCAAACAGCGGCGACGTGCTGACCGGGGCTGTGGAAATCGTGAGGACGCCGTCATGGTTGGTGTTGATCGCCCCAACCCCGGTGTACGAGCAGCCGTCGTAGCGCCCGACCCCGGTTACGGGTTTGACAACGTGGGTCAGCAGCGTGTCCGTGCCATCGGCATAATGCACCCGCACCTCGCCGCCCGGCTTGTTCTGGAAAAAGACCTGCGTGAGCGGGTTTTTGGGGGCCAGCACAATAATCTGCAAAATATCGCCGACCTGCGGCCGATAGTTCAGCGGCACCGACGACAGCCCGCCGCCCGGCCCGTTTTCGCGCTCCACGGGGCTGCCGACAAACGGCGACAGCTCCCGAAAAATGCTGTCTCCCACAGGGATAGTCGTGTAAATGCCCGATTGCCCAGACACCTGCCCGCCAAAGCGGTTCGGCGTCTGGGCAAACTCACGCGGCAGGATATTGATGAGCAGGGGGTCCGACGCGCTGAAGTCGCCGACCCGAACACGGATGCCATGCACGGCGACGGCGGAGATGGTAGACGGCTGGGCATACCCCGCCGCCGAGTATCCTGGCAGGCTCTCGGTCGCCGGGGTAGTCACGCGGCCAATCAAGTGCCACGTTTTGCCCACGTCGTCCGAAACTTGAATGGCCCCGTCTTCCGCATTGACAATCCGTATCCGGTGCGTCTCCCTCTGCGGAAACGCCGGAAACAGCGGCGGCGTTTCCAGCCCATAGCCGGGCCGCGTGCCAAGCATCAGCGGCAGGCACAGAAGCAAAGCAAGCAGCAGGGCGGGGAAGCGCATACGATAGTATAGCACAGAAGGCCCCCCCGCCCCAATTCTGGGGAGCCAGATAAATTAGGAGTAGGGGCGCGATTTATCGCGCCCTCTTCTCCGGTTCCTATTCCGGCTCCCCAGAATTGGGGCGGGGGGGCCTGCCTACTCGTCCCGCAAATCCGCAAACAGCACCGTGGACAGGTACCGCTCGCCGTTGGACGGGATAATCACCACAATTGTTTTGCCCGCGTTCTCAGGCCGGTGCGCCACCTGCATCGCCGCCGCAATCGCCGACCCCGACGACAGGCCCGCCAGAACGCCCTCTTCAAACGCCGCCCGCCGCGCCCACTTCACCGACTCGTCGGTGGTCACCTGAATGACTTCGTCCACGGCCTCTAAGTCTAGATTGCCCGGAATAAAGCCCGCGCCGATCCCTTGCAGCTTGTGCGGGCCAGGCTTCACCGTCTGATGCTCGCGGGTCTGTGTGATGACCGGCGAGTCTACCGGCTCCACCGCGACCGTATGGAACCCCGGCTTGCGCTGTTTCAGGGCATGAGCAATGCCGCTGATGGTCCCGCCCGTGCCGACCCCCGCGACCAGAATATCCACCGTGCCGTCGGTGTCGTTCCAGATTTCCTCCGCCGTCGTTTTGGCGTGAATGGCCGGGTTCGCCGGGTTCTGGAACTGCTGCGGCAGGAACGAGTGCGGCGTCCGGGCTGCAATCTGCTCGGCCTCGGCAATCGCGCCCTTCATGCCCATCGAACCGGGCGTCAGCACCAGATTTGCCCCGTAGCCGCGCAGGAGCAGCCGCCGCTCCACGCTCATGCTGTCCGGCATGGTCAGAATGCACTTGTAGCCTTTCGCCGCGCAGGCAAACGCCAGCCCGATGCCGGTGTTGCCCGACGTCGGCTCCACAATCACCGAGTCGGGCGTCAGCAGCCCCCGCGCCTCGGCATCTTCCAGCATGGCAACGGCAATGCGATCTTTCACTGACGACGCCGGATTGAAAAACTCCAGCTTCGCCAGCACCGTCGCCGGTGCGCCGTCGGTGATGCGGTTCAGCTTGACCAGCGGCGTCCCGCCCACCAGCTCTGTGACGTGTTCATAAACCTTCATTGGATTGCAACCTTCTTCTGGGAAATCTTACAGGGAATACGTTTCCGATAAGCCTATGATACCTAGAACCGGCGGCGGACGGTTGGGGTTCCCGGTAGGAGAACCGGCTCTAAAGAGCCGGTTTCCTTTATCTGGCTCCCCAAGAATTGGGGGCTAGGGGGCGGTCTGCTCCGCTTCTTTCTCCACTTCAGGCTCCCTCTCCTTTCCGAAAACTAGTCCGAAGGAGAGGGCGGGGCGTTTCTGGTTCCCTCTGAAACGTCTTCGTCAAGGGACTGCCAAGAGGCTACAAAGCGCGGTAGCTGAAATCGGCGAAGCGGGCCATCCCTGTGCCGCTTGCCGCCAGTGCCGGGCGAAGACACTTAAACCCGCCCAGGTCCTTGTGGCTGTAGCCGGACACATCCACGGCGGCGACCAGGCTCTGCCAGTTATGCCCGTCTTCACTGGCTAAAAACTCGACGACATTGTGACGATTGACAATCTTGAGGTGTGCCGTGTCTGCTTTCCAGGCCCGGCTTGCCAGGACTTCTTTAGCGCCGTAAACATGCAGTTGGCCGCTCTTCAGCTCGGCAAACAGCCAGTGGTCCGGGTTGTAAAACAGGCCCAGTGCCGCGCCGCAATCCTGCTGGGGCGTCGCCACCACCTGCACCGCATAGCTGGCATTGCGTGCCCGCACGGTCAGCGGCGAACTCTGGCCGGCGGCGCTCGCTTTGGCGCGTACCGTCAGCGTACCCTTCCCTGCCTGGTAACGGCTCATGTCCGTTTCCTGGCAGGCCCCCCAGGTTAGCTTAAGTGCCGGAGCGCGGAAATCATCCGACAGCGGCACCATCGGGCGCTGCGCGATGCCCAGCGGGGCGGGCATTGGCAAACTGCGCTTAGCACCCAGTGGTGCCAGGGGCCAGCCGTCGGCAGTCCATTCCACCGGCTCCATCAGCACCTGACGGCCCAGCGTCTGGAGGCCGTTCCGGTACCCGTGGTACACAAAATACCAGCGCTCATCCGGCGTGGAAACCAGAGTGCCGTGGCCGACGGACCACCACTCTTCGTCGGCGCTGTAAGTGTGGATCAGCGGGTTATGCGGCGAGTTGTCCCAGGGACCCAGCGGCGATTTGGAGCGTGCGACGACTGACATATGGCTGGTGGGCGGCCCGGCGGTTCCGCCTTCCGCACAAATCAGGTAGTAGTATTCGCCGCGTCTCGTCAGCTTCGGGCTTTCCAGCCAGAAGCCCTCCGTCTTCCACTCCTTCGGAAACTGCCAGCCCTCGTACACCGTTTTTCGCTCTCCCACCGTGGAAAGACCATCGGCACTGAGTTCAATAACGTGCCCCCCGGCGGTATACAGGTAGCGTTTTCCATCCGGGCCAACCACATGACCGGGGTCAATATCGCTAACCTTCAGATCAACGGGTGCGCTCCAGGGACCTGCGGGATTCTCCGCATGAACCACATGAATGCCGCCCATCGCAAAGTAAATGAAGTAGCGCCCCTCATGCTCAATAAGGTCGGGTGCCCAGACTTCCCCGTGTGTGTTATCTTCGGCTTTGAGGGCGTGCGAAATGGGCAGCCAGTTGACGAGGTCCCGCGAGTGCCAGACCACCAGCCCCGGCGCATAGTCATAGGGGGTATGGGTAAAGTAGTAATCCTGACCGACGCGCAGAATGGACGGGTCTGCATGATCCCCGGCAAACAGCGGGTTCTGAAACGTGGCGGTTTGAAGCAAGGCGGCAGGCTTGGCCGCCTTTCCCCGCGCCGCTGAAACGCGTCCCGCCAGCATCGCCGCCGCCGCGCCCGCCGTCCACTGAAACAGCGTGCGGCGCGATAATTTCACAGTATATATATCCATGCCTACAATTATACCGCAGATTTCTCCGGTCTTGTTGATTACCGTGCCGACTTTCTAACACCTCGCGCATAGCCATCCTTGACCGGTAGGCCAGCGCTGACCCCCAGCCTCTCCGCCAGCGCTTTTGCTTCCCTTCCCGTCTTGCAGTGAGTAAACATCGTCTGAGGACGCTTCTTATTCTTCCACTCGATAGTGACTCCCTGCGAGTTCCAATAAGCGAAATGAGAGATGTCACTGAAATCTCCGCTCAGTGTCCAGGTGAAGAAGAGAAGGCCCTGCTTAACGCGGTAGCGTTTTTGCCGGAAATCAAAGCGAACTTCTCTTGGCCCGGCAGCAAAACCGAGAATCAAGATGAACAAAAACAACATTAGAAAGCAGAGTGGCAGGTGGTCTCGTTCTGCTGCACCGCCTTTATAGGCATCAGCGGTTGCGATTCCCAGCAGGCAAGTGACAACTACCAAGATTGCGCCAAACCACAACCGTTCGGCAAGAGATTTTCTGAAAACGGCTTCCGCGTCATCATAACGGACTAATGCATCAGCCATTGAACCGTACCCTTTCAGTAATCGCCACGGGTTAAAACCCGTGGCCTTCGCTCTCCTTGCCCGCGAAGGCGGGGAATTGCCCTTTTAAAGCACGGGGGTTTAGCCCCGTGTTCCTGTGCCGAAAACCACCCATAGCAACAGTGTACCCACTGAACATTTTCTCATATCGAATATGCCACAATCACTACCACGGAAAAGGCGACAAGATACAGGATAAAGAACTATGAATGAAATGGAATTACCAGACGACCTTATCGCGTTCTTGCAGAGCAAGCGGCAATGGAACTACAATGCTGCCGAGTCTGAGATGGGGAACATCACACTGAACGAGTTGTCGGAACTAAAAGTCGAGACATTCCACTTGCAAACCTACGCGACACCTCTTGAGAGTGAGGACCCGCACGTCGAAGATGAGGTGGGCGGCTACTACCATGTTCCAGCGGTGTCGCTAGTCAAGGAATGTGAGTTCTACTCGCCACAGTTCCTCTTAGTTTGGCTGCCGCAGGAGGGCCTATTCGGCAACGGGGACGAGGAACACGGACACCTGCTGACTTTCCCCAGCGCAAATTGGGCGGACATTGTGGCACAGCCAGCCCAATATCTGGAGGCGCAGTTTATGCCCGGCAATGGCATATCTGAATATTTACGCCCGTGGCCTAAATATATGCATGGAGAGTGGGCCGATTAACTTCCGGCTCCCTTTCCTTTCCGAAGACTAGTCCGAAGGAGAGGGCAGGGGGTGAGGTTCTCCGCTCCTTTCGGGTACACTAGCCACTATGAGTAATGTTCGCGTTCGCTTTGCGCCGTCGCCGACGGGCACGCTGCATATTGGCGGCATCCGCACCGCTTTCTGGGACTGGCTGTATGCCCGGCACACCGGCGGCACGTTTATCCTGCGGATTGAAGACACCGACAAGAGCCGCGAGACCGCCGATGGCTTCCAGGTGATTTTAGACTCGCTGCAAGAATACGGCCTGAACTTCGACGAAGGCCCCGGTGTCGGCGGGCCGTTCGCGCCCTATGTGCAGTCCGAGCGGCTGGACCTCTACGGCCAGTATATCGCGCAGCTTGTCGGCGAGGGCAAAGCCTACCGCGCCTATGACACGCCCGAAGAGCTGGCCCGGATGCGCGAAAGCCAGCAGAAGCGCGGCCTGCCGCCCGGCTATGACCGCCGCCACCGGCACCTCAACGGCGCCGAGCGGGCGGACTACGAAAAAACGCGGGGCGAGTTCGCCACCGTCCGCTTTGCCGTGCCGATGGAGGGCGAAACCACCTTCACCGATGCCGTCTACGGCGAGATTACGGTGCAGAACCGCTTGCTGGAAGACGCCATTTTGATGAAGTCTGACGGCTACCCGACCTACCATCTGGCGGCGCAGGTGGACGATCACCTCATGGAAATCTCGCACGTCCTGCGCGGCGAAGAATGGCTGCCGTCGGCCCCGCTGCACATCCTCATCCACCGCGCTCTTGGCTGGGAGCCGCCGATTTATGCCCACCTGCCCGTGATGATGGGGCCGGACAAAAAGAAGTTCGGCAAGCGCAACGGCGCTCTGGGCGCACTGGAATACCCGAAGCAGGGCTATCTGCAAAATGCCACGCTGAACTTTCTGGCGATGCAGGGCTGGTCCCCGAAAGAGGAGCGCGACCTGTACTCCGTCCCCGAGCTGATTGAAAAGTTCGATCTGGACGGCATTTTAAACCGCTCGCCGATCTCGGACCCGGAAAAGCTGCTCTGGTTCAACGGCCAGTATATCCGTCAGCTATCACTCGCTGATTTGGCCGAACAGACCCTGCCCTTCCTGCGCGATGCGGGCTTGATCACCGGCCACCCGGACGCCGAAACACGCGACTACCTGGGCCGTGTCTTAGCATTGGAGCAGGAGCGCATGAAGACGCTGGCCGAAGCCCCCGCGCTCGCCGACTTCTTCCTGCTGGCTGACGACGAGTACCTGTTTGACGAAAAAGCCTCCGCCAAATGGCTCACGCACCCCGGCGTTGCAAACCGCCTCCGCCGCGTCCGCGAAGGCTTCGCGGCCCTCGACGTGTTCGACGAGTCCACCACCGAGGAGGTCGTCCGCGCCACGATTGATGCCTTCGAAGTCAAAGGCGGCGAGATGATCCACCCCGTCCGCGTGGCTTTGTCAGGCCGCACCACCGGTCCGGGCCTGTTTGAGATGATCGCCGTGCTGGGCCGCGTCCGCTGCCTCGCCCGCCTCGACCGAGCGATTGGGATGGCGACGGGGTAGTTGGTTGCGATAGTCGTCAAAAATAAATGCCGTAATAATTCAAGCGTTCAGGAGGAAGCCTCAGCGATGATTACTGCCCAGAAATTTCTTCGAAGTTTTGAACAAGTAACACAAGAGCAGACGCCGCAGTTGTTGCATTGCTGGCCGGGCAAGCCGCAATTCACGCAGTACGTCAAAAATGAGCTGATGCCTTCCGTCGCCAGTATCCTCGGATGTTACCGAGAGTTAGAATACAAGCGTATTGACATTGTGTTCAAAATGCTTTCCGTTGCCAATGCCGAGCCTAGCAATGAATCAGAGATCATCATAGCGATTGAACACGAAAACGATTTTGGGAAGTCGCACGAAGAAATAACCAAATTGTGTGCTTTCAATGCTTCTCTCGGCGTATTGATTACTTATGCAGGAGCGAGAAATTATCAACGTCTGATTGCCGAGTTTGACAAAATTGTTACTGCCCATACAAATCAAGATAGCCCATCTAAGCGGGGCGAAATCTTGGTCATTTTTGGCCCGTATGGATATAATCGACCAACAAATTTATCTTGGGATTGCTTTGTCCATCAGGGGGATGGGTTTGTGCAACTCGACACTCAACTTGTCTCGTCTGCTGCCTCTCAGGTACACAAGGCTGACGCTGTTGGGCCAGCACTCTGATACATTTGTTATTGCCCCCTGCTTATCGTTTGGTAGGGAGATCGCATGAATAATTCTACGGCGCTGACACCGCCCCGCAAAAAAAGCCCGCTGGCACTGGAACTGGAAACGTTCCTGGCGCATCGACCGACATGGCTGGTCACAGATCGGGACAGATATGTTTTGATCAAAGGCAATGACGTGATTGGCCTGTATGATAGGCAAGAGGAAGCGTTTGTGGAAGGCTATAAACGCTTCCGGCGCGAAGCGTTCATGGTGCAGCGTATTCAGGAGACCTTTGACACCTATTGTTTTGGCGCTGTTGCATAAACACTGCGTTCAAGAACAAAACAGTTGCGGCTTTGTTCTTTCCAGTTCCCCCATTATTGGGGGCTAGGGGGTCCTGTGTCTTACTCTTGTGTCCCCTGGACACTGGGCACTTTCCAGCCTCGGGTTTAAACCCGTGGCTTCAAACTGTAATTTCTGAAAACTGTTACTTCTGATGCCCGCGAAGGCGGGGAATTGCACCTTCAAAGCACGGGGGTTCAGCCCCGTGTTCCTGTGCCTCAAAGGCGAAACACCTATGGAAATCACCGATGTCAATACGCTGTTCGGGGCCTACCCCGCGCAGCACGCCGACAGCAGCGCGGACACGCTGACCGAGGCGATGGAGGCGCAGGGCGTCGCCTGGTGCCTGACGCTTTCCACACGCGGGCTGTTCAGCATGGCCGCCGACGGCAACGCCGAAACGATGCGGGCCTGCCGCTCGCATGACCATCTCATCCCCGTCGCCACGCTGAACCCCGCGCACTTCTGGGGGCAGGACGGCGTCGTCGAAGGGCTGGCGGGCGAAGCGTTTGAAATGGTGCGCTTTTTCCCCGATATGCAGGGCTGGCCGCTGGAGTTCGCGCCGTTTCTCGCGCTGACCCGGCAAATCGGGACGCTGCCCAAAATGCCGATTATGGTGCAGACGCCGCGCCGGGGTGAGGCCACGCAGCTTCTGCGCCTGCTGGACGGCTTCCCGCACCCGATTATCTTGGAGGGCATCTCGCCCGACACGCTCACTGAGGCCATTGTGCTGATGCGGGCACACGAAAACTTGTACCTGGAAACACACGCCCTGCAAGCCCCGCACGCCTTGACGCTCATTCGGGACACCGTCGGCATCAGCCGGGCGCTGTTCGGGTCCGACGCGCCGGGCCGCTCGCTGGCGTCCGCCCTGAGCTTTGTCCGGGCGTCCGGCCTGTCCGAGGCCGAGCAGAACGCGGTGCTGGCAGGCAACGCGCAAAAAATCTGGCAGGGAGGGGAATAGACAATGCCTACCTTTGACGTCCAAACGTATTTTGGAGCGACCCCGTTCACGCAGGCAATGGCAAGCCGCGAGGCGGTTTTGCAGACGATGGCGGCCAATGACCTTACCGGCGTCGCCCTGCTGCCGTCGCTCGCTGTGCAGTGCGACTTTGTGGCGGGCAACCGGCTTCTGCGGGAAGTGGTCTCCCCCGGCGACGGCTTGTTCGGGTGGACGGTTCTGAACGCGGGCTATCCGTCCGAGTCTCAGGAAGAGCAGCGGCGCTACGGCTATGCGCGGGGCATTGTCGGCGCGGCCCTCGTCGGTGCGCCGGGCCGCCCGGTGACGCTCGATGACGCCCGCGAGATTTTGAACGCCCAGCGGCGCTATGCCCGCCCCGTGGCCCTGTTCGTGCCGGACAGCGATGCCGCCCACGAGGCCCGGCGCATTGTGGCCGAGTTCCCCGCTATGAAGTTTGTCTTTTTAGGCATGGGCGGCGATGACTGGCGCGTCGCCGCGACTATCGCCAAGCAGCATTTGAACGTCTATCTGGAAATCTCCGGCAGCCGTGATTCCGACAAGCTCGCGCAGGCATCGTCTTTGATCACCCCGCGCAAGCTGCTCTACGGCTCCGGCCTGCCCCATGCTGGCCCCGAGCTGACCCGTGCATTGGTGGAAACCGCCTCGACGCTCACCCGCGCTGACCGGCAGCGGATTTTGTCCGAGAACGCCATCGCCCTGCTGCGAACCACCGCTGATGACACCGCCGACAGCGAAGACGAAGAGTAGGAACCCCTTTCAGGAGACACGCACGCAACTTTGGCACGAACCCTGCGCCCTTCAACTTCTGGCCCTTCCAATACCGCCCCGGCGGCTCCGTCAGCCGCCGTCGACACCCCGCGCCTTGCCTCCGGCGAGACACGCCTTGTCGCCGCGCTGATTGCCTTCACGCTGCTGGCCTCCTGTGTGCCCTATGCGCTGGGCTACTTCCTGGCCCCCGTGATGGGGCGCGGCGGGGCCATGTTTATCGGCACGCCTTACAACATCGACGACTACTGCAACTACCTGTCGTGGCTGCGGCAGATGGCCGACGGGCACTTTTTTATTCATAACCTCTTCACCACCGACCCGCAGAAAGACATCGAGTTCAATGTCTTCTTCTGGCTGCTCGGGCGCATCATGGACGTCACCGGCTGCTCCCCGCAGGCGGTTTTGCAGTTTGCGCGTGTGGCAGGCGGACTGGGCTTACTTGTTCTCCTCTACCGCTTTTACCGCTACTGCCTGCCCGAAGACGCCCCGGCGCGGCTGACGGCATTCGGCTTCGCCTGCCTATCGTCCGGCCTGGGCTGGCTGGTGTGGCCGCGCTGGCGGGACAAAAACCTGAACGGCGGGCCGATTGATGCCTGGCAGCCGGAAGCGTACACGTTTCTGAGCCTCTACACGTCGGCCTTGATGACGGTCAGCACGCTGCTGATTTTAGGGGCGCTGTACGCTCTGCTTCTCGGCGAGCGCACAGGCCGCTGGAAATACGCCGTCATCGCGGGCGTCTGCGGCGGTGTCTTGGGCAATATGCACTCTTACGACGTGCTGCATCTCGCCGCCGCGTGGGGCCTGTTTTTGATTGTCCTAACTATCCTGCGGCATGGGCAGGGCATGGCCCCGCGCTGGGGCCGGGGCATTCTGGCGCTGGCGCTGTCCGCGCCGACCACGCTTTACGTCGCCTATATGTACAAAGTCGAGGCCGTCTTTCAAAAGCGAGCCAATGTCCCCACGCTGTCCCCTGCCTTCTGGCATTATGCCCTGGGCTACGGCGTCGTCTTCGCCCTGGCTTGCGTCGGTGTGTGGCTGGTCGCATGGCAGATGCGGCAAGTGAAGGCTGTTGCCCCGGAGCGGCTTTTGCCTCCCTCGCCCCTGCTGCTTGCCGCCTGCTGGGCCGTCGGCGGCTTTCTCATCGCTTACTTCCCGATGGCCTTTCAGCGCAAAATGATCATGGGCGAGCATCTGCCCCTCTGCCTCCTAGCCGGACTGGGGGCCGCCTGGCTTGTCCGCACCTACGTCCCCGCCCGCGCCGCAAGCTGGGCACTCGCGGGTGTGGTGCTGCTGTCCGCCCCGTCCAACGCGCTCTTTTTGGAGCGCGATATGCGCCATCTGACGCAGAACCGCAGCGAGACGCACCTTCCGCCCTTCTTAGATAAGTCGCTGGTAGACGTCTATGCCTGGTTCCGCACGAACACCCCCGCCGACGCCAAAGTGGTCGGCCTGCCGGGGCTGTGTACCTACTTGCCCGGCGAAACAGGCCGCGCCGTCTGGGCCGGTCACTGGGCCGAGACGCCTGAGTATGCCGAAAAAGACCATCAGTTCGCCGATGCCTTCGACGCGCAGACGCCGCCCGCTGACCGGGAAGCCTTCCTCAAAAGCACCGGGGCGCAGTACCTGTTCTATCCCAACGATCTGTCCCACGCCTCGTTCAAGCGCCGCGACGGCATTCATCACTGGGTGGAACTGTCTGCCGCTCCCGCCCCGTATCTGAAACCGGTCTACAAAAACGATCTGTTCACAATTTACGAGATACGGTAGCCCCTGCCCGGCGCAAGCGCCAACCCTCCCCGGTTGGGGGAGGGGCTTGCATTCGCGCCGCGTTTTGCGATATAATAACTTGATGACAACTGTAAGCATTATGCCCGAACCTTCTGCCCCACTGGGATTAGATACTATTGAAGCGCCTGCACCTGCCCTAGCAGGGCGGGGCAGCTACACCGTCCTGACCTGGGGCTGCCAGATGAACGAGGACGACTCGGCGCAGATGGCCGCCATGCTGGAAGGGCAGGGGTACACCCCCGCCGCACGGGTGGAGGACGCCTCGGTCATTCTGCTGAACACCTGCTCGGTGCGGGCCAAGCCAGAGCGCAAGGTGTATTCCAAGCTCGGCGAGCTGCGCGAGCTGAAAGTGCAGAACCCCGATTTGGTGATTGGCGTCTGCGGCTGCATGGCGCAGAAAGAAGCGCCCGAAATCCGCCGCCGTGCGCCGTATGTAGACCTCGTCGTCGGCACGGGTCAGATTGACCGTGTGCCTGCCCTCGTCGAGCGCATCCGGCAGGAGCGCACAGCGATTATTCGGGAACGGACGGCGATTGTCGCCACCGACTTGCCCTCCCGCAAAGACCGCAGCGACAAGTGGACGCCGATGCGGGTGCTGGGCGGGACCGTGCCGAAGCTCAAAGAGTTTGTGTCCATCTCCTATGGCTGCGACAAGTTCTGTCAGTTTTGCATCGTCCCCATCACACGCGGCAAGGAGCGCTCCCGGCCCGCCGATGAGATTGTGCTGGAAGTGGAGCGACTGGCCTCGCTCGGCACAAAACAAGTCACGCTTCTGGGGCAGACGGTCAACTCCTACGGCAAGTTTCTGGATGTGCCGTGTTCGTTCGCCGAGCTTCTCACGCGCCTGAACGCCATTGAAGGCATCGAGCGGATACGCTACACGTCGCCTTACCCGAAAGACTTCAAGCAGGACGTGATTGATGCCATCGCGCATCTGCCCAAAGTTTGCGAACAGGTGCATATGCCCGTGCAGGTCGGCGACGACACGCTGCTGTCGCGGATGGGCCGGGGCTATACGCTGGACCAGTACCGGGACATCGTGGCCCGCCTGCGCTCCGCCGTTCCCGGTGTCGGCCTGACCACGGACCTGATGCTTGGCTTTCCCGGCGAGACCGAACAGCAGTTTCAGAACACATTGGACTTCGTGCGCGAGACCCGCTACGACAGCGCGTTCATGTTCGCTTATTCGCCCCGCGAAGGCACGAAAGCGGCGGTCTTGGACGATCAAATCCCCGAAGACGTCAAGCTGGCGCGTCTCAACGAGCTGATTGGGCTGCAAAACGAGATCACTTTGGAGCGCAATGCGTCGCAGGTCGGCGAGATTTACGAAGTGCTGGTGGAGCGCCACTCGCCCAAAGACCCGAACAAATGGACCGGTCTGAACCGGCAGGGCAAAACGATCAACTTCCCGGCAGGCCGCGAGTTAGTGGGCCAACTGGTCACGGTGCGGGCCGTCAAATCTCACCTGTGGGGCTTCACCGGCGAGATGCTGGCCCCCCGCGTGGAAGGCTACCGGGGGCGCGGCGTCGGCCTGGCAATGGCGGAATAGGGTCAAGCCCTACCCCTACGGGTCTGGCTCCTATTCTGTTCCGGCTCCCTCTCCTTGTTGAAGGAGAGGGCTGGGGTGAGGTCCTTCTGGGTTTGTATACAGTCTCTAACCACCGCGACTTGCTAGTTTATGGAGCGTTTTGTTATGATTAGCGGCAATTAGTCGAGAAAGCAGAAAAGAGTCATTATGCCTCCTGTTCACCCTCAGCCCTGGATGCCATCTTACATGGCCTATGTGGAAGTTTGTGTGTTTGGCTGGATTATCATCCAAATTGTCGCAGGCAAACTTATGTACAATGAAGGACTTCGACGACGGGATAATCCAGTTATATACTGGTTCGCAATCGCTTTTCAAGTTCTCCTTCTGATCGTAGCCACCTGTTGTCAATTTGGAGCGCCTTTAGTAGGAGTGGCCCTGTTTGTGATATGGTGTGTGATGGTTTTTGTATTCCATCTTTGGTTTGTGTTTAAGGTTGTAACAGAGTTTAGTGTTTCGATCCAAAAGATACGTGAAAACCCCAAAAGGTCATGGAGTCTCTTTCTTTGGGGCAGAGAGCCATAGATGATAGACTCGTCAATTTAGGAAATAAAAGATTTTCCTGAAAATCTTGCTCGGCAAGAAGGCAAACATAATTAGCCTCCGCAGGCTTATCCTGAGTCGCGGAGTGACTTTCTCTTTTTGCTAGTAGACCGGCGCTTCCAGTGCCGGTTCCGCACTCCGTATGCTCCTTCGTCCGAAGGACGCCTCATCGAGCGAGGGGTTTCCAACCCCTCGAACCCGTTGCCGTATCAAGAAAGCAGTTATGTCCAAAGGCAAAAAAATCGCGCTGTGGTCGTCTCTCGGTGTCTTCTTCGTGCTGGCAATCGGCGCGGGGCTGCTGCTGCGCGTCGCCGGGCATATCTTTCACCCCGGCGGCAAAGGCTCGATTATTGACACGCTCGGCGGTGCAGGCCAAACACTTTTCTCGCCCAAAGACGGCTTTGCGGGGCAGGACAAGCTCACCATTGTCTGCATGGGCATCGACGACAACTGGACCAACGGCGATCAGGTGTACACGTCCAATGCCCGCACGGACACCCTGTTTGTGCTGACGCTGGACCTGAACACCAAAAAGGCCACCATGCTGTCTATCCCGCGTGACACCTACGCGCATATTGTCGGCACGAAAAACGACTGGCACTTTAAAATCAATGCCGCCTACACCACCGGCGGCCCGACCCGGACGCTGGCGACGGTCAACGAGTTTCTGGGCATCAATGCTGACCACTATTTGGTGCTGAACATTGACGCCACGCGCAAGATGGTGGACGCTCTCGGCGGCGTGGATGTGGACGTCGAACACGAGATGCACTACCACGATAAGTGGGGTCATCTCAGCATTGACTTGAAGCCCGGCGAGCAGCATTTAGACGGTCAGCAGGCCGTCGGCTTCGCCCGCTACCGGCATCCCGACACGGGCAAAAAAGCGTCCCCGGAAGACGGCGATGAGCGCCGGATGTACCGGCAGCACATCCTCCTGCGCGGCATGGTGGACAAAGCCAAAAACTTCGCTAATGTCACCAAAGCGGGAGAGTTGGTCGATGTCGCCTTCGGCTCGGTCCGCACCGATTTAACCCGTCAGCAGCTTCTGGACCTCGCGGCCATCTTCAAGGGCGTGCAGCAGGACGACATTCAGACCGCCTCCCTGCCCGGCGACGATTTCCGAGGCAAAGACGGCGCGTGGCTCTATAAAATCACCCCGGAAGTCGCCCATGCCTACGCCGACTGGCTGGTTAAAGGCGACGAAACCGCCACCCGCCGCCTGGTTCCCGTCGTTGTCGAAAACGGCACGGCTACACCGGGCCTGGCACAGTACGCTGTTACCCAATTAAAAGCACTCGGCTACACCGATGTCCGCAACGGCGGCAACGCTGCCGCCCCGAAATTTCAGCTTGCTTCGGCCCCTGCCGCGCCGACCAAAGCCCGGCCTGAAGTGCCGCACACCACTCTTCTGGATACCGGCGTCGCCAACCCCGATGCCCCGCAGGACATCTCGCAGCTTCTTGGTCTGCCAGACCCGGCCACTGAGCGCAAGCCAGTCAAGCCCAACAAAGTCGGCTGGACCCCGCCCGCCGCTGTGACCGTCACGCTCGGCGCGGACTACGCGCAGGCCGTCAAATCCACCGGGGCGCTGAGCGCCGGTGTGGTTCGCCCAAAGCCCGCCGGGAGCGGGGTGGGGGAGAATTAAAGAGAGCGACCGGCACTGGAAGTGCCGGCCTATTTGTAAACCGATAAAGTCGCTCCGCGACTCAGGACTAGCTCACGGAAGCTGTTCCTCAGTCGCGGAGCGACTTTCATTGTTACTGAAGGATCAATCCTATGCAACTTAGTGTCCGGCGTAAGTTCGGGAAAACAGCCGGTTGCGACACGATCCAGATTTTTTCCGGTTCTTGGGGCTGGGACGATTACCTTGCCTGGATCAAGTTGAGCTGCATAGAACAAGTCAGAACATACGACTCAATTCTAAACCCTCTCGGTGCTGCCTTTCCATTTACCGTTTCTACCCTCCAAGAGGTTGAGGGAAAATTGCCTTCGTTGAACATAAACAACTCGTGTCAGTACCTGCAACTGGCGATCAACCTAGAAGAGGAAGAAATGCCTCCTCTGCCTGAATGGATTCGACTGCTGGGCTACGACCTTGCAGAAGTTGACTTTCCGGTCTCTTCGCTGCTCAACTGTGGCCCCTGGGAAGGCGAATTGGCTCAATTCACAACCCTGTTGAACAAATTTGGCCTACTTGATCTGCAAGAAGTAAGGCGGGCCGAGTTGATGCTCCCGGTTGTTTGGGGTCAGGATGAGCCACACGCCTTTGCGGATGTGTGGGCCATCTGTGAGGTCCAGCACCAGATGTATGGCTAGGTCGAGTACCGATTTTGCGGATGATCCCGAAACCTGCTATAATGACTCTATGACTAAATACGAACAGGTGTACGATGCCCACTGACTCTTCTTCTATAGACTATTCCCAGGCCAGCCTGTCCCCCATGCTGCGCCAGTATTTTGACACCAAAGCCGAGCGGCCCGAAGTCGTCCTGATGATGCGCGTCGGCGACTTCTACGAAGCCTACGGCGACGACGCCGAAATCATTGCGCGGGAGCTGGAAATTACGCTCACAGGCCGCGAAGACAAGCAATCCGGCGGGCGCATCCCGATGGCGGGCGTCCCCCATCACGCGATGGAGCGGTATGTCGCGCGGCTGATCTCACGCGGCTACAAAGTTGCCGTTTGCGATCAGGTGGAAGACCCCAAGCAGGCCAAAGGCCTGGTCAAGCGCCGGGTTACCCGCGTGCTGACGCCTGGAACCATCGTCGAAGACGCGATGCTCGACGCTCGCACCAACAACTATCTGGTCGCCGCCGTCACCGGTGCGAAGACGCCCGGCGGCGTCGGCGTGATTGATGTCTCTACCGGCGAGTTTCTCGCCACTGAGCTGCCCTGCGAGGCAGGGCTGGATAAAGTCGTCGAAGAGATACTGCGCTTGCAGCCCGCCGAATGCCTCCTCCTGCCCGAAATGCCTGGCGCGGACGAGCTGGCCGAAGCCATCAAGGCAGCTTCCAAGACAGTGGTAACGTTCCATCAGCCCCCGTTGCAGCGCAAAACTTCCCGGCAGGTGCTTTTGGACCACTTCGGCACGGCCTCCCTGCGCGGCTACGGCGCGGACACCATGACGGCGGGTCTCGACGCCGCCGCCCTGCTGTTGGACTACGTGAAGCAGACCCATCAGAGCGCCGCCACGCACATTCGTAGTCTTTCGACCTATTCCACCGAAAACTACATGGTGCTGGATGCCGCCGCCCGGCGCAATCTGGAGCTGACGCACTCGCTGGCCGACGGCGCGAAAAGCAAAAGCCTCGTGTCCATTTTAGACCGCACCGTAACCCCCCTCGGCGGGCGGCTGCTGCGGAAATGGTTCGATCAGCCCCTGCTGGCCCTCGACAAAATTCACAACCGGCAGGCCGCCGTCGCCGAATGCGCCGCCGATGCCCTCCTGCGCGGCGACCTGCGCGATGCCCTACGCCGCATTGCCGATTTGGAGCGGCTGACCGCCCGCATCTGCTCCGGTGCGGCCAACGCCCGCGATTTAGTGGCGCTCAAAACCTCCCTGCAAGCCTTGCCCGAAGTGACGCAGGCCCTCGCCCGCGCCCCCGAAGGCGGGGCGCTGGCCCCCATGCGGCAGGCGGCCCACGAGGCCCCGCCGGAGCTGACCGACCTGCTGGAAGCCGCTATTCAGCCCGAGCCGCCCATGCTCCTGCGCGAAGGGGGCCTGATTCGGGACGGCTACTCCGCCGAGCTTGATGCCCTGCGCGAGCTGCGCTCCGGCGGCAAGGCGTTTATCGCTAAGATTGAAGACGAAGAGCGCACCAGTACAGGGATTAAAACCCTCAAAGTCGGCTTCAACAGCGTGTTCGGCTACTATATTGAAATCAGCAAAGCCGCCGGAGCCGGAGCCGCTATTCCCCCCGAGTACACCCGAAAGCAGACCACCGCCAATGCCGAGCGGTATATCACGCCCGCCCTGAAAGAATACGAAGCACAGGTGCTGGGCGCGGAAGAAAAGATTTTCGAGCTGGAATACAGCCTCTTTATCCAAATCCGTGATCAAATCGCCGAGCGGTACACCGGCCAGATACTCAAGCTCGCCAAGCTGCTGGCCCGCCTGGACGTCTTCGCCGGGCTGGCCGAAGTGGCCCTCGCAGGCCGTTTTGTCCGCCCCGAAGTTCACGCCGGGGATACGCTTGAAATCAAGGCAGGCCGTCATCCGGTCGTCGAGTCCCTGCAAAGCGGCACGTTGTTTGTCCCCAACGACACGTATTTAGACGCCGATACAACGCGCCTGCATATCATTACCGGCCCCAACTCGGCGGGAAAAAGCACCTATCTTCGTCAGGTCGCGCTGATTGTGCTGCTCGCCCAAATCGGTTCCTTCGTCCCCGCCGACTCCGCTTCTATTGGCCTCGTGGACCGCATCTTCACCCGCGTCGGGGCGCATGACGACCTCGCCAGCGGACAGTCCACGTTCATGGTGGAGATGAACGAGACGGCCAGCATTTTGAACAATGCCACGCCGCGCTCGCTGGTCATCTTGGACGAAGTCGGGCGCGGGACCAGCACCTATGACGGCCTCGCGCTGGCCTGGGCCATCACCGAGTACCTGCACGCAGTCGGTGTCAAAACCCTGTTTGCGACCCATTATCATCACCTGAACGATTTGGAGAAAACGCTGCCGGGCGTCAAAAACTTCCGTGTCGCCGTCAAAGAGCAGGGCGACCACATTGTCTGGCTCCGAAAAATCATGCCCGGCGGCACGGATAAAAGCTACGGCATTCAGGTCGCAAAGCTCGCCGGCGTCCCCGACCCCGTCCTGAAACGCGCCCGCGAAGTCCTCAAAACACTGGAGTCGATGGGCAAAAACGAGGCCCCTTCGCCGAAGATAGCTGCCCAGACCCGGCAGCTTCAAACCACCCTGTTTGAGAGGGAGCGCCACCCGGTTTTGGACGAACTCGAATCGCTTGACCTCGGCACGCTGTCCCCGATTGAGGCACTCACCGTGCTGTACAACTTGCAGCGCCAAATCGCCGAGGCGGGGTAGGTTCCTGGCTCCCATCTCACAAGCCCTCCAAAGCAATCCGCGCCTGCGAATGTGCGCCCATGTTCTGCAAAATCGGCGTCACAATCACCCGCCCGGTCCAGCCCGGCGGGGCGTTGGCTTTAATATCCAGCACAAACACTCTGCCCGACATCAGCCCCGGCGCGTCCCGCACAGCATCTGCCGGGCGCTTTGTGCCCCACGGCAGGGCCGGGTTCGCGCCGGGGCCACTGCGCCACAGAACGCTTTTGCCGTAGACGCCGCCCGAAGTCCGGTAGTCAACGCGCAGGCCAAACAGGCTGTCCGGTTCAGTCGCCCGAAACGGCCCCTGCCGCGTGACGTGGGCGCGGAGACGGGCGGCAGGCTTGTCTAACACAATGCCCTGCTGTGCCAGTGACTTATCTTTGCTGCCAATGCCGACACGGATCACAGACGTGCGTGGGTCAAAGTCAGCGTAAGCGCCCGCCATGCGGTCAGGGAACCAGTACCGGGTCCCGGCTTGTGTTCCTATCGGACGAACGGGGGGCAAAGCTTTGCCATCCGTGGCCCGCAGGAACACGACGCTTTCGGCGGGAACCGTCCCGGTCCAAACGGCGCTCGGGCCGGTCACGGGCCAGTCACCATTGATGGTTAAGTTCTCCTGCGCTGGGTCGTCGCCGCAGCTTGCATGGGCGGCGTCAATCCGGGACAGCCGCAACGTGCCGTGCCCAAATGGCAGGTGGTCCAGGTAAACCGTCGCCGTCTGCGCCGTTTGCGCGTTGTTCCACAGCACGACGCCTGCTGTGTGCGCGTCCGATGCCGCCATTAAATCCAGCCCGCCCGCGCCGTCCGGGCGGACCGTGTTTCGGTCCACCGGCAGCAGGGTTTGATACACTTTGTAAGCGTTAAAGAGCGCTTTGCGGTGGAAGTCCCGCGTCAGCATCCCGATACTGTCATCCACCCACTGCGCCCAGTAGACTTTGGGAACATCGGTCAAAGCCAGCATTCCCTTCACATCCCGAAAGAACCGCGCTGCCGCCGGGTAACGGCTGACCGGCTCTCTGGGGCCGTAGCTGGTGAAAGACGCATACTCGGTCAGCAGCAGCGGCACACCGGGGCGGTCCGTGACCAGCCCGCGCAGACCTGCAAGCTGCCCGGCGTAGTTGTCATAAGCATGAATGGAAAGAAAGTCCGGCGCGGGCAATGTCGGGGACAGCAGGGGCTTGGCATAGCCTAAATCATAGGCCGCCGCCGGGCCGCCGGCCTCGGCGTCCGGGTCACCCGCCCGGATGCCAGCGGCTCCAACCCCATACAGCGCGGCATAGTCCGCCGCACTGCCATTAAAGAACATCTTGCCGCCGTCGCCGGGAATATCCGGCTCGTTCCACATCTCATACAGCGGCCCGCTGAGGCCGACGGCGTCCCGGTAGTGCGCGGCGTAGCGCCGCTGAATGTCCTGCCAGGCCGCAAGATTGCTTGGCATATCTTTCCACCGCTGCCACTCGGTCCCTGACTTCAAGGGAACCGGGTCATAGGTCATCGCAAACAGCGGCAGAACCCCCTGCTTCCCCAGTTCGCGTACAAAAGGGTCCAGCGGCGTGAAATCAATCTTCAAATCAATCGTTGGCGCGGCGGCGGTTCCAGAAATCTGGTCAAACGCATAGGTGTCGGGCTTGCCCCAGCCCATCTCATAACGCAGGTCCCGTACCCCCGCCTCGGGAAGCAGCGCGGCGGCTTTCGCCAGGTCAGCTTTTTTGAGAAACGGCGTCTCATACACGCCAAACTTGGTTTTTACCAGCGGCGGCCCGGCCCATTTTGCAAAGTCCGCGTGAAAGACGACCGGCGTGTCTGCCGCTCCCGACGCCGCGCTGCCGCCCAACATCAACGCCGCCGCCAGTGTCCATGCCGGGAAAAAGCCTTGCATTATAGTTTGTCCTTTGACTTCAATCAGCTTACCGGAGTGCCTTGACTTCCCGCCCCGGCGCGGGTACAATCTTTTCCAACTGCACACGCACTCGTAGCTCAGTGGATAGAGCAATCGCCTTCGGAGCGATCGGTCGGGCGTTCGAATCGCTCCGGGTGCATTTCTTTTTAGTTCATCTCTTTTTTGGAACGTTTACGCGGCCTGTTCGCCAATTATGGCGCGGGTCGCTTTTCTTTGTTTATTGTCTTTGTCTCTGGCGAAATATCAAATCTATGGCTGTTCTGCTTTCGTGTCAATCGCTGACCAAATCTTACGGGGCGCGGCCCCTGTTCCGTGACATTTCGCTCGGCATCAGTGATGGCGAAAAGCTGGGACTGATCGGGCCGAACGGCGCGGGCAAGTCGACGCTGCTGAAAATCTTTGCCGGGGAGGAAACCCCCGATTCGGGCATCGTCTCGCCCCGGCGCGGCCTGCGGACGGCCTATATCCGGCAGGAAGACACGTTCCCCGAAGGCGCGACCGTGGAAAGCATTCTGCGGGACGCCCTGGCCGGGGAGCCTCTGGACGAGGTCGAGCGGGACGTGCGAATCGAAATGGCGCTGGCCCGTGTCGGCTTTGCGGACCGAACGCAGGTGGCATCTCAGATGTCCGGCGGCTGGCGCAAGCGGCTGGCGCTGGCCCGCGCTCTGGTGCGCGAGGCCGAGCTTCTGCTGATTGATGAGCCGACAAACCATTTAGACTTAGAGGGCGTCCTGTGGCTGGAAACGCTGCTGCAAGAAGCCGCGTTCGCCTTTGTTCTCATCAGCCACGACCGCGTGTTTTTAGAGAACGTCACCAACTGCGTCATGGAACTGCACCCGCAGTATGCCGAGGGGTACCTGAGCGTCGCTGGCAACTACAGCAATTTTTTAGTGCAGCGCGAAGCCTATTTGACCACGCAGGCGAACCGGCAGGACGCTTTGGAAACGCAGGTCAAGCGCGAGATCGAGTGGCTTCAGCGCGGGGCGCAGGCGCGTTCTACCAAAGCACAGGGGCGCATTCAGCAGGCCGGGCAGATGATCGGCGAGCTGGCCGAACTCAAGTTCCGCAACTCGCAGAACAAGGCGGCGGCGGTGGATTTCACGTCGTCCGGGCGGCAGACTCGTGAGATGATTGTGGGCACGGACCTGTCCAAAACCCTGGGCGGGCGGACGCTCTTTGAGAACTTAGAGGTGACGCTCGCCCCTGGCAGCCGCCTCGGCCTCATCGGCCCGAACGGCAGCGGCAAAACCACGCTCATTCGCCTGCTGACCGGCGAGGTGGACCCCGATATGGGAAAAATCAAGCGGGCCGACGGCCTGCGCGTCGTCCTATTTGACCAGAACCGGGCGCAGCTTGACCGGACGCAGACCCTGCGCGATGCGCTGTCCCCGAACAGCGACACGGTGACCTACCGGGGGAACCCGATGCACGTCTCCGGCTGGGCCAAGCGGTTTTTGTTTAAGACCGATCAGCTCCAAACGCCTATTCGGTACTTGTCGGGCGGCGAACAGGCGCGTATCTTAATCGCTAATCTGATGCTTCGCCCCGCCGATGTGCTGATCTTGGACGAGCCGACCAATGATCTGGATATCCCCACGCTGGAAGTGCTGGAAGACAGCCTGGAAAGCTTCCCCGGCGCACTGGTGCTAGTCACGCACGACCGGTACTTGCTGGAACAAGTCTCCACCGACCTGCTGGCCCTAGACGGCAAGGGCGGGGCCGTGCATTTTGCGAGCCTCGCTCAGTGGGAAGCCGCGCAGGCCCCGCCGCCCGCGCTGGTCGCCGCGAAGCCGAAAGCCGCCGCCGCGCCCGCCCCGAACCGGCTGTCAACGTCGGAGCGGCGCGAGCTGTCGGGCATGGAAGCCAAAATCGAAGCCGCCGAGGAAGCCGTGTCGGCATTGGAGCGCAGCCTGGAAACCACCGCTGTAGCGTCGAACGCCGCCCGCTTGCAGGAAGTCTGGAATGCCCTGCCCCCCGCCCGCGACGCGGTTACGGCGCTGTACGCCCGTTGGGAAGAGCTGGAAGCCCGAAAGAATTAACAGCGGGGCGGCCAAAACCTCACCCCAGCGCATACCGGGCCAAAAGCGCGTCAATCAGCAGGGCCGTCCAGCCGTCGCGCTCTTCGGGGTCCTGAAACTCAAAGCGCAGGCCCGCCGTGCCGCTCTGACTGTCGCGCCACATCACATCTCCCAGAGCCAGCACCGCCGGGGCGGAGGCCCCGCGCAGGCGCACCGGCACGGGGCCGTCCAGCCACGCCGGAACTGCCGTCAGACGCGCCCCGCCAATACCGAGGTCGCTGAACGCCGCCGCCTGCCAGCGGTCGCCGTCGTGCATCTCCACCGTCACGCCCTCCGGCGCGGGCCAGCGGCGGAAGTCGCGCCGCCCACTGCCTGCGTCGGTCTGCTCATTCGCTGCCCCCGGCTCCGCAATCCGCAGGCGCTCTAACAGCGCCAACGCCTCGTCCTGCTTCATCAAAAGCCGCTCGATGTCTTCGTCTTCCATAGGTGTCTCCCTTAGTCAGCAGAGTGGGGAACGTCCGCCAGCACAGCCAGCAGCCGGTCCACTTCGGCAGTCGTGTTGTAATGCGCCAGGCCGACCCGCACCGCGCCGCCGGTGTCTTCCAGCCCCAGACGTTCCATCAAGCTGAGCGCATAATAGTTGCCGCTCCAGACGCAAATCCCATGCGCGGCCAGATGCTCCGCCGTCGCCCGTGGGGACAGCCGGGGCCAGGTGAATGCCACGGTCGGCAGGCGCTCGGCCAGTCGGGCCGTGTCCGTCAGGCCATACACGGTCACGTCAGCCATTTCCGCCAGCCCGTCCAGCAGTTGCTGCGAGAGCGTCTGCTCATACGCCTTAATGTGGCCCAGCGCCGACAGAAGCCGGGCGCGGCGCGTCTCACCTGTCCCAATCGCTTCCAGGTAGGTCACCGCCGCCGTCAGCCCGGCCAGGCTTTCATGGCTCAGGGTCCCCAGTTCCCAGCGGTACGGAATAGCGTCTTTGGACGGACGGACTTTGTGCGGTGTCAGCGCACTCAAATGTTCCGCTTTGCCGTACAAAATGCCCAGATGTGGGCCGAAGAATTTGTAGGCCGAGCAGGCCAGAAAATCGCAGCCGAGCGCCTGCACATCCAGCGGCCCGTGCGGGGCATACTGCACGGCATCCACAAAGACCCACGCGCCCACTGCGTGCGCCATCTCCACAATCTGCTTGACCGGCGGGATAGTCCCGACGGCGTTAGAGGCGTGCGTGACCGCCACCAGCCGCGTCCGCGTGTTCAGCATCGCCCGAAAGCCGTCCAAATCCAGCGTGCCGTTTTTGGGGTGAACGTCTACGGTCCGAATGACGGCCCCGGCAGCTTCCAAATCCAGCCACGGGGCAACATTGGCGTCGTGGTCCAGCGCCGTCACAATCACCTCATCGCCCGGCTGAATCGTCTCCGCCAGCGAGCGGGCCAGATGGAATGTCAGCGCGGTCATGCTCGGCCCAAACACAATCGTTTCCGGGCCGGGTGCGCCCAGCAAATCCGCCATCGCCGCCCGCGCTCCGGCGACTACGGCGTCGGTGCGGCGGCTCGTTTCAAACGCCCCGCCGACATTGGCATTCTGCGACGCATAATAGCCGCTGACGGCATCGATGACGCTCTGCGGGACCTGCGTGCCGCCGGGGTTGTCAAAAAAGACGGCCGGGTGGCCGTCGAGTGTCAGCCCGAGCGACGGAAACTGAGCGCGATGGGGCAGGGGGTCAAACGGCATCGGGTCAAAGGGTTCTTGCATGGGGCGTAGTTCGGCAGAGGGGGCCGGAACTCCTGCGTGCCATTCACCGGCACTGGAAGTGCCGGTCTATTATTAAACCGATAAAGTCGCTCCGCGACTCAGGAACGGCTTTTGTGTACTTGTCCTCAGTCGCGGAGCGACTTTTTCCTTTTGCAAGTAGGCTGGCACTTCCAGTGCCAGTCAAATTAGGCTTCCTCCGCGTCCTCCTCATAGTCCTCGTCATCGTCTTCTTCCGCGCCGCCCCGATAGGCCAGATAAAACAGCGGCAGTCCCTCCGCCCAGGCTTCCAGCCAGCCTGCCAGCGACTCGTTTTCCACCCAGCAGGCTTCCTTGACCCGCCCGGCGCTGTCGTAATGCAGGGCCGCCGGGATGCGCCCAGCGGCCTCGGCTTTCGGCATATTCGGGTCCACGCGCACGACCCGCACCGCCTCGCCGGTGCAGTCCAGGCAGGAAGCCATGCCGCCGCCCCAGTCGCACACCGGCAGCAGGCCCGCCGGCCACGACAGGCCGCCGTTGTCCTGACGCCGCGCCCGGTAGGCGTTCGCCAAGTCCGCAAGCGGTGGCAGTCCCCCGCCCGGCCCCCAGCCGCCATTGCCGACATTCATGTATACGTCTTTTAGCAGGTCCGGCAGCGCAAACTTCAGGGCCGCTTCCGCTTCCACCAACTCCGCCGCCGTCGCCGGAGCGCCTGCCTGTCCCTGGCCTTCATCCACGGCCCGCGCCGTGTCCTGAGCGCGTGCCTTCAGCTGTGTGATCAATTCTTCCATCATATCTTCTTCTTTCTTATCTTATTGCTCATTCCCCGCACGTACCAAAGGCGAGGTCGCCTGCTGGCGGCCTCGCCTCCCGGCAGCCCGTCTTAAACCGCCAGCACCTGTCCCGCGTCTCCAGCAGACCTAGACAGTAATCATGGGGAATAATTACCTGATGCTCTGCGGCTCTGTGGCAGGATGGCTAAAGCCCAAAGTTACCTGCGTATAATTCCTGCACTTTTGCCAGTTCTTCGGGTGTCAGCGCAGGGGTGTCAGGGGCAGCGCAGAACTCTTCGAGCTGCTTTTCGTCGTAGATATTGGGCAGGGCGGTGGCGAGGAGCGGCTCGGACCAGAGCCACTGCAAAGCCGCCTGCCCCAGCGTCCGGCCTGTGCCTGTCAAAAGAAAATCAAGCTGCTCGATTTTCTTCAGGCCGTCTTCCAGCCACGTTTTGCGCTTTTCATTGGTGGACACGCGGAAGTTGCGGTGGTCGCCAGGCGCAAACTCGGTCTCGGTCGTGTACGTGCCTTCCAAAAGCCCCGAGGCGTGTGGGACGCGGCACATGACGCCCCCGCCGGTCTTGCGGGCGGCGGCCAGAATGTCCCCGGCCAGCACCTGTTCCAGCAGGCTGAAAATAATCTGCACCGAGGTCATATGCCGGGTGCGGAACGCGACTGCCCCTTCTTCGGCCTGCCGGACATCCAGCGCCGGGCCGAGCGCCGCGCCGTAGTGCCGGATTTTGCCCTCGGCTTTCAGCTCTTCCAGCGCCGCAAACAGGTCGTCGCTTTGAATGGCTTCCAGACGCGGGTTGTGCATCTGATACAGGTCAATGCGGTCCGTGCCGAGGCGCTTCAAGCTCTCCTCGCAGGCGCGTTTGACAAACGCGGGCGACCAGTCGTGGGGCCGCTCCCGCTGTCCAGGCTGCTCGCCGGGGGCGGTGTACCAGTCGTAGCCGAACTTGGTGGCCAGGGTCAGCGCGTCGCGGTGTGCCCCCAGGGTGTCCGCCAGAATGGTTTCGCCGAGGCCGTCGCCGTAGACATCGGCGGTGTCGTAGAACGTCACCCCCAGCTCAAAAGCCCGCGACAAGAGCCGCCGCCGCAGGGTCTCGTCGGTGACACCCCACATCTTGGTTGAGACGGTCCACACGCCGAAACCGACCACTGAAGCTTTTAAATCTGTATTTCCAAAATTACGATACTGCATAACTTAATTTACTCCGCTCTGAAAATCTCGCTAACCCGGCAGGTGAACCCCGGCAGCAGGTCCCCGGCGTCCAAACTGTCTTCGCCGCCGATTGTCCTACCCTCCGTCGGCGAAGTCCACACCGTCACCGACTGCGTTTCGGGAAAGACCTGCCACACGAGAGACGCGCCGCTGTCAAAATAGTCGCGCATCTTGTCCGCAATGTCGGCGGGCCGCTCCGACGGCGAAATAATCTCCACGCACAAATCCGGCGCGGCATTTCCAAAGGCTGAGGGTACTTTGCCGCCCGGCAGACGGCTTTCGCGTGTGAATGAAAGGTCCGGGCTTCGGACATCGCCATTTGCCATGCGGAAGCCGCTTTGTCCCAGAGACACGCCGCCTTTTCCTATCATAAACGGCCCAAGCTGCATCAATAGTCGAAATGCTATCTGATCATGTATCGCAAGTGTTGGCACTTCCGTGAGCCTCCCGTTCACAAGTTCATATTTCGCCGCCGCCGGGTTGCCCGGCCCGTCTTTGGGCAGACGCAGTAGTTCGCCCTCCGTCATGGGCATACCGGGCTGAATGGGTCTCGTCAGTTCCGCTTCCGCAATCGCCATCGGGGTTCCTCCTGAGTTGGTAGCGTGAGTATACCCTGTGCAGGCGGTGTGGCGGGGTATACTTTCCAAGCGAGGCATTTATGAAAGAAATCAACCGGGTTGTTATTCCTGCCAAAGGTGTCCGCTCCCTTTGCTGGCAGGGCGACGCGCTGATAGACTGGCTCAGGGGCGGCAATTTATACAATTTAGATGGAACAAGCCGCCCTAGCTCTATTAATTGGGCCTCTTGCTTTGACCAAGCCGTGACTTCGCCGGACGGGCGCTTTGCCGTGATCTATGAGGCGCGGGGAACAAAAGGACTGGTCTTAAAAGACGGAGTGCTTGTCCGTGAAATTAACAGAAGCTATTATTACGCAAGCGCCTATGAGTATCCTGTGGTTTTGTTCGCTCTCCCCGATGGCCGGAACCTGCTGGCGCACTGCCCGGAAAAGTACAACAAGCTGGAAATTGAAGACGCCGAAACCGGCGAATGCCTAACACAGCGCAGCAGCGAGACGGTTGATTTCTTCCAGTCACGCCTGCGCGTCAGCTCTGACGGCAAACGTTTAATGAGTGCCGGCTGGATATGGAGTCCGCTTGATTATGTTTTGCTTTATGATACCGAGCAAATCTTGGCAGAGCCTGCACTCCTCGACGCCGGGCCGGACTGGAGCCTAGTCGCTGCTGGCACGGAAATACCGAATGCTGCTTTCGCTGAGAACGGGACAGCGGTTTTTGTGGGTGCGGATGCGTACTATGACGAAGACGATCAGGATGAAGAAGAAAAGAACGCATTTGTACTTCGCCCTGGTCAGATTGGTCGCTACAGCCTGAGCGAGAAGCGGTTGCTGACTATCGCACCGATAGAAGAGCCGTTGGGGACGCTAATGCCAGTGGAGGAGTATGTGGTCGGCTTTTATGAACACCCAAAACTTGTTGAGGTCGCCACGGGTGAAATTGTTGCCCGCTGGCCTGAGTTAAAGACACGCAAGCAAAGCAGCAGCATTGGCGGACTCAGTCAACTCCCTCCGATAGCTCTTGATGCGCTGAACAAGCGGTTTGCCGTTGCCGATGGCGAACAAATCACAGTTATTCAGTTAGGATAAAACGAGTATGCTACCTGACGAATTGACCACCGCTCTGAAAGAGTGGGCGGTCGTGCAGCGGTCTCTCTTAGAGGGCCATCAGATTATATTAGTCCGCAAGGGCGGCTTAATTGAAGACACCGGCGAGTTCGACCTGCGGGCGTCTCAGTTTTTGCTTTACCCGACCTACGCGCATGAGACCGAGCGGGCGGGGGACTTGCAGCCATGCTTTGGGCAGTGGCTTCGGGAAGAGGAAGCGCGGAAGACGCTGCCGACGGAGGTGCGCTTTGAGGCGGCGGCGGACGTGACGGATGTGGTGCGGGTTCAGGACCGGGCGACGCTGAACAACCTCGCGCCCCAGCACATCTGGAGTCCGCAGTTTATGGACGGGCGCTTTGACTGGGAGCCGTACAAGCCGGTATGGGTGCTTTTGCTTCGCGCCTATACGCTGGCCGCGCCGGTAGTGCGCCCGGTACAGCCGCAGTACGGCGGCTGCCGGTCGTGGATTGCGCTGGACGCGCCGGTCTCCACCGAAGGCGCGATGCCCGCCGTGTCCGAGGAGCGCTATGCCCGGCGGCGGGAGCTGACGCTGTCGCTGCTGAAAGAGAAGGACCCCATTCATGCCAATCGCTGAATTTCACCTGAACCAGAACAACCTGCTGCAAAAAATGGTCTCGCTGAACGTCATCGTGCCCGGCGAGGGCGACGGGCCGTTTCCTGTGCTGTACCTACTGCATGGCCTTTCCGACGACCACACCGCCTGGGCGCGGCGCACGAGTTTAGAGCGATACGTCAGCGGCCTGCCGCTGATTGTGGTCATGCCCAATGGCGAGCGCAGCTTCTATACCGACGCTGTAGACAGGCCGCTGGCGGCGTATGAGACGCACTTGACCAAAGACTTTGTCGGCTTTGTGGACCGCACGTTTCGCACCATCCCCACCCGCTAAGGCCGCGTCGCCGCCGGGCTGTCGATGGGCGGCTACGGGGCGCTGAAGCTGGCTCTAAAGCACCCCGGCTTGTTCTGCGCCGCCGTCAGCCACTCCGGCGCGGTGGAGGTGGGGCGGCGGGACTTTACTGGAGATACTGACTGGGCACGCGAATGGCGGCCTGTCTTCGGCGCAAAGCCGCAGGACGGCCCCAATGACCTGTACGCGCTGGCCGCTAAACTCGACCCGGCACACCCGCTGTCGCTGAGGATAGACTGCGGCGTAGACGACTTTCTGATTGAAGCAAACCGAGCCTTCAACGCGCATCTGACCGAACTCGGCGTGGCCCACGAATACGCCGAACACCCTGGACAGCATGACTGGAACTACTGGAACCGGCACATTCTGGACACGCTGGCCTTCTTCGGCGGCGTTCTGGGGTACGAGTTTAAACCGGAAGAGCATTTGTAGGACACGACAGGAGGCAATTATGGCAGGCAAAACCCAACATGGCAACAGGCGGGAATGGAAAATGGCGGCAATCGTAACGCTTGTAGGCACGGCGCTCATGTCCGTCCCGCGCTTCGCCGCCTGCGCTCCGACGCCGCTGGCACTTGTTCAGGCATCCCCGCAGTCTGTCGTCAGCTCCGGGCCGCTGACGCTCACAGCTTCAATCCACAGCCGCGTGCCGGAAGGGCAGCCTGTGGAACTGATGGTGACGGTGTATAACCGAGGCGCAAAAGAGCTGATTATTGGCGGCAGTGCGTTTGAAGAGTCCTCGTTTGACTTCACAGTGACCGATGAAAACGGCCAGGCGGTTCCCCGCACCGCGCAGGGGGGTTATTCGCTGACACCGCCCATGTCCTGTGCCAACTCAACTGTTGTAATCAAGCCAGACCAGACCCTGCGTTACCGCTTCAATCTGGCTCGCCTGTTTGATTTATCCCGCCCCAGAACCTACGCGGTCAGCATTCAGAGGATTTTTGCTCCGTACCCATTTCCTGTGTCTGCGCCCAAGCCGGGGACGGACCTGCCTCCCAATGAAACGAGCCTGACCGCTGGCCCCTTGAAGTTCCGTATGCAGGAGTCGGCAATTGGGTTCAGCGGTCCGGTCGCCTTTGTGTCCCCACCTGCCCGTCAAACGTTTTTGTACATGGCCTCGACATATAGCCCCGACATCGTTCGTTACCGAGTGGGAATGGACGGTGGCCTGTCCGGCGCACTCGACTCCACCCCGGCTGCTCCTGCCCCCACATCGCCTCTGACACCGGGTCTGGGGCCAGACTCTCTTGCGACTACCCCCCATGGGCAATTTCTGTACGCAGAGAACAGAAGTACCAAGACTTTATCCTCATACAAAATAGGCGACGACGGCGTTCTTTCGCCCCTGCCTCCGCCCGCATCGCCTGTGCCGTCGCTAACGCCTCCCATCCCCGGCCCCCTGCTGATGGACCCGAAAGGCCGTTTTCTTTATGCAATTGGCGGGGAAGGGTATGTTCTTTACTCTCTCGGGCACGGTGGCCGACTGACTGTCACCGCGCAGGGCCGCGCACCGTCAGGAAACGCGGTTCTGGACGCGACGGGGACCCTGCTGTACGCCTGCGCCGCAGGAACAACCGGATACCGGCTGGATCGAAACGGGCAAATAGTGGCGGTTCTAACAACGGAGCGTGCCCTGGATCGAAAGCTGATAAATGGTTTGACACTGGGTGAACGGGATACTGCTGTGGCACTTGCACCTTCAGGGCGGTTTGCGTTTGTGCTAGCTTCCCGCTGGAACGGGCCGCCGGAGGACCCGACGGCTCGGGCAGAAGATGTCGTGATGCCGATGCGTATTGATGACGCTGGCACACTTGTCCCGCTTCCAGGGATCATGGTTCCGCATGACCTGAATAACAGTGCCTATGGCTGTACAAGCCTGATGGTTGATCCGACGGGACACTGGCTGCTGGTACTTAATTCAGCCTTGGGATTTGTGGCTCCCTACAAAATTCAGCCGGATGGAGCGCTTGTCACAATGAAAATCATGCCGGTTCAAGGGATTCCGTCAGCATTGTTCTTTGTGCCGGGAAGCCCGCTTCTTTATGTCAATATCGCCGGTTCCGGGGCACTGAAAGCCTATCAATTTTATGGCAAACAAGGGCTGACCCTTGCAGATGTGGTGATGCCAGCCAGTATTCCTTTTGGAGCAAGCCTCGCGTCGGCGTCAGTCCCTACGCCGCCAGCATGGGGACAGACCGTGAATGGATTGGCCGTTTCCGTGCATCTGCCTGCCACTATGCTGCCAAGCAGTCAGCCTGTGGTGCTGACGGTGACGCTCCACAATACGACGGCGAAGCCGCTACGTCTTGGCACAGCGGGCACGGACATGAGTGCGTTTCATCTGTCTCTGACCGGACCGCCACATCAGAGATTTTTCACGCTGCCGCCAGACAACAGACCGCCTGATAACACCGTGCCGCTGCTTGCCGCCGGGCGCGATTTGCTGGACACATCGCGCAAAAACAACGCGCCACTCATCCTGCCGCCGGGTGGGAAGCGGCAGTATCGGTTTGTGCTGTCCCGCCTGGCCGACTTGACGGTGGGCGGAGCCTATACGGTGCAGGTGACACGCATCCTGCTGGATGGCAAAACTGCCACATCGCCCGTCGTGCCGCTGATACTGAGCGACCCGCCGCCAACTAGCCATAACGCGGAAAGTGGGTGGACGCTGCAAGTGCCGTCGTGAGGCGGACAAAGCAAAAAGGCCGACGCTTTCGCGCCGGCCTTTGGTATGTCTGCTCAGTGTGTGTCGGCGGCTTCGGGGGTGTTGACCGCCGTGCCGAGATCGTCGTGGGAGCGGTCGGTTTTTGTGCCGCTCATTTCCACGGAGTTGTTTTCCATCCGCTGATCGTTTCGCAGGGCGTCGCCGGTGACATCGTGGGACTGGGCACCGGGCATGGGGTGGGGGGCCATCGTGGCATCGCTCTTGCTGTCTATATCCACGCGCCGTTCCTGGGTGCCGTCGCTGGCCGCCTCGACTTCCGCGTCGCTCGGGGTCTGCCGGTCCTGCTTGCCGATTTCTTCTGCCATAATCTTTCTCCTAGCGTCTTTCGTGCTGTTGTGTTCCCGCGTCGGGCGGGCCGCTAAACCGGGGCGGCACAGTATTGGAACGGCGGAGGGCGGGCGGCTGTTGAAAGACACAAGCGGCATATGCCGCGTCAGGAAAGAGAACGTAATGCAAAAACCATTGATTGCCGCCGCTGTGCTGATCGGTGCCGGGGCTGTGCCGACTCAAGCCGCACCTGCCATGCCCGCCGCTGTGCGGGTGCGGGGTACGGTTCAAAGCGCCACGCCGTCGGTGCTGACGGTGAAGTCGAAGTCAGGAACACTTCTGCGCGTGCGGCTCACGCCGAAGGTCCCGGTGCTGGGCGTTGTGCCGTCGAGCCGCGCTCAGATCAAAGACAATAGCTTTCTTGGGATCGCCTCGGTGACACTGCCAAACGGCACGCAGCAGGCGCGGGAGGTTGTTGTTTTCCCGGAAGCCGGGCGGGGCACAGGCGAAGGCAGCTACCCCTGGGACCTACCCGGCACGGCAGCGGGCCACAGCAAGATGACTAACGGCGCGGTCAAGCGCGGCAAGCCGTCCGGCTCGCGCATGACCAACGGCACGGTCAAGCATGGTGGCACCGGGGACGCGCTGACGCTGGAATACAAAAATGGAACCGGCACGGGGTCGCAGCGGCTGACCCTGCCGCCGAATATCCCTATCGTGACGTTTGTGCCGGGCCAGCCCGGTCTGCTGAAGCCCGGCGCTCATGTGTTTGTGATTGCCAAGCGCGGCGCGAACGGTGCCCTCAGTGCAGACCGCGTATTGGTCGGCAAAAATGGCCTCGTGCCGCCGATGTAAGCGCTGTCTGATGTAGGCGCTGTTTAGCGTTCGGTCATGCTCATGCCGCGCTCCCCGTAGCGGGGGCCGGAGGTCTGCGGCGCAAGGGTATTCAGGCGTGTCAGGTCGTCTTCCGTGAGCGAGAGGGAGGCTGCCACCGCGTTTTCTTCCAGGTATTTGAGCCGCTTTGTGCCCGGAATGGGGACGATGTCGCTGCCCTGCGCCAGCAGCCATGCCAGCGCGACTTGTCCGGGAGCGGCCCCTCTGGCTTCAGCAATTTCTTTGACGACATCCACGAGGACCAGGTTTTTCTGGAAATTCTCGCCCTGATAGCGCGGGTCATTGCGCCGGTAATCCCCCTCGGGAATGTCTTCATACGCCTTGATTTCGCCAGTCAAAAACCCCCGGCCCAGCGGGCTGAAGGGAACCAGACCGATGCCTAGCTCGCGCAGGGCGGGCAGAATGCCCGCTTCAATGCCCCGCTCCCAGAGCGAGTATTCGCTTTGCAGAGCGGCAATCGGATGAACCGCATGGGCACGGCGAATGCGTTCCGCACCGACTTCGGACAGGCCCAGGTGCTTCACTTTTCCGGCTTGAACCAGTGCCGCCATTGCGCCCACAGTGTCTTCAATCGGAATATTCCGGTCGGGCCGGTGCTGATAGAACAGGTCAATCGTGTCGATGCCAAGCCGCTGTAGCGAGGCATCGCAGGTGCGTTTGGCATTCGCGGGCGAGCCGTCCACCCCCGCCATAGCCCCGTCTTCAATCACAAAGCCAAACTTGGTGGCGACTACCGCCTGCTCCCGGCGGCCTTTCAGCGCCTTGCCAATCAGCGTTTCATTGGTATACGGCCCGTAGACCTCAGCGGTGTCCAGAAACGTCATGCCGAGATCGAGCGCCCGGTGAATAACCGCAATCGCTTCGCTCTCGTCGCGCTCGGCGGCGGTCCCGTAGACCCCGCTCATGCTCATACAGCCGAGGCCCAGCTCCGAGACGACCAATCCGTCGCCCAGTGTACGTGTCTTCATTGTTTTGTCTCCCCAACGTGCGCTGCCTGTTTTCAGCGGGCACAGCTTGTTATGCCCAATTTCGGAGAGACCAAAAAAGGGCTGGGACAAGAGAGGAAAGGCAGGAGCAAACCCTATTTCCGCAGTACGCGCAGGTCAAAGAGGCCCCCGGCATTGCCGATTTTGGGCGTAAAGCGCACGGTGACGCTCGTTTTGCCTTTGGTCAGCGCGGGCGGGACGGGATAGGTCACAGACAGGTACTCGTTCGGCTTCGTGCCGGACAACTTCTGCGTGGCAATCACGGTTCCGTCGACCGAAATATCAAAAGTTCGCCCGGCGTCGCTGCCCCAGTAGGCGGCGCGGAGGGCAACCGGGGTGCCCGGAAGCACTTTGACGGTGTAGCTGAAAAAGCCGGAGGCATCGCGCCAGTGCGTCAGCGGGGCGGCGGCACTGCCAGTTGCCGAGTGGTCCGAGAGCAGGCTGTGCGCGGCTTCCGAGTCGGCCTCGCCGACACGCACCCGGTCAATCGTCGCTGCTTCGGCGTTTTGTGTTTCTTTCTGCTCTGCTTCGGCTTTGCTCAGGTTGCCCTGATAGGTCGCTGCGTCCATCAGGGGCCAGTAGAGCGCGTACCGCTCAAAAAAGACCCGGTAGAAGGGCACCAGCGTGACCGCGCCGGGTTTAGCGATGCTGCCCGCGATTTGGAATGTCAGCGGCTTGCCTTCGACGGGCTGAAGGGCATTCAGCGCGTTCCCCGGCGTCGTCAGCAGGGCGGGGGCCAGCGTGTCTGGCTCCTTTTTGGAGGCAAGCTGATTGCCGATATCGGTGTTGTCGCCGCCGCCGTGGAAGTCGGCAGGGGTCAGGCCCGCCGTGCCCATTTTGCCCGCCAGCAGAACCGGGCCGTAGAAGAACGCCTGATAATTCGGGTCACCGGGCAGGGCTTCGGTGCGAAGCTGCATCGGCAGGCCGATTTCCACCACATCCCCCGTTTTCCAGACCCGCGTGATGTCCGCGTAAGCGTCCTCCGTGGCTGTGACCGGAACCGCTTTGCCGTTGACGGTAATCGTCATCGCGGCGGGCGCGACCCACTGCGGATAGCGGACGCTCAGGGTCACCTTCTGGGGAGCCTTGAGCGTCAGCGTCAGATGCGTGCTTGGCTTTTCCGGAAAGGTCGTTTCCTGCTTGACGGTCATGCCCGCGTCCGTCCAGGTGAGGGTAGACGGGATAAATAAGTTCACGAACAGCCGGTCTTTGCCGGTGTGCGCGTAAATCATCTCGCCGTACTTGCCGTGGTTTTCCATGCCCGTGCCGACGTCGCACCAGAAGGCGTCAAAGTCCCGCGAAAAGACGCGGTAATGGCCGGGGCGCATGGGCGTATAGTAGACAAAGCCGCCGCCGGGCGCTTCCGACGGCAGAATGTGGTTGTACAGGGCGTTTTCGTAGTAGTCCAGATAGGAGGCTTTCGGGTCGCGGGTATACAGCGCCGCCGTCAGCTTCAGCATATTGTACGTGTTGCAGGTCTCCGGGCCGGACACGGCCTCCACTTCTTTGCCGTAGTCGTCGGGCGCGAAAAAGTGTTCCCACTGACTGTTGCCGCCGTTCGCCCAGGTGCGCTCGGACGTCACATTGTTCCAGAAGTTCTGCGCGGCGGTGTGGTAGGACTGGTCCCCGTTCACTTCGTAGATGCGCTCGTAGCCGACAAACTTAGGGATTTCAGTGTTGGCGTGCTTGCCGTTCAGCACCGAGCCGTCGTTTTTGAGCAGCGGGTCAAAGATAATATTGTGCTTGAAATGCTCCGCCAGTGTCAGATACTTACGGTCACCGGTGAGGGCATAGACGTCGGCGAAAATCTCATGCGGGCCGCCAAACTCACCCATCTTATTGGCCGGGCCAAGCATCTGCTGCCACTGCGCGTCGGTCAGGTTGGCGGTGACGGCGTCTGCCCAATCGGCTTCTTTGAGCAAGACGTCCCGTGCCTGCGTGCTGCCGCACAGTACGGCGGCATCGCGCAGCCCGGCAAACGTCTTGTGGATCAGATACCACGGAGACGTATTGACTTCAATGACGTGCCCGGCCTTCAATGCAGGAAAGTAAGTTTTCTTGTCCCAGGCAAAGCCGTAGATGCCGCCGTCGCCATTTGCTTTCTGGCAGGCGGCAAGCTCCGAGACGACGTAATCCACGCGCTTTCGCAGCACCGGGTCGCCGGTCGCCTGCGCCATTTGCGAACACGCGCTGAGGTAGTGGCCGATGGTGCTTGCGCCGCCATAGTCCCACCCGCCGTAATGCGGGGCTTTCGGGGGCAGCCCGGCGTTGGTGCGATCCCACGCCAGCAGCCGATCCGGGTCCAATCTCAGAAGGTACGCCCGGTCGGTCTGCTGCGCCGCCTTGAAGGGGCTGTCACCGAGGCGCACGGCGGACAGCGGAAATAAATCGGCCTTCTCGGCGGGCAGCCCGGCGGGGGGCAGGGACAGGTCCGAAAACGCGGAGTTGGAAGGGGCCGGGAGCGCATCCCCCGCGCTTTGTTTGACGGCGCAGCCGGTCAGCAGGGCCGCTGTCAGCAGCGACAGGCCGATTTTTGTGGTGTTGGTTTTCATAGTTTGGCTCACAAAAGCATCACGGAATCACAGGAAACTCGGCGATACGAAGAGTAGTGCTGCCGTAAGGTATCAATGTCACGGTCTCGGCCCGCCCGTCTTCAGGCACGGGGTCGGGCGGCGGCGGGGCTGCCGAATTGTGTTCCAGCGCCCAGACCACGCGCTGGGCGGACATGGTCATAGACACGGGCGGCGACTGACGGCTCCACGGCAGCGGGGAAAGACTCGCTTCATGTATTTCGCCGATAGCATTTAAACCGCCGCCAATCAGCGCATAGTACCAGGGCGTCGTCGGCGAGACCGCCCAATCAGCGGCGGGCGGCGTGCCGCCGACCCGCTCAAACTGTTCGCCAATAGCCAGCGCCAGCACCAGCGGGCCTCGCAAAAGGGACACCGCCCCGCCCGCCCGCGCCTCCCGGCGCACCGTCAGCGGCAGGGTCAGCCGCACCCGGTCGCCGTCCTGCCATGTCCGGCGCAGGGCGTGAAACGTACCGGTCCGGGGGGCGCTCTGACGCACGCCGTTGATTTCGATTACAGCCTCTTCGGCCCATGCCGGGACGCGCAGGCTGAGAAAAAAGTCAGCGGGCCGGTCCGTGCCAATCGTCAGCAAAATCTCGCCGCCGAACGGGTAGCGCGTGTCTTCAGTGATCGTCACCGCCGCGCCGCTGATGTTAGTTTGCACAATGCAGGGGCCGTACAGCGTCGCCGCCAACCCGTCCTCGGTCCGCATCCAGGCATGAGAGACAAACTTGGGCCAGCTCTGATGGAAGTTCGCCGTGCAGCAGCCGAAGTTGCCTTCCAGGCTGAACAGATTGGAGTCGGGGCCGTTGGACACCCAGGCGCGTTCGTCCCGCGAGAGAAGCACCTGATTGGGCTGCTGATCGTACTGCCGCGCCCACATCTCTTTGGACAGCGCGGCGGGTAGGGCGTTGTAGGCAATTCGTTCCAGCCGGTCCCCAAGTGCGGCTTCCCCGGTTTGCGCCAGCATCTGTTCCAGCGAAAACAGATATTCAGCCACGGTGCAGGTTTCCGTGCCCTGCACCGGCGACGTTCCCGCCAGATGCTCATCGCCGCTGAACATCCCCGTCACCTGCCTGTGATACTTCTCTAAAACCGCCACGGCCCGCAGGCTATTTTGGGCATCGGCCCACCGCCCGCTTTGCCGCGCCCAGACCGCGCCGGATTTGACCCCCATCGCGTTTTTGACCCCGTGCAGCGGCAGGCAGTCCTCTTCGGACTGTGCGGCCAGCCAGTCCGGGTCGGTCTTTTCGGTGTACTGGAAGTCTTCAAAGTGCCCATGCCAGTCATAGCCCTGCGTCCGCGCCGTCGCCGCTAAATCCAGCAGCCACGCCTGCCCGGTGCGCTCATAGAGCCAGTGCAGGGACAGAACCAGATCGGCCCAGCGCATCCGGCCCCACGAGTGGAGCGGCTTTTCTTCGAGCAACTCGGCCATGCGAGCCGCGCACCTAAGCAGGGCCGGAATAATGCGGGCGTCCCCCGTTACTTCCTGCCACTGCGTGAAGACTTTAAACAGCACGAACAGCGGCCACGGGTCCAGCATCACTTCGCCGGTACCCTCGTGCGGGTCTTTTTTCGGCCCCAGCCAGCCGTCGCCGTGCTGATGCTCTAAGATGTAATCTATCCAGCGCCGGGCTTTGCCTATAAGCCGGATATCACCCAGCAGCACGGCCAGTGGAACCAGGCCGTCCAGCCAGTAGGGCGCACGCTCCCAGCCTTCCGAGTCGCCGCCGATCCAGCGGCTACCCGCGACCGACGGTCAGAACTCGTCCAGATGTCCGGTGAGACCGTCCGCCTGCACTTGAAGCTGATCGCGCAGCCAGCCGCGTGGCAGAACGGCCCCCAGTGGCAGGGGTTCCAGCGCCCGCGCCGCCAGCGCGGGCGCATTAGGTGATGCAGTAGTGTCGGTGTATGGTCGGGTCGATGTGGCGGCGGGCATGGGGCTGAAAACTCCTCGGGACTTTTAGAAATCGACATACCAACTGCAGTTGTTACAGTTTTCGTCGTAGTTAGGATTATACGGCAAAATTGTGTTCATTGCGGCGGCGGCTCCCGGCTTGATCGGAGGCAGGACCGGGCTGATTTTTGCGTGGCCGTCAGCATACAAAATGCTGCCTCGCTGCGTGTGCCGGGGCAAGCCGTTGACGAACTGCGCTCCACCATAGCCGCCGATGAACTTGCCAGCATTGCCATCAAATGTATAGTCGCAGTTGATGCCGTGGTCTGTGGTGAGGTTGGCCGGGTCTTTCCAGTCCTTGCCGTTGACTGAGTTGTTTAAATACCCGTTGCTGCCATCTACCAGCAGCATGACATTGGCGGGGGAGTTCTGCCAGGACAGGCCATTGACCTGTACGGTGCTGGTAGGGCCATCGCCGCCCGGCCCAATGTTTGAACCCAGGTTGTAGTTCATCAGATAGCTGACGGCCTCCGGCAGCGAATCGTCGGGGCACTTGTAAAGAGCATAGCTTTTTGTGTAGCTGTAAATCGCTGACGGCCAGTAGCGAACGCCGCCAACGGCAGGAGCGGCACTGGTCTTGTTGATGTCCGCCGAAACCTGGCTCTAGTAGCTGACGGGAAAGTTCTCGTCATAGTCCTGCTCGTACTGCGTGAACGCCAGGCCGATCTGCTTGAGGTTACTGACGCAGGCAGTGCGCCGGGCGTTTTCGCGGACTTTCTGGAAGACGGGGAACAAAATCGCCGCCAGGATGGCGATAATAGCGATGACGACGAGCAGTTCAATGAGCGTGAAGCCTTTGCGGCGGTGGGTGATGGGTAACATCAGGGTTTCTCCTTTGTCGAAGGTCTCCGAAAACTCGGAGGTGTTTAGTCTACTGTAAATAAAAGTGCGCTTGTGATGGCTCCTTTCCTGCCTTGCATTCTCTGGCTGGCAGCCTCAGCCGCGTGGGGCGGCGATAGACTCCCGCTCCACCAAACGGGGCGGCAGAACGCGGCTGGCGTCTTCGGCACTCTGGCCGCCCAGCATCGCCATGACTGCCTCCACCGCTGCCCGGCCAATCTCCTCAAACGGCAGGGCCACGCTCGTCAAACCGCGCTGCCGGGCTTCGACAATATCATCCACCCCGGTCAGCGACAGGTCACGCGGCACGCGCAGGCCTTGCTCCTCCGCCCGCCGCCAAACGGCGAGGGCATACAGGTCATTTGTACACACAATGCCGGTGACATCTAAACCGAGCGCCGCTTCGGCCACCGGGACCGTTGCGGCCCCGACGCTGTCTGCCTTTGCATGGTCGGTCCCAAAGCCCCACAAATCGCCCCAGGTGTCCGTCGGCAGAATGCAGTCCGCTGGAACCGGCAGACCCGCGCCCTGCATCGCTGCCACAAATCCTGCCTGCCGCTCCTGCGCTTCCAGATTGCCACTCGGCCCGGCTATATGCGCCAGCCGCCGATGCCCCAGCGCAATTAGCCGCTCGGTTGCCATCCGCGCCCCGAGAAAATTGTCTCCCAGCACGCGGGCGACGCCCGCCGGGGGGCGGACGCTGTAGCACTCCACGATGGGGATTTGATGCCGCACCAGTGCCTCGGAAATCTCCGGGCGACTGTCGCCGACAAAGATAAACCCGTCACAGCGCCGGTCTAAAAACTGCGATTCCGTGCCTGGCCTAACCCAGTCCGGTTCGGAGCGCAACAGAATGGTCAGGTCATGGTCAATCTGCCGGGCGCGGGCGCACATCCCAAGAAAGGTCGGGTAGCCGACTGCCCCCTGCATCTCCTGAATAAACACGACGCCCAGCACGTTTGTCGTCACATGACGGTTCTGCGCGGCAGTGCGGACCGGCACATAATCCAGCGCATGAACGGCGCTGAGGACCCGCTCGCGTGTCTCCGGGGCCATCCGCTCGGTGCGGTTCCGCAGCACATTGGACACGGTCATGGCCGACACCCCGGCGCGTTCGGCCACCTGACGAATAGAAGTACGCATCTGTATTTTAGTTTACTGTAAATCAACGCAAAGGGCATAAAACCCACCACACTGTTTATTATTGTAGCAATCACAATAGATTTTGTCAAGGCCGCCGCAAAAATAATTTGCGGCGGCTAGCATCCTAATCCTCCTGCCCGACAAATGGGTAGTCGGTGTAGCCGGTTGCCCCCGGTGCGTAGAATGTCGCCGGGTTCGGCGTGTTCAGCGGCAGATGGTGCGCCAGACGCTTGGGCAAATCAGGGTTTGCGATAAACTGCTGCCCCCACGCCACGGCGTCGGCTTCGCCCGCGTCCACAACCTGCTGCGCCTGCTCCGGCGTGAAATGCTCGTTGGCGATGACCGGGCCGCCGAAGCGGCGCTTCATGTCGGGTGCGTAGCGCGGCCCGCCATCTACGGATTCGCGGATGAACAGATAGGCAATGCCGCGTCGGCCCAGCTCATCTGCCACATAGCCATAGGTCGCCGCTGGGTCCGAGTCGGCGCTGCCGTGATGCTCCATGTCACGCGGGGACAGGTGGACGCCCACCCGGTCTGCGCCCCAGACGGCAATCGCGGCATCGGTGGCTTCCAGCAGGAACCGCGCCCGATTTCCGATAGGACCGCCGTACTCGTCGGTGCGGTGGTTCGTGCCGTCGCGCAAAAACTGGTCCGGCAGGTAGCCGTTCGCGCCGTGGATTTCCACGCCGTCAAACCCGGCGTCTTTCGCGTTCTGCGCGGCCTGCTTGTAGTCGGCAATCAGCTCGTGGATTTCGTCAATCGTCAGCGCGTGCGGGACGGGGTAGGGGGCATGGCCGTTGTCCGGGGTGCGGATTTCGCCGGGCACGACGGTCTCTGATGCCGAAACTGGCTGCCGCCCGTCCAGAAAGTCCGGGTGTGAGAGCCGCCCGACGTGCCAGAGCTGGCAGACGATGTGCCCGCCCGCCGCGTGAACGCTGTCTGTAATCGCTTTCCAGCCCGCGACCTGCTCCGGCGACCAGATACCGGGCGTAGCGATATAGCCGACGGCGTAGGGGTTGATGCACGTCGCTTCCGTGAAAATCAGCCCCGCCGAGGCCCGCTGCGTGTAGTATTCGCGCATTAGGTCATTGGGCACCCGCCCGTCTGACGACCGGCTGCGGGTCAGTGGGGCCATAAAAATGCGGCTCGGGAGCGTGAGCGCCCCGAGCGTGATAGGGTCAAACAGTGTGGGCATAAGTCTTGCTTTCGTGATGTCATGCGTGCGGAAAAGAGGCCCCCGCCCCAATTCTGGGGGAGCCAGAGAGGAGTGGACAAGCCCGTTCCTAACTTCCGGCTCCCCAGAATTGGGGCGGGGGGGCCTCCTACGGCTCCAGAACTACCTTGCCGGTCGTCTTGCGATCTACAATCGCTGTGTGTGCTTTGGCGGCATCGGCGAGCGGGAACCTGTCTTCGGCGATTATCGTCAGCGTCCCGTCTGCCACCCAGCCAATAAGCTGTTTCAGCGTTTCGGGGATGATCTCCTGCGGGGTGCGGGTGAGGTTCCAGCCGCGTATTGTCTGCCCGCCAAAGATGGTGCTGGACAAATCGCTGCCTGTCAGCGCTGTCTCCGAAGTCGCCTGCCCGCCGTAGACGATCCAGTAGCCTCCGCTTGCCAGCGGCTTGAGGCCGCCCGCGCTGTCGCCGGTGGCATCCAGGTAGATGTCTACGCCCTTGCCGCCCGTAGCGGCCTTGACCTGCTCCGGCCAGCCGTCCTGCGTGTAGTCAATGGCTTCGTCCGCGCCCAGCTCTTTCACAGTGGCCCGCTTGTCTTCGGTGGAGGCCAGACCGATGACTGTCCCGGCCCCTAAACGTTTGGCAAGCTGCACCAGCAGCGAACCGACGCCGCCCGCCGCGCCAGTGATCAGGACGCTTTTGCCTTTAATCTCTGGCACGGCCAGCGTCAGCAGCCCGTGAGCCGTCAGGCCCTGAATGAGCAGCGCGGTGGCTTCGGCAAAGCCGACGGCCTCGGGCAGAGGCGCGGCCCCGGCGGCGTCTACGGCGACGTATTCCGCGTAGCCATTGGTGCAATTCTCCGAGGTCAGCGACAGCACGCGGTCGCCCACGCTCCAGCCGGTGACGCCCTCGCCGACGGCGGAGACAATCCCTGCCGCCTCGTAGCCGGGCACGAACGGCGGCGGCGGCGCGGGCGGGTAATGCCCTTCGCGGGCCACGATGTCGGCAAAGTTGATGCCGGCGGCCTTGACTTCAACGAGAATCTGGCCCGGTCCGGGTGTCGGCGTGGGCTGTTCGATGAGCTGAAGGACTTCCGGCCCGCCGGAGCGCGTGACTTGAATTGCTTTCATAAGTGTTCTGCTTTCTGTGAGAGACCCCCCCCGCCCCCAATAATGGGGGAGCAAGAGTAGGGGCAGGGCTTGCCCCTGCCCTCTTTATCTTTCTGCTGTCCTCTGCGAAATCCGGCTCCCCAGAATTGGGGCGGGGGGGCCTCATTTCTCTACCAGGGCAGTGTTTCGCCGAGGTGGAAGAAGCCGCCCGTGGGGCCGTCATCCGGCAGGGTGGCAAGCATGACGGCGGTTTTCGCGCCCTCTTCCAGGCTCAGGTCGCCGCTCGGGTTCATGTCGGTCTTGACCGAGCCGGGGTGGGCGATGTTGACTTTGACCGGCGTGTCATTCAAATTACTCGCCTGAATGACACCCAGCATATTCAGCGCCGCTTTGGAAGAATTATAGGCAGGCAGCAGATACCCGGCCGGGATTTGGCCCGAAGCATCGGTGGCACGCGAACCGAGAACAGCGGTCACGGAGCCGAGAAGGCTGGACTGATGCACGACGCGCCCCGCCGGAGCGGCCTTAAGCAACGGCAGCAGTGTCTCGGTCAGGGAGTAGGGGGCAATGACGTTTGCGTCATACGTGCGGGCCAGCGTGTCGGGCGTGACGCCTTCGGCATCCAGCAAAACTCCAGCATTGTTGACCAGAATGTCCAGGCGACCAAACTTCTCCTGCAAAAACGGCAGCGCGGCCTCGCGGTCGGCGGCGTCGGTGACTTCTAGTTTCAGCGTATAGGCATCAATGCCCTCGGCTTTCAGCGTGTCCACAGCCTCCTGTCCCTTCTGGGGGTCGCGGGAGCCGACCACGACGATAATGCCCTGTGCGCCAAGCTGCCGGGCGATTTCTAGCCCGATGCCTTTGTTTGCGCCCGTAATCAGGGCGACTTTCTTGTCTGCTGCCATTGTGTGTGATCTCCTGTGAGATGAGAGAGACCTACCACCTTGCTTCGCAGGGTCCTCCCTAAAGGGAGGATTAGGACGTTGGGCGTAGGGGCGCGATTTATCGCGCCCTCTTATCCTGTTATCTGTATCCTTCCTTTAGGAAGGACCCTGCGAAGCAAGGAAGGTAGGTCAGGCCGCCAGCGTCTTAATCTGCTCGCGGGCAGCGGCCAGCGATTTCGGCGCTTCTTCGCCATTCGATGTGTTGTTGATGTGAACAAACGTCATATCGGTGACGCCGAGGAAGCCAAACGCAGCCTGAAGATAGGGGTCCTCAAAGTTTGCCGCCGCCCGCACTTCGCCTGGCCCGTAGCCGCCGCCGCCGCGTGCGGTCACAACGAACGCTTTCTTGTTCTTGAGCAAGCCCTCGTAGCTCATGGTCCATGTCTCGTTGACGCGGGCAACGTTGTCAATATAGGCTTTGAAGACGGAGGGAACGCTGAAGTTGTACATGGGAACGGCGAACACGTAAATATCGGCGGCTTTCAGCTCGGCAATCAAGGTGTCGGAGAGCGCCAGCACTTCTTTCTGCGCGGGGGTGCGGGCCTCGGCGGGGGCATACATCGCGCCAATAAACTCTTCGGTGACGTGCGGGATGTCCTGCTTGGCGAGGTCGCGGGAGGTGACGGTGTCGCCGGGGTGAGCCTGAAGCCAGGCTTCAATGAACTCGCCGGAAATCTGGCGGGAATGGGACGCTTCGCCGCGTGCGCTGGCGGTGATGTAAAGAACGTGTGACATGGTGTGTTCCTTCGAGACAATAAAGCAGTAAACGAAACGCTGCGTTTCGTTTCTACCATCCGCAACACGCTCTCTGTCAGGTTGGTTCCCGCAGTTTTATTCTGGCCTGCACAGCACAAGATTAACCAGCGCATCCACAAACGCGGCACAGGGCGGCGCGTGGCCGGTCATCAGTCGGTAAAAGAGGGGGCTGACCAGCGCCTCGGCGGCGGCGTCGAGGTCCGCGCCCAGAGGCAGGTTCCCGGCGGCGCGGGCACGTTCCAGCAGGCGGTGTGTCTCCGCCCGTCGGGGGGCCAGATACCCAGCGCGGAGCGTTTCAGCGACATCCGGGTCTGACTGCGCTTCGGTCAGAACACCGCGCAGAACAGTTCCCACCGGCCCGGCCAGTGCCGCCGCCAGCCCATGAAGTTGTCCGCGCAGGTCGGCGGCAGGGCAGTCGGTGTCCGGGCGGCGCAGGCAGGGGCCGGAGGCGGCCAGAAACGCTTCCAGCACCACGGCGGCCTTGCCGGGCCACCAGCGGTAAATGGTTGCTTTGCTGACCCCGGCCTGCGCGGCAATCGCCTCCACGGTCACAGCGGCGTAGCCATTTTGGAGTAGCAGGTCTCGTGCCGCGCTTAAGATGGCCTGCTGCGCGGCCTCGCTGCGGGGGCGCCCCAGCTTGGCACAGCAGGAATGTTCGTCCGGGGTTTGATCTTTCATAAAGGGTTGCGGGGAGTTCAAACAGCAAAAAAGCGCCACCCCCTCGGGGCGGCGCTCGCTCTGACGTTGCTGTTGTTGTCGCCGTCAATTTCGGCAACGTGAATATAGTATATCGTAGAAATAGCTCGAAGTCAATGAACTTCGGCGGCGCCCTCAGTCTATGCTCTCGGATAGTAGGCGGCTATTGACGGCTTCTGGCTGCTTTCTAGGCAGCTTATAGACACAAATCAAGCTAAATGTGTCTTGAGCGTGTTTCTTAATTGTCGCAAAAAACTAGGCGGCATCTTTGCGCCGCACGCGCAAAATTGCCATCTTCGTCGGGTGATTGAACGGAGCCGGGTCCGTCGGCAGCGTGCTGACCGAACCCGGCGAGCCGCCGAGGAAGCTGTCCGGCACAGGCACGATCTTCTCGATAGACAAATACCCGTCCGCGCACAGCGCCTCAAGGCTTGCCAGATAGTCCGCGCCGCTCAGAAACAGTGCGTTGTTGACGCTGACCAGATAGCCGCCGTCGTTAATCAGTGGCCGCACTTTGTTCAGGAGGCGCACGCCCTCCGCCGCCAAATCCACCGTGCCATGCCGGGTGCGCGAAAACAGCGGCGGGTCCACGAACACGCAGTCAAAGCGTGCGCCCTCGCGCTTCAGATGCCCCACCTGCGGCCAGAAGTCGCCCGCCCGGAAGTCCGCTTTATCAATCGCAAACCCGTTGCGCGTGTACGACGCTTTGGCGACGTTCAAAAAGGCCCGGCTTAAATCAAGCTGCACCACCCGCGTTGCCCCGCCCGCCTGTGCCGCGACTCCGAGGCTGCCGGTGTAGGCAAACGTGTTCAGAACGCTCTTGCCGCCGAGCGTCTCTTTCGCCCACTCCCGCAGATGCTTGGTGTCTAAATAAAAGCTGCTGTCCTGGTTGAGCGTCAGGTTCACGGCATACCAGACGCCGTTTTCGCAGACAAAGCGGTCCGTTGCCTCCCCTTCCAGCAGACTGCCGCGCCGGGCCTCGTCGGTGCCCGCGTGCCGGGCTTTGATTAAGATGGCCCGCAGCCAGGGCAGGCGCTGCTGATAAAACGCCGCCGCCTGTTCCAGCGTCGCCTCCGTCGACACCGGCGGGTCGGCGTAGTTATGCAGCACCAGCGTCCGAGCATACACGTCTGCGCTCAGGGTGGGCAAGCCTTCGTAAAAGCCGTTGAATAGCCGAAACGCCGCTTCATGGCGCGGCTCAAAGTCGTCCGCCCGTGCGGTCAGTGCGTTTTCGAGAGCATCTTCAAGAGAAAGCGGGGAATTAGGTATCACGCGCTTATTATGGCACGTTTGAGGGCAGGAATACAAAGGCAGGAATACAGCACGGCAAAAGAGAATAGAACGCCATGAAAAAATCCAGCATGAAACCGCATTTGGAAGAGGCCAGCGTCATGGCGCTGATTGAGATTCCACGCGGCAGCAAGAACAAGTACGAATGGGACGACGACATGGAAGGCATCGCCCTGTCGCGGGTGCTGTATCAGTCGGTGGCGTACCCTGCCGAATACGGTTTCATCCCCGGCACGATGGCCGACGACGGCGATGCGCTGGATGTCGTGGTTTTGATCGACCAGCCGACGTTCCCCGGCTGCCTGATGCGTGTGCGCCCCATCGGCATCCTGCGTCTGCGGCAGGAAAACGAGCGCGACGACAAAGTGCTGTGCGTGGCTATCTCCGACCCGCTGTACGCGAAAACCTGTAATATCGGCGACATCCCCCCGCATCGGCTGGTAGAAATCAAGCACTTTTTCGCCACCTACACCGAGCTGGAAGGCCGCGAAGTGGAAGTCGGCGACTGGGAAGACGCCGCCGCCGCGATGGAAGAAATTAAAGAATGCCTCCTGCCCGAGTTCCGCGAAGCCGGGCAAGAGAAGATGCATTTGTAGAGGAATGCCCCCCGCCCCAATTCTGGGGAGCCGGATTTCGCAGAGGACCGGAGGGTGCGATAAAGAAAAGAGGGCGCGATAAATCGCCCCCCTACTCGTAACTTCTGGCTCCTAACTTCTGGCTCCCCAGAATTGGGGCGGGGGGCCTCCTACCGCCGCCACGCCATCTGCCCGCCCACGAGCGTCCATTCCACCGCGCCCGTGTCCGGGTGCAGGGCCACTAAATCAGCCGTCTTGCCCACGGCAATCTCGCCGAGTGTATTACCCAGATTAAGCTGCCGGGCGGCGTTGCCCGAGGACAGCCGCGCCGCTTCTGTCACGGACACCCCGGCGAAGGCCAGCACATTGGTGAACGCCCGGTTCATGGTCAGCACGCTTCCGGCCAGCGTCCCATCGGCAAACGTCGCCGTGCCGTCCTGCACCCTCACCGCCTGCCCGCCGAGTTCGTACACGCCGTCGGGCATGGCGGTTCCCTCAATCGCATCGGTCACCAGCACCGCCGCCCCCGGCCCTTTGGCGGAGATAATCAGCCGCACAATGAGCGGGTGCAGGTGAACGCCGTCGGCAATCACCTCGCAGACGATCTCAGGCCGCGCCAGACACGCCCCCGCCGCGCCGGGCGCACGGTGCGAAAGGCCGCGCATAGCATTGAAAACGTGCGTCGCCGCCGCCGCGCCCCAGTCAATCGCCTGCTCAATCTGCGCCGCGTCGGCGTCCGTGTGCCCCACCGAGACCGTCACGCCCGCCGCGACGGCTTCTCTTGTCACCGCCTCCGCGCCCGGCATCTCGGGAGCCAGCGTGATACGCTTCACGGCCCCACCGCCTCGCTCAATCCAGTGCGCCAGCTCATCAACATCAGGAAGCCGCACAAACGCTTCCGGCTGTGCCCCGCGCCGGGCCGGGCAAATGTATGGTCCTTCCAGATGCACCCCCAACACCCGCGCCTCGCCGCCCCCCGGCTCGGTATCCCGCACCTCCCTCGCCGCCGTTATCGCCCGGTCCGTCGCCTCTCGTGAGGCCGTCAGCGTCGTTGCCAGAAGCCCCGTCGTGCCGAACCGGGCGTGCGTCCGGGCGATTTGCCGCACGGCGTCGATCGTCCCGTGCATGAAGTCCGCCCCGCCGCCGCCATGCACATGGACATCCACAAACCCCGGCAGCACCCACAGTCCGTCCGCGTTTAAATCGTCCGCCCGCGCTGCCGACGTCCGCGAGGGGCTGACTTCGGCGATAATCCCGTCGTCATCTACCACCACCGCGCCGCCGGTCAGCACGCCGCCGGGCGTCACAATGTTTCCCGTCACTGTTCGCATCAAATTATTTCTTCCCGCCGCCAACAAACGCGCCCGTTTCTGCCACTATCACTGTGAGGACCAACGATTGAACCCCCGCGTGTGCGCCGACTTTCCTGCATTTTACCACATCTACGGCGACCGGATTTACCGGTTCTGCTATCGTTTGTCGGGCAATGCCGCCGAAGCTGAAGACTTGACGCAGGAGGTATTTCTGGCTGCCTATCAGAGCGCAGGCCGCTTTGAAGGCCGCGCCTCGGTGCAGACCTGGCTTTATAAAATCGCGCTCAACTGCTGGCATCAGTCCCGCCGCACGCCGCGTTTGGAAATGGCAGCCCTGCCTGCAAACGCCGCCCACGCCGGGCCCGGCGTGGCGGAGGCCGTCACCGAATCGGTCGCCCTGACCTGCGCTCTTAGCGCCCTGCCAGACGACCTGCGCGAAACGTTCCTGCTGGTCAAAGCCGAAGGGCTGACTTCCCGCGAAGCCGCCCGCGTCCTGAATATCCCGCAGGGAACCGTGCAGTGGCGCGTCCACGCCGCCGCCCGCCGCCTGCGCGTCCTGCTGACCGAAGAAGAGGCCCCCTAGCCCCCAATTCTGGGGGAACCAGACAGTTAGGAAACGGCCTTTCTTCATCCTGCTCTGGCTCCCTCTCCTTGCTTAAGGAGAGGGCTGGGGGTGAGGTTTCCTCTGCCCCCAGATTAAAATCTGGGGCTACCTGTTGTGATTGTCCGCCTTCGAGGACATAGGAAAACACACATAAACTGTCTTATGTCCACGCAGGTGGACAATCGCCCTTCGCAGCCCCGGATTTCAATCCGGGGGGCAATGTTTGCGTAACGTCAGCAGACAATTAGGAAACAGCCCTTCCTGTCCTGCTCTGGCTCCCCAGAATTGGGGCGGGGTAGCCCTCCCGGAGAACCACTATGACCTGTACCAAAATTCAGCCCTTGCTGGAAGCCTTTGCCGACCACGACCTCTCTGCGCTGACACAGTGGCGCGTTCGCCGTCACCTGCCTCACTGCCCCGCCTGCACGGTGGAACTGGCAGAACTTGACGCTTTGACCGCCCGCGTCCACGCCTGGCACAACGTCCCTGCCCCGGCAGGATTAGAGGCCCGCATTGCCGCCACCCTGCCTGCCGCCGCGCCCGTGCCTACCCAGCTCCCGGTGCGCCGCGCCGCTGTGGGGTTGGCTGGCTTTGCCGCCGCCCTCGCCGCCGCTTTCTGGCTCGTCCCCGGCCAGCCGGGCCGCCCGACGGTGGCCTTTGCCGATGTGGAACGGGCGATGCAGCAGGTGCAGACCGTGTCCTGGCGCACCACCGTAAAGGCACGCACCATCGTGAACGGAGAGGAAAAGCCTGGCGATAAATCCAAGCCGTACACGATCACTAACACGACTTGGCTGCGCCGCAACCCCGCCGCGATTGCTATGACTAATTACTCACTCACTTATGCCGTTCCTATCACACCGAATGACAACTTGACCGTGAAAATTTTGCAAGACGAGCGAGGCGAATTCCACTTGAGAGAAAACGAGTGCATCGTGATGCCCACTCATACGCCGATCAGTCAACGAGTGACCAAGCAAATTGAAAGTCTCACACAGCCCCCACAAGCCACAGGCGCTTCCGTTTCTTTGCCGGGACAAGCCAAAGCGGTTGTGACAAGCTTTCACCAGGAAAATGTGCGTGTGGCGGGTCAAAATCAGACACGCTTTGACCGCGATGTCAAAACGACCTGGCCGGAAGGCTTCGGCAAGAATAAGTACCGCTTAGTTCATGTGATAGATTGGGTCAGTTCAGACACACATCGCCTTGTGCGAGTGGAAACACGCCTCACAGAAGACACAACGGGAGTAAAGCCATTTACAACGCTAGTCGAGGATCATTTCCAATACAACACGCCCGCGCCGCCCAACGTTTTTGATTGGTCGCCGCCGCCGGGAATGAAAATCAGGCACAAATTGTGATGAGGTAGGGGCAAAAGCAGAGAGACACAGAAGGGGAGGGGCGGGGCTTACGCCCCGCCCTTTTTTCATGTTTTCATGGGGGCCATTCAGAAAAACAGGCGGTAGGCGAGGTCTAGCTGACGGATACGCAGGTTTTGGCCGTAGTTGCCTTCGGCGTTGGTGGGGGTGAAACCGTCGCCGGGGAGGGGGACGGTGGGGGAGATGGGGAAGGCGGTCTGCCGGTAGTCGTGGTACGTTACCTCAAAGCCGTTCTTCTGGTTCGGGGCGAACTCCACTGTCGCGGCGTAGTCGCGGGAGGTCGGCTCGGGGAAGCTGTCGTCGCGGCGGCGGCGGTCCCGGCCTTCTAACGCCACATGGAGGCCGCGCCCGATCTTCTGGCGCACACGCAGGAACACTTCGCGGCTGTTCGGCCCGGCGGGCAGGCCAATGTTGTTGTAGAGGCCCTTCTGCCACTGCGTTTCCACAATGCGCGAGGTGTACGTGGTAGCGTCGGCGAACGAATACTCGGCCACCGCGTCGGTTCCGGGGGCGGGCCGGAACGTCGTTCCAACGAGATATGCGATCTTGCGCGGCGTCCGAAACGACTGATGCCCCGGCGACTGCAAATCGTCGATGCCGAACTGACCGTAGAACCGGGTGTTAGGGTTCGCGGCATAGGCCGCGCCAAAGTTTAGGAAACCGTTGTAGTTCTGGTCCAGGCCGTTGAGGCGCAGACTGCCGATCTTCAAATTGGCGCTCTGCCCGGTGTAGAAGTCCGGCAGGAGCGAGACGTACAGCGACTTGGAGGCCGACGACTTGTAGGCTTCCTGAAAGTCCACCGACAGCCGCGAGTTGAACTTGTACTCGATGCGCCGGGCCGCGAAGTACTTGCGCGTGCCGCCCTCTCGAAACGTTGCCACAAGCTGCGTAAAGTTGTACGCCCGGCCCAGACGCGCCCCGAGGCTGAACGGGAACGCCACCTGAAGCTGATCCAGCGGCGGCGCGTTGTCGGACACCAGTGTCGCGCCCCGGTAGCCCGGTCCCCAGCGCACCGGCAGACGGCCCAGCGTCACAGTTAGCCCCCGCCCGCCGTCCAGCATCAGGGCGGCTTCGCTGAGACCCGAAAAGTCGTGCGCCCCCACATCCTGATTAAACACCCGCCGCCGGTCCTGCGCCCAGTTGGAGCCGACCACGGAGTAGCGCAGATTGCTCCGCAGATTGCCCTGCACCGTGACGCGGTACACGCCGAGAACGCCTATGCCAGGGTTTTTGTCGCCGCCCGTTCGCAGACGCAGCTCCGGCTGAATGTAGCCGCTGACGGCGGCCTTGCCGGGCGGCGTGACATTCAGGGCCACAAGGTCTGCGTTGTCATACGTCAGTTCCGGCTTTAAGTCGGAAACCGCCGTGTGCAGGGCGGTGTTCGCCCGGTCGTCGCCGGTGACGGCGGCAAACCGCTTCGGGTCATCGGCAATCAAATGTTCCAAAAGCTGTGCAAGCTGCCCGCGTGTGTACAGCGGCTCGCCCAGGAAGTCCTCGGGCGTGTCTTCGGCCCCGAACGCATTGGCCTGTGCCAGCGTCGCAAAGGCGTCGAGCAGGCCGCTGCCACGCGGCACAATATCGGTGGATGCCGCCCGTGCCGATTGAGGACACAGGGCGGGGCCAAGAATCAGCGGCAGGACCAGCAGCGGCAGGGCGCGTTTGAGCCGCCGGGTGTGTTTGAGTGGTGATGTTGACATAAGAGGTGCTGAATTGTACCAGACGCGGGGGGCGGTGTCAACGAAAACGAGTTTGTGCGTTATAATAAAGGCAGAGGAGCCGCCCGCCATGCTCAAGCACGACGAAACACAACACCTGCCCGCCACCCAGCAGCGCGTGACCGCCGAAGAACTTGCTCGTGCCGTCAGCGCTCTGGACGAAGCCCGCGCCGCCGAGCAGATCAGCGGAACCGCGCCCATCGGGCAGGTGGTGCAGGAGCTAAACCTGGACGCCACGCCCGAGGAAATCTGGGCACAGGTGCAGGTGCAGCGGGCGCAGGACGCCGCGAAAACGTCAACACAAACGGCCCGTGTCTTACCTGCCGCCCGGCAGGTGCAGAGGAGGCGTAAAGTTAAAGGCTGGGTTTTGGTTGTCTTAGCGTGTACAGGCGGCCTGGGCCTGCTGGCACATCTCAATCAACCTGGCAGGCCGCCCGCCAACATTGCCGCTGCCAGGATGCTCATTGATGGCGACGGCCAAACGCTCGCTGTGGACGCGCAAGGCAAATATGTAACAGTCGGTGGCAGTCGAAATACCATTACACTGCATGGGGACTGCCCGACGCTGTATATCTCCGGCAGCGGCAACCATATTCAGATACAGGGCAAGGTGCAGCAGGTTTCTCCCGGCGGTGACAGCAACATAGTGACTTACACGACCTTACCTGCCCCCACTCTATTAAAGAACGGCAACAGCAACCGTTTAGAGTCAGCCACTGTCCATCTCGGTCAGTAAGGGCGCGATTTATCGCGCCCTCTTGTCCTCTTTTCGCTCCTAATCCTTCCTTTAGGAAAGACCCTGCGAAGCAAGGAAGGTAGGTCACTACTTTTTCGCCGCGTTTCGGGTATAATCTCAGCCGTATGTCTATTTTACAAAACCACCTGCGAAATATCGCAATCATTGCCCACGTTGACCACGGCAAAACCACCCTCGTGGACGGAATGCTCAAGCAGGGCGGCGTTTTTCGCGCCAATCAGGCTGTTGTCGAGCGCGTCATGGACAAGATGGACTTGGAGCGGGAGCGCGGTATCACTATCGTCTCCAAGCACACGGCCATCACCTACGGCGACACTAAAATCAACATCGTGGACACCCCTGGGCACGCCGACTTTGGCGGCGAAGTGGAGCGCGTGATGAGCCTCGTGGACGGCGTTCTGCTGCTCATTGACGCCGTCGAAGGCCCCATGCCGCAGACTCGCTTTGTGCTGTCCAAAGCCTTGCAGGCTGGGCACAAAGTCGTCGTCGTCGTCAACAAAATCGACCGCCCACAGTCCCGTCTGGACTGGGTGGTAGACCAGACGTTTGACCTCTTTGCCGCCCTCGGCGCGAACGAAGAGCAGCTTGATTTCCCCGTGATCTACGCCATTGCCATTCAGGGCACGGCGACCACGGAGCCGGGGACGCCCGGCACGGACTTGGTTCCGCTGTTCAACGCCATCATCAGCCATATCCCGCCGCCGACCGGCGACCCTGACGCGCCCTTGCAGCTTCGGGCGACCACGCTGGATTATGACGACTACAAAGGCCGCATCGCCATCGGGCGCGTCAATGCGGGCGTCGTCAAGACTGGCCAGAACATCACCGTCATCAACCGCGAGGGCGTCCCGGTCCCCGGCAAGCTGGCGCAGGTGTTTATCTATCAGGGCCTCAACCGCACCGAAGTGGAGCAGGCCGAGGCGGGCGAAATCGTGGCTGTGTCCGGCCTGCCCGATGTCAACATCGGCGAGACAATCGCCACCCGCGAGAACCCCGTCGCCCTGCCCCTGATGCAGGTGGATGAGCCGACCCTGCGGATGACCTTTGGCGTCAACACGTCGCCGCTGACGGGCCGCGAAGGGCAGTTCTCCACCTCCCGCAAGCTGCGCGAGCGCTTGATGAAAGAGCTGCAAACTAATGTTGCCCTGCGCGTCGAAGACACCGACTCCGCCGATCAGTTCAGCGTGTCTGGCCGGGGCGAGCTGCATCTGGCCGTCCTGATTGAAACCATGCGCCGCGAAGGCTACGAGCTGCAAGTCTCGCAGCCCGAAGTCATCTTCCACGAGGAAAATGGGGAGAAGATGGAGCCGCTGGAAGAAGTCGAAGTCGACGTGGCCGAGGAGTTCAGCGGCGTCGTGATTGAGCAGCTTGGGCGGCGGCGCGGCGAGATGATGGATATGTCCACGCCCGGCGACGGTCATGTCTATCTGCGCTTCAAGGTTCCCACACGCGGCCTGCTTGGCTTCCGCAGCCAGTTCATCACCGAGACACGCGGCACGGGCGTCCTGAACTCCCTGTTCGGCGGGTATATCCCATACCTCGGCGAGATGGCGGTGGAGCGCAACGGCAGCCTGCTGGCGAGCGAAGGCGGTATCACAACGACGTTTGGCCTCGCCGCCGCCGAAGAGCGCGGTATTTTGTTTATCCCGCACAACATCGAAGTCTACGAAGGCATGATTGTCGGCAAGAACGCCCGCGACAACGACCTGGATGTCAATGTCTGCCGCAAAAAGCACCTGACCTCCATGCGCGAGTCCAACAAAGAAACGTTCATGCGCCTCGCCCCGCCGATGGTGATGTCCCTGGACCGCGCTATTGAATACATCGGCCCCGATGAGCTGGTGGAAGTGACGCCCAAAAACATTCGGATGCGAAAGCGCGAGCTGAACCCTGACCTGCGCCGCCGCCAGCAAAAAAGCGGCAAGTAGCCCCCCCTGCCCCCAATAATGGGGGAGCCAGACAAATACAGAACACCCGCCTCGGCTGCAAAGCCGGGGCGGGTATTGTCTTGTCGCGCAGACAGGCGCCACGGGTTGAAACCCGAGGCTCATAAGTGCCCAGTGTCCCAGAGGACACAAGAGAAGAACAGCATGGCCTACCGTGTCTTATTCTTGCGTCCCCTGGACGCTGGGCTTTTGACAGCCTCGGGTTTCAACCCGTGGCGTCTGTTCTGCCAAAAAGCAGCCTCACTATTCCGGCTGCAGGGCAGGCCCAAAGCTGGCAATCGCCGCGTAGCCAATCCGCATTCCATAAAGCCGTGACTCTGGGTACTTGGCGCGGGCGCGTTTCGCGGTTTCCAGATGGGTGTCGCCCATTTCGTAGGCCCCCGTCATTATATCAATGATAAGATACTTTCCAATGTTTCCAGTTCCGAGCTTCGAGCGCAGACGGCTTTGATACAGCGATTTGCCGCGCTCTACCACTTCCTCTGGCGTCATCTTGGCCTGTGCAGTAGTCATTGTACTCCTCCTGATAAACTAGACTGCTTCCAGTATACCCGGAGGACAGCGCACTCTCGATAGCAAAAAACCGCCCCCTGGTCCGAAAGGACCGGGGGGCGGTTCTGTGAAAAGCCGCGTGCCAGAACTAGTGACGGCGCAGGGTGGCCGAGCGACGCGCTTTGGCGGCTGCCGCCGGGGGAACGGCGGCGTCCACGGCGTTGAACACCGTCGTGCCCGCTGTGTCAGCGGCGAGCGTGAAGGTCGCCGTCTGAATAGTTGAGTTGCCATCAGCCGCCAACTCGGTGACAGTATGTTTGCCGGGCGTAGTGAACAATATCGCTGTTCCCTGCGCGTCGGCGGCCACCGCTGTCCCGCCGTCAACAGAAACCAGATCACCGGGCGTGATGGCTGTCGTTTTGGGGGTCGCGGGGACCGCCGGGACTGTGGGGGTTGCGGCTACTGCGGGAGTCAATACAGTGATCTTCTGGAGGAACAGCGCCACATCGGTCGAGGTGACCACGGGAATAGCGAAGGTGGTTGTGGTCTGCCGTCCGGCAGCGTCGGTGACCGTGACGGCCACCGTATGAATGCCGCTGGTGGTGAAGGGCAAGGCAAAGGGAACGGGAGCGCCGCCTGTGCCGGTGACATACGTGCCGTTCGCCAGAGGGCCGGAGTTCTGGCCGGGGTCATTAAAGGTCAGCGGCAGCGTACCGAGCGTCCACTCCGGGTCCGCCGAGGTCAGGCTGACGGTGGTGATGGCCGGGGTATTATTGCTGGAAATCCCGTTCGCAAGCGCGGCGCGGAAGAGCACGGACGCGCCGGGTGCTGCGGCGGACACCGCCGAGCGGGTGCCCGCCGAGCGGTCAATATAGCTGCCATCCACAGAGAAACCCAGCGGAATTTTCCCCGTCCCATTGGGATCGGCGTTGCTGGAAACGGCGGCCCCATCCGGGTTCGTGCCAATCGTGAAATCGGTCGCGGCAGTCAGAAAAGCGCTTGTGCCGTCCGCCGTGCCCAGCCCGCTGGTTTCGTAAAACAGCGGCGTCTGCTGGAGGTTGGCGCTGGCCGCAGACGGCTCTAGGCCGTAGGCGGCGGGAAGGGTATTGGGGTAGTTGGCGAACGTATTTTTTTGGAGCGAGCCGCCGCCGCAGCCGCTCAACAGCAATGCCGCAGCCCCAAGTGCGCCGACTCCCAGAAACGGAAACGTCTTTTTAAGCATGAGTAAGTCCTATAAGAAAGAAAATGGAGGGCGCGGGGCGAATGCCCCGCGCCGACGACAGCCTAGAAGCGCTGCCGGAAGCCGAAGGTGATATACACCGGGGTCAGCTTGGCCTGGTAGCGGTAGACCTGCTGGCCCTGCGGGTACGCTGCGGTAGGGGCCACGTAGTACGGCTCGCCCGAGAACGTTCCCGTTGCCAGCGACAGCGCCGTCTTTTTGTCAAAGACATTGTCCACGTTCAGGAACAGGCTGAAGCTTGGCGTCAGGTAGAAGCTGTTGTTCAGCGTGATCTTGTAGTGCCAGCCGGTGTAGCCGACCAGCGGGTTCAGCCGTGGAAGCTGGCCGCCGCCCAGCGAGATCGGGACCTGAGTAAAGTCCTGACCCGGCCTTGTCGTGCCGCCGATATCAGCGAAGCCGGTTCCGATTGACCCAAAGTTGCCGCTATCAGTCCCACTGGTGTAATACGGCAGGCCGCTGCCCGCGTCCAAAATGAACGAGGTTTCTAATAGCTTGGTGAACCGCTTGGTGGCAACCACACCGACGGTGTGGCGCTGATCCCAGGACGGCGCAAACTCACGATGCACAAGCCCCGGAAGCTGGGCGGTGCTGAACGCGCCCGACGTTCCCAGGTAGTTGGAGAAGTAAGGAGCATAGGCCGTGTCGTACAGACTGGAATTGGTGCGAACCACTTGGTTGGTGTAGTTGACGTACCCGCTCCAGTCCGACGGCTTGCGCTGGACCTTGCGGAACGAGAACTCGAAGCCCGAGGCGTGCTGCGTGCCGCTGTTGTCGTAGAGGAAGCGTGAGGCGGGGTTGGTATAGTCCGCCGAGTTCAGGAAGGCCAGGTCATAGCCGTACTTCTGGTAGCCGGTGACGCTGAAGTTGTAGGACCCGGACAGCGGACCATTCTTCATCTGGAAGCCTTTCTCCACGCCCAGATCAAAGTCTTTGGAGTGGGACAGGGCCACGCGGCTGAAGCCCTGTGCGCGATAAGCCTCCCGTGACTGGGTCAGAGGGTCGGTCCGAAGCGAGGTTCCGACATCACCCACATCCTCCGGTCCAAGCCGCTGAATGCGCCGCTCGTCGGCGTGCTGCGAGTTGACCGTGTAGGATGTGCGGAACGTCAGGTTCTCAATGGGCGTGTAGGTCAGCCCCAGGCGCGGGTCGGTGGACTTGGTCGTGAACTCGTGCGACGTATCCAGCCCTTTGGACACCGCGTATTTGGAGATTCCACCGGTGTAGGTGGTACTCTGGAAGCGCAGGCCGTAGTTGAACACGATTTTGTTCTGCGCGGTCTGAAGGCGGTTCTGAACGTAGAACGCAAAATCCTTTGGATAAGCGTTATACGTTCGGTCGCTGTACCGGGTTGCCGTGGGAGACAGTCCACCGGTTATCGGATCGCCGGTTATCGGTCCGCGCTGGACGGATACAATCTGGCGGCGAAACGAGCCTTTGGCGTCTTTGTATTCCAGACCGGCCTGAAGCACGCTGGATTTGTTGAGCTGGCTATAGAAGTTGATTTGATTGCCAGTCACGTTGGTCCGGTCAAAATTGAAGAAGTTGCCCGTGGCTTCGGCATGGAAGGGAATCGCTTGATGAAGCTGGTAAATACGATACTGAATGTACGTGGACGGCGCGAAGTTGTGCTTGTACGTGAAGTGGTCCAGGTTATAGGTCTGCACGTTGTGGTCGTTGAACGTCCCATCCAGGTTCCGCGCTGAAGTATACTGGCGGCCCGACGTCGGATCGGTTAGCACCTTGTCCGGGTCAAAAAACAGGCTGTTGGGAGCCGTCTGGAACTGGTTGTAGTTTTCCGCGCCATGCGCGAAGAACACGGTGGCCGTGTCGTTGGGCGTGGCGTAGAAGTTGAACTTGCCGACTTCATCATGCGAGGAGTGCAGCTCGCCAAGCTGCGTGTTGTCGCCGTACTTGGTGCGGAAGACGATGGACGACAGGGCGTAGTCCAGCTTGTTGTTGGCAAGAACGCCGCCGACCTGCACATCGCCGCCCGAGTAGCCCCACTTGCTGCCCGGCCCGTTGGTGTTCTCAAAGTAGCCCGCGACAGGCTTGCCTTTGGAGATTTCGCGCCCGTTGGCGCTGATCTGGTTCAGGTATGCCCCCGCCGAGCCGCCATACGACGCATCCGCGCCGCCGCTGATGAGGTTGGAGGTGCTGATGCCTGCCGTGACAAGGTTTGTGGCAAACTGGTTGGTGACGGGGTCACGCAGGTCGATGCCGTCAATGGACCAGTCGATCTGGTTGCCGTCCGAGCCGCGAACGTGCGGATACTGCCCGGCGTCGGTGGTGACGCCGACCTTGAAGTTCAGCAGGCCGGTGGACTGCTTGGCATTGTTTGGCTGCGAGATTTCGCGCCGCTCATCCTCATGGGTGATCGGCTGAATCTGCCCTGTCTCGGTCGGCTTGGTCAGCGGGATACGGATACCCGCGCCGACGCGCACACCGGTTTTGGGCGTCAGCGTGACATCGACTGTGGTGTTGATGTCTTGGGCGATGGTGATTGCCTGGCTGGCCGAGTTGTAGGTGACCAGGTTGATCTGAATGGTATAAGTGCCGGGCTGAACGCCCGCAAAGCTATAATAGCCACTGGAGTCGGTGCGGGCAGGCTGCGGAGCGCCGCCGCCGACCGGGATCAGGAGAACCTGAACGCCGCGCAGGGCCTGACCAGCCTCGTTTTTGACGGTTCCCTGAACCCCGCCGACTGAAGCCGCGTGCGCGGGCGGCGCGGTGACGGCGAGAAATGCCGCCGTGAGGCTGAGTGCGGACGTCGCCGCAAGGAGCCGGAAAGCGAGCGCTTTGGAAGCTGCTTTCTGCATAAAGATAGTCCCCCTTCTGAATAACCGAGAAAAATGCGAACACAGACATGAACAGAACTCGGACACGAAACAAACCGACGGCAAACAGGGATACAGATCGGCCCCGTCAAAAAATTGCCACGCGCCAGTGCGTGAAAGAAGCCGTGTAAAGAAACATCAATGACTCTCTACAAATGAAAAATACAGTGGGAATGAGCGGACATCGTACCCGTCGTGTTTGCCGGACAGAGCCGGAAGGCGGTGGCGTCAGTGCCGAGGGACTTCCTAGTGGCTCTCTGCTCCTGCGTAGGATGCAGGCTTCGTTCTATCTCGACAGTGTGATATAACAATATAACACAGAAATTACGATCTGCAACAAGTCGGGGAACTTTTTTTTAATGTAATTTTAATGTAACGTTTGCCCCCCGCTGCCCGGTGCGGGCGGCGGAGACGAAGGAGAAAAAAGAGGCCCCCCGCCCCATTAATAAGGGAGCCAGAGATAGGAAAGGCCCCTTCCTCACTTCCGGCTCCCCAAAACTGGGGCGGGGGGCCTTCCCTTGGTTAGCTGTTGACCGGGAAATGGAACTCTTGCCGCGACTCACGCGGAATATGGTCCTGAATGGCCGGGGCGCACCGCTGGCTCTGAACCTGCCGCAAAACGCGGTTGTCCAGCTCGGAGCTGCCGCAGCTCTTCTTAACACGGGCATTCTTGACGTGGCCGGTTTCATCAATCGTATAGCTGATGACGACCTCATTGTTGTTGATGTTGCTGGCATCAATGCCGTCGGCGGACACATCCACGCTCTGCACATCCACGGCTTCTCGCGTATCAATCGGAACCCAGCCTTTTGGCTTCACGATCACTGGCGGCGGCGGAGGCGGTGTCTGTTTGGGCTTAGGTGGGTCAGGCTTAGGGGCCTGCACAACCGGAGCTGGCGGCAATGGCTCCGGCTGCGGCGGGGCGGGCGGCGTCGGCGGCTGCTTCGGTTCCGGCGGGCCGGGGTTAAACGGCACGGTTGGTCCCGGATCGGGTGGAGCCGAGGGCATCGATGGGGCAGGCGTGATGCTGTTGTGGCTGCGAGCGATAGCAACCGGATGCGTTGGCGACGGGTGCGGCGCGGCGGGACGCGGCTTGATGTGTCTCGGCTGCACCTTTGGCGGCGTTTTCAGCGGCTTCGGTGGTGGCTGCTTGGGCGGCGGCGGTGGCGGCGGAACTTTCTTGGGCGGCTTGGGCTTGGGCTTCTGTGCGATTTTGACCATCTTGATCACCTGCGGGTGCAGGTCCAGCGGAGCCTTGCCGCCAAACAAGTTGGACGACGAGACCCAGCCGAGCCAGCCGAGGTTGATCACGACGGACGCCAGAAACGAGTAGCCGAGAATACGGCCGCCGAGCGTGCCGCGCTGCTCCGGCGTTTCTTCCGGGGGCGGCGTATCCAATCGGGGGTCGGGCAGTTGTGTTTCGTTCATAAAAAGTACCCCGTGACAAATGTTAAGGGGCCGAAGGGCCATTCGGATTGACCGGCTGCGTGGCGATCATGACGCCCACTGGGTCGGTGGGCTTGCCGGGAATATGGATGTCGTTGACGGCATCCATGACGGTGATAATGTCCTGCGTCGGGCGCGTCTTATCGACATTGACGATAAACACGGTGTTCGGCTTGGCATCCAGACGGGTTTGCAGCTCCGAGACCAGATTGTTTCCGTCGATTGCGTCCGTATTCAGGTAATACTGCCCCGCCGGGTTGACGGTGACGACCACCTGCGGCGGCGGCGCTTCGGTGCTGGTGCTGTCTTTGGGCAGGCTGACATCCATGCCTTTCATCTTCACCATCGACAGACTGGTGAACATGAAGAACACCAGCAGGAAGAAGATGGTATCAATCATCGGGATAATCTCGATGCGGGCTTTCTTCATCGGCGGTGCTTTGATATTGACCCATTTTTTCATAGTTTACTTCAATTCCGCGCAGAGACCTCTGCGGTTCTACAACTGCGAGGCGTCTTTGGGCGTGGTCGCAATCATGAGCTGCTCTGGGTTCGCCTGCTGGGCGATGTTCAGGGCATACTGGAACTGCTCCACCTGCTGCGTCTTGTCGCAGTTGATGACTACGGCGAGGTGCGGGTTTTCGTCCACCCGCGCCTTGAGTTGATCCAGCAGCTCCGTGTATGGAACCTGCCCCCGGTCAATGTAGTAGTTGCCCTTGTCATCGACCGTCAAGACCACTTTTTGCAGCGGCTTCGACTCCGCCGTCGTGCTGACCGGAAGGGCCACCCGCTTGGCCGACATCTGCACTTGCGAAATGCTGGTAATCATAAAAAAGACCAGCAGAAAGAAAATGGTGTCGATCATCGGGATGATCTCGATGCGGGCTTTCTTAAGCTCGGCTCGCTGTAGCTTCACCGCGCACCCCCTCGCCCTTCAATCCTTCGCCTCGCACGCCGTCGCCGCGCATTCCGGCCAGAATGTTCATCAGCTGCGTGGCCCGGATTTCCATTTCCGCGATGATCTCTTTGACTTTTTCCGTCAGGAAGTTGTAGCCCACCAGTGTCACAATCGCAATCGCCAGACCCGTCGCCGTTGCCAGCAGTGCCTCGGCGACACCGCCAGTGATGGCGTTCGGGTTGTTCAAGCCCTGCGTTGAGCCGACGACGTGGAACGATTTGATCATTCCCGTGACCGTGCCAAGCAGGCCGAGCAGGGGGGCGATGGTGATAATCGTATCCAGCCACCCGAGACGCCGGTAAAGCAGGGGAGTCTCGCGCAGGGCCAGCTCTTCCATTGTCCGCTCAATCGTGTCCGAGTCCATGTTGCGGTTGCGGATGCCGCTTGCCAGCAGGCCCGAGACCGGGCCGGGATGCTCGTCGCAGGCGGCCAGCGCATCGTTGACCTTGCCTGCCGTCAGATGCTCGCGCACCTGCTCCGACAGCACTTCATTGTCCGCTGAGGCGCGGGTGATAAACCAGGTTCGCTCGATCATCACGGCCACCGAAATGATGGCGCAGGCAAGCAAAGGCCACATAACCGGACCACCGGCATGCATAAAACTGAGTGGATTGAACATATCGAAACTAACGCTCCTTTAAATCCGAAAATGCGAGAAACTGAGAAGAAATACTGCAAACGCGAAAAAGCCCCCGGTTACGCCCGGACAGCATTGTCCGACAAACAGGGAGCTTTCAAAGACTTGTTTTGTCTTGAACTGGGCTTCATTAGACATACTGAAGCGATATTTTGCGCTTTTAGTTCCCAAAGCCGGTGAGACGCCTGGACTTCATTGGCACAGCGGCGGCATCGGGTAAGCAACGAAGAGTATTATCCACAGGACAATGCCGTTTGTCAACAGGGAAACAAAATGTTACCGAAATAAACCGGAAATAAATTGGAAACAATACGGGGCAAAAGCAAAGGCTGGGGCAGATGCCGCCCTTGAAAAGAGGAAACTCAGAACAAGCTCACGCGGTCAGTGCCAGCACGCCGCCCAGCAGCGAATGTACGTGCAGAACGCGGTTGCGGCCCGCGTCTTTGGCGGCATACAGGGCGGTGTCGGCGGCCCGCACCAGGTCGTGTCCATCCGTCATCGCCGGATGCAGCGTCGCCGCGCCGAAGCTGGCCGTCACCGCCCGGTGCGGCCACCCTGTCATTTCCAGGCGGCGGCGCAGGCGCTCGGCCACCACCAGCGCTCCTTCGCCGTCGGTGTGCGGCAGGATAATCGCAAACTCCTCGCCGCCGTAGCGGGCGAAAAAGTCCGTTTCACGACTTTTCTCAGTCAGGGCGTCGGCGAGAATTCGCAGCACTTCATCGCCGTCCACATGGCCGAAGGTGTCATTGTATTCTTTGAAGAAGTCTACATCCAGCATCACCAGCGACAGGGAATCGCCGTAGCGAGATGCCCGGCTGAGTTCTAACTCCATGCGCTGCTCGAACGCCCGCCGGTTGCCGAGGCCCGTCAGCCCGTCGCGCAGGGCCAGTGCCTCAAGCTCCGCGTTGACCGCTTCCATCTGCACTTTCTGCTCTTCCAGCACCGATGTGTATTCTTTAATTTGCGCCATCTGAGCGCAAATCTGCGCCTCGTCGCGCCGCCGGTCCGTGATGTCCACGAACGTCGCCACCACGCCGGTCGGCGCATCGCCCGGCCCGGCATCGCCGCCAATTGCTGCCAGCGGGCGCGACGAAACCGATACCCAGCGCATCGACCCGCCCTGCACCGGCAGGCCCATCACGACGCCCTGCTGCACTTCGCCCCGCCGCAGCGACGCCATCAGCGGGTAGCTGCCTTCTGGGAACGAGGTTCCGTCTTCGCGCACGGCAGCGAAATCTGGGCGTGGGGGACGCCAGCCGCCGACCTGCCCGCGTGTCACCCCCAGAATGCGCTCCGCCGAGTCGTTCCACAACCGGATGATCCCCTGCGTGTCCATTACAATCAGCCCTTCGGACATGGCTGCAATCGCCTCGCGGAACCGGGCCTCGCTCGCCTGCACCGCTTCTTCGGCCTCGCGCCGGGCAATCTCGCCGCCCACCCACTGCGCCATCAGGCGAACTAGCTCCCGGTCGCCGCTTGTGAACAGGCGTGGGTGCGGCTGCCGCCCGGCAAAGCACAGCATCCCCCAGATTTCGCCGCCGACCCGGATGGGCGTCCCCAGGTACGCCTCCAGCCCGAGCGTCTGGTAGGCGAGGTCCTCCCGCCGCCCGGTTGCCCCGGCTTCCTCGAAACTGACCACATCCGCCAGTGCCAGCGCCTCGGCGCAGTAGGTCCCGCACGTACTCATTATCGTACCGACAGGAACCGCATTACCCAGCGACAAGGCGTGCAGAACTTCATAGCGGTCGCTTACGACACGCGCCACGATCCCGATTTCCAGCCCGAACTGCTCCCGGCCCGTATCCAGCAGGGCTTCCGTTTTTTGTTCAAACGTCAGCTCCTGTTGCGAGGTTGTATTATACAGCGCGTGCATCCGCTCCTCGCTCTGCCGCAGGGCCTTTTCCGCCTGATGCTGGGCACTGATGTCCACATCCGCCGCGATCACCCCCGACACCGACCCGTCCGCCGCCCGCAGGGGGAACAGGCTGGAATAGACCTGCACCTCAGCCCCGTGACTCTGTTTGTATGTCCATTCCAGCCCCTCGCAGGCGTCCCCGGCCAGAGCGGCGTCAATGGCCTCGGCCAGCAGCGGCGTATCCGTCAGCGCCGTCACTTTCTGCCCGAGCGGGCTGTCCATGCCGTAAAGCTGAGACCACGCCCTATTCCACTCCATGATGCGCCCGTTCCCGTCGCAGCAAACGCAGGCAACCGGCAGGCCCTGAAACAGCTCCTGAAACCGCCCCGATGCCTGTGCCAGCAGCGTGTTCACGCCGGTCAGGGTCAGGGCGCTTTCCTCCATCTCCTGCTGATGACCAAGCAGCGCGGCGTTCGCCGCTTCCAGCTCAATGTTGGCGGCGGCAGCGTCCCGTGCATGGCGGCGGGCGATCCGGGCCTGACTTCCCGCCCAGAGCAGCAGCGTCAGCAGCAGCAGTGCAATCAGGACAACGGCAGGCAGGGGCAGCGTGATGTCCGGGGCCGGTTGAGTGTTTAGCAGCAGTGGATACATAGGTTCAATGAGTTCTAAACGACGTCTGAGCTAGTCTTCCTCTTAAAACTATCGGGTGCGGCCCGCCAAAACTTAAGGCTTGGCACGCAAAAAACCGGGCCGGGCAGGTTTGGCCTTGCCCGGCCTGTGGTAACAGAAAGGCCATGAGTTCTTTACCAAATCTTTTGCGAAAGTTAGTCGTGCCCGCTCTTTTCTCTGTGTCTGCTGCGTCGTCTATGAGTGTTTGCGCCGCGCCGATCAACACGGCCCCGAACACGCCTCCGGTCAGCATTGCCGCCCGATTTTATGGATACACGCCGATTGGCGTCGTCGTCTCCAAAAAGGGCCGGATTTTTATGTCCTTCCCGCGTGCCTTTGGCCTCGGGCCATACTGCGTGGCCGAGATCAAAAATGGCAGGCCTTCCGCCTATCCGAATGCCTCAGTCAACCGGGTCGGTCATCACACGGAAGCCAACAAGCTGGTGTCCGTGCAGGGCTTGACCGTGGACGCCCAAGATCGGCTCTGGCTGCTGGATACAGGCATCCTGAAAACCTACCATGTCCCATATGGCGGTCCCAAGACCTATCCTGTCTCCTTCGGCGGTCCCAAACTGGTGTGCGTTGATCTGGCAACCAATAAAATCGTCAAGAAGATTTTGTTTCCGATTGGGATTGCCGGGCCGAATGCGTACCTGAACGATGTGCGCGTGGACTTAAAGCTGGGCACAGCCGGAACAGCATTTATCTCGGACTCATCCGAGAAAGGCCCGAACGGCATTGTCGTCGTCGATTTAGCCACCGGCAAAAGCCGCCGCCGTTTGAACAACGCCCCGTCCGTGCAGGCCGAGCCGGGCTTTACGCCCGTCGTTGAGGGCATTCCCCTCCTGAAGCGCAGCAAGCGTGGCGTGCCGCCAAAGCACGACACCACGGGTGTGGACGGCCTCACGCTGACACCAGACGGCAAGTATCTGTATTACTGCCCCAATGAAGGACAGCACCTATACCGCGTGAGCACGCGGACGCTAGCCGATCCAAACGTGACAAACGATCAAGTGCTGGCCGCTGTGGAAGATTTGGGCGACAAAGGCTTTGCCTCCGACGGCATTGAAGCCGACGCCGCCGGGAACGTCTACCTGACCGACTACGAACACAACGCCGTCAAGCGCCGCACACCGGCGGGCCAGTATGTGACCGTCGCGCAGGGGCCGCTCCTGGTGTGGCCGGACAGCATCTCGTTCCGCTCTGATGGCGTCATGTTCTTCACCGCTGATCAGCTCAACCGCCTGCCGAAGTACCACTACGGCAAAGATTTACCAAATTGCGCGGAAAGCCCCTGGCTTTAGCCACGGGGATGAATAGCGCGTCGCCTTTCCGAAGGCGACAAATCCCTTTTTATTCGTGTCGCGTGAGTAATTGCATTATTCTGTGCTATGTGG
>JAABUK010000556.1_pt1 | contig 76720 bp, 92 predicted proteins | sample 5559141 | NCBI WGS metagenome assembly JAABUK01 (sample SAMN10711869, study PRJNA513367) | rock metagenome | isolation source: Antarctica rocks | place: Antarctica: Victoria Land, Pudding Butte nord | collected 2016-01-03
TGGAGGTCACTGACATTTAGTTTGACACAAATGAATGACGTTTGGCAGGGTTGCTGAGGCTCTGCCACGAGCGATCAGACTTGTTGGCTGGCCAAAGCTTGTAATCTTCTTCTTCTTCTTCTTCTTCGGCAGCTCAGCTTGAGACATGTGTGTGGCTCTGCTGACTTGTTGCGACTCTTGCATGACATGCCAGGCCAGCCAGGTCTTTCTGGCTGAACAAAAGTCACAGGAAGCTGGCTGAGTGGATGCATTCGAGCAGTCAGAGGCTCACTGATGCAAACATACTATATATCTAAACGCAAGTGATGCTTGTAAATCAGCAAAGAAAGGTTTGATCACTGACACATCTGCTCTTCCCCAATGACTCGCAGGCAAACAGCCTGTCCTGCAATGGTTGCCCAGTGCTGCTAATCACTGTCGATCATACTTAAAAACAGAAGCCACTGTGAAGAAAATGTTTCAGTTGCTGTCCCATTCATTCATGCTATGAAGATGCATGGCATTTGGCAGACATGCGCTCTTTCTGCTGCGCACCATGCAACAAACTGTACAGATTGTCGAAAGTTGAAGCTGTCTGCAAAGACACCATGTAATGTAAGCAGGTTTGCAATATCATACCCTAAGACCCCTTGTGTATGATAATTTGGACATAAGAGTGATTGCTTGAAATCTTGATATCTGGTGTTGTGAGTGGGCAGCTGCAGCAGCTGTCATGCCTGTTTGGAGTGTTCGTGCGTGCTGCCAAGCGCAGCTTTGCAGCATGCACATGAACAGTCCAGCCCTGCTGCAGTCTGCTTGCTCTGCTCATTGCTTCGAGAGCTCATGCTGCACAGCATGCTGGGTCTATGCCCAGTCAGGCTCTGACAGCCAGGACCACACCTGTCTGCTGCTGCAGCTGTTGGCTCTAACAGAAGCAACAGGCCTGTGTTGTGTGGCTGCCAGCCAATGCCATCAGACAGGTTGCATGCAGTGATCTTGGTTTTGGGTTCGAAGCTGATCTGACCTGCAGGCTGTCACCAGATCTGTTGAGTGTTCAGAATGTTAAGCTCTTCTTGTTGAAGCCTCAGACAGGAGTGCCAAGGCCCTTTCTGGGAAGCTGCAGAAGGCATGGCTGCAGCCGAGGCACTGCGTTCTTGCAATGTGCACGGGCAGCCTAGCAGATCCTCACAGACCTAACACATGCAAGAGGCTCGCTGTGATCCTTGTACTTGGCCAATGCATGGATACTCTGCCTGATTTCTTCAAGGTCAGGATTCTGTCCGTTGTTCAACCTGTCATCAAGGCCATGCGCAGGCTACATCTGTTCCACGAGATCAGCCTGAGTAGGTGGGTGCAGCTCCAGCTGGGCCGGGGGAAATACTGGTTTGGAAAGCTGCTTTGTTGCCAGCAAACCGCTGCCAAGGCAATGCAGACAGACTGAAGCCATGGAGCAGCAATGTACACTGCTTGGCCAGTGCTGCAGCGCATGCTGTGCTGTTGTGGCACATGAGATTTTAGCCTGTACCTTCAAGCTTAAGAGTGCAAGTGCACACTGTACCTGCCATGCTGGTCTGCATATTGAACTGCTGATGCAGACCAGCATCATGTTATGTTCCTTTCGAAATGTACAGTGCAGCAATAAACACTGCTTGGCCAGTGCTGCATTGCATGCTGTGAACTGTGATAAGTTGTTGTCATGTTGGGCTGTAGGCATGTTGGGCTATGGACATACTGTTGTGTTGGCTATGGACATGAGCTTTTCTTGAAGCCAGCCCTGTGGCACATGATAAGCCTTTTGAGAGCTGACTTACATCAGCATGATATTCAATTGCACCCTGAGCTGTCAAAATTCTGCATGGCTGGTGGTCAGACACATCTGAATCAGATGTCCATGTAAAGCAAACTTAGTGCAGTTTGTTGCATACTGTATGTTGCATAGGAGGTGAGCAGGTGGAATTTCCTCAATGACAGCAATTAGCGTGTCCCATATCTCACAAGGCTTACTTTGCTGCCGTCGGTGTGTAACTGAAGCAACTGCTGATCACGACGCCAGTGAACCCAAGTGTGCTGCAGGCATTTTGCTTCCGCTGCACCTGCAACGCTGCACCTGCAACCGTTATATTGCCATGAGCAGTTATGTTGTTTTCATTCGGTCTGTTGAATCACTGCAGTCCCGTCGTCTGCACATACAAGCATTCACATGACTGATCACTGCACTTGCACTTGCCTGTGAGTGGGCCAACCAGCAGGGGCCGGCTTTACCAGGGGTCAAGGCCTTGTGAAGTTCAAAGTATGATGCAACTTCTTACCTTGTCGAGCAGAAGCCCGTGATCGCGTCGTGCAGGTGCCTAAGCTGTGTTCAGTCGCGTGGTCGGCCCCTGCATGACAACCGATTTTTCTGCAAGAACCGTTCTCTCAATGACAGCCCCGTCCCCCAGCCCGCGCACGCCCTCGCAGAGACGCAGGGCACACACTGCTCCGCGGCCGCACGTCGGGGGGGCGGAACGAAGTGCCGGGGCGACAGTGCAGGGCGGGGTCATTTAGGGTCGGGCACTGGATAACCCTACATGTATAGAACGTGCGGTCAGGCTTTCGGAGTTGGGCTTTCGATGCCGCACATCATTTGCAGCTCAACCTAGAAGGGGTTCAAAAGTGCGGTGTCTTTGGGGCGGTGCTGCAGAAATTGTCAGGCAGTGCGAAATCCGTTGCGTACTTAGATCACTCAGTGGAGTAAGCTTCGATCAGTTCTCGGGTAAAGCTTCGATTGATTAAGCCATCTCGAGGCTGGAGGGCACGCATCTTATAGCTCAAGCTCACGAGAGCGAAATTGATTGACTCTCGGCATTTGCATGGAAATTTCTGCGATCGGGACGACCAGGGAGGCTGGGCTTCGCACGATTGTGGTTGCTTTGGACGCTGATGTTGAGTCTTTGAGAGCTCTTGATTGGGTACAACATGAATTTTACAAGCCAGGGGACGTTCTGCACATGGTTCACGTGTGCAGATGCATGTCCTCTCCTTTGGAAGTGTTCCACGGTGATACGCCTATCCTCTCGTATCTACACTCTGACTGTAACAACGGACACATTGTTTTACCAGAGCGCTTGCTTGCAACGGACATTGCAAGCCCGTTTTGACGACTAGCTGCTGGTCGGCAGGTGTGCCCGGAACAACTCTGCATGTAGCTGACCCTTCGCCACACAATGAGTCAAGAGAGTTGGCATCTGCAAGGGAATTCTTCATGGGCAGGTATCCGGTGCAAGCAGCAGAACATTTCAGCAAGAGGATCATCATGATAGAAGGCATTTGCATCATCACTTAGTGCATGCATGTGAGTTGCTTGACTGCAGTCATTATCATACAAGTTGTGTATACATGCAATCAATGTACATACAAGTGTGTACATTGACCCATGAGTCTGTGCTTACCAACACAGGGTCGAGGACAAACTGCAAAAAGCTGGGATACAATGGGAGCTGCATTTATTTGCAGACACAGTCAATAGTGGTGCAGCAGACATTGCCACAATCATTCTGAAAGTCGCGCAGAAGGTAGATGCAGTCATAGTGGTTCTGGCACGCCATGACAAGGTAAAACTCTTGCAATGTGCTCAAATTTGTCTTCATGTGAATTTGCATGCATTACATCTTACATCAAAGCATTGCATCTGATGTGTGTGAGGTCTCATGCCCTCAGGTCTCACACAGTGGTATGCATGCTGCAGCCCAAGCAAGGTTGGTTTGGACCAGGCTCAGTTGCAAAGGTCTGCGAAGCCTTGCCTCTTCCTGTGTATATTGTGCCCTAGCTCACAGTCCCTCAGCCCTCAGCCCTAGCCAAGCTAAAGGTGCTGCCAATCAAGGGCTCGCAAGTTACAAGAGGGCCCAGCTGCAGAAGAGCCATGCCTGCCCGTGGGAAACTCAGCAGTGTCAGATTTCAGTGTGTCAGATTTCAGTGTGTCATTGCGTGGGTCAGCATGTGCATTGTAGTAAAGCATGTGGTCTTTGTTGCAAGTAGTGGCCATAGTCGCATGTATTATTTGTATACTGCAGTATTCGCATGTTGTATCATGTTGTATTATATGCACACAACCAGGTATCATGCAGTACTGTTGAAAAGTATTTCGCATTACTCATTTGCTCAAGCCATTCAGGAACGGGTTACCAGTTGGTATAGGCAGGCGTATTAGGTCATGTAAATTTAGGTCAGCAGTGGTATATCATCAATCAATCAATCAGTATGTATTTATAGTCCTGGGGGGCAAGTGGGACCCAACAGACAAGAAGTTTAGTTCAGTGAATTCATAAAGACAAGATTTGCTTCCTGCATGCAAAGCATTTTGTAAGGAAACCACCACATGTTTTTGTTTCACACCGAGTCATAAAGTCTGCAACAGTATAACAGTGCTGCAGGGGGTCCAAATGCTGTGACCTGACATGGCTGCTGCTCGTCCTCCACACAATCCAATGACTTGCACGAGACACAGCCTGTCTGTCGTATCTACTGTAGGTGAACACCGCCTGCCCAGCGGCCTGTGTCTACCCGCAGACCATGGCATCCAGTCCTAAAACTACTAATTAGCCTTCTATGTGACGCACAGTTGACAACAGACAGATACGTACTCAAGCTGCATTGTTTTATACAACGTTAAGGTGCTGTGCTAAAAATCTGCAAAATACTCAAATGCATGCTGATGCTCAGCCCTTTCTACAACAGATGCAATGTCAAAATCTGCGAAAAAGCTGCTGCTGGCCTAAATGACCATCCAGAAAATGCTCATACACGATCCCTCGCGATCGCGCTTCAGACCATCCAGAAAATCGCCTATACAATGCTGCCAGCTGTCTTTGACTGGTAAGCAAAGCCATCAGCTCAACAAGACGCACATTGTCTAATGCCTGCCCTCTGATGATAACACAGAATCTGCTGCCAGAAGTGATTCTGCAATGGGAAGCGACCCACCTGAACTAAGACTATGTGCTTTGCTGTAAACTATGTAGATGCATTCATGTGGCGCACAATGGATTGAACATATGTGTATGCATGTCGTATAGATGCAGGCATGTAGGGTTGCAACGCCTGTCAGCAGATGAGGTTTCAAGCTGCTATCATTTTAGGAAATCTGATCTGGTGCTCAGGGCACATGCCCACATGGTCTTGCAAAGCGCGAAGGCTGCAGCATGTTTGACAGCTTGCACTTGTGCAAAATGTTAAAACAAATCCACAGTTGCTCAGCAGACCAAAGCGGCGATATATATACAAAACTGTTACACATCCACCACCCAATCACATCCAAGCTGCCTACCAAATCAAGCGCTTGACCTACAACCCCTCGTCCCTAAAGTGCAGGTAGTTGGGTACTGCACATTACTGGAACTATGCACTGCTGTGAAGATCTGTGCTATCAGGTTTGCCAAGGACTGTAATACTGCAGTAGCCTACAGGTCTGTGTACACACTGTCTATACACCTAGGGCCTAGGGCGCCATGTGACAGGCAGCCTCTGACAAAAAAATGGCCAACACGTAAGGCCAGGACACAAAACAAAGAAGGCAGACACCGCTGAAAGGCAACACAGTGCAAACAACAGTCCATAATTTTGTCTTGAGAATCAATGACATATCAACTAAGGGTCCTACCCTCAAGTGCTGGTTTGGAGCACAGAAATCTCTGCGATGATAACATGCTCAAGCTTGACTCGCAGCTGCACAATGCAGCAAACAAGTCTCAGATTTGGACAAGAACCTTATTTCATGGCCATGTTATGACAACAAGATCCCATGATGGAGCCCAGTTAGCCGCTCTGTACAGACCATAATGTCAAAACAAAGCTGGTATTCCTGGACTCAAACAATCATAAGCAACCCAAACAGCACAGTTCTTTTGATTCCCCAGTACAGATCCCAGACAGCACAGTTCTTGTGATTCCCGGGTACAGATCTGAACAAGTGTGCAGACTGTAGCACCCAGACTGAAACAAAATGGTCACTAACATTGAGGTAGCAAGCATACAACCGAAAGGCAGTTCATAGCAAGACTTGACTGAACCCAAAGACTCAGGTCAACTAAACTGCGGACCAATGCTATCAACATCATTCTTCGAGCAACTTTGCAATTGTCATGTACAAACTGTTTTGTGTGCCAAATTCACATGCTACTGTTCTGCCTGGATCCTTATGCCTCGCTATGTCCTGCCTCCGCTGTGTGGTTGCTGTTGCTAATGGTTATCTGCCTCAGCAAGATACAGTCAGCCTTTCCCTGGTGGATTATCAAATCCCCAGTGGAGTATCACATCCCTGGTGGAGTATCACATCCCCAGCGGAGTATCACATCCCCAGTGGAGTATCACATCCCAATGTATATGTTATTTGCTGCCAAATCCCATTTAGCAAGCATTCCCAGAACCCTTTCTATTGCATATAGAACTTTTGCAATTCATGTGGATAACCCCAAACCCAACCCCATGATAAATTTCAAACCCTGTTTAGGCATACACTCTTCTGGCAGGCATCTGCTGACCAGCTGGATGCCTCCATTTATGACTAAAGGCTTGTGAGTTGTAAATGTGGCCTGCCAGCTGATCAGTCATGATGAGTCACCACCAGCTGATCAGCTGACTAGTCATGATGAGTCACCGCCAAAGAGGGGCATTATCACCCAAGGCCAGACTTTGTGCATGTCCTCTATACTTGCCTGAACCAGATGAATGATTTTCGTTGCTGGAAGGCATCCTGTCAGTGCTGGATTTCATGTCAGCTTGAGCACACCACGATGCAGGCGCAAGAAATGGCAAGCCGGGAAGCGCATCGTTAAAGCTTGACAGGTACAGAGATCGCTGAGAAATGGAACAGAATGGGGAAGAGCCTGCATCGCACACAGCCTTGTGAATGAAAGTTGTTGATGGCGTCAAAGGGCAGCAACAAGCAGGAACACAGTGGTCAAAACCCGGCAACAGTTTTTCAGGAAGAGGGGGATGTGTGCGTGTGGGGGGGAGGGGGGGGGGTCGGCTCAGTAAGGATGTAAGGAAAGCCGTGGGAAGTTTGAGCTGGGGGTGGGATTGTAAATGAGACACGGGTCACAATCATAGTTGTGGGAGGGGCTAGGATTCAGGGATCTAACAAACTGGTGGCAGCTGCATGGCCAATGACATGGCACATGCACTTTCAGGCACCAGGAACACCTTGATTGTTAGAAGCCCTGCTTTCCATGGACAGTGGATCTGTATCTGCAGCAGTCCACTGCATGGGAGTTGGTGTGCGGCCACTCATGGCTGTGGCGCCTGGAGCTGCAAAACACCCCAGCCTAGGTGCATTGCTGCAGTCTACCCCCCACTGTGGCAGCTCTGCAAAACACCAAGCAAGCATCAGCATCTGCTGCTGAGCAAATTGCAAATCAATGGTGCTAATCAAATGTGCCAATCAAATGTGCCGATCAATGTGCTAATCAGCAAGGACTCTTGCAACATGCTGCTGCCGAGAAGGACTGCCCACACGCCAGAAAGTGATACCACACGCGACTCACTTTGCAGGGCTGTTCAGTGAGGGCTGCTATCAGTTGTATGTCCCTTCAATCCACATACCACTTGGCACATGAGCCTCTTGTGCTTTGACCTTCCATGGGGCATTTGACAGGCGGTACATGTACATGCTTGCCCTGAACATGATCTCATACACTTTTTGCAAGTCCGCCACAAGCCTTGTGTTGCTATTGTATGGTGTCAGGCCTGTTACACAACAAGTGGTGCAGGCCTTTCACATCAACCAGCCCACCTGGCATGGGCTGGCCTGCTCGAAACAGTAATGAACACTGCCTGTCAGCTTCCTCTAGTCCCTGGATGCCCACGCCTGCCTGCTCGTCTGCCTCATAGTATCCCCCACCCATACTGTTGGAGAGACTCCTTCCAAGCAGGTCACCACTCTTTGAGGTGTCTGCTGAGAATGTGGAAAATGCTCGTGCGTCATGCTCAAGATTGTTGCTGCCCAACATGTTGAACAAGCTTTTTGGCAGCAGAGCCCCTGGCCTGGAGGCAGATGCTCCAAGTGCAGGAGATGCTGATGTATCCATGTCATGCAGCCTTCTGCGCCAGCTGTCATCCCTGACTGCAGATGCTAACAAGCCAGGGGCTGCCTGCTTGTGCCAGTCTGTATACTTGAGCATAGGAGAGCTGCTAGAATCTGGCCTGTGCAGCAGCTGCTGCTCCTCTGGCCCATTGCCCAGTTTGGGGGTCATCTGAAGAGTATACAAGTCTGCTGCAGCATCCGGCAAGCTGTAATGTCCCTGTTGGGCAACAACAGAGTGGTCGCCATTGTTATGTGCAAACCCAGGTTGGTATGCTGTGGCTGCTGCCTGGGTGCAAAAGGAGGAACTGTCTGTCTGTCCAAGAGACTCTGTCTGAGAGTGATGTTGCAAGAGAAACGGTTGGTCCAGGTTGTCGTTTGGGGTCATTGGCCTGAGACTGGTTGGCTGTGGACCCAAAGGAGGGCTAGGGCTGTGCAGGCCCAGAAAGGGGTCAGGGCTGCCCATGTGGGGGGAAGAGTAAGGGTCAGTCCTGCCTATGTCACGGGTGTAAGGAGGACAAGGCCTGCTCATGTGGGTGGCAAAGGGCGAGTCATGACTGCTCACATGGGTGGCAAAGGGCGAGTCATGACTGCCCACATGGGTGGCAAAGGGGCTGTTGGGGCTGGTAGCAAGAGGAGAAGGGAAGCTGCTGTAGAAGCTGCTAGGGGAGCTGCCAAGGGTCAAGGGAAAATCACATTTATTGGGGAGGGGCTTAGAGTAGCTCACCACATCGTGTGGGAGGTTGCTGTTGCATACGTCGCTTGCCACAGCCGACTCCTGCACGAAGCAGCATAGTCAACAGCAGAAATGGCAACACACATCAGCCATGTATGCTCTGGTTACACAGGGTGCAGTGATCGTCTGCCTGGTGTATGTGTATGCAAGGTGTCAGAAGATGTGCCAGATGCAAAGCAGGTACAAAAATGCACTGAATCATGTTGACAGACAGGCAGGAAGTGAATGTACTCAAACCAAGCAGCATAACTTGCGGAGTACGCAATCTGTTTTAACAATCGGAAAACATAAAGAGGCATGGTCTTCTGACAGAAAAGAAAGACAGCTGGGTATCACACACAACAGGGGGAAATAAAACACACAACATGATGCTCATGCAGCTGTGCAGCTGTGGTACTTACCAAATCGGGGAAAGGAGACATTCTGCACATGTCAGAAGATGCGCTGTCGTATTCATCCAATGTGCAGTCATTCTGGCTGTCATCTGAGGCTATGCCATACTGCACATGCACCATAACGCGAGTCAGACTTGACTGGTCAAACAGGTGCTGATGGTGAGCATCATTACCATGCATATTGCTAAATAGTAAATTCAGTCATGTGCATGTTACGAAATATGGCATGACAGTACTTGTGACCAAGACTGCATTGATGGCGCAGTGCAAGCAGTGGTAGCAGGGACACATGACGCTCTCTATGGTGTATTGAAGCAAATGTCACATATCTGCTTGCAGCACAATGTACGTGACATCTCAAACTGCACCATTCATGGCTTGGAACTATGATCTGCAGGTTTCGTCAAGAGGACTGCAAAGCTGAGTTTTGACGTACTGGCTTGTGTTGAGGTTGTGCCCTCAGAGTGAGATTTTGCCCTCAGATGTGCAAAGCAGCCAAGCAACAGCTCACCTGTCCAAGATCGAAGTTGATGGCCATGCCATGCCCAAATCTGTTGATGGTGGCTGTGTCATAGGCCTGGGCTGCCTCCTCTTCACTGTCAAACAGACCTAGGTATGAATGCTTCCTGGTCTTGGATTGCCCAAGCCTAGCCTCCCATTTGCCACCCTGCAGCTACAAAAGCTGCATCACCACATGGGGCTGGGGTCAGAGACACCGTCTCAGACAGGAGCACTCAGCTTTTGGTCAATGTCATGCAAGCGTTGTGTTTGGGGAGTTTGCAGGGTGGACAATTGCATGTTTTTCCAGTGTTGTTCTGAGTCATACACACTGTGTCTAAGGTAGATATGTAACATAGCCCCTCACAATACAGCCGCGCAACACACACCACCTACACACACCAGCAACACACACCACCTACACACACCAGCAACACACACCACCTACACTACTGTGTCATCAAATGTGAGGGTATGTGTGTGACTGCAGTGCTCAGAGCTGAGCGCACATGACTGCAATACTTTCAACCTTTTGACATGCACCGCTGGTTGCAAGGGAGCGGCCAAATAGCCATTCAAATCACAAATCACAACACACAACATACACCAGGGAGGAGAGTACACAGTTCTTGGGGCTCTCTACAGCATTTTGGGTGACCACCGGCAGCAGGTGATAGCTATAGTGACATGTGCCTGTGCGCTGAGCAGTGTCAGTGAGTTGATCCACCTTGTGCTTAGTCACCCCTCGGTACTTGGAAACACCACGGGCAAAAGTGGAGCTCTTGCGCATCAGCAGCTGTCTGACCTCATCCTGCAGCATGAACGCAAGATGAGCCAAACTGATCAGCAGACACAGGGATTGAAGGGCAGATTTGGACTCAGCTGGTGCACAGAGTGCCCACAGAACAAGTCAGATACATGGAGAAACGCATGGCAAGTGTGAGGTACTATCTGTACATGCAGCCAAAACTTGCAAGACATCCAAGCTTGGACCTCGAGGTGAGTATGCTGGTTGCAACACAAGCTGGGCTTTACCGTAAGGACAATGAACAACAACTTCTTACAGCTTCGGACAAGATAGAGGTCATACACACACCTTTGTTAGCTTCTGCAGCTGAGGCAGAAGAGCGGAGTAGTCGTCTGGGCTGTAGTTGGTGATACTCTCAGCGCCCCGACACTTGATAGCCATCACATCATGAGCTCTGGCAGCATCTTCTTCACTGTTGAAACCCCCTGCATGTACGTGCTATATGTAAGTGGTCGCACAAGCTCGACAGTGTGTACCAGCTGCATGCATACACTGACTCAATGCTTTGGCAAGCATCTGTGATGTGCTACAGCTGCTCCTCATTGACATGATGCAGCAGCAGCACCATGTGTGCCTGTCAATATGATATACTTATTGCAAGCATTGTGTTGAACAGGTCCAATGCTGCGTACAGGATGCATGCATACAATGACTCAATGCTTTGGCGCATATCTGCAGCATCAGCAGCCCCATGTGTGCCTGTCATATGGTTGTTGCAGGCGTGGTGCTGACCTAGGTAGACCTGATGCCGGTCATCCCAAATATGTGCTTCCCATTTTTTTGTGCGCCTACAAACAGCAGAGTCCAGGTAAAGAATCTGTAGCTGCAGGTATTGGAGCGGAACAGGCAGCTCTGTTACAGGTCTTCATGTGCTGCTTTCAGATCTCAGCAGCAGCTGTGGTGAAGCAGCAGCATCTTGAGCCAAAGTAAGCTATCAAAGGCTATATTGACAAGGAGCCAAAAGAGTTTGTCTCCAGAGTATTGCTTGTTTAGAATGTATTTAGCAGATCTGATCAGGTCACATACAAGCAGCCCTGACACACCTGTGCTGTGTCACGCCTCTGTGCACGGAGCTTCTGCCGTGAGGACCTCTGCGTTGGTTCTCGGTCGCATTTTTTGCCGCAGGCTTTTCGCGCACACTGCTGTGTCGGCTTCCCGCAGCATTGTCTGCTTCCTGAGATGCCAGCCCGCCATTTGCCTGTAGAAAGCATGCCGGCTCGTACAGTCTGCTGAAAGCGAAAAAGGTCGAGGGGCTTGTCACAAGCAGCCAAAAGCGGAGTGCATCTTGCAATTTTGTCGGGTGATCTCATGATCTGTCTGTACCTGCTGTGCTGCCGCCAATGGAGTAGTGGCTGACCTGCGGGCCGCGGTCCTGCCGCGACCCACTGCAAGCTGCCTACAGCCCTTCTGCCTGCTTCCTGTCATAAACAGGCTGGCGGTGGTGCTCAACCCGGCAAGCTTGAGGCACAACCTAGCAGTCGTGATTGAGTGCAAGCGTTGGCTGGAGCAACTGAACTGGAGCTGTTGTGACAAGCCCGCAGGTCAATATCTGTCAGCCAGGTCAAACAACAGTTGCACGGGCTTGCGCAGGCAGTGGCAGAGAGGGTGGATCAATCGACGCACTCAGAGCTGTGGTTGGGGCGCAAGTGCCCATGCAGACATGCTGTGACATTTTGTGACCGTGCGACTCCAGCCATGACGGACTGGCTGGCAGCAGAGTGCATCCTTGCCGTTGCGTTTAAGCTTGGCTGGGAAGCGGATGATCTCACGAAGAGGAAGATTCCGTGCGAAATCGGCCCATGTGCGCGCACGAGTTGGCAAATTGACCAAATTCATGACAGGACGTCTTAACGAGTCTTGTCACTCATGAGCTGAGGCCTGCTTGGGCAGCTTCCCATGTGGTGCACTACACTTGGGTCTTCCCGCTGTTCACGTGTTTTCTGTGATTCTGGGCATTTCCGCGTATCTTTGATGCGCGTCCAAGGTTGTCACACAGCAGAAATGACGTACTGCAGTCAGATATGTTGCTTAGGTAAGGCCGGCGCCGTGACAGCTCTGGTCATGTATGACTCAGTGAGCTGCTGATGTGGTGTTGGTTGCTGCTGATGTGGTGTTGGTTGCTGCTGATGTGGTGTCGGTTGCAAGTGAGAGATCAAGTGATCAGATGAACCAGGTCTTGGACACAGCGACTACAAATGTGCTGTCCCTGCATCCCCTTGACAATGCTCACGCTTGTCGAAGCTGACAAACTACCCTAGACGCAATCAATCCACGGCGGCTTTACGTGCAGCAATCTGCATCTGGATAGTTGAGTAGGTCGATCGACTATCCAGATGCAGATTGCTGCACGTAAAGCCCCCAGAAGCAGCATCAAAACTGTTGAGCGAGAACACTATGCTTTGATACAAAATCACAAACATTGCATGTACTCAATCTAGCGAAGAGCCACTTCAACCACCAAAACTCATGCCAAAACATAGCTTCAGGCATTAACGAAGCATGCAAATCCTACAAGCTGTGTCGGAAACCAACTCAAACCAATCTGTGAGCTAGATCATGCAAAACAACCATTGCTATCAGTAAAGGGATGATCACCAGCAAAAATGGCTACAGCTTGCAACAGAGTATTGTCACACGTGCGTATTCTATGATAGCTTGAAGCTGCTGATGACCACAAAAAAGACACAGTGACAGATACACTTGTTTCCTGACAACATCCCAGACATGACAGATGAGAGGGCTGGACACATGCTTGCAAATTGGACAGTGCACAGTGTGAACAATGCAAGTCCTCAATCAAATGGTCGCATGTCCCCTGCATGTATGGCAGACAAGCCTTCAACGTACGAGGGGAAATCCCAGGTCAAGCCTAGCTCTGTCTTGATCTTGTGGTTGCTGACACGCTTTTCAGCTAGCTTGCGCACAGGTCTGGGCCTACCCTTTTCAAACATGGCATCAACTTCTTGCAAAGCAGCAGACTGGCTACATATGTCATCAGTCATGCATTCCTGCCTGTCTGCGCTGTGTTTGTTACTCATGGCTGCATGTGAAGATGATCTAAGAAGGCTTGCAGCAAAGGCCACGACTTCTGCTCTGCTGGCAGGATTGTCATCGGTCACATTGTATATGGAACCTGGGCAAGGCTGATGCATGCTGGCTGTCAAGGCTCTGCAGATGTCATGTACATGGCACCTTGCTGTGTACTGCTGAAGACCACGCCTCTGTTGACTCGCAGAAGCAACTCCCTGTCACAACCAAGTAATGCACTTGTTGATCAGTCTGACACATTGCTCCGACTCTATGCTTGCGACGGCGCATCATGCAAGGTTGAGCATTGAGGATGTTGGGTATTCAATACCTGCTGTTGTGCGGCATCAAGTGCACTGCGTCCTGGACCATAGATACCTGCAGGTCCATTGATGACATTGTGGAACGTCTGCTCAAGAATGCAGACTTTGTGCATGCACCTAGTTTATTCTTGCACAAGGAAACCTATGCAAAATGCCGACACCTAAGGCAGGCTCAGCTGTGATGTCACAGACAACAATTTGTCTTTGTGACAGCGTGTGATGTGAGGCAACAACTCCCGTTGACTGACTGACAAAAAGCAGCAACCGGCCCAGGCTCAACAGCTGTTGGGTATGATTTGAGATGCCATCGCATGACGCGTGAGAGGCACAAAAGTTCACCTCCGAGCCGGAAGCAATGTACAGGTAGCTGATGCTGTTGATGTAGATTTAGCCACGCTGCCTCTGTATCAGCTCTTTGCTTTGCCTTTTCACTTGATGGCCTGATTGCGCAGCTGCATGACAGCAAATAACTGTTGTCAGCCTGCATAGTGTCTTGACACAGGTTGACCTGTACAATGCAGTATCCTGCTTTGCTGAGCTTGTAGCAGCAATGCAAATGACATGCATATGATGGTGCTGCACAGTTTGCAGAGTACTGCCAAGGAAATCGCCACATCATGCAACGAAACAAAGGCTTGTACTGCAGTGGACCTGACCATGTCTTCAACAGCATGCATAGCAAAAGACCCAATATTCACGGGACCATTCTGCCTAAAGGACTCTGTGTAGACACTGAGTGAGCCAATCACCTTTCATCCACCCAAGCACCGCTCCAGTCACCATACACACTGGTGCTACTGAGATAGCCCACCCATTTGAGGTGCTCAAGGCTGGCTACAGATGCAGCCAGCAACTCCACTACCTGAATGTTGCTTGCAAATCATGCACATTCATTGTATTGTCTTGCAAGTCTTGGGATGCAGCTAACCACATGTAAGTTGCAAGCGCATGCTACAGCATGATAGCTGTGCAGCAACTGTGCGTAGCAGAAGCACTAAATGCTTCCAGCTGTCCACAAATAACATTGCCAGTTTTACATGTCACCTTTTAAAGCCAGCTCACCTGAGTGTCCAGCGTTGAAGGCGGGATGGTGCACAGCACATGTGTGGCCTTTGCTAGGATTGCTAGCATCTCTTTGCTTGCATGCACACCAAAATTGTCAGCAGTTGAGGTTTGTTGCGATACGCGCGCAGACTTGGGTTAGCCCAAGTGCAAGTGTGCAGCCTTTCACACCTGTTCAGACGACCATCGCCAACTTGGATCGCATGCAGCCCTTGAGCTCTCAGTTTTTCTTGCTGCTCCAGACCTCTACATGTGCCGGACACGGCCCTGGCAGGAGCTTACAAAGCTTTAGTTGGCTGTGCACCCCATCAGGCCTTGTCGCAGCTCATTCATCAGTCAGGACATGGAGCCACCGCTCACCGGCCACTTTTTCTGGTGATGGTGCTAATGGCCCATCCAGTGTAACCAAGACCAATCACGAACAGGTGTTCGCAGTGCGGTTTGGTAGCATAACATCTGACAGCAGGCATGCAACGAGTTGGTGACCCGCGCCTGTGCCCGCTAACCGTGTGCGAATCCAGTACTAGCATTGAACTGGCCATAATACCACAGCAAAGTTTGCTGACCGGTTGCCCGGTGGTGATAGTTCAACAAACAGGCTATGCAAGTGATCACCAAACCAAGGGGTGGTGTGGCTCACTTGAGTGCGGTTTGGCTGACAACAACATGTTGAATTCAGCGCACCAGTATCAGCAGCAACGCCTTGGGTGAGCTGCCACATTTCCTTGCACGAAGCGGGAAACGACTTGCTCGTTTACCAGAAACCCTACAGCATGTGGACGCAATATATCTTTGTCGCGACCTGCATTGCAGCGCTACATTGACCGCGGACCTTCGGCAATTGTGTCAGGACGATGAGCTTGACAGCCCATAGCTCACAATGTACCCTGACGTCCGTCCGAACCCGACCTGGGCGATATCTGAGATCAAATAGGAATGCATGCCCTCTGTCTCGCGGCATGCGACCATGTCAGTGCCGTGCGCAACCGCAACCCCGAACTGCAAAGCTTGCTGGTTTGTTTACCCTACCAGCCATCCTTTCAGTCCCAGCCGCGATAGCAGAGGAACTTGTTGAACAAGCACAACAAGCTGTTGAAAAGGGCAAGGATGTCGCAGAACAGGCGCAGCAGCAGTTCAAGCTGCCATCCGATTTGCAATACCCCAGCGGCTCAGGCCTCAAGATCCCCAAAGAAATTCCTTCCACCAGCGGCTTAGAGGACTATGTTAGTCAGAACCCAGCTATCATAGCAGCTGGAGTAGGTGTGGTTGCTGTGGGACTTGTGATAGCCAGGCTGGTTGGCAGAGGAGTCAATGTCAAGAAGCTGAGCGCTGCCAAGGCTTTTGATCTGTTGTCCAGTGATTCAGACATCATCTTCATTGACCTGAGAAGCAAGCAAGAAGTCAACGAGGCTGGCTCTCCTGATCTCAGAAGCATAAAGAGGAAGATCACCAGTCTGCCATACACAACGGTGAGCATGCACTAACAAGTGATTTTGGCTGATCAGCGCATGCTACTCAGCTCACCGCAGAGTCTATCAGTACCTTGAAAGCATGCACATTTCTCAAAGACACTGCATGTACAGGGGTTGGCCGGCGACCTTGTGGAAGGCTTTCCTGACAAGCTCCTGAAGCTACCAGGTCTCTCAGAGGACAGTGAGATTCTCTTCTTTGACTCGTAAGCTTCAGAAACTTTGCTGGCAAGGCAATAGCCAGCTGTTGGTCCTTCAGCTTCAGGACTGACTGCAAGTTCAAGAGCACATCACCGCACACATGTTGCGTGACTATGTGCAGTGGCGTATAGGTATGGGCAGGATGCCAAGGCAGTGTCAGGTGCTGTCAGGGAAGGTGTGAAGCAAGTATACTATGTGGTAGATGGAGCTGATGGCGTGCGAGGATGGAGGGTGGGTACATGTATTTGCCCCTCTCAACAGCGTATTGATTGCTATGTGTTCATTGCTGTTTGTTCTGGAGGCTCAGGTCTGTGTCATCAGCAAGTTTGCTTCCTGCAGCTTTACAGTCAGCTTGGCACTGCTGAGAAGCAATGACAGGTGGCATTGCTGCATTTGCTGTTGAGGCACATTGTCATGCCGTATAGCATTCTGCAGCAAAGACTGCTACCCTTGCTTGCCTGCTGACCGAATTGCAGATCCTGCCAGAGCTGAATTTGACCCTCAGCAGCTCTGATGCCTGCCAGGTCATCTGGCTCATCACGCGACATCCAATCCATGATAAACAACTCTGTCTGTTGATAAATCATCTGCATGCACACCAACCTGCCCAGCAGCCTCTGAAGTGCAATGCCAACTTGGCTGTCAGTCAGGTTGCTAAAGGTCTTACGTTTGATGGTGTTGGTTGTTGCCTCCTCAGGGCAGTTGTGCCAACGCGTGTTGACAATCCCTTACTCCCGCAGGGCGCATGAAGCATGTATGTGTATGTTGACAACCCCTTGGGGCTCAGTCCAATGCCCAACCCCCTGCAGCATGCATTGCTGAAGGATGTGTGTGCATGTAGGCCAGCCAGCTACCATGGCGGGAGCCATCCCGTTTCAACTTCAATCTTGACTTCAGCGGTCTCAAGGGACTCAACCTCGACAAAGTTGCTGAGGACTTCAAAGTACGCCCCTCTGACAATGCACCACAGCAGACAGGCAGTATCACTGCAATCGTTTGCAGCCATGCAATGATAATCATAATTTCACTGATAATCAAAATTTGGGGACACCCATAGTTAATGTGACTAGTCAGATGACAATTTTGCAGCTTGGACTCTGATGTGCAAGCTCTTGCACCACACATGATCTACTAATGCAGTCTCTCATGTCTGCATGCAACATGACAGATTGCATAGTTTAGTAGTAACCTCAAGCAGCAGTTTGCAACCCTTTTACACAACAGGCAGCATTCTTGCCGTGCTCATTGCAGCCTGCAGTACGCTCTGTATGGTACTAATTGTCAGTCATGCACGTGCAGTCCAAGCCAACACTGACCAAAGCTGGGCTTGCTGTCGGCGCTTTGGGAGCTGCAGCTGTGGTGCTGTTCAATGAGGTTGAGATAGTGTTGGAGGTGCTTGGAGTGGCAGCTGCAGGCAACTTCCTAGCCAAGAAAGTGCTGTTTGCCAAGGACCGGGAGCAGACTGTTGAGCAGATCAGGTCTGCCCTCACACCAATGCTACACCTGCTTGTCACTCTGTTGCGCTTGTCAGCTGTGATGTATTCACTGCATACTCTTGCAACATGCAGACATGGTTTTTCAATTGTCCCTCACACACATCTGCCTATCACTTTGTTGAGCTTGTCAGCTGTGATGTCTTCACTGCACACTCTTGCAGCATGCACACATGGTTTGCAATGTTGCCTGACATCTATGCCACATCTGCCTGTTGCTCTGTCAAGCTCTTGACTGTTATGTATGCAATGCACACTCTTGCAGCATGTGAACGCAGTGGACAACCTGCCCTTGCACTCAAAGCACATCTGCCGGGCACTCCCATGTGACTTGACAATGGTTGCAGTTGAGCGGTTGAGACTTGCAAAGCCTGAATTATTGCTGAATTGTACACAGCCCTGCTCATGCACCCCAGCTCTCTACAGACAAAGATTGGGGGACTATTCAGCAATAATTCAGGCTTTGCAAGTGTCAACCGACAAAGTTCAGATCTATCATCATAGAGCTATCATCATCAACGCCGGTGTTTTTATTGCTTGTTCAGGGATATTGTAGATAACAAGATTGCAGCTGGCGAGGTTGGCAAGGACCTCAAAAGAGTTGCAGACACCCTGGTCGAGACTGTCACAGAGACAGAGAAGACAGTGGACAAGAATGTAAGCCCTGCAACGCTCATCTCCTATAACGTGTTCCAGCATTCCAGTGTCAGATCTGTGCGCTGTATTGATTAACTTATTGCCTTACTGTTTGTGAGTGGCTGTTGCAAGGCTGCGCACACAATGCTGTCACATGCGTGTCACAGATTCGATGTGAAAGGTTACAGACACAGCTATTTCACTCCATGCAGATAAGTGTGGAAACCAGTGACAATTGCATCAGCAGCCAAACGGTGTGCAATTTGTTGCAAAAGCATGGAAGCATATCGGCCAGCTGCTGTGTTCTGCAGGTGTCCCCAGAAATCAAAGACTCCTACAAGAAAGTGCAACAAAGTGGCAAGAAGGCTGTGGCCTGGGGCAAGGAGAAAATCAGCAGCCTTGAATCAGATGCTGAGTCAGCCAGCAAAGACGTGCAGAAGTCTGCACAGAAGACTGGCAACAAAGTGCAGAGTCAAGCACAATCAGTCACAGATAAGGGCAAAGACGTAGGCAAAGACATCAAGTCCGAGGCCAAGTCTGTTGGCAAAGACATCAAGTCTGAGGCCAAGTCTGTTGGCAAAGATTTGAAGTCTGAGGCCAAATCTGTTGGCAAAAACGTGCAGAAGACAGCAGACAATACTGGCAGTGAGGCCAAGAAGCAGACAGAGGCTGTCAAGGACAAGAGCAAAGATGTTGGCAAGGACCTCAAGTCAGGGGCCAAGTCAGTAAGCAAAGAAGCTGAACAGGCAGCTGACAAGACTGTCAAGTCTGCAGACAAAGCAACAGACAAGGCTGCTCAGTCTGCAGAGAAGACTGCTGACAAAGCACAGGATCAGACTAAAGACCTTGCCAGCAAAGGCAAGCAGGCAGGACAAGAAGCCAAGTCACAAGCTGGCTCTGTCGGTAAAGAGGCACAGCAGGCAACTGACAAAGCTGGCAGCAAAGTAGAGAGTGGTGCACAAAAAGCTAAGGTAAGCTTGCCATAACCCCCCCCCCCCCTCCACCCCCCACACCCCCCATAGCTTCTGATGATGCACAGCATGTTGTACCTGCTGGAAATCATACCATACCAGATATAGTGAAGTTTCAAACTGATAGCATCATCTATGGGCAATGTGCTGCCATACTGCAGCCTTGAAATGGTCGTGATTTGTTGCTCCACCCTGCTGAAACATCTGGGCCCATGACTAGCAGTGTCAGCAGTCATGCAGTCTTGCCTTAGCATACATCTGCTCTGCATGTACAGATATCTCAGCAGTGTTAAACAGTGTGAGGTAGTCGATGATTTCATCTGTTCAAGCTGAGTCCAAAAGCAGCTTGCATCTGCCTGTCAGCAGAGTTATATAAGCAAGGTCCACATGTACATGGGCTGAGATCAGGCAGATTGAGCTTATGCGTTCACTTGTACATGTGCTGTGTTTGTTGCAGTCAAAGGCTGATGGCGCTGGCAGCTCTACACAGGACCAGTTCCAGAAGCAGAAGCAGGAGGTGGTGGGTGAGTCCAAGGAGAACATCAAAGAGGCAGAGAAGACTCTTCAGGTGAGCATGTCTGTCTGTCACCAGGTGTGCTGTGGCAAATGGTAATGGGAGCACTTTGTCATCAGCTTGAAAACCCATTTCTTTTCTCCTGGAAAAGAATGGATTGCATACTTTTGCAGCTTGTGAATGGTGATGGTTGCGTGGCTGATTAATGCTGTCGTTGCAGCACATGATTGCTTGTCAATTCTATCAGCAAACTTTTGCTTGCTCTTTATCTGCCTTGCTGTTCACTTGAGTCATGGTATGATTGCACACAACATGCACCAATTAATTTTCTTTTGGCTCCTATATCAGCAAGTGTCATTGCCAGACATGCTTTGCACTAAAATTTGACCTGTCCTGACCATATGTGCTTTGTGCTTTGTTTGACCTGTCCCAACAGAATGTAATGTCTTGCAGAAGAAGAGCAGCTCAAATAGCAGCAGCAACGGTGGCCCAGAAGTCCCTTCACAGCAGGATGTAAAGCAGCAAGCAAAAGAGGCGCAGAGTTGGATAGAAGCATGGAGGAAGAAACAGCCTGTAAAAACAAACACCTAAAGTCGTTCTGGACCTGTGATGCTAGGCGAAATTGAGTCCCACAAGCAAGCAGTGACCACAGAGTTGAGGCGGATATTTAGCCTGTTCAATATGCTAAACATTTTGTGTACATACACGCATATGGATACTATTGTGTGCTTCAGCATGTGCTTTGAAGCAAATGCATTTCAAATAACGACCAACATGTATTCATCATGAATAATGAGTCATGTTGTGCGCCTGTACAGCAATTAAATTTTGTTATACTATCATAGTATCATGATCAGGCAATGCATCTACATGACTAGTTTGCATCTTGCACCTGCTTGAATACTTGATGCAAGCAACACTCGTTTTTGAGTTGCTGCATGTGTTGTTCAACTCCACCAGTCGGGCTAAAAAGTGCTTTCAGAATAGTTCAGGATCTGCAACAAATGCAGGGGAACTGCTGGCTACTGAATGGCTCCAATTTCAAGCTCAGCCAGCGATGCCGACTCATCGCACCTGCATCAGAATCTCTGCATTCAGAATCCCTTCAGGGGCATCAGTACTTAGTGTAGTGTTGGCTGAGCAGAAATTCCGAGCATGAGCATAAGAGCTGCAAGCAGTTGCCTGAGGTTGGTTGTTCGAGTAGCAGACTGTGAGAGCAACATATAGCAAGAGTTAGCCAGGCTATGTATAAGGCGCCCGGTCATGCTCTAGATAGCGCCAAGGCTCAGACAAAAGCTTCGCTGGCGGCAGAAAAAGACGAGGTCGCTAAAAGGTTTGCAGGGGCGCTTATTATCCGCACGGATGGCGCAATTCGAGCCCCTGTTGTCACTCTCCAAGGAGAGAAGGCGAACCTTTACAGCGTCATTGAAAAGCACCTACGTCCCGAAGTGGTGGTCGGTGCTGAGCGCTTCTGGAAGCTCATACGCGCGATGTATAACCCTAACCTTGACACTTGGAGGCCTCGAGTGAATGGAGTCCAGTTGAAAGCTTTGCAAGGGGCGCGTTTGCCTGAAACAGATCAGGAGTGGCATTGTGTCAAGGTCGTTCTGGACACAATCGCGGACTGGATACGGGAAGACTCCACACCCGAAGCATTTTTACTAGAGCTCAAAGAATTGGTTGCATACTGCGAAAGCTGGTGGGACAACAGGACAAAGCGTGAAGGTAAACTCCGACTGTATATCATGCTGTCTTCAAGCCTAATGGGCAGTTGACAGCACCAGCATAACCTGCAGTTCAGCAGGACTCCTGAAGCAGGCACACTGCCACAATCTGTGCCTCTGCACTCAGACAACATGTTTTCCATGCAGGTGGCAATGGTTCCATGAGTCACGGCGGGTCAGGTGGCAACAAGCGTGCTCTGCCAAATTCAGCAATTGGTTCTTCAAAGCGACAAAACATGAGCATTTTCCCTCCACATGGTATGTCAAATATGCTATTGTTATCATGCATACTTGATCTTTGCCGCAATTCCCAGGCGGCATTTGCTCGTTGTCTGAAGGGGCATGCATGGCACTCTGTCGAGCCATGTCTCCTGCATTGTCATTCAGTCCATTGGTGCTCCACTCGCATCCCGCGCTGACTCTACTCATACACAACTGGTGCTCTCTTCTGTGCTTTTAGGCTTCCCAGGTGGTGCTTTTGCACCAGACCTTGTCAACCAGACCCAGCACCTGTTTGCCTCCCATCAAGGAGACTCATTGCGGGAGCTTGCAAGCGTGGCTGTTGACCACCCCATGACCAGTGAGGGTCTTGTTGACGCATCAGCAGGTGACTCACACCCTTCCTTAAGGCTGCCTAGTACAAGAGAGAGAGGATTTTACATCTTCAGCCGTCCAACTAGGTTGTACAGATGTGCCAGGGTTGTCAGTAACCTGGTAACCTAGTACAAGTTGCTTGTGCATGAAGTCTGCATCTGAATTGCAGCCACCATAGGACCATACATCTTCATTGCACACATGTCAAGTCACATGTTGCTGGCACACCACATGGTGTTCATCTTGCAGCCAGCTGTCTGTGACCATTGAAAACTTTGTCGGTGTCAGCACAGGGCATGACTCAACGCAGGTGTGATCAAAACATGCTGTTATGCCATGACGCAACTGACTGCCTTATCTGTCCTGCTCAGCGCTTGTTGCGCCATCATTATGTACTGCCGACAGCGCAAGTTTTGGGGTTCATGACCAGCAAGTAAACACAGCGAATACAAAAGAGCTGGTGCACAGCTTACAAGTAGTAGAAAAGGAGTTAACATCAACATTTTCTGCGTCCTGCAGGGGGCTACATGGACTTGATGACTGCTGAGCAAGCTGGTCACTTCCTGCAGTCCCAAGCCAACCACCAGTCCAGCAGTCTAGCCAATGGAGACATGCCTCACGGCCAGCATGCTCAAGCCACGCACAATGGTCATCAAGTGGCGGCTGGCCTGGCTCAGGTGACTGCCTTTCAGAGCCTCTCTGCTTTTGTGCCTGAAGAATGTTTTGTGCTGTAGCATTACACTTGTTGTGTGTGGAAGTGCAGCGATGCGCATTGTAAAGCAAGCACCCTATCACCATGTCAGCAAGAAGCAAGCGTTTCAGGCACATACCCTAACTGCTCTGTCAGAGTCATTGACAGTCATTGACAGTCACAGTCACAGCATGTACATTGTGGACGGCTTTGCTATTGTGTATCATAGGACAGTACAAAGAGCAGAGCTGCCACAGAACAACACCTGACATCGGAGTTAGGGATGCTCAGGTAAGCTCACATGCAGTCAGAGTAGGACTATCCCAGATCCTATCCTGTCAGCTTGTGAGCTTACATGGCAACCTCACACTTCAGTGTAAGAGGTATTGTTCTGTGCCAGCTCTGCTATAGTGAGGCACTCAGGGCTCACTCACAGACACAACCTCACTGTCAGAATGCTGATTTAGAAACGCTGCTTTCCTGAATGCAGGGCCCAGGCCCGCAGCCCCTGGAGCATCACCCCAGTCAACACCATCACCAGTCCCATGAACCTGGGGGGTCCGCCCGCCACAGCCCCCATGGCCAAATGCAGCATGGCCAAAAGATTGTCACCCTCAATGTGGGCGGCCGCCGCTTTGTCACCACTGCTGCCACCCTTTCGTCTGTTGAGGGGTCCTTTCTGTGGAAGCTGGTCACGGCGCAGCAGCAGTCTGCTGCAGCACCTAGAGCCTCCTTGTCGGGGGAGTTCTTTATAGACAGGAATGGCAAGGTATGGCATGCATGAAGTCTGAGCTTGCTGTTAGAGTTGAGGGAACCCCTGGCCTGTTATGTCACAGGCTGATCAGCCCTGTTGTCTTGCAAGCAGAAAGGAAACAAGTACGCCTTTCAGCGTCAACTTGATGAGAGGCCAAGTATTGTACCGGGCTGCCCAGGGTCTTGTAAGAATGGGCATTGTGAACAAATGCCTGTTGGGCAGACCTGTGTCTTTGCTTACATGCATGCCCTGCATCGATGGCAAAATTGCTGCATTGCTTTCAGCAAGGCTCATGAGCACAAGCTCATGCAAGACATTGGTCCAGTCCTTTGTGTTCTGCAAATGCACACAGCTTGCATATGTACACTTCAGCTGTGTTTGCAATGCCAGCACCAGGCATTGGCCAGGAACAGCAGGTCGGCCTGAGAACCGCTGCTCTCCAGTCTGTTGCTGCAATCAGGACTGGGAGCAGTGTTCGTGCTCCAGTGTCATCCTGGGCCCACAGTTTCGCTCAAAAGCCAGTCAGCATCTGCTGCAGTTGTTTGAGTACATCTTGGAGTACCTGCGTACTGTGCGCTTTGGGGAGCCAGACCACAGCCTAGCGCTGCCTGCTGATCAGACAGAGCTTGCCCAGATTGTGCGAGAGGTGAGCACCTGACCTCACTGCTCCAGCAGCCACAACACAAACCATGCTTGCATCTATGCTTGTCTCTGCAGCGTGTTTATGGCGGTCCTGTGTGTGCTGCCCATGTATGTGCAGCAACTTCCACCTGCTTGCTGTTGGTTGCACCTCAATGCATGTGATAGCTGCTCAAGCACTGCAGCTCTGTGTGTTCCAGTTTTCAGGACAATATGTCTAAATCATCTCCACAATGTAGAAGCTCGTTTTCAATGGCCCCAGACCTTCTTGAGTTTAGACTTCCAGTGTAGGGATGATGTTTCTGAATAGAAACAGACGTGTCGGGATTGAAAAGAGCCCGTTGTCAGGTGTGCAGTCGTGAGCAGCGCTGGTGCTGCAGGCAACTAAAATAATAAATAAATAAAGTAAGTAATAATATTAATTTAACAAATGTATATGAAACTAATGGTGCAGGCTGAGTTCTTTGGGCTCCCTGGATTGGCAGATAAGGCGTCAGCCGGCGTGGATGCTGACACTGCGCGCATCCAAGGAGAAGCTGCTGGCCCTAGTCATGCCAGCCCAGCAACTAACATCCAGTTTGACAGCGTGTACCTAGAGACTGGCTTTCATCCTGTCAAGAGCGAATTTGACGTGCTGCAGCAGCAGCAGACAGCAACAATGGAGGTGGGGACCTGTCAGTGAATGCTTGACATGTCGTCTTGATGTATGATTGAACTCAAATTTGCAGATCCTGCGGGAATCATGTTCTTCCCCCCTTCGTCATTTTGGGCGCATGGCAAACCTCAATCTTGTATGACTTGATTCATGTGCTCAGTGTGTGCTTTGAGCTTGTCGTTACCGAGATGATAATTTACTTTGATCTGCCATGGCTTTATTCGGAAGTTTGCTGTCTGCAGGAGTTGAGTCGACAGATCCAGTTGAGGCAAGCAAACGGCTACACTGTAGCAAAGTACAGCAGTGGGGTTGCGCATGATGCATCAGACATGCATGTGCCACTTGCAAATCTCTACTTTCTGGTGTTGCTACAGAAATCAAGCCGATAGCTTGCAACATTTTACATTGTCCCGTTTTGACCTCTTGAGATTGATCTGGCTGGTCTGGGCATAGTAATAGGTTTTGTTGTCTTATGTATGAGGATGTGCAGCTTGACAGTCAAGAGTGTCTGGTCATGTTGAGGCCTGATTGCCATTGAGCCTTTTGCTAGAAGTACTTATAGATAGGACAAATGCTGGTGTTGAATGTACTTTTACTGCTTTGGTGAGGGCAAGCTCCCATAGAGCTCCCAGAGATTGTGTGTGACCTAGATGTCATGTATGTTTCCCAATTGTTTTCCGCGTGTGACCCCAGCATATGCATTCAGGTTTCTCATCAATTGGAAGTCTGTTGACCACTTGTTGCTAGCTGGAAATGTATGTTTGAAAATCAGGTTTGATACTGCAACGCATGCATAGGTAGCTTTTAAGAGTATGGGGATGACCAATTCATGTTGTACATGCAAATGTAAAGAGGAGTGTACTCAAGAATTTGTTGACTTGCACACTATAGGCGAGCAGGCCGAACGCTGAGCACCCACGTTAGCAACTCAACATACCTAATCACATGTCTGCTCTGAGTGAGACTTCTGACTGCCAAAAGCCTGCGTAATGGTACACTACGTTGATGCAACCTGACCAGATCACCCCAGCTGAAGCTGCTGAATAACATTTGCCGACCTTGCTACTGATGCACTGAGGACAGCTGGCGGTGAATTGCTGCTATGCTCTGACAGGACAATCTTGCAAGGTGGATCCTCCATAGGCTGCCTAGCATGAGCCTGTTGCAAGGTACTCATTGATTCCAGGTCCTTGTCTGTTGCTTTTTTGTCCACCTCCTGTGTGTTGACCACTGAAGTGACATCCACATCATTGTAGTGCGCCTCTCTAGATGGCTTGGACTCAGGCTGATCAGCAACATCTTGATAGGCTTGCTGGCCAAGATATGCATGCTGCTGAGGTGACCTAGGTTCTGCAGAGTCTGTTGCTTCGTCACGAGCTTCTTCTTCAGCTCCACCGTTGTCACTGTAGTAGTCATCATCTGATGATGATGGGGGGAGGTCCATGTTTGACATGTAGTCTTTGCCTGCCACAAACATTTCAAGCATGTCAGCAGGTGGCCTCACAGATAACTCAGCGATGATGTACACTCTTGAGACAAGAGTATGCCTCTGCACAGAGGAGCTGCTGCCAATCTGGGAAGTGAGACAAGCACATGCAGTATGATCTCTCAGCCAGCAGAAGAAACCGGCTCACCGTCAGGGACCTTAGCAGGGATGTTAGTCAGCTGATCAAGGTATTCAGTCTGGACCTGAATCACCTCAGCGCTGGTTGGACATGCCGCATACCTGTCCAATAGCTCCTCGTTGGTTGACAGAAAGCTGTGACCCCTGTCGTAAATATGAGTGATGTTACATGCAGCAGGCTTTGAGCTGAGGAAGCAAGCCATGACATATCTGTGACTACATGTAAACAAGTGGTACCATTTGAATCTGGACAGCACGCTGATGGCCGCGTCTGGCCAGCCGCAAATGAAGAGCGCAGCAGCAAATGCCTCAGCGCAAGACAACTTGCAGGGTTTGCCTGTAAAACAAGCAAGAAAGGTCGGGGTCGCATTCCTCTCACAAAGCTGCCTGTTGTCAAGGAAAGGCACTAGCAACAAAGCATTTCAGAGCTCTAAAGGGGAGTCAAAGTAGGCTGGTGCTTTTCGATTGCATGCTGAGCACCTGCTCAATAGCTAATCAAACAGGAATCACCATAGTTGACAGGATTTGCAGCTACTAGCCAGGGCAGTAGCCTTGGTGCAGCTCCACGTATCCGTCCTGTCATGCACAGACTATGTCAGTCTCCCTACATAGGGCGTCTGCCTCAGTGAAGCCACAGGCAAGGGTAACCTTCAGGTGGCGTACCAAACGGGACCTCGTCAAGCTTGTTCCAGGAGCAATCGACGACAGCTAGCCCCTTGACACCTATAAGTTCTTTGTCCTCGTTGGATACACAGCACTTGCCGTTCGGGCTGAGTATGACTCCAGGAAAGGGAATGCCCAGCCGTAGCTCCGAAACAACTTGCTGCCTAACTAGCTTAGTTCCCGTGCACCGTTTCTTGTCACACTGGCCGAGGTCCCACATTGCCAGACGAAAGGGAACCGAGTTTTGCACATCAGAAGTGTCGCTGCCCTCTGGGCTGACCGAGCTTCTGGTGTAGTTGCCTCCAGCCCAAGCCTCCCGGAGGTTGCTTCTCCCACGACCAGCTGCATCGTCCCGATCTTTACCTTGTTTCACTGGTTTGCCACCCTTGCCTTTCGGTCGAGGCATGATTGCAGTAGCAAGGTATGGCACAGACCATGCTTGAGCCTGCTGCGCCCTGTGCCAAGTGATGAGTCATGCAGCTGCGGATCAAGCTGACATTCCTCTTCAGCAATTTCTGTGGCCAGGCAAGCAATCGCATCAATAAACTGAGGCACTTGAACTGATTAGAAATCGCTCTTTGCTTGCATCAGAGCCTCAAGGGCGACCGGAGTGCCTACCTTGGAAAGGGTTCTTCACAGCACCATTTTTACTATGTCGATGTTGCAATCACGCCCTACCTTGACAGCTTCAAATGCCCAGCAGGTGAGAGCATTGTGTAAGCCCGCACATGGCAGCTGACTCGGGGGCTGTCTATTTATTGGTCTGCTATTCCTTCAGCACGTCTGACATTCCATACTGAGGAATCCGAAAATAAATTTCCATGCCCATGCTGCAGTTGAAGGCCGCTGCTTTTAAGCAGCAGCTTCCCCGAGCAGTGAGAAGTTGCCCGCAAGTTGCACGATGCCAAGCGGCGCCAGTAGGTGAGAGGAGCGAGTCGTGTTCAGCTTCTCCAGCTTATGTCAGTCTGCTAGGTGTACTGGCATGTGTGCAGAAATGCAAAGCTATGCTGCAGAGTCACAACAGGTGTCGCGCCGACAGGTCGTGCAACTTTGCTCAATAGCTGGGGCTTTTGCAATATTGCCACAGTCAGCTGTGGCTGCTGCAAAGGGTACGTCATTCCAGCTATCTTACTGTTGCATCAGTCCTCAATCAGCTGACAGTGACCTTTCTGCAGGACCTCCTGGATTCAATGCTGCAAAGGATACACAAGATAGCTACCAGTTTGTATATCCATTTGGATGGCAGGAGGTATCAGTGGATGGCACAGATGTAGTCTATAAGGACATCATAGAGCCACTTGAAAGCGCTAGTGTTACGATTTCGAAGACTGACAAGGCCAGCATAACAGATTTTGGCAACCCTTTGGAGGTTAGCAATAGCGACCTGCATCACCATCACCGCCTCAAAATCTGCATCCTAGCGTCCTGTGAAGGGTGCTTGTCCAGCATGCATGCACTCATGCCACCATTGATTCCATTTCAAAAACCGCTGGTCATTGCACTGAGATGCAGTTATGGTCACCACAATCATGCCGCTGACAGATCACATATCATGCATTCAGGTAGCACAGCAGCTAACAAATGAAGTACTGACTCCCAGGAGTCAGCAAGCCAAGGTACTTGGCGTGAACAAGGTGAGGGGCTTTTGCTTGCATCAGCATGCAATGCAGTCAGCTACCTTTCAATGTCCCTGTGAAGCTAACCCAATCTTGGCTTGTGTACAGCGTGAGATAGATGGCCGGACATACTATGAGTTTGAATTTGCAACCAAAGCCAACACATACATCAGGCATGCCCTAGCAGTGGTGACTGTAGGAAATGGTAAGCTGCTTGTCCCGCCAGTGATGGCACACTGCACTTGTTGACAAGGATTTTGGACTAACACAAGGTGGATTGCGGAATGACAGATGTCTGACCTGGATGCTGCAGGCAAATTTTACACCCTGACCACTGGCTCAAATGAGAACAGATGGTCAAAGATGAAGGAGAGATTAGTGGAAGTTGTGAAGTCATTTCAAGTGTCAGAGCGGTTCACAGGCTAAGTATGAATGGTTACAGGCCACCATGGACAGCAGTATTCCAATACGCTGTGTGACATCCTCACCTACAATTTTGGCAATTCATGTAGAGTTTCAGCAGACATTTACGACAGTGCGCCATTCAGTGACAGATTGCAACTGACTTGTTGGACTAGTGCTCATGTCACACCAATCCATTGATTATTGCTGAAAGATCAGCCTTTCGTATTTGATATGAATCTGAGGCTCAGCACATTGCTGCTGACATCAGCTAACTGTTACTGAAGAAAACCCACATTGACATTTCTGAGCGAATCCCTTATATTCCTTGAGATACTCGAGAACTGGCTAACATGACATGCCCCTGCACTCAACTGGGCTGTCCATCTATGCGGTTCCAGCACTGTGTCTGTACTCAGTGCTGCCTGACAGCGCACTTGTGACGCCCAACTACATGAACACAACATGCACAGAGTGTCACAGTCGCTTCATATTCAAGGCCTCTGGGTGGTAAAACGTCATCTCATCCCAAACTGCTGCACGAACTCCAGCCTCATTCAGCTTGTCCTCCTCCACATCATACACAAACGCTCCTGCAACCGGAAAGCATGCTTTGTCACATGCTAGCTAGATCCTCAGGCAAGCTACATCCTCAGCAAGATGTGGGCAACTGGAAGATGTTGGAATTTGTCAAAGAGCGCTCACATGTGCTAGCGCACAACGGTGGACACATGCACAGCTTGCAACGTGCACTGTACATATCAGATGCTGTCATGGCATGCTCAACATCTGCGCACTATAGCATCATGCCAGATGAAACAGTCTGAGCTTGCTGCTTGTGAGCAGAAATGCAAGTAAAGCTCACTTGGGGCGGAGGGCTCGGACGCAGGGTCATGAAGCTGGGCTAGGTAGGGGTGCTGCAGGGCCTCCTCCACTGTGATGCGCTTGCGAGGGTCAAACTGCAGCATGCGCTCCATGAGGTCTATGGACTTTGGGGTGGCGTCTGGGTACATGTTCCGGAAATTCACCCTCTGCACAGGCGCAACACGTGAGGCAAGCCTTTGGAATTTTGGATTCGGTGAAACACAGAGCAGTCAGTGGCTGCACAGGTGCATCACGTGAGACAAGCCATTGCATTTTTGGATTTGGAGAAAACACAGAGCAGTCAGTGGCTGCACAGGTGCAACACGTGAGGCAAGCCATTGCATTTTTGGATTTGGTGAAAACACAGAGCAGCCAGTGGCTATTGCATCAATGTCAACAGGGCAGTTGGGACAACAATGCAGTGGTTTAGGGGCTAGCACAGAGGTGGTGATCGTTTGTCTGTGCAGGTCAATGATGCAGCCAGTATGTAACCAGCTGTGACAACTGGCCGGTATATCCTGCACCACAGTCGTGCTTTTGTCTGGAACCTGATAATCAACGCACATCAGAGACTGCAGATGTGAGGAGCAGCAAATGCCCAGCCCTGTTGCAACCATAGCCTGCAATACATCACAGGCAATATGCTATGCAACCAATACGCACGAGGGATGCTTTTGTGGGGTAGAGAGTGCATGGAGCGTATTGACAACGAAAGTTTGTTGGCAGACCTGAGCCTTAGGAAGCGCCTTGATGTACTGCTGGGCCTTCTGACTATTGATGAAGGACAGGTCAGTGTCAGAGGGGGAGCCCAGGGTCTTGATGATCAGCTTGAGCTGGTCAATGTAGTCCTTGCCCGGGAACAGTGGCTTTCTCTGCAGCAGCTCTGCCAGGATGCAGCCCACAGACCTGTCAAGGGCAACAGTCATGCTAACCTGTCATCATTCATTCATTCATGCATTCATTCAACACACATCTTTCCATGCACTCAGGTATGTACATTTTTGAGTAGATGAGGTCCTCTTGATGCCTGTCAAGGGCAACACACATGCTTACCTGTCATCACTCATTCATTCATTCATTCATTCATTCACTGTGTATATTGCCATAAACTCAGGTATGTATAGTCTAGAGTAGATGAGGTTCTTCTGATGCCTGGCATGAGATGTCATACAGTCCATACTGCGTGTCGCCCACTGCTGTGTGCCAGTGCGCGTGAGCATGCAATGCACAGTAGCAGACTGCAATCTGCACTGGATTTAGAGCAATGAAGAACAAAGAACACTGATCACATATCTGTGGCTGAAATAGGTCATCTGAAAGGCCAACTTGCTTAGTGCCTAAGCAAGCAGATGCACTGTCATGGACAGGTGTTGGTAAAAGATACCATGCATATGATGTGGCAAGGGCTGATTGCTTGAAGCACATCTCAAATTCTGCTTTATCTTTGAACATGCTGCGGAAGCACTGACTGTGATGCATGTCATTGAGTGACTCTGAACAGTTCGCTTAACATGCTTGAGTCTGCTGCTACCCAAAGACATGTCATATTGATTGCACAGATACGCCAGCTGCAAATGATGCAGGCATGTCACTGAGAACTGAGTGCTGCACCAGTCACATGCAAGACAGCAGCAGCTCTCACCAGATGTCAATGGCAGCTGTATAGTGCTCACAGGACAGCAGCAGCTCAGGAGCTCTGTACCATCTTGTTACCACATACTCTGTCATGAAGTTACGCTCTGAACTGCAGCACCAACAAATAAGGTGACAATGCATCAAACATAAGACGCAACAGCACTTAGCAAGGAAGCAAAGTGTCTGAAGCAACATTGCCCCTGAGCATGGGTTATTGAGAGATGTTGCAAAAGCTGTAGTGCAAGAGTGGTGAGGATTGAGCATGCACATGGCATAGCTGACCTCGTCCTGGCCAAGCCAAAATCACAGATCTTGAGATCACATGATGCATTCAGGAGCAGGTTGCTCGGCTTCAGATCTCTATGGAGGACGTTAGCAGTGTGGATGAACTTGAGCCCTCTCAGAATCTGCAGCATGAACGCAAGTTGTGTTTGGCTAACATGACGCAGTCAAGGCTGCAATGCATGCATGGCTGCAGGCGCACCTGGTACACAAAGTACTGATAGTGATCGTCTGACAGAGGCTGAGAAGACCTGATAATCTGGTGCAGGTCTGTGTCCATCAGCTCATTCACCAGATAGACATCATTGAACTTGTCCTTGTTGGTTGGCTGCATGATGTCCATAATGGCAATGATATTTTCCTGACGCAGGTGCCTGAGCAGCTTGATCTCTCGAAGTGTGCGCTTAGCATCTGTCAGGTTTTCGAAGGCATTGGTTATCTTCTTGATAGCCACTTTCTCGCCTGTGGCTGTGTTTTTGGCTGAGCATACAACACCGTAAGCCCCTTTGCCTATTGCCTTAATCGGCTGATACACCTCGTCGATTTCGAACAGTGTATGCCAAAGCATCCAGCACTGCTTGCCAGGGACATTACACTCTTTCCTGACGGGGACATTGCTAACTTCAGACTTTGCAGCCGGCTGCGGCTGTTGCATTACTTTCTACGGCAGTAGGTTGCAACCTTCACATCTGCGGTATCGAAAACCGAGGACACCCTAAGCTTGAGGTAAGGTTCAAACACCGCTTAGACGATGATTCAATATCGGAAACTGGTGTTTTGCACGATACCCTGAGCATCGATTACCAGATTCCGGTCATGAAAAAAGGAAGTGGAACATCGCCCGTTGCTTGCGATCCGTGGTGCACACTTTCGGAGGAGTTCGAACAAGAATCAAAATGTATAATCCCGATTCGGGACTGCTTGCCTTTATTTGACATATGGGGACAGCCTGGTGTCCCGAAGTCAGTAGTCCATATTAGTAACACGCCATGCTAAGCTCGACACCTTTGACAGCAGTGCAGGAAGCGCTGGTGCTTGGTGCACACAACCTTGTGTGGGAGGACAACAGTTTGCTGAAATCAACATTAATTGGAAACGTTGTGCTGCTCGGCGATACCAACAGTCGTCTCGATATTGTCCCGCTTGCTTGAACGGTCGATGAAGGATCTGCAGTGAGCCGTGTTATCGCTGACCTCGTTCTGGCTGAAAACCCATGATGGGTTCCTCAGGACAGAACAGCAGCATGGTGTGCCCACAGCCTACTTCATCGTTCCCCGAGGTTGCAACTGCGACTTGGACTCGGTTAAGGCCTGTTGCGATGACCGTCCAACATGACCTTGAAAGCTTGTGTGGTCCTGTACTGGCACATCTGCAGCCACACATGAACAGAGCGACTGCGTGGACAGATGCACAGCTCGAAAGTCTGCAGCCTTGGCAGATAGCTTTGCTAGCCATTGGTGGTACCTGGGTTGTCCTGAAGGTACTCAGGTGGCTCTCGGATCAGGTGGCAGACGTCCGGGACGTAGGTGAGACCCTCTTTTGCTGCTTCAATACTGCAATGACTGCCCAGCTGTGTTTCAGCACTGGTTTATGCTACGGAGTGTGCATCGCAATATTGTAGGCTTGGCATACGTGTAGATGCAGAGACATACATGTGCTCATTGCCTGCAGGGGTGGTCCAGACATCACTGAATGTCTTGAAGTCCTTACCAATCCTGAGTGGCATTGTGCGACGAGAGGTCGACAAAGTGCTGGTACGCTGCCAAGGAGCCTCAAGCCCTTCTGCCTATGTACTGCACTGCCTGTGTCATGACTGGATCAAGCGAGCCTGCTTGGCCTCATCCATTAGTGTTGTCCCAACATCTCTGGCCTGCTCAGACGTTCTTTTTATCTGTTTGTACTGAAAAATACATAGGAGAAGGCCTGACTCAGTACCAGCCACTGCAGACCATGAAAGCCTGTTCAAGCACACTGGGAAATGTGATGTTGTTGCCATGGATGACCAATGCATTTGAACAGCAGCTATCAAATTGTGCTGTCAACATCATGTGCGCAAGCCCGTAACATCACGTGTGCAAGCTCGCAACACCAGTGCTGTGTGCATCTCAGGACAAGGTGGTGAAGAGCATGCCGAAAGTGGTAGACCCTCAGGACCCTGAGCTTCGCCAGCTGCCAGTACAAGGCCTCACAGGGAGTGCCATACGCGACAAGCTGAACTACAAGGTGAACATAACGCTGCTGCTGCTCCTGCTGCTGCTGCTGTCGCCTCTGATGAGTGTAGACAATTTGACAGCTATTTGTTGACAGCAACTGGTCTAGCTCGTATGCAGCGAGTGGTCTGGCTCACATGTTCAAATGCTGATTCAACCACTTTGCACCCTGTCCTGTTGCACCGCTTCACGTCTCAACACTGACTGTGCTTCAGAACAACACAGTCTAAAATTTGAGCTGAAACATGGCTGTAGTTCAAGGGGTTGTCTTGCAGCTCTGCTGAAGCAGATGCTGCTGCAGCTGCTGCTGTAGTGTATCTATAGACTTCATGGCTGGTGCTGACCATAAGACATGGCAAGAACTGCTACTCTGCGCCAGCCTTGCAACCACCCTCCCGTGGATGCCACTTGCACCCACCCACCTCCTCAGCCTTTTTGACCAGCATCCTAACTGACTGTCTGTCTGTCTGTCCAGGCATCCAAGAATCTGCAGATCACAGAGGGCAGCAGCAAAGTGTCAGGAGCCTTGTACATGGCTGGCAAGGAGCACCTGGACCTGCTGCTGGATGCATATGGCACCTTCAGCCACACCAACCCCCTGCATACTGATGTCTGGCCCTCCATGCGCCAGCTGGAGTCAGATGTCATCGCTATGACTGCCTCCATGCTTGGAGGTGTGTCTGCTGCAGCCAAATGTTTGCCCTACATAATATTGATGACTCCACTGGATGAAAAATGTGACGTGACTGCTGCTGCATGAGAGTGCCTGCAAGCAAGTGGTCTCCACTCAGTGGCATGGCCTGTTGTTCTTTGAAATGCTGAGTTTCATTGCTCGCCTATGTCATTTGCAGTCCTCTGCAAGATGGGATAATTCAATCCACGGCCAGTTGCATGTGAATGTGACCTGCATCTTCATCCAACACGCATGTGCTGGATCCTCGTTTTCTACTCCCTGCTTGCAAATACCGGGCATCAGTAATCAGCACTGATTGCTGCTGACATCTTGCTGTACTGTCAGGTGGTGTGAGTGGCAACCCAAACGTATGTGGTGCCATGACCGGTGGTGGCAGTGAGAGTATCCTGACCATGATGAAGGCCTGCCGAGACTACTCTAGATTTGTGAAGGGCATTCGCAATCCCGAGATGATCATTGGGGACTCAGCGCACGCTGCATACTTCAAGGGTGCTGAGTACTTCAAGATCAAGCTGGTGATGGTGCCTGTGGGGCCTGACTACAGGCTGAGTGGCAAGGCTGTCAAGAAGGCTGTTACGCGTCACACCATTTTGGTCATTGCTTCTGCTCCTGGGTTCCCTCACGGGGTAGTTGACCACATCGAGGACATCGCACAGGTTAGGCACTCACATGTAACATTACCAAAAATTTGTGAGCCAACTGTATCATGCTAGCCTGATCATTGCATGAGGCATTTCTGGATCGAATGTGCTACTTGTGTTTGCTGTAAGTCTGAAGCTGGTCCAACTTTGCTGCTGCAGTTTGCAGCTCACACTCTGCAGCAACTGTGCTGAATGCAAAGCGCTCCTGCTGCCAAATTGGTCACGACGTGATGTTCTCTCATTGCGTGAATCAACTGAGGCTTCTAAGCCAGTCATGATTGCTGTCTCATTGCATGGAAGAAATGCGGCTAACAAGCCTGTCATGTCTGTGTTGCGCAAGACATTGGCAACTTCATGCGCAGGTGACAAAGAGGTACAACCTCTTGCTGCATGTGGATGCCTGTTTGGGGGGCTTTGTCCTACCCTTTGCCCGCAAGCTGGGGTACCCCATCCCCCCCTTTGACTTCAGCGTGAAGGGGGTGACCAGCATGTCTGTGGACACCCACAAGTTTGGCATGGCGCACAAGGGCACCTCTGTGGTGCTGTACCACAGCAAGCAGCTGCGCCAGTACCAGTACACCAAGATCACCGAGTGGACCGGAGGCCTCTACATCTCTCCAGGTCTGCATTACCTGCCAGGGATTTCTCCCACTTCATACTCCAGAATCATGTAACAGAGCTCAGTCAAACATGCTAGGACTCAATTGAGCCCGTCGTCATTCACAACATCCAGCTATTGTGGTTTTCTCAGCACAAGGCATACAAGATCTGTAGCGTTTAGGTCTTGATGCCAAATTTGCCTTGGGATGCCAAGCATGCCCTAGGTCATTCTTGGCCATGAACAGCTGTTGCTTGCCTTTACCAGAGGCTTGCCATCTCAGATGTATTACCACTAAGCACATTGTAAAGAATGCTTTTGCCTGCCCGCCAAATGTGTGCAGCTGCAGCTTGTGTTGGAAGCAGCTTGCAAATCTGTGCTGGCGCCTGTTAGATGCAGACAGTTTTTTACGTCAAGGCATCTGTGCAAAAGAGTAGTCATTCTTGCAATGCAGGGTTTGCTGGGAGCAGATCAGGTGCCTTGATAGCAACAGCGTGGACCAGCTTGGTGCACATGGGGGAGCAAGGCTTCATGCACATCACACAACAGCTCATGCAGGTACCGCTTCATGACTGCGCGACCTCTCTGCATGCCACTTGCAGCCTTCCTGCACTTTCAGTTGTTTGCGACTCAGCCGTAGGAGCTGGAGCAGCTTGGATTTGACAAGCACTATGCCTGAATTCAACAAGTTTCACTGCCCTTGCATTACCCTTAACTCAGCATGCATGGCTGACAGCTTGATGAGCATGACACACATATTGACTGTTGACTGGCACAACATTCAACTTCAGCTGCTGGAAGGTGCAGCGCCTGCGTCAGCTCTCTTTGGTCAGTCAGTGCTTCAAGTGTTTCAAGCAAACATTGTTCCAGACATGAAAGTGTGCCTGTTGAATACATACATTTTGCAGCTCTGAGGCAAGTGTTTGCACAGGCAGCGCAGCAGTTTGCTGAGGGCGTGAAGCAGATTGATGGTTTGGAGGTGGTAGGCAAGCCTGACATGTGCCTGGTGGCCATCAAGTCTACCTGCAAGAAGCTGAACATCTACAAGGTCAATGACCTCATGTCTCAGCGGGGCTGGCACCTGAATGCCCTGCAGTTCCCCTCCAGCGTCCACATGTGCTTCACAGCACAGCACACTGAGGTGGTCCCTGAGCTGCTCAAGGTAACCTCACTAAGTCTGCTATTGAATGCATTGCAGTCCTGTACATATATTTTGTACATGGCCAGGCGTGCAATACACTAAAACTGACAGATTGCTCTGTTTCCTGTGTGGCATGAACTCAACGACCAAGTCCCTAAACTGCACTTGTCACCAAAGCTCGGTAAATCGTTCGGATCAGAATGCTGTGTTTGCCTTTCCATGTCTTGCTTGAGTGTAGTACCATCATGTAGACGGTATATGCCTTGTGCTCATGATGCTGATATGAAAGCCACTTGTGGCTTTTGACTGCAGGACCTGAGAGATTCTGTGCGGGCTCTGAAGGAGGACCCTAATTGTGTCAAAGATGGGAAGGCTCCAGTCTATGGAATGGCGAACATCAACCCTGACCGATCAATGGTTGGTGAGATTTTGGTGGCTGTCCAGGACAACTTGCTGGACTAGCATTGCTTGACAAAAATGCTGCAAAGCATGGGAACGAATCCAACTGAATGAATGAACACAAAGTGATCCGTGACAGGCCGCAAGTTCCAGTTTCACTGCAGAGATCTGGACTGCACAGTCATACAGACGGCTTGTAAAGTACACAAGGCAAGATTTCAAAAGAACAGACTGCTATTGCTCAGAGGAGCGCAAGCTGGGCCACCTGCAAGACAGCAACAACCTGCGTTGCGAATATGGCTGCGCGATATGATCTGCGCTCCAAGCAAGCTAGATTGCATGCATCTGCAGCTGTTCGTTCTCAGACGAGATCCAAACCGTCAGGCCCTGAGCAGGTGGCAGATTTCGGAGCATTACCCATAATTGTGTTGCAGCCTATCCTTGCTCAAGTGCCGTTCAAGCAGAAGATGAAATGCGAAGCAGTGTGTCGTGCCTGGAGAAGTGTGTTGCGGTATGCAGCCGGTCCAGACACCACGACCTCTACCAGCTCAGCGGGCGGCGTCTGGGGACATCTGAGCATTCATCTCGAGAGGCACGTTGAGCGGCCCAGCGTCTCGGAGGCCGCCACATTCACATTTCACAGCCACCTGGGTGACCTTACAAGCCTCTCCATCAGTGAAGCACTAGATCCAGATATGCCGCCTGAAGCTGACTTTATAAGATGGCTACGGCTGAGGGCCCCATCAGCAGATAAAATCACCCTTACGAACACGTCGGCGCAGGAGGGCTGGCTTTTCGCCGAAATTTTGCTGGCAATCAGCAGCTCTGGCAAGCTTGGTGTCTCAAAACCACCAGTCGCCTTGAGGACAGGTAGCTGCAATCAGCTGACAGCTTCAACATTTGAGTTGTACAAGTCATGTGGCACAGGCAATGGCTACGCTCATGGCTTCTTGCAAATCATGACTTTTGTGCCTGGAGGCTGTGTCCAATGCGTGCAGGGTCCCACAATATGCTGCAGTCTTTCAGGTTTTGCCAGCTGCTGGCAGCTTCTCTCGCACGATGGTGCGCAGTTATAGACCCTGAAGACTATGATCCAGAAGAGCCTCTGCAACTGCATGGTGTTCGGCACTTGACTACCCTCACCAAGCTGACAGAGCTTACCCTAAGAGACAATGCAGCAGTTGGAAATCTGACAGAGCTGAAGAATCTGAGACAGCTTCACACGTTGACTTTGACGAGCTGTATGGAGGGCCCTCTCCGAGCATCCAGTCTCACAAACATCCAAGACCTGACCTTGCACATTGGAATGGGCGGCACAGCCCAGACTGTGAACTTGAGCTGCTGTACCCAGCTGACTTTCCTGAGCTTTGAGGACATCTCTACCAGGCTGCAAACAGTCGCTCTGCCGCAGGTTGACTCTGTACAGTTGCGTAAACTGTACATGGCAGGCAATGGAAGCATCAACCACCTGTTGGTGATGTCGGGTTTGTCGTGTGCAGCACGCTTAGTCACCCTTGACTTTGATTCAATCTATCCAAGCAATTTGCAGCAGGGTGACTGGCCTTTGTGCATGCCAGAGCTTCAAGTGGTTGCCTTGAGGCAGCTGGACTGCCAGCCGCCTCAGCAGTTGTGCAAATACCCCAAGTTGCGTACCCTGGATCTTTCTGAACTCAGACAACCAGCTCTGCCTGCTTGGTTTGCTGAGTTGACACAGATTACGGGTTTGCAGCTTTCCTGGTCTAAGCTCATTGCTTTTCCACTGGCAATCATCCAGCTGTCACAGCTCTGCAGGCTACTCATGAATGGCATTGTGCCACCAATGGTCATTGGACCTGAATTTGCAAGTATCTTGCAATGGAAGTCTCTTAAGCAGATCGATCTCACAGCTGATGGGTACAGTCTTGACTCTCAGCTGTACCTCCTAGAAGTCTACTATCAGTTGAAGGCTAGAAATGTTCAAATGAGTTTGTCAGACAGGCTATAGTCTTGTAAAATCAGTGGGTTTTTTAGAGACTGGTCTTGCGTGGTAATTATCTGTTTTTTATCCGACTGAATGAGTGACAGGCTGCCAGTTCCAGATTCACTGCAGAGGTCTGGAGCTTGTAAAGAACACAAGCCAAGATTTGAAATCAACAGACTGCTGTTGCTCAGCGCCCATCTTGAGAAGCGTAAGCTGGGCAGAACCTGCAAGACAGCAACTGCTTGCGTTGCGAATATGGCTGCGCGATATGATCTGCGCTCCAAGGAAGCTAGGTTGCCTGCATCTGCACCTATTCGTTCCCAAAGAAATCCCAAACCGCCAGGCCTCGAGCAGGTGGCAGATTTTGGAGTGTTACCCACAGCATTGCTGCAGCCTATTCTTGCTCTAGTCCCTTTCAAGCAGAAGATGACATGCGAAGCGGTGTGTCGTGCTTGGAGGAATGTGTTGCGATGCAAAACCTGTCAAGACACCACGACCTCCAGCAGCTCAGCGGGCGGCGTTTGGGGACATCTTGACATTCATCTCGACTGTCATGCGGAGCGGCCCAACGTCTCGAAGGCCTCACCATTCACAATCCATAGCTACCGGCCTTACGAGACAAGCCTCGGCATCAGCGAAGCACTTGATCCAGATATGCCGCCTGAAGCTGACTTTATAGAATGGCTTCGACTGAGGGCCCCAGGAGCAGATAAAATCATCGTTACAAACACGTCGGCGCAGGAGGGCTGGCTTTTCGCCGAAGTCTTGCTCGCGATCAGCGGCTCAGGCAGGCTTGGTGTCTCAAAACCACCAGTTGCCCTCAGGACAGGTAGATGCAATCAGCTGACAGCTATGACGTTTCATCTGCATGCTTTCTTGCGGCACAGGCAATGCGCCTGCGCAAGCCCATATCTCAATACAAATTTTTCATTGCCCTGAAGAATTGATGATGCGTGCAGGGTCCCACAGTTTGCTGGAGTCCTTCAGGTTCTGCCAGCTGCTGGCAGCATCTCTCATAAAGTTCAGTGCAGTGGACTATGGAGAGCCTTTGCACCTGCATGGTGTTCGGCACCTGAGTGCCCTCACTGAGCTGACAAAGCTAGCCCTGAGAGACAGTGCAGCAGTTGGAAATCTGACAGAGCTGAAGCATCTGAGACAGCTTCATACATTGTCTTTGATAAGCTGCGTGGAGGGCCCTCTCCGAGCATCCAGCCTCACAAACATCCAGAAGTTGATCTTGAACATGGGCACAGCCCAGACTGTGAACCTGAGCTGCTGTACCCAGCTGACTTTCTTGAGCTTTGAGGACATCTGTAGCAGGCTGCAAACAGTCGCTCTCCCTCAGGGTGACTCTGTACAGTTGCGTGAACTGCACATGACAGGCTGTGCAAGCATCAACCCCCTACTGGTGATGTCCAATCTGTCGTGTGCATCACGCTTAGTCACCCTTGAGATCACTTCAGTCTATCTGAGCAATTTGCGTCAGGGTGACTGGCCTTTGTGCATGCCAGAGCTTCGAGTAGTGGCCTTGAAGGAGCTGGACTGCCAGCCACCTCAGCAGCTGTGCAGATATCCCAAGTTGCGTGACCTGGATCTTTGGGGGCTTGTACAATCAGATCTGCCTGCTTGGTTTGCTGAGCTGACACAGATTACGAGCCTGCTGCTTTCCTGCTCCAAGCTCACTGCTTTTCCGGCGGCAATCATCCAGATGTCACAGCTCTGTACATTATGTATCAGGGATATTGAGCCACCAATGGTCATTGGACCTGAAATTACCAGTATTTTAAAATGGAAGCGTCTTAGGTTGATTGATCTGACTGCTGATGGGTACGGTCTGGACTCTCAGTTGTATCTTCTAGAAGTCTATTATCAGTTGAAGTCAGCAGGTGTTCAAATTCTATTGTCAGCCGGGCCATAGACTTGTGCATGGTGGTGGTCTGTTTGCAAGGGAACAAGTTGACTCTATTAGGGATGACAGCAGTGTTTTCAGTGTATGTGTCCTGCATGGAGGCATTCTGTTTTCTGACAAAACAACTTTAGGGCGGTATTGATGTTGTTTAGCATGCATGCACAGTGACCATTACTGTATCGCAGGTTGTATCTGCTCTGTGTGCAATCATTGTTGCAAGATGCTTGAGATTACCTAGCTATCTATCTATAGAATAATATTTGAACTCCAATTTGAATCATATATGCATGTCGACATCATTGAATACCATGAGTATGTACCTGCCAACACCGTTTTCAGTGGTGCCTGCGCAAACATGCTCTCATGTAACAGTGCTTACCGTTGTCAAAGGCCAATCAGCATTGATGGGAAGGTCAGGTACAAAAACCTGCTTAGCTGCTCAGCAGTACCATTATAATCATGACTGGGCAATCTGCCGGGATCAGTGTGTGCATTTTAAAAGTGTCACTGCAAAATGTGTCAGCATGCATGTAGAAGTTCCATACGCATGTCGTAGGTGTTTTAGAACAGCAAGGGCGGGCTGGGTGCTGACAATGCAAGCTGTCAGCTGTAAGGGATCTGAGCCTGAGTCTAGATCAAGCTGTTGAAAGCTGCTGGCCACAAGCTGAGGCACACAGCATGTCAGTCCATCGCAGGGTGAAGCAGTGTTTATACCTGCAAAACCAGAAAGGCAAACGATCTTGTGTATGGCCTGAGATCAGTTGAAGCATCTTGCAAGCACAACAGGAGTCAGCTTCAGGCACAAAGCACACAATAACTCGTGGCCGGCTGCTTTTGTAAAGCAACACACTGACTGCACATCTGTCCCCTTGCTTGCAACCCATTGTTATGATAGTGCAGAAGTCGCCTGCAATGCTCACCAAGGCCAAAATCTTGATGCAAAGGGCACCCAATGACAGCCCTGGGCACTATTGAATAATGGCTGCACACACAAACATTATGACAGGCAGCATGCACTGGAACATGGCTTATGGTGTGAGTTGTGTCAGCAGTGTGACACAACATGTAATGCAGATGACAAGGTTAGAATGCATGCAAGACAGTCAAGGTGCATGCCGCAATCATGGCAGCTCAAGAGAGACACTGTCATGTAAGGTAGCAGAGAGATATGCATCACCAGCTGATTGCTGATTGATGACACCTTCACCTCAAGAATATGTGATGGGCAACCTGTGTCCTGTGGCAGAAACAGCTAATGTAGCTATTGCTGGTGCTGCTGCCTCTGTCGCTGGTGCTGGTGCTGGTGCTGGTGCTGGTGCTGGTGCTGGTGCTGGTGCTGGTGCTGGTGCTGGTGCTGGTGCTGGTGCTGGTGCTGGTGCTGGTGCTGGTGCTGCTGCCTCTGCTACTGCTGCCGTTGCTGCTGCTGCTGTCATGTGCAATTGTGAAGGCACAGTGATGCATGTTGAGCGCATTGGTCGACCTAATACTGGGTATATATTGAGTGATGTACAACGTGGTGAGTCTGTTCAGAAGACCACAGCAGACAGGCATTCATAACATCTGTTATTGGTCTCGTCAAAGCAGTAAGCAATTGGTCTGTCCGGAAACTCAGGAACGTCCCAGGAGGGTGTGTTTGCCTCTCAACTCTGGTACAGCTATTTGTCCTGCTGTTCTGCCCACAGCTCTGTCAAAGAAGCATTGCCACATGAGATGGCCAATCGAGCATCGGACGTACATGCTTAGCATCGCAATGCTAGAAGGTAGCAAAAGTTTTCGTTCGAAAGGTTAGGGTTCTGCAGGGTCTTGACCTAATCTGGCATGCTTACGGGCAGACGGGTTGGCTTGCTATTGTGCTATTGAAGCGAAGTTTAGGCGGCGGTTCGAGCGTAGTCTGTACGCGTTTCACAGTCAGGCTAATCGCCTGTGCCCAAGCGTATAAGGCACCATGGTGAAGTTTACTATTGAGCAGATCCGTATGCTCATGGACCTTCCCAAGAACATCCGTAACATGAGTGTTATTGCTCATGTTGACCACGGTGGGCGCACCGGCACAGAAGCAAGCAGGTCAAACGTAGATATTCTTCAGGTCATCAATCATATGTATCTGATTCCCTGCAGGCAAGTCTACCTTGACAGACTCCTTGGTGGCTGCTGCGGGTATCATAGCTATGGAAAACGTAAGTCATGTCTGATTTCTCTTGGTCTCTGTTGTTTTAGCTGCACACAGCCTTCTCAGAGGGTTATAGGGCAGCGACAGGAACAGCAGCACCTTGACTAGTGCTTGACTTAAAGATTATCTGACAGGCTGGGGATCAAAGGCTGACAGACACCCGACAAGACGAGCAGGACAGATGCATCACCATCAAGTCCACTGGTATCTCACTGTACTATCAGATGACCGATCAGATGCTGAAGGACTTGCCCGGCAGTGTCGAACGTGACGGCAACGACTTTCTGGTCAACCTGATCGACTCTCCAGGACACGTCGACTTTTCCTCGGAAGTCACAGCTGCATTGCGTATCACTGATGGTGCATTGGTGGTGGTCGACTGTGTGGAGGGCGTCTGTGTGCAGACCGAGACAGTTCTACGTCAGGCACTGGGAGAACGTATCAGGCCTGTCATGACTGTCAACAAGCTTGACAGGTGCTTCCTGGAGCTGATGGCTGACCCAGAGGAGGCCTACGGTGGTTTCAGACGTGTTATTGAGTCTGCCAATGTCATCATGGCAACATACGCTGATGACCTATTGGGAGACACTCAGGTATGTTCAGGCATGCAGCAAGCAAGAATTTGCCTTCAGCATTGTTTTGGAGCGGCACATGGTGTTGCGGCATACGTGGCAGCACGTCTGCAACTTTACAGCTGTTCACGCAAAGCTTGGACTGACATCCTCACAAGTATTTAGTGGCAATATGCTGCTTCACAAGACATATGATGTCAGCAGAGTGCTTGACAGACTTCCTTGTGGCACTCCAGGTCTACCCAGAGAAGGGAACTGTCTCCTTCAGTGCTGGTCTCCACGGCTGGGCCTTCACCTTGACCTCTTTCGCCAAGATTTACGCCAAGAAGTTTGGCACTGATGAGGTCAAGATGATGGAGAAGCTGTGGGGTGACAACTTCTTTGACCCCAAGACCAAGAAGTGGACCAAGAAGCAGACTGACAGCCAGAGCTGCAAGCGTGGTTTCTGCCAGTTTGTGTACGAGCCCATCAAGGTCATCATTGAGGCCTGCATGGCTGACGACAAGAAGAAGCTGTTCACCATGCTGGAGAAGCTCAGCATTGCTGACAAGGTGAAGACTGAGGACAAGGAGAAGACTGGCAAGCCTCTCATGAAGGCTGTCATGCAGGCAAGTGCTCCTCTATCTCAGGCTTGATGCCCAGCAAGTCAACGTTGGTACTGTGTTTTCAGTGGAAGCTGCATTCCCAGTTTTCTGCTGTCTTCAAATCCCGCCTCTCCATTTTGTCACATGTCACTTTGTCATCTTGTGTGTGCTTCAGTGCATTCTACAGAACAGCAGTGGGTCTTGACTGTGTCATGCCTGTTGTGTCAAAAGCAGCTTTCACGTGCCCCCACAGGCTGTCTGGTGGTATGCTGGTGGTAGTGCTCTTTGGCATTGACATGACATGTACTGGTTGCTCAGATTGTCCAAGGCTGAAGATGTTTAGTGTACTGCAGGCATGGTTGCCTGCCTCAGAGGCCCTGTTGGAAATGATGATCTGGCATCTGCCCTCCCCTGACAGAGCGCAGAAGTACAGGGTGGAGAACCTGTACGAGGGCCCTCTTGATGACAAATACGCCACTGCCATCAGGAACTGTGACCCCACAGGTCCCCTCATGCTGTAAGCATCTCTTCCTCTCTCTGCAAATGCTGACACTGCTGCGCCACAACCCGCCTTTTTGTATGTGTGCTGTCCATGCAAGGACACAGCAGTTGGCACTATGTGATGCCATTGTGCCAAAAGAATCGCTGCTGTCTGTGATCTGCCAGCTCTGAGCGTCTGCTTCCTTTTTGCTGCCAGCTCTGTGCCCATTTCACCATACTTGCTATGCCATCATGTGGTGTGCTTCAGCAATCGCTGCTGTGTGACCTGCCAGCTTTGAGCATTTGCTCTCTTTTTCTGGCAGCTCTTTGCTCATGTCACCATGCTTGACACGCCAACAGATTGTGCAAACCTGAGAAGCAAAAGGTTTTGCTGAGTCTGCGCTTCCATGACCTATGCAGGTACGTGTCAAAGATGATTCCTGCCTCTGACAAGGGGCGATTCTTTGCCTTTGGCCGTGTCTTTGCTGGCAAGGTTGCCACTGGGCAGAAGGTGCGCATCCTGGGACCCAACTACCTGCCAGGATCCAAGAAGGACCTGTACATCAAGACTGTGCAGCGTACTGTGCTGTGCATGGGCAGGTCAGTTTGTGCAATGACTCTGCCTTGAGTTTGAGAGAGTGCACCTGCCCACTTGAACCTGTTTGCAGGTTGCAGCTGTTTGCAGTTGTCACACGATACTCAGTAGGTGTCAGTTGCAATCTTGAGCAGCATGTGTCTGGCCTACGTCTTGCATGCAGAGGACGAGGCCGTCACTCATGGTCAGGCTTGCCTGTGCTGCTGCTTCTGTGCGCCCTGCCTCTTGATCTCCTACTGCATTGAGCAAGCATGCGGTCTGACATCCAACCAAGGAATTTGCATTTCACAACGGATTTTGCGCCACTATCTTTGTTTTGATGAAAACAAGCGTGCGCTCTGTCCCCCACAGAAAGGCATGTTGCCTCTAATCAGGCTCAACATGCCAAATCTGTGGCAGCAACAGTCTTAGTCATCCACTCTTGCCGAGATGTTGCCTAGGGTCAGTTATGAACAGTCATGGCTAGCTTTCTGAGGTCAAAAGATGTAGCGACACGCGCTGAGCAGGTTGCATGTGACTACAGGCGTCAGGAGGCCGTTGAGGATGTGCCCTGTGGAAACACAGTGGCCATGGTGGGTTTGGACCAGTTCATCACCAAGAACGCCACCCTCACCAATGAGAAGTGTGACGATGCTTTCCCCATCAAAGCCATGAAGTTCTCAGTCTCCCCTGTGGTGAGTGAACCTGTGTAGAACCAAAGTTGAACCAACTATTGTTGTTGCAAATAGCCCTATGGACCCACTTATCCTGAGCTGGAGTGCAAATGATATGAATATACAGGCAGCTATTTGCAAGATACAGCTTTTTAAGAAACAAGTGCACTGCGTCTGTATGAGTTGTGTTTGGCTGATTGTACAGTTACTAGCACTTCAGGATTGCCATGTTTCTGGTGAGCTGAACACAGAAGAGTGACACTACTGGCACTTTGTTATTTTGCTGCAGAGCTTTATGGTGCTGAGTATTTGCCAGACATTGCCTGTCAACACTACAAGTAAAGCCCCTCAGATGCCCAATGCTCGAGCGCTGGAACAGCTCTTCTGCCTGTGCGTGACAATCAAGTCAGCCTGGCTTGATTACAAGGTGTGCTGCCTGGTTTTGACTGCAGTGCTGTCTTGCAGGTGCGTGTGGCTGTTGAGCCCAAGGTTGCCTCTGACTTGCCCAAGCTGGTTGAGGGGCTGAAGAGGTTGGCCAAGTCTGACCCCATGGTTCAGTGTACCATTGAGGAGACTGGCGAGCACATCATTGCAGGTCAGTCAGCCGTCTGCTGACAGCACAGCTTTGATATTGCTCAGAAACACACAGCAGGCATGTGTGATGTCTGTGTGCATGTGACAATGTTACCCACGCTGAGATGTTCTGTGTGTTTGCTATATCTCTCTGTGCAGTATCAAGTGCTCATGTCTCTGTTTGTGCTTTTCGCACAGAAAGGCAGACAGGGCGCTATCTTGCATACATGTCTGTAAGGATTGTTTACAATACTTCTGCAGCATCAGCATGCTCGAGGCAGTCACTGACACAAACTGCATTGCCAAATTGTCAATAACTAGTCCAAATCTGTGTCTTGAGCTTGTGTTTTCCTGAATGCAGGAGCCGGTGAGCTACATCTGGAGATCTGCCTGAAGGATTTGCAAGAGGACTTCATGGGAGGAGCTGAGATCAGGATCTCAGACCCTGTTGTGTCCTTCAGAGAGACTGTCAACACCATGTCTGACCACATCGTCATGTCCAAGTCACCAAACAAGCACAACAGGTCAGCAGAGGCTGCTGTCCTGTAACACTGACTGCTGCATTGGACTAGCATGCCTCCCCTAGCTTGCTTTGCTCCCCAGCTTGATCAACTACAGTGAATGGTTCTCTTTTGGTTAGGGCAAAGTGGCTGGGGGACCATATCAGGTCACTAAAATGTACATTTGTACTGTAGCAGGACCGAGCAACTGCAGACAGAAGAAGCAGTTCTGACAACTCTTGTTTTGCAGGTTGCATTTTTGCACTCAAATGCTGAGACGGGCTGAGACAGTCTGCCAATTGGGTTCTGACACAATGCTGCCTTGCCTTGCAGTCTGTACTCCCAAACGCAGAGACAGTCTGCCAATCAAGTTCTGACCCAGCGCTGCGCTTGCCTTGCAGGTTGTACTTCCAGATGCGACCCATGGAGGATGGCCTGGCAGAGGCCATTGATGAGGGCACAATTGGGCCCAGAGACGAGCCCAAGGCCAGGAGCAAGCTTTTGGTAGACAAGTTCGGCTGGGACAAGGATTTGGCCAAGAAGATCTGGTGCTTTGGCCCTGACACCACCGGACCCAACATGCTGACAGATGTGACCAAGGGAGTGCAGTACCTGAATGAGATCAGGGACTCCTGCATAGCTGCCTTCCAGTGGGCTTCCAAGGAGGGTGTCGTGAGTGAGGAGAACATGCGTGCCTGTGTTGCTGAGGTAATAGCCTGTGCACTGTAGAAAACATGCGTGCCTGTGTCGCTGGGGTAATGATTTGTGCACTGTGGAGAACATGCGTGCCTGTGTGGCTGAGGTAATAGCCTGTACACTGTAGAAAACATGCGTGCCTGTGTCGTTGGGGTAATGATTTGTGCACTGTGGAGAACATGCGTGCCTGTGTGGCTGAGGTAATGGCCTGTAAACTGTCATGAACAGATACCATGGCACTGATGAAGACCTGATCAGCTAGTGCTGGAGTCTGTTACTGGTGTATTCAAAGAAGCCACTGCCTCTGCTTGTGCTGCTCAGCCAGTTCAGACTAGTTTGTTCGTACAACCTTTGGTTTTTGGTGCTGCTGCGTGGCTTCAAAGATTGTATACTACACTTTAGCAGCAGACTATACAGTACTTGCAGCCAAGCAGCAGCACTGAAAAGCCAATGTTTGTGCTTCAGACAGTGACCGCATTGGTCTGAATCGCTTGCGCAAGATGAACTTATGCTGCAGCATACTGCACAGTGTTTTGCAGCTGTCACTGCTTCCCACCTTGGACAGCCTGGTAGTGACACCTCAGGAATCCATCAAGTAGCACTTTTCTTGTCATGTATCTTTCTGCAGATTCCCTGGCAGGTCCAGCAGCAGGTCCAGGTAACTCTGGGGGTAGGCTTGCATTTGGGGAATGTTTGTGTCCAAATATCCTCAATAGGTGTCATACTCTATCTGTGTAGTCTCAGCTGCAAGGCAGAAGGCTCAGGTGGCTAGGTCATGTTTTCACGATGCCTGACGATAGATTGCCTAAGAAGCCTTTGTTGGACGCCATACCCCGTTTGCTCGCACCTCGGGGGTTCCACGTGCGCTCTAGAAAACCCGCGAACCCTCAATCCCCTGCCAAACCCATGGAGCCCGTGCAGTATGGCGGCCCAACATGTTTTGGTGAAGTTAAGGGGGGCTTCGCCCACATGGCCCCCCTAGGTCTAGCCTCATTGATGATGGCTTGACCTGCATGTACCTGGCTCATCCTGAGCTGGAAGGCGTTTTAATCCTCTGATCAGTACTCATTCATGAACAACCCCCAAGGCTGCTCCTATCTGTCCCTCTCACCAATACATCCTCTTCAGCCAGCTCATCCCCTGTGCTCTTCTCTTGGCTCCTGACCATTTCCTCTGTCTGTGCAGGTGTGTGTTGTAGTGTTGTACACAGATGCTATCCACAGAGGTCTCTTGCTTCCTGAGCACTTTGTCTGTCTGTGCAGGTGTGTGATGTTGTGTTGCACACAGATGCTATCCACAGAGGAGGTGGACAGATCATCCCCACCTGCCGAAGAGCCATCTATGCTGCCCAGATCACAGCTGGTCCCCGCCTGTGTGAACCCATCTACCTTGTGGAGATCCAGGCTCCAGAGAACGCTCTTGGAGGCATCTACAGTGTGCTCAACCAGAAGCGTGGCCACGTCTTTGAGGAGATGCAGCGACCAGGTCAGACATCACTGTTGTTCGTCATTGTTCGTCGGTGTTGCTCTGCACCTGTTTTTGCATCTGACCCATGATGCTGCCACTGACATTGGTTGGCATGTCAACATCTTCTGCACTGCGGTTATTTTGTGACCTTTGCAAATAACGGTGTTACTGGTGCACACCACTGTAATGGCTCATAGTCTCATGTTGTGAAGGCTGACATTTTAGTATGGCTCATCACAAGTATGTTTGCTAGCTACTGTCAACAGCTGACATTTTAGTATGTCTCATTACAAGTATGTTTGCTAGCTACTGTCAAGTCTTACATACTTCTCAAGAGCAGTATTGGAATGCTGTCCTTCTCAAGATGAGCTATAGTTCGTACGCCTAACCAAACTGCTTGCGTGTAGGCACCCCTATCTTCAACTTGAAGGCGTACCTGCCTGTCATTGAGTCCTTTGGGTTCACATCCACACTGCGTGCTGCAACCTCAGGGCAGGCCTTCCCCCAGGCTGTCTTTGACCACTGGGAGACCATGTCACAGGTACACCACCTGTAATGCACCTGACGTAAAGTTTGGTACTGATATGAGTCAAGTTTGGTACTGATGTGAGTAAAGTTTGGTACTGATATGAGTCAGGCACTGCTGGTGCATATGCATCTGTGCTGGCTGATCTTGCACACGACAGTACGTCTGATGTAAGCTATGTTCATGTCATGTTGGGGCAGCTGCATACAACTACACATCACATGTATGCTGGGTTCATCTCAGGTTACATAAAGCTGTAGCCAATTGAAATGGTGTTTGTTGTTCGCTGTATGCTGCCAGGTGCAACTCATCTGTGATGTTATTGGAAACATTTGAGTCCACTGCGATTGTGTTGCCAATGTTTGAGTTCACTGTGCAGGACCCCTTGTCAGATGGCAACCAGGCCAATGTAATTGCATTGGATATCAGGAAGAGGAAGGGTCTGAAGCCAAACCCATCACCCCTCAATGAGTACGAGGACAAGTTGTAGACTGGCTTTGTTGGTGTTTGGGAAAGCACTGGCTTAATTTGTCAGCTGCTTCTGCATGTATTTTGTCTTGTCCATCAACTATAAAGCAGCGTGGCGCAGCTTTTCATTTCATGTGTAAGTTTTATTGTTTGTAAATGAGCTACCACCTTCAGTGTCTTGACTTTGGTGGCAGCCTATGGCATTTACAGCTGGCAGCTCTTGCCAGCTGTGCCATGGCTTGGCTCAAACCGTCCAACGCTTCCACCTTTCTCTGTACATGCTGCACACGTTCTTCTGTGAATGTCATGATTGTTTTCCTGGGTGTATTGTTTGAACACATCATGGTTGTGACGACTGTACCGACAAAATAAATGCCAGCACAATGTTCTGTGCTAACTGCGGCAGTAGTGTTGGCAGCCTTGCACAAAGTGTCAACAGTCACAGACTGACGCAGGACACAACCTGATACAGGTGGCTTGAATCACTCAAGTTTTCACTCCACAGTTCTGAAACGAACCATGAGTATCTACAAGGGCCCAAGCGGTATATCCAACATTGTCACACAGATACATCATTAAATGTGCGCCATCAAAGACTACGAATGGTGCAGCATCTCAAGCCCCCACAGCATAGAGCCACATGTCTGAAAGGCATTTGCACGTGTCATTTGTATGCAGAGCAGCCAGCAATGTCAGAAGGATTGGTTTGAATATGACAGTAGCTGACTGGAATGGATTTGCGCCTGACAATTGTCTTGCAAGCTCAGGCACTCAGGTCTCTCAGAGCGTTATCTCTGTTTACTGCCTGCACATTGCACATCAGGATTAGACACATCACAGAACACAACAGCTGAAGCATTGCATGCTACATGGACAGTGTGCTTTGTCCTGACAGATGCTTACAGGATCCACACAACTGCACTACTAAATGCAGTTACAAAACTGCCTACTGTTCCGCTTCAAAGATGTCTCAAGATGGATGCAAAACAACGGTCCCTTGAGTGCTTGCTGATATCACCTTTCTTCTCCTTGTGCTTCTTATGCTTCTTGCTGCTGCCACTTGGAGCTGGCTCTGAAGGTGCAGTTGCAACATTTGTGTTTGGCACTGGCTCCTGACTGATTGCAAGACTTGGCTCTGTACTCAACCACAGCAACTGTCAATCATTTCATCTATCAGGACACAAGCAGCTTTTATGCCTTCAGCTGGAATTGACCAGCTGCAACTCATCCTGAGGGCATGTGAAGTTGTGCATCTGTGCAGCAGGCAGTGTACCAATGTATGCAAACTTCATGGAAAGTTATTATGCAAGCTTCATAAATGTTATGCCAGGCAGACGCCATCCAAAGCCCCTAACAGACCAACACTCAGATAGAACCCCAGACATGGCAAAGGCTGTCACTGAGCATGTGCATATGTGCGTAGCAGAGGCCAGTTCACCTGCGTATGCAGACGCTGTCACGGGCGAGGCGCCAGGCTTGTCAATTTCCCGCTTCTTCTTCTTGTGAGCCTTCTGCTTGACCTTCTTGCCATCTGCAGCTGTGCAAGGCCAGTCATTTGAGCACAGTAAACACTTCATCAGAGGCATTGAGCAGTGAGTCAGGGTGCATCAGGCCACTGCTTGCAAGCACACTGTGCCTGGCCATTGTTGACGGCTGGTAGCCATCAAACATTGAACATGCTGTTTTTCTGTTCACTGATGCATGTGACCTGTCTTGCACAACATCTCTTTTGGCTCCATCACACTGGTTCTGTGGGGGACCAAGATCTGGCGTGACAGTCCATTGCTGATGTCATGAATGACTGATTCTTGTTGTACTGTGACATTCTGCTGCAACAAACACCAGAGGCTGACTGTACCTTTTTGTGAGTCAGCAACACCGTTTTGAGTTACTGCAGCAGGCTGCTGTGCAGCAACCTGGTCTGCAGTGGGTGTGCTGATAGCTGCCGCTTGAGCCACAGCAGGGCTGTGTGCAGTAGCCCCATGTGCAAGGCCATTAACAGCAGGGCTGTTTGCAGCAGTTCTGTGCTGGGCATTGCTGGCAGGGAAAGCTGGAGCTTCAGTAGAAACTCCAGCTTGTGAAGGTGTATCTTGATGCTTTCGCCTCTTCTTCTTTTTGGGGGAAAGCGCATGTGCATCATCACCTGTAAGCATCTCCCCAGAATGAACAGTGTTGTAAACAAAATCTGCGCTAGAGTGACTGATGTTTGCAGCATGGGAGCATATCGCAGATCTGCTCAGGACATGTGCAAGGGCTCACAGGGGGTTGTTGTCTTCTTGAGTGTATGCTTGCAGGACTTGGTGGAATCTCTGACCACAAATGAAAACGAGGATGAATGGCAACACATCTCATGTAACACCCCACTTGCCTGTTCCATCTCTGCTAGCTTCAGCTCTGCCATCACCACCATTTGGTGCAGCAGCAGCAGCAGCAGTGGCTGCAGTCTTGGCGTGCTCTTTGTCTGCTGCCTTTGCAGCTGCTTTTGCGGCTGCCTTTGCAGCTGCTTTTGCAGCCTTCTTATCTGCTTTGGTGGCTGACGCATCCACTGCATCTGGCTTAGCAGCAGAGGGTTTGGCAGCTTGCGCAGACAAAGGCGGGGTTCTTGCAGTTGCAGCTGGGGTCTTGGCAGCAGCTGCAGCTGTAGCTGCACTAGTGGGTGCAGAAGCAGCTGCGGCAGCAGGTGCATCAGTGGCTGCTGCCTCGGAGTGGCGCCGCTTCTTGTTTGTCATCTTGGCCTGCTGGGTCAGATACGTCACGTCTCCAGTGCCGGGTACCAGCAAGGAGCCGGCCAGAGTGAAGAACTCACTCTCATCATCTACCCTGCAGGGCGCAACATTGAAAGGCTGAAACATTGAAAGGCTGAAACATTGAAAGGCTGAAACATCTACCCTGCAGCAACAGCAATGCTGCTGAAATCTGGTTGCAGCTAATTTTGACGATGCCTGGAAAGCTGACTGGCATTGTCAGGGCACAGTGCAGTCTTGCAGGCACTGCAAGGGGTGAGGATGCAGAGGTTGAACTGCAGCTCTGTGCACAGAGAGCTCTTGGATGGCAGCAAAGCATGTGACCGTCAGCCACAAAGCTGTAGCCGGAGTAGGAGATTGCAGTGGCAGCTCACTTGTCAACTTTGAAAAGCAGGGCTGTGCCGACGGCAATGCGGTGGTCTTCATGCCTCAGACTTTGCCAGCAGTCTCCCTGCATGCAGTAATGGGGATCAGCTGGTTTGCACTGAGCAAGCTGATATGCCCAGTACCCAGTGCAAAGTGCTTTTGCTGACCGTACTTTGCAAGACAGCAAATTGCATGGGGAGTCGGTTATGCAGAGCGACAGAGGAGCAAATGGTGGCTTACGATGGCATCGTAGTTAAGATCTGCTCGTATTTGTTGGCGTCCAATGGAAACATTGAACAGACCCAGGACCAGCAATCCGATGAAGTCATGACTGACCATGTGAACCTTGCCATCTGCAAGAAGGCAAGCTCTTGCTAAGTGTGCCAAAGGCTATAAGTAGCTGCTGAAGTGACAAAGCCACAGCCTTGAGGGCCATTTTGTTCACCTAGAATGTGACCAGCAGCTGGCTTGAACAACACACAATCTGCGAGGACATCGACATGAAAGTATGGGAAGTATGGGTGAATTCGCGCCTGCACCATAACACTTGCTCAGCATGTACTTCATGTTTGCAAGTCAGGTGTGCTACAATGTTATGCCAAAACCCCCCACCTGCTGTGAGAGAATCCTAGGCTGTGTGTAAGAAATCAAAACGCCTTCCAAGTATGTGCTATACCTGTAGGAACAGAAAATTGCAGTTCTGTTTCCATGACAGCAGAACATGCTGTTGAGATGCAACTTGCTGCGCAGAATCGATACCTCAGTAAAACTGCATTGAGCTGGTCTCGCACACCCTCCATGACATCTGCAGTTGCTGAGGGGTGCAGGTCAAGGGAGAACTTGATAGCGGCTTTATGCAACGCCTCCCTCTCCATCGATCATGCGCATTGCCTAATCTGCATCGTTTCGTGAACCGCAGACTTTGCTGAATCGCGCCGTTACGATTGACCAGCGTCGAAACCAAAGTTGGGAGAATGCAAAGGCAGCATTTGACTGCTTTGCCCTAGTCAAGCCCTATCTGAACTAGCAGCCAAGCATGCATCGCCATGGGGCAGCATCAACATCACGGCTTTTAGGTCTCGGCAAACTGTGCATCTCTGATTCGGGCATTGGTCACCATTCGTTGGTCTGCTTGCAGCATGGTGGAAACTAGTGCTCTAAAAAGGAAGGCCGAAGACGAAACTGCTGCAATGGCCACTGATACACTCGGTGAAGCGGCCCAGCCTGCAGCTAAAAAAGTCAAGACTGAGCACGAACAAGCACCAGCTACCAGCGAGCCAGCCGCGTCAGATGCCGGCATGACCGGAACTGTCAACGAGGTTCACGACGCAGCACAAGCAGTAAAGCAGGAAGACAAGACCTCAGCACCAGAGACTAAGACAGAAGTAAAGTCAGAAGACGCTGATGGTGATGCAAATATGTCATCAGAAGTGGCAGTAGAGTCAGACCCCCCTCAGACTCTCGGCTACAAGACATTCAAAGATGGTGACGAAGCTTTCCAATACTTTCATGACCTGGTCCATGACCTTAGGCATGATCAAGATCTGAACGAGGTATGTGCAATCTGGCTTGACAACAGCAGCATGTGTTGACATGGACAGCATGTGCAACATGATTTCATTGCTGCAGTATGAACACAACATTGTGCTAGACTTGGTCAAGAAAGGTCATCCAGAGCCAGACACAAAGGTACGTACAAAGTTGCATCTTATGCAACTTGCATCCATCCTGACCAAGAAGTTTTTCAAGGAGCTTGCAACACCAGCAATCGACAATCTTTGTCTGAACAAATTGATGCAGATTGGTCCAGGAATCAGAGCTTTGCAAGTACGCGAGCATGCACAGATGACGTCCACCTGCTTTTACCTGTTGCGTGAAGATGGAACTGATGAAAATTTCAGCATCAGGAAGTGCGTATGCAAGCTATTTCCAAAGTGGGGTGAGAAGAATGCTAGACAGCCCAATGATTTCATGCCTAGAGGGGGTGGCAGAGGTGGTAGGGGTGGAGGTAGGGGTGGCGCCAGAGGTGGCAGGGCTCCTGGGGGCAACCGTGGTGGCAGGGGTGGGCGCAGGGGCAGGGGTCGTGGCCGTGGCAGAGGCTGATCTGACACATAAGCTTTGTATGCTCTGCATACATCATTTGGGGCTTCAAAGAGCAAGATATATGTGCATGCCATGGCATGACAATGGCTGCTAGTAGTGTAATTAGTTGTCTGGGCAGCACAGTTCATGAGTCATTGGCATGTGCAAGCACACCCTTGTAGCGCTGTGGTGTTTGCAAACTTACAGCTTACCTGAAACAGTAATGCAATATTTATGTCTTTTGTGCTGCATTGTGTGTTAAAGTGAAGGCATTTATCTTGTGTTGTTGTAGGCTCCTGTACACAACTTTCGCTAGATTTAGGCACCATTGAGCATGCTCATATGAGCCTGTGAGAACTTATGCAGGCTGTGTGAAGCTTCAAACATTCGACTTTGCATCCTTTCCGTTGACTGTGCAGGCTTCACATTGAAAGACAATTGACAAAGTTGCTTTGCTGGTTTGAATGTCAAAGAAACCAATGCTGACGATTTGTTATTCCGACAGGCTTGTGCTTTGGTAAGAATCCTTGTATACATATTCTTCTCAGGTATTCCTTTGAACATGAGTATGTGTGCAACAAGATCGTCAAATTGGAGTGCCACAGCCTTCCTCCCGAATGACTCTTTACAAACTGTGAAACATGGTGCACAATTTTACACAGTCCACTACAGCACACAAGAATATTGTACAGTACATTGCTATATACAACAACATACTATATTAAACACAACACTACGGTACACAGCAGTGTCACTTATACACAGATAGATACTAAAAAGCCATTACATGATCTAGCTGTCTGATGTACAGGAACCTGTAGCTGAGACCTAGCAACACAGTGGAAACAGCAGCAGCAGCAATCTTCATTGCTCCATGTCAGTCACACCAGACTGCAGCAAAGTTGCATTCTGCTGCTCAATGCTGCCTGCCACACCTACAAAGCACAAGAGGGGTCCATCTGAGTATAATCTGAGAGTGAAGAGCTTCACCACTGTACTCAAGCAGAGCATTGCCAGCTTACCAGGCCAGGCTATGCTGGTTGCCTGTTTGGGCGCATTCGCTACTGGAGGGCTTGCACTGTTGGGTGCAGGGCTTGCCCCATGAGCTGTGGGTAGTTGAACAGCTGCTGAGTCAGCTGCTGCACTGGCTGTGGCTCCCTTATCATGAGCAGCAGTATTACTACCATGAGGAGAAATTTGCAAACGCGGATCATGTGCAAGGAGCACTAGAGGAGAAACTTGCGTAGCTGCTGCTACCGAGGCACCAGTGATGTGACTGATGGCAGCAGTGCTTGCAGGGTTGCTATCTGTAGGAGCAGCATGAACTGCGGTCTCATCAGGTGTATCAGATATTGGTGTTCCTGCTGTACCAGGTAGCAAAGGTTTGCTGTGACCAGCAGCATCTGTAACAGTAGGCGCTAAGGCATGAATCTCTGAGGTGGCAGCAACATTGGGGACAGAAGCTGGTGCCTGTGAAGCTGACGCCTGTGCAGCAATTGTGTTTGCTATTGGCATTCCTGTTGCAGCAGATGCTGTTTCTGGCAATGTATCTGCACCACTATCTTGCACTGCACCACCATCTTGCACTGCACCATTATCTTGAACTGCACCACTGCCAGTGTGGTGTATAGCATCGCTATCTGACATGGCTTGCTGCGCAGAGCGAGGCACGCTGGGAGCCCTGATGGCTTGTCTCTTAGTACGCTTGCCAGTCATGATTCCCCTTTTCTCGTTCTGCAACCGCTGCTTCAGCTCTTTGTAAGCCTCTAAGTCTGCATACCCATACCCGCTGACAGGGTCTCTGTAGCGTGCTGCCTTGCCAGTGATTGCGCAAAGGAGCTGTGCAGGTGGCTTCGGCGCCTTTATGGGAAGCATGTGGGGGGGTGGGAGCATGTTCACTACCTCCACCATTGTCTGCAACCAAGTAATCAGTCAGCTGACCATGTGTCATAATTTATGCATAGACGGCACGTCTGTGACTCCAGGCGTGTTCCGGGTTGTTCAAAGACAGAAAGCCAAGCCAAGGACGGTAGAAGCGGTGTCAACAAGCAAAGCCAAGCACTATGGAATGTCTGAGAACCAAACAGTTCAGCAAAAGTGCACATCAAAGGGCAGGTGCACAAAACGTGCTTAGTGTCAGCTTGAGATTGTGCACACAAGGCTTGCAGGTGCAAAGGCTCACCAGTGCAACCTCCTCTATCCTTTTGGAGTGAAACCGTATCATAGGTCCGGAGTACTTGCTTCTTTTGTACATGGCTTTCTTTCTGGTGGCCTCTTCCAAAGCAACCATGTGCTCTAAGTCCCTCAGGTTGTCCAACTCAGTGCAAGCTGCCTTGGCCAGCAACTCATCTTGAGTGAGCGGCCTTAGTTCCACTTGTGGCCGCACCCTCTTTGGCTTCACCTGTACAACAGATGTTTTGTTGAGCAATGATCTGACAGTGCTAACATGCAGCAAGGCTGAGAAAATGCAGCAAGAAGGTGCAGCAAGATGGCACGTGTGTAGTTCAGAGTTCAACAGGAATTGAAAGCAAAGCATGAGATGTTGACAAGAAAGACCCAAAGCACAAGTGCTCCGTCGTGTCACAGAAGTAAAGAGGCATCGAGACCCATCTACCAAAAAGGACACCCTGTCATTACTTTGCGCATCCTCTTGTCCCAGTGCTGTCTTGTCTAGGCACTGTGATGGTTGGGAGGCGCATTGCATGTTTGCAGAATACAGATAACAAGAGAGCATCATGTGATGAGTACTTTCAATCTTGCAAATGACGCATAAGTAAACAAAGGTCACACCTTTTCAGCCCTTTGCCTGACTTGCTGCGCCTCCTCGACTCGTACCCTGGTAGAATGACGCAGAGTAGGGGCTTCGCCAGGCAGAGCCTGTTGTGCCAACCTTTCAGCCTTCAGGTCTGCCTGCAGTGCTTTGGCTTCTTCAGACAAAGGCTGCTTGGGTTTCGTGACAGACAACTTCTTTGATCCTGGTGGCTTCAGAGGTTTGTGCCTATAGACATCAAAGCAATTGCTGTGAACTGCATGTCAATGCCAGATGCGATCAAATTGTGCAGTTTGCAAGAGTGCACCGTACAAACTGACCTTGAGGTCCTGACAGATTCTTTCTGTTCTTGTGGGTCTTCTTCGTCGCTATCTGACTCCTACGGGTCACATAATGATGGTTGGTGCAGTATGAGGAGGAGGTATGCATTCAGAAGAAAAGCAAGTGCCATGGCTTCTTCCAGCGGATTGAGAGCCAACAGATCACGGTCGGTATCAACCCTACCGATTCGGAGAAGTCTGTGTCCGCCTCATCTTCCCCCTCGGATGACTTCTCGTATTCTTGATCTTTGCCCTCTTCTGCGAAGAACTCCTGCTGCCAAAACTCCTCATCGGCTGAGTCCTCCTCGGCGATCAGTGTGTTCATGCGGTTGCCGCGGGTGCCCCTTGCTGGAAGAACCTTGGGCTCGAGGATCTCTTGCTCCTCCTCAGATCCTGAATCTCCACTTTCTTCCATTGATTCGTCACCGCTGCCAGAGACTTCTTCAGAGTCTGGTTCCGACATCGACTGAGACTCTGAAGCTGACATATATTGTGCTGGTATGGCAGCAAGTTTACTTTATGCAGCGGAAGATGCGAAGCCAATTGAGAGTCACTAACACGCTCCAAACACAAGTTTTCTCGAAGTGACGGCCTGAGCTGACAGATGAATGCCTGGCAGCACAAAACCCCTCTGTGTACTTGTGTAGGGTTTTGACACATGAGTGATTGCGCAATGCGCATGGCCAAGACGCTAAAGACTTACAAGCGCAAGATCACTGGAGCGTCTACAGCCTAGCAGTCTGCTGAATGCAGATCGAACGGGCAGTGCTGATGTGATCATGCATGCTGTAGAACTGATGCACACGTTCTTCTGTGTCCCGACGTTTCGCCAGGTCTTACCCCTTTTTGCGAGTGTTCAAGCGTTTCATGGCTCCGAAAAGATCTCCTGGGCCTTCATCAGTGCTCAGAGAGCACCGCACAGACGTTCAAGCTCTCTGCTGTCACCCAAAAAAGGACTTGCTGTATTCTGGGTAAGCTATCTTGCCCGAGCATTCCACCTGTCAGAGCTCTGCTGGCAGAATGGCCTTCAAGCCTGCTTGTTTGCTGGGAAGGGATGCTGATGGGGAAGCAAAGCTTTGGGATTTGACAACAGAAAGAGCATTGTGGTCGCAGCGGTGCGCGTCAGGTCTTGATGGCAAGTCTGTAACAAATGCAGCACATGAAGCCTGAGCTGCACACATGCAGGCTTCATGCCACACATGCCGGAATCACAGCCTTGCATTTTGTGACCTGCAATCATAGCACATTACTGAGGTGAGAGTGCACGCAACACAGATCTGGCTGTGCCCATTCAACCTGCCGTGTGTTGACAGCTGTCATGCTTCAGCCAAGGCCGGGATGGAGCAATCAAGCAGTGGAGTGTGTCTGCTGAAGGCACCTTGTCAAGGTATACAGCAAGACAATCAGATGCTGCTTGACTACAATCAAACTGCATTGCACCGATTGTGTTGCCATTGCCAGCTCTGCCCTGTTCAACATGTTTCCACACATGCAGGGAGCCACTGCAAGTCATTGAGACAGGCTCTTACAACTTTTGCCGCATGGCTATCTACATGCCTGAGGGTCCTGCCAGAAACTTGCTACAGCAGCAGGCCAGACAATCCAGCCCTGATGTCATGAGCCCTAGCTCGCAAGCAGAAGACCCAAAACCTCAGCACAGCATTAATGCACCTGCAGCAACGTCAGACATGGCAAAAGCCAGCCAGCTGCGTACTGAACTAGCAAGCAGCACAAGTTCAGAGGAGCATACCACTGTTGAGACTGCAAGTGCAGCACTGGTTGCAATTGCAGGTCACGACCCTGCTGTCTTGGAAATCTGGAATCTGCAGGTGACCCTACTTATTGCTGAGCACTTTTGCTGTTGAATGCTGCATTGACAATCCCTGAAAAGTGACAGGTCACTGGGGGTTGTTTACATGATGCATGGACTGCATTAACACACCAAAAAAAACACCAAGCTCTGAGTGTCTGCCTGCTGAAGTTGCGTGTGTTTGTGCAGACAGGTGCTCCAATGAAGCAGCTGCACCAGCCAGAAGGAGTGAAACATGGAATGTGCATGGCTGTTCAGCTTTTCAATCAGACAGCTCGACATACACTGTATGCTCTCGTTGGCTACGAGGATGGAGAAGTAGCTGTCTGGGATGTACTCCAGGGCACCTTGCTGATTAGCAAGCACCTGCATGATGAGCCTGTCATGGCAGTTGCTGTAGATGCCACAGGCAAAGGTGCCTTGCAATCACGCGCATATTTGTCTGCGCACCGGCCAAAACCACCTTGATGACCTACGCATGACCATGCTTGCTTGGTATCAAACATGCTGCGTAAAGAGATGCTCAGAAGATGACTGTGACGCTTGTTCTGAGGACTGAAAGCATTTGAACAAGCAGTATTAGCTTTGCAGCCGATGCTGCAGATGCAGATGCGTTGCTGCAAGCTGTCAGCCGACAGCTAATCAGCGGATCATTGTGTTTTGCATACAGAGCTGACAGAGAGTTCTAAAAGATCTCCACGGCAGGTCTTGAAAATTTTTGCAGGTGGAATTTGTGCAGCTGCTGACAACAAGGTGCACTGCTTCTCCTTGGACCTGCTTGCTCAGCAATTCATCCTGCAAGCAACGCTGGAGGTCAAACAGCAGGGTATTGCAGACATCTGCATCAGACAAGACCAGCGCCTGTTTGCCACTGCTGGCTGGGACGGCAAGATCCGAGTCTTCCATTACAAAAAGCAGAAAGCGCTTGCAATTCTTCAGGTGAGCTGTGCTAGAGCTTGTGACATCATAAGCTTGAACCAGCTCTGCACCTTTTGTGAGGCTGCCTCAGCAGCCCCCTCCTCCACGCAGACTATCCACAAAGAGGATGTAACGCAGTCCCTTTCTAGGCATTTGTCTATTGGATGCATACTTTGGGCAAGCTGCGAGTCTTCTGTATGCTTTGGTGTAGACTGCTGTTTATTGACCTTGATGGATGTTGGCTGAAACAAGAAGTTTATGTTGGTCTCAAAGCATGCTTGTGGGTTTGCCATGCAGTATCACAAGAAAGGCCTGACTGCTCTGGCTTTTGACTCCAGAGGTCAGCGCCTTGTGTCAGCTTCCAGGGATGGCAATATTGCTCTGTGGTCAGTCTTTCAATCAGACAGCATATAGGCAGAACTCTTGTGACTTGGACAGTGTTTTGCCGTATCAAGATCTGTGTTATGCGTCCGTATATCATGTAAGCAAGAGCTGTGCTAAAGTCAAAGCAAGTTGTACAGCTGCCCAAGCCTTTGTAAAGCCGAAATCAGGCAGGCTACTCAATTTTTCAAACCTGACCACGCAAGCGGTCAACAGTGGACGCGTCATCCAGGTGTCACCTTTTAATGAGTCGAGAGGCCCAGGCTATTGTTCACACATGGCAGCGGCTAGCTTGCTCATCGCAGCGGGGAAGTGCCTGGTGAGCTAGCTGTGTTGTCTGGACTCTGAGGCGGCCGCCCCTTGCAATCAAAATGTCACTGGACCACAAGCCACGAGCCGTTGACTGCAGGCCCTTCTCCGGCTTCACGCAAAGCTTCGCCTTTTGACATCATCTCTGGGCCGCCATCATGCAGGCAACCTTGCCCTGACGTCTGCAGCAGCTCTGAGGGAAGCCTTTCTTTGGATGTACCCGCTCTGTTTATTCCGTTCGCCTGTTGCTAGACGTGCCGCCTCACCATGACACGAGTCTGCTACACCACCATCCCTACGGGAAGGCCCTACAACAAACTGTTTCCCTGTCCGTCCTTCAAGCAGACAGACAACTTCTATGGCAAGGCAAGCCAGAGGCTCTCTGAGCAACAGCAACACTGCACTCTACAGATACCAAGCATGCCTCAGCTGGAAGAAGCAGCAGATGGCACAGGCTCCAGCACTCTTCAGACACTATCTGAAGCCTTGGCAGACTTGAACATGGATATTCACAGGATCATCCCAGATCCAGCTGCCATTGTCAACAGTCTGGCAACCACCAGGTTCTGCTCTAAGCAAGTGCTGAAGCGGTTTGCTTCTCAGTTCAAGCCAGCAGCCAGCAAGAGTGCATTTGTGTGCCAACCTATTGAACTCAACAACTGTGACCAACTGAGTGTACCAGATCTGCTGGACAGCACGCCTTCACACAGCAATCTTGACAGCTGCTCTGCCGTTGAGCTTGAGACCCCTTTGATGCCTCCGACAGCCCTACAGGTATACTCAGTCCTTACCAATTAGCATCTGCATCATGTTGCACTCTCCTCGCTCACTCGTCTGCCTGATGTCATCAGCAAGATACACTTCAGATTGTATGCTGTGTCATGGAGACCAGCACCAAATCAGTCTTGCATAAGCAGCTACTGCTTGTGATTGCAGGGCTTCTCAGATATGAGACAGCAGTTGCTGGTCAACTTAGCCCTCCAGGCAATGCCTGATCTTTTTGCAAGAGACCTCACCAAGGTAAGCCATTCTTCCATTCTTGGTATCCCACTCTCTGAGTTTGCCTCAAGTGCATGACATATGCTCAAGGGTCTGAAGCTGATGTGCATCCTGAGTTCAAGTGACACCTGTACATGAACCAGGATACCAGCTTTTGCACGTGTTGCAAAAGCAGGCCTCATGGTGTGTCACGTGTGCTACTCGACTAGAGTGGTTGATGCAATGCAGGAGCTGGAACAAGCCGGCATCCACCCAATGGCCCAGTCAGGAAGGCAGAGCGGGCTGAGCACCACAGCTGCACAGCCAGCTTCCCCACCTTCTGTGCTCATAGAGCTCATTGGTGGGGACTCTAGCACCACACACATGTGGGATGCATCACAGCTACCACAGCCAATCATGCTAGATACTGTCACTCGGCGACTGGACTTGCTGGGTACGTTGGTACCTTGGAACACACTCACAGCTGATTTGAACACTGCTCTGGATACCAATCAGGAGCATGCAGCTGCAGCTTCTGTGCCAGCACTCAGAGATGACTCACAGGGTGAGCTGTGGCTGAGCGTCATGGCTTCTCACACTCTGTCAGCTTCTTGCGCAGCTGCTGATGACCGCCAGGGTGCTGTTGGTCATGGCCACATCAACTGTGGTAGCAAAACCAGTCAAGAGGTCAAAGCAGAGATTCTGTCCTCAGTTGCTTGTGCCTTGGAAGAATGCAGAGCGCAAGTGGAGACAGCCCCACCAGAGCTGGAGGTACCAATGCTGTGTTTCAAAATCTCCGAGCAAACTCTCATGACTGAGGTCTTTCAGGCAGAGCAGTGCCCCAAAGCTCCAGAGTATGTGCCAGCCTCAGTGGCTGACTGCAGTGTCAAGGGCAGCAGCAAGCTTACATACCACAGTTTGGTTGCTCAGGAGCTGACTCTACAGGAGAGCTTCTACACCCTGCCAGTTGTGCTGTTTGACGACAGCAATGCCTATGGCTTGGATGAAGCTCAATCTAAGGAAGACATGTGGCAGCAGTGCATGGCTGAGTGCCGTTTCAGGCACTTGAAGACCGGCCACCTGGACCTGTACATGGACTGGTCTTTGGTAGACAGAGCTTGCCCCTGCTCTGCATCCCTTCAGACCTTCAAGCGTCCGCTCAAAATGCACTCACAGCCTGAGAGCCTGCCTCCTGTGGCTGCTGACTCAGCACTGTCTGACTCAGCCATAGCAGCATCAGTCATCAGCAGCATAGCTGAAGGTGCATGTGTGGTCCCTGATATCCTGTACCATGCAGTGCAGCAGCCAGAGCAGCTTCCTCGTGCAATCAAGCAGAGGCTATGCAAGCAACCAGCTTACCAGGAACAAGCAAACCCACTCACGCAAGCTGCAACAGCAGTCAGCAGCCAAAACGCTGTCAATATCATCAAGTGCGCGCCTAGCAACCACATCAGCTTGCATGCTGCAAGCAGAGCAGCAGCTGATGATATGCCATTGGCACAGCAGCCCACTCAGGGCAAACCTGCGTTGCAAGCTGCACCTTCAGGGAATAAGGCCAGGGCTTCAGGAGGTGTTCAGCCCTCTGGCATCTTTCAGCAGCGAGCAAAGTCTGCCAAGACCCCAGCATCTGCAACAGCTCCCCAAACAGCATCAGCAGGCAATGAAATGGCCTTCTTCCTAGGGCTGCAACATAGGGCAACTGCCCCTGCTTCTGGAGCTGGTGCGCCCTTGCCTAACCAGGCACATCCAGTAGACCTCTGCAGTGATGGGGATGAAGAAGCAGAGGAGGAGGCAGCAATGCAGCTGCCAGATGTGCAGTATGTTTGTCTGCAGCTGCCAGAACAGCATGCAAGGCTGCTGAACATAATGCAAGGGGACCAGCGTGCTCTGCTGAGAGAGGCTGACGACATTGCTGCAGAGGTATGCGCCATGTTTCAGGCCCAGCTATTGTGCTCAGTGCCTCCAATGTGACATATCGTTTGCATCACATGTGTATGCCTATGTTCATACGTATGCTTCAAGTGGATGATTTTGTCTGCAGAGGCAATTGCAGGCTTGTTTGCATGCATTTTGCGTGCTTTGAATGCATATGTGACAACAAGACATACATCTGCAAGCTGTATTGCTGCAGGCTGGGACCTCGTCACAAACAGAACTGCCAAAAAACCGCATTTCAAACCAAACTTAATGCTAGTTTGCATGGTCAAATTGCTTGCTCCAGCATGTTGAGCATGAACCAGGAAGGGGAAGGCAATGAATGCTGCAGCTGCAACCGCTGCTCATCCCAAGCAAAGAAGTGCTGCATGCCTATTGTAAGACCCAAATCTGTGGTACACATTCAGGTGGCAAAGTCCAGCATTTTGAGCATTCAGCCTGTAGAGAAGGCACTCAATGCTGCAGCAGCCACAGAGCGTCAGCATCCAGGAAGCTGCAAAGAAGGCCTGAAGGCATATGCTGCACTGGCAGTGATGCGACAGGCGGCACAAGCCCTGACTCAGTATGGCATCAGATACGGTCATCTGTACCTTCGCCACAACCTGGAGGCTTTGCCTATGCTCAAGAGGTGAGGCCCTGCCGTCATTACCTATGCAAAAATCTTGCACTGCAGCGCTACATTCTGCAGGAGCTGGCTGTTTTGGAATGGCCCCTTTGCTCCATATGGGCTAGCAGCCCTGCAGCCTGCAGTAACAAACTTGATGTCTTGACACCCTCCAAACAAGCTTGCATTTCATCTGTAGGTGCATGTTGTGTTTCTCAAAGATTAGTAGTTCCAAGCTTCTGCGGGTTCCTGGGGAAAAGCTCATTTGGCTTTGTCAGCGACCTGACACCAGCTCAAAATGGGTAGTACTCTTTCTTCTCTAGGTTACAGTATTATCAAAAAGGGTAGTAACGTGCTGCAGGTGGTGTGTAAAGGTGGCACCTGCTCTGGAAGCTGCCTACAAGCAAGTAGAAGCTGGCAAGCTGGAGGATCATCCAAAGCAGGCAGCTTTGCAGAAGGCTCTCATAGGCATTCAAACAGTACAGCCGGTGGGCATACCTTTCAAATTATTGCGTAACCTGTTTGGGCAGTCATCATACATCTGCTGGTTTCTCACAATCAGAGTGTGCATGCTAAGATGAGTGGTGACCTCTGCATGCTTCTGGGTAGTTGTGCTGCCCACAGATCACAATTTCTAAACTCTGATGTTTTGAGCTGTTGGATTCATTCAGCTCATGGCAAGCCGTTTTCAGGCTATTTAGGCAAAGAATTGATGCCCAAGTCTCTGCTGCTTATTCATGCAAGTCTGAGTATCTGCAATTACATGCTACCTGACTCAAGCCACTCGCAGCATGACCATCCTGGTACCTGCCTGCAATCTGTGTGCAAGCATGCAAAGCAGTCAGCATTCAATGCAGGATGCCAAGGTGCTGCTGCTAGGAGATGCAAGAGCCTTTTTCACCATGTACAAAGCCATTGTGGATGTGGGTCTGAAGCCGTTCCAGCTGGACAGAGATGAGAGGCTGCTCAAAGCAGGCCTGCCTGCAGAGGAGCTGAAGAAAGCTGCAGGGGAGGCAGCCACAGCTGCAGACTGTATTCTGGTTACTCATCAGCAGCTGGTGTCCCCTGGCTTCCCATTTGAGCGGTATGCTTTGTACGTCTTGAAAAGTTTTGCACAAAACAGGAATATGATGGGAGGCCAACAACAGCTGCAGATGCTGTTTTGATTGCTCATTAGCAACACACTATGCACAGCATACCCTCAAATGGCGTTCTCCTGACTTGCCATTTTGAGGGTACTGGTGTGCTGTGCATATCTCAAAAGTGTTGATATAGTACCAAACTAGCCTATGGCTTGAACCTCAAAGTGAAGGTATGTGCCGCTGACCTGCTGTAAAAGCTGGAATGCATACAGCAACAAAGGCTGATCATATATATGCCACACCTGCATGGTGCCAATTGGCATCACCTATCCTGCATGATGCAGACTGAGTGTCACTGTGGCACTCAAGACATCAGTCACATGATGATGCGGGCTCCTGTACACAGAACCTGCCACCTGTCAAAGCAAACATTCAGCAACTCTGCAGCCTGCACCAGTGCTCCTGCTAGTGTTGGCTCACACCAACATACCTGTAAACAAGAAATCACATAAAAGACAATATGCCCTCGCAGGTTTGGTTGTCTGCTGGAATACGTACAGCAGCCCTTAGCCAAGGCTCCAGCAAACATATCTGAGGTGCTCAGCAAAGTGCCCTGCCCCAGGCACATATTCCACATGGATCTGACAACAACACAGCCAGAGCAAACTGCCCTGACTAGGACACATGCTAGCAGTGGGCATCCAAAAGCCCCACAGCTACAGTCCCAGGCTGGCACCCAGCGTGCAGCCCTCATGCCAGGGGCACTTAGCAGCAACATGCTGATGGGTCAATCACAGTTGCACCCCGTCTCAGAGCATGGTCAGGCCAACAGGCCAGATGCTATGGCTGCAGAGGAAGGGGTTGTAGGTCCCACTGCAGCAGAAGACTGTCATGCAGAGGCGCAAAGTGCTGTAGTATCAAGACACGGGGTAATGGGTGGCAGTGTCAGCCAAGGCATCACGCCCATAGGTGATCCTGCATCCTGGTCATGTGCAGTGCCATAATCCATATCTGCATGCTGTTTCTGCATGACATGAGGCCAGTGCGGCCTGCGAGGACGTATGGGGACAGTGTGTAAGGTGCTTAAAACTGCACCGAAAAGCCCAATGTACCTCACCCTAGGGCTTTTCTTGGTCAATGTCGAAATATTCCCCCCTTCCCCTGTTTTTCTGTGCTTGCATTTCAGCAGGCCCCAAGAGTGATGGGCTGCGCCAAGCAATGCTGCAGCCAGCAACTGCACATGTGTGCAAGTCTTGCCCACAAAAGTATCAATCATGTGTCACAGGCTACCAGGCCTGTGACACTTGACTTGACAGTCTGCCAGGGAAAACCCTGTATAAAGCACAGCCACAGCTGGGGTCTTTTGGTAGACATGGTGTGATCAGATCCAGATATTGCAACCATGTCTGCAGGCAAGGCAGATGCATGTCAACCTGACCGGCCATTGGTGGTGACCACAAACCCAGACTGCTTGGTCAGGCAGAGACGCAGCCTGTATGAGGCACTGCTACAGCTGCAGCAGCAGAACGCTGTTGTGATTGAGAGGGACTTGCCATATGTGGATCTGGTGCTGAGCCCATCAGCTTGTTTGTGCATTTGGACAGAGGAACAACTGCTGCAGGCAAATCCCATGCTCCAAGGGGTCACTGATTGCTCAGTTGTACTAGATTTGCACAACACACAAGATGCAAGTTTTGCATGAGTCACTTGTGGCAGTTGAGCCTTGATGCAACGAGTTTGCAATGCTACCAATGGCGCTGAGTCTTTGTCAGCATCAGCACTGCTGCATCAGTGTCATCACAGTTATGTAAGCTCAAGCTTGACTTTTCACTCTTGCCCATTGGAGCTGCACACCGCAGCCAGAAGGCCAGCTGACTGTCATCTGAGTGAGTCTTGTGTCCAAATGACTAACAATACAGTTCATGTGTTTGCAGGGCAAAGGCATCACCACTGACAGCAACAACTCCAATCTTGCTATGCTTCTGCAACACAGAACTGTTGGACCACAACTGCAGCGCCTCAGCTTTGCCTACTCTAGCTGTCTGCTATGCATTGAGGGAAGCAGGGCCTTTGAGCAGAAGCTGGCAGAGCACCTGAGCAAGCTATACGCCATGGCTCGGCACTCAGGGCTCAGCCTGCAGTACTTCTTCTCATCTAGTCAGGTTATGACGCAGGTATGCAGCTGATTACCATAGGCGTCACAACAGCTGTTACAAGAGGCTCTTGATGAGTATGTGCCTGTGTGCATGCTGTTCTTTGCAACACATTGTTACCAGTGTTCACCAAGCAGTGATGACTGTATAAGCTGAAAGCTTTAGCCTGTCAAGTTGCCTGTGAGTAAGTTTTGCCCCAGGGTGTGAGTCATGATTCAACACATACGTAGTGACCAGTCTGCTTGTCATGCCTGTAGGAGGTCATTGGCAGTGTGGCAAAGATTTTCTTGACAGAGCTTCAAGCCCCTTCAAGCAATCTTTCAGCTCCTCTAGCTCTTGAGGAGAACCCATCCGCTTCTGAATTCATGCTGACATCCTTCCCTTCTATGAATCCCATGAGTGCAGCTCGCATCATCTCACTCGGCTGCCCTTTGAGCGAGCTTCTCAGCTTGAGTGTTGAGGAGCAGAAGCAGCTGGCTGAGAAGCTGCCAGACATTCCCTCAGTCAGCCTGGACCTCTTCTTCCAGCAGGCCACTTGGGGTCAAGCCATTACAGGGCTGTTGCCAGCGGCCCCTCGCCCAGAGCAGCACCCAGCCACCCTTCATGCAGGGCAGCAACCAACAGCCCTTCCCTCTGTCCAGAATGTCAGCATAGGTCACTTGCCAAGGACCTACGGTCCCAGTCACACACACTCAGGGCAGATGCCAACAGCCCTGAACTCAAGCCTCCCAGCTGGGCTTGCACATCCAGATTCAGCGCTTGCCACAGCAGGTATGCCTGCAGCAGCTGCAGCAGCAGCTCCTGTAGTCACCGCTCCCTCAAGGCATGTGTCTTGGGACTTCATGGCAGAAACAGATCCTCTGCAGGCTGCTTCAGGGGCTGCCATGCATGCTCAATTTAGCGACCAGTATCAGCACGTGGGTCAGATGGCAGGTCAGAGATCACTCCAAGGAACTGGTCAAGGTGTGAGACCTATGCCAACAGATCATGGCAACCCAAGCAGGTCTCAGCAAACTGGCAACCCCTTCAGTGCCTTCCAATTTCAGCCACAGCAGCAGGCGCACAGCAGCTCCCATGACGATGCTCAGCTTCATCATCAGCAATACCAGCAGCAGCAGCCACATCATTTTGTGCAAGATCACAGGCAGCCAGGCTATCTGTCAGATATGCCTTTTGAGATACAGGACGTGTCCGATGGTGACGGCATGGATCTCTTTGAGGGCCAGATTCTGGATGGGAACAGTGGGGCCTCTCAGGGTTGCTTTGGCAGATCATGTCCTGTCCACCACCAACAGCAGCAGCAGCAGCAGCAGCAGCAGCAGCAGCAAGAGCCTGTTGATTGGCACAGCTACTTGCCAGAAGAAGAGCCGGAGGCTGATGCTAATGCTCCCATCTTCTGGAACGATGGTGGACATGGGCACATGATGCAGCAACCAGTATGCATGAATGGCGATGCTGTCATGGGGTACCCAGATGCTGCTGATGATGGCGTGCATGCAATGGTGGACGGTGAGTGTCACAGTCCACAGACTGTGTGATCACCAGCAGGAGCAACATGTGCGACACATTGCAGTATGACCTGCAAATATCATGCAGGCATTGCCTTTCACAGAGTATGCTGCAATGCCGTCCGGAATGTAGCAAGACCACCATTTCTAAAGCCATCTATCCATATACATCTGAAGTATGCATTCACCAGCATAGACAGGGCCATAGACATAGTAGCAGCTGTGCAAGTGCACAGGCAGGGTTTGCACAGCAAGCTTGCTCCCTGGCGCTTGACTTTTCTTGCTTGATGATATGCATTGCAATGTTGACGATCATGTTGGTCCATTCAACTCTCATCCACCATGCATCAAAGCATTGCCAAAGACTGACTGCAAGTCTCACTTATCTTCTGATACAGTGGGTGATGACTTGGACAGCCACATGGGAGTGGGGGGCCAGCTACCCCCCAGACAGGATCAGCAGCAACCAGGCATGCTGGATCACCTGTCTGGCATCAACTTCAGCCAGACTCTGGTCAGTGCTCAGCTTTCTTTCCAAAACTACATTGGCACAACATTGGCACCACTCAGCTATGCATGCAAGCAAGAGCATGCGGGCAGCAGCTTGTGACCAGCTACAAAGCACAGCCCAAAAAATATGATGCATCTGGCACATTCTGCCACCTGGAAAATGTGATGCCTGGTAGAAGTATTTCTCTCATCCCAGAGCTCAAATCCTGCTGCTCGTAGAGCCAACGCTCAGGGGAAAACTTGTGTTAGGCCTCAATTTGGCTTCTGACGTGCAGAATGATTTCATGGCAAAACGGCAGGGCGGTGAAGCAGGACGCCGTACATTTGCCAGGCAGCCAAACGTAGGGAGCTGTCTGACTTCGTCAAAGCAGCAGTCAGGTGAGTAATGCCTGCGAGGCATGTCGCGTTCTCATCAATCTTTGAATTGGATTTTCACATTCAAAACAATGTCAAACAGTTGCCACAATGTGCAAGTACTACAGGGCTTAATTATCTTCACACACTGAAGTCTCCAGTGTAAAAGCCATGAGCTATGGCACATTTGCCAACCGGCAGATCTGTGCACAGACTTATGTGACGTTGTTGCATGTGTGCGTTCCTGTGCATTCCGTCGCATTATTTCACACCTGAACAGCTTGCATCCATCAACAAGCACTGCTCCAGGATTGCTTTTGCACAGCTTTGTTTTGCTCAATACAAGCCCAAGAGCTGATTGGTCTGCTCCCTCACATGGCAAACAGCAGGCAAAGCAGACTCCCAGCTGCACTCTTGCCACAGCCTGTGATATGATATGCACTGCACATTACATACTCTGGTGTTGTACAGCAGGTTCACCAAGAGCACTGCATAGTACATGCTCTGGTGTCGCACTGCAGGTGTACCAAGTGCACTGCACATTACATGCTCTGGTGTTCTTCTGCAGGTGTGCCAAGAGCACTGCACGTTACACGCTTTGGTGTCGCACTGCAGGTGTACCAAGTGCACTGCACATTACATGCTCTGGTGTTCTTTTGCAGGTGTACCAAGAGCTGATTGGTCTGCTCCATTACATGGCAAGCAGCAGGTGCACCCACCCCCCAGTCGCACCCCTGCCAGAGCCCCCAAGAAGCCCCACCCCATGGCAGTCAATGCTGCCAGACGCGCGCAGATGACACCTGCCAAAGCGGCCACTGCAGAGCACGCAGTCAACACTCCAGCAAAGCATATTCTGCCAAGCAGCGCTGTGGGATCAGACAGTACCCCTGCAAAGCGCCTACACAATAGAGGGGGTCTCACACCCAACAGGGGCCCAGGCTTGATAGGAAGAAGTGCGTTGGATGGGCACCAGCAGCAATGGCATCAGCAGCTAGATGATGTCAGGGCTGGTGATGACACTCTTGATAGGGATGTCGGGACGGGTCATGCAGGCAGGCGACTGCCTCTCAGGTCTCACCCATTGGGCAGCAGCCTGCCCAATGCATTTGCCTTTCAGCACGCCCCTCAGCTACCTTTCCGAGCTGAGAGAATGGGCAGCCCAGCACCCTTCAGCAACACAGGCAGGGCCCATGATGGAGGGCACATGTATGACAGGGTGGGCACACAACCCATGGCAACTGCTGCTAGAAGGACTCAGCATGGGCTAGATGGTGGGGCGCCTTTTGGGCAACCGCAGCTGCGCACGCCTTCAAGACCAAACAGCGCTGGCTCTGCCTTGCGAGGATATGTGCCGCCAGACCACAGGTACATGCTCACTATCATTGCCCACCATTGCAGCTAAGTGCTTTCAACAGAGCAAGACCACAGGTATATGCTCACTATCAATGGACACCGTTGCTGCTAAGTGCTCTGACAGAGCAGTTTTTTGCAAGGTCTTGTTGATTGTGGCTGCCCAGTGCTATATGTCGATGTCCATGTGCACAGCAGCTGCAAAGTTACATGCTATTGTGGTCCAGCATTCTGTGCAATGCAGGTCCAAGAAGATACTTGGCTTCCAACGCAAGGTGGGAAGTAAACAGGCCAGACTGCACTGGCAAGGAACTGCACCAACTTACAATGATGCTGGTCCTGCAACTGATGAAGCAGTCCCAAGTGACGATGATGCTGCCATGGCTGTTGCTGATAATGTGAGCTGGGACCTGTTGTGAGTTTGTCATGTAGATCAGCAGATGGTTGTGAGACTGCTGCTTATATGTGAAAACAACACTGGGTACAACATGAATTAATTACAGACATGATCTATGTACATGGCAGCAACACTTGCTTAGCATGAAAGCAGACTGTCAATCTTAATGTGAGGCTCTATTGTGGTCAGAAATGGTCCGAAACATGATATCTAGAAGGACTGTTCAGTGCAGCCAGCTGAACCAACTGCACAAATCATTGCTTTGCCAGACTCAATATGCAACCTTCAACACAACCGCCACCAAAGCAGCGCTAGAGGGAATAACACAGTCTCTACACCAAGCAGCTGCTCAACCTTAGCGAAAACATAAATGGCAAAGCAAAGGATTCCTTCTGTCTAGTGGAAGATTCATTCCCACACCACCGTGTACCAGCACATGTACAAACGAAGCTTGCCAGATATCTACAATCCACGTGCTGCCTTTGTCGTAGTACTGTTGACCAGATTTCCTTGCTGTAGTGGGTCAATTCTGCTGATTGTCAAAGCAGCTGGCGCTACAGCAGCTGAGTTGATTGACGTCAAGTAGTCTTGCCCAGCCTGCGCATTTAGCATTATCATGTAGCACAACATTGAGCTGCATGACGATCTCTTACACGTGAAACCCAAACAGTGCTTGCAATTGTCAGTGGAGTACCATGACATTTGTACATTACTGCATGGTGCGATGCACAGCATGCAGAGTAATGCAGACAAACAGCATGGCGAGAAGTCACATGGGTGACAGCAGCTGGAGATAGTACGCTTGACAGATTTGAGGCCTTCAGTCAAGCAGCAGCATACCTTGTCCATTGCGACTGTGATTGATCCGTAATAGTCATCTGGCACTGTGACAGAGAAGGTGTAGTAGGCATCAGAGCTGTCCACAGTCTGCAGCTCTGTGGTGGACATGTTGGATGGCCCAGTCACAGTGAACATGCTTGCATTCAGCAGCGGCACAGAGTCAGTGAAGGCCAGTGCCAGGTCCAACACATTGCTGTCTAGCAGCACACCGGCTGACTCGCTGTAAGCTACCCCAGTGGCATACAGCAGACCCTCCAACCTATGTGCAAGAACATCAGTCAGAAAAGATGCAATGGCCTGACAGACATTGCACATGGGTCATCTTGGTGGCGCTGCATTGCAGTTATATTCTGACTGCAATGCATCAGCCTGGCTGAAACAAAACAAGGAGCTGCTTAGGGCTGTTTGCACCTAATTTTGCAGGAAAACTGATTGCGTTTAATGAACACATGAAAACACAGCAACAGCATGCACAGGTGAGCAAGAAAACTCATGTCCACAGGTAGGTAACAAATGTACCTGTGGGTTTGCTGCACTTGAGTGACAGTGACATTGAATGGGTGGCCGCAAGCATCCAGGATGTCCCCTCCAGCTGCCAGGTAGATGTCTGTGCTGTTCACAATGAAGGGGTTGCTCTCAGTCACGTGCCCCTTCAGGCTGTAGAAAGCGCAGTTCTGGGAGATCTGCACACCAGCAAGAATGCAATCAGCAACAAGGGGATGCCTGATGACCATAGCAGCAAGAAAGCCTTCAGCAACAAGGAGATGCTTGATGACCATAGCAGCAGGAATGCCTTCAGCAACAAGGGGATGCCTGATGACCATAGCAGCAAGCATGCCTTCAGCAAGTAGATGCCGGATGACCATAGCAGCAAGAGCAAAGCTCTGCACACTACTGACAGGACATACAAGTCAAAAGCGCTTTGCTGCTTGATATCAGTCATGTGCTCAGTCACACTGCAAAAAGGAAATGGCTGCAGCAGCAACAGATGCAAAAGGACTCACCGGCTGCAGCAGAGTGACAGTTCCAGGAGTGGTGACAGTGCCTGAGCCGTCAGTTAGCTGCCTGGTAAACACCCTGACTTGGCTGCTGTTCAGGGACTGGGTTGGGTGAGTGAACGTCAGATACGCATTGAACTTGATGGTGTCTGTCGCCGTGCTGTTGTATGCGGTGCTGAGGACCTCGATCTTGACAGACCGAGGAGTAGTGTCCTTAGGGTTGCATGCACACAGGGCAGAAGAAGCTGCAGGGGAAGCTGCTGGGGCGAATGCTGCAGCAGGTCCTTGGGCACTGGGCAGTAAGCCTGCTGGTGTCAGGGCCATTGTTGAGCCTGGGGCTGGCCCTGGGGCTGTGCCAAACAGGCTTGAGGCAGGGGCTGGTGACTGGCCGAGTAGCTGTGCTTCATTGCCTGGGGTCAGCTCCTGGGTGCCCCCGGGTGCATAGTATGCATATGGCCCAGGAGTGCAGGAGGCAGATCCCGGCTTGCATGTGATTGGCAGCCCATAGTAGACAAGCAGGTCCTTGTTGTCATTGGGGGAGACAACAGTGGGGCCATTGCCAAAGATGGGGTTCCAGGCAGGGCTGCTGGGGGCCATGCTGGGGCTTGACACACCACCCAGGTTACGGGAAGGGGTGGAGGAACCGTAGCCTGCTGGGTAAGGTACCATGTAGCCTCCAACACCCTCAGGATATGGGACAAAGTAGGTCTTGCCAGCATAGGGTGAGGCAAGGGGGCTGCCATAGGGTCCTGGGGCGCTTCTGGGAACACCAAGGACTGGGCCAAGGGCAGGGCCCATGGCTGGTGGGGCACTTCCAGGAGCCCCAAACAGGTGGCCAGGGGAGCCAGCACCATACACTGGGACTGAGGGGGGGAGGCCATACACTGGGGGTGAGCTGGGGCTGGTCAGGCTAGGGAAGGGCACCTGATAACCACCAGCATGACCAGTGTATGGGACAAAGTAGCTGCCACCGTTTGATGGGGCTGTTACTGGCGGCCCTGGGACAAAGATTCCATCCAGAGCATAGCTGCCTGGGACTACGACTGGTGCATACACTGGAAGGGCATCAGCTGGCAGCAGAGCCCTTGGGATGGATGGGGATGCAGTGGGGGTCTTGGAGGGGGGTAGCAGACTAGGGGCAGCAGCTCCTGGTGTGGGCGTGGTGGG
>JAABUK010000557.1_pt1 | contig 76567 bp, 69 predicted proteins | sample 5559141 | NCBI WGS metagenome assembly JAABUK01 (sample SAMN10711869, study PRJNA513367) | rock metagenome | isolation source: Antarctica rocks | place: Antarctica: Victoria Land, Pudding Butte nord | collected 2016-01-03
GCAGGGCACAGAGAAAGAGTACGTGCGCTTGCACTCCCAACAGATGGAGCTATTTTGACCCCGTTGCCGCAGGACAAGCCTGCGTGAAACGTGCGATACCTCGCAGCTTGCTGCGACGTAGTTCATTCGAAAGCGCAGAGACCCCCTAGCCCCCAATAATGGGGGGGCCGGATAATTAGGAGTAGGGGCGCTGCTTGCCGCGCCTTTCTTGTCTTTTCTATTCCGGTTCCCCCAGAATTGGGGGCTAGGGGGCCGTCTCTAGTGCTTTGCCAGCGTCAACGACAGCGGGGCGTTCGCGCCGCCGACCGTGACCGTCCGGGTCAGGATCGCGCCGCTCTCATGCCACGCGGACAGGGTGTATATCCCCGGCGGCACGGGCGGCAGGCGGAAGTGGCCCTTGCCGTCGCAGACGGCGTAGCAGGGCGTGTCCACCACCATGATATAGGCGCTCATATACGAATGAATGCTGCACAGCAGGACGACAAGGCCGGTTTTGTCAAATGTCTGCGACTTGCTTGCGCCGCGTGGGTACATCCCGAGGTCAAACTTTTTGGCCTGAAAATACGCGAACACGTTATGAAACACGCTGTCGTCATTGGGAAAGCGTACCGTCGTGCCGCGTGTGACCACGGAGATGTGCGGCGTGAAGACTTTGTCGCGCTGATCGACGATGGCTTTGGGCAGCGGGGCGGCGTGCAGGCCCGGCCCGTCCAGATAAACGACGGCCCCGCCCGCCGCGCCGCGTGGCAGCATCGCCGAGCCGGTGAGGCTTTCGGCGGCGTGTGCCGCTCCGACCGTGGCCGTCAGGCAGAACAAAAAAAGAAACAGCAGTCGCATTAGCGTTGCCTCCTAGCCTGCTTATCGGCAGAAGTCCCCGTTTCTTTCACAGGTTTTTGGACTGAGCCGCCGCCTGCTCTAACGTTTGTGGTGTTTGTGTCCAATACTAGGTGGTATGCGACACCTGTTTATACTGCTGTCATGGTTTGGCCTCGCCTGCCTGTCTCTGCTGGCCCCGGTGCGTGCCCAGTCTTCTGCGCCCGCCATCAGCGAGATTGACCTGGATTTCCGCACGCGCTACGACTCGTACAACGCTACCGGCTCGCGGCTTTCGGCCCTGACTGTCCGCAACGAGACGACGCTTGCCCCTGGCGTCCGGTTCCGCGTTTACGCCGCCCATCGCTATGGCCTCAATGCCGCGCAGGAGCTGGTCGTCGAAAAAGAGTGGGGCGGCACGGCAGGCCGCGCCGACGTCGGTCTGGTGCGCGTTCCGTTTGGCATCTACGACCCGCGTGAGACCTATGCTTTGGGGCTGATTGATTACCCGATGACGCGGGGGGATTATGCCTATCATTCGGTGGACTGGGGCGCTCCCGGCGTGTTCTGGTCCGGCGGCCCGGCCAGCTTGCAGATTGAAGCGGCGGGCTTTGGCGGCAAAGGCACGGGCATCTGGGACAATCAATCGGAAGTCAGTGGCGGCGCGGTGCGGGCGCAGACCTCGGTGAGCAGCGACCGCCTCGGCAGCGCCATTTTCGGCCTGAGCCGGTGGGACGGCAGCCTGCACGACAAGAACACGTCGCTGGTGTCCCAGCCCGTTCACATGACCGGGCTGGATTTGCGCTACACGCGAAATGAGCTGCTGATGCGCGGGGAGTATCTGTTCGGCACGCTGGCCGGGGAGCGCGAGCGCGGCTGGTATCTGGACACCTACTACCGCCTGCCGCATCAGCAACGGTGGACTTTAGTGGGCCGCGTAGAGGCGCTGAAGCCGGAAAGCGACGCTGCCGAAAGCCGTCAGCTCACGCTCGGCGTCCGCGCCGTCCTGTCTCCTGACTGGACGCTGGCGGTGAACTGGCGGCACAACAACGGCCACGCTTACGCGCCGAACTGGAACCTGTCGGCTCCCAACCGGGGCGATTTCTTCCTGCAAGCCTTCCGCCGCCTGCGCTGGTAACCGGGTAAGAATGCGGGAACCTTCCCGCGTGATGCGTCGTTCAAATGACGCAATGAATACCGAATTATTAGACCTCGAACTTCTTGACCTGCTGATTGTCGGGGCAGGCCCGGCGGGTCTGGCGGCCTCCTGTGCCGCCAAAGATGCCGGACTGTCTCATGTGGTGGTGGAGCGCGAAGGGCCGGTGCAGTCGCTGGTGGGGCATCCCCAGCAAATCCAGTATTTTTCGCCTGCCGATGAGCTGGCCGTTGGGGGCGTGCCGTTCTTCAAGGCCGGGGGGCACAAACCGACCCGTGAAGATGCGCTGGCCTATTACCGGGCTGTGGCGCAGTCGCGTGACCTGCCGCTGGCGACCTGGGAGGAAGTCACCGACATCCGCAAGGGCGACGACGGCCCGGACGCGCCCTTTGTGGTCCGCTCGGTGCGGCACTCGGCGGGCGAGGGGGAAGTGATGGAGCGCCGCGCCCGCTACCTACTGGTCTGCACGGGGACGTTCCCGAACCCGCGCCGTTTGAAGGTCCCCGGCGCGGACGGGCCGAATGTGCTGACACGGCTTTCAGACCCGACACCCTACTTTGGCCGCAATGTGCTGGTCGTTGGCGGCGGCAACTCGGCGGCGACGGGGGCGATGACGCTGGCCGAATCGGGCGCGAAGGTGACGCTCGCCATGCGCCGTGCCCCGGCGGATTATCAGAGCCATCTGCGGCCCTTTATCGTGCGCGATTTGAAGATCATGGCCGATGAGAAGCGGCTGACGCTCCTGACGGGCGTGCACGTCGCTTCCATCACGCCGACCTGCGTGGAGCTGACTCGCGTTCCCGGCGAGGACAGCGGCGAAGCCCGGATGCTGCCCACGGATTTTGTTTTCGCGCTCATCGGTCACACTGCTGATTACAATTTATTTGCTCATCTGGGTGTGCCGCTTGCTGAAGACGGGCTTCCTACCTACGACGAGGACACGTCGGAAAGCAATGTGCCCGGCCTGTACCTCGCCGGGTCGCTGTCTCGCGCAAACATTATTCTCGAGTCCCGCCGCCGGGCTGTGGAGATTGTCGCGCACATCGCAGAGCGCATGGGCAAATAGAAACGAAGAGGCCCGACGCTTTGGAAAGCGTCGGGCCTTGCTGCTACTGCGGCATCTCGTCAGGAGACGGAGGTCCGTCAAAGCCGCCGGGGGGGGGACCGCCAAATCCACCGCCCGGTCCGCCCTGCTGCGGTCCGCCCTGACCGCCGCCGCGCCGCCCGCCGCCGAGCCGACCACCGCCCGATCCGCCCTGACCAAAGCCCCCACCGCCCGGTCCGCCCTGACCAAAGCCGCCGCCTCGGCCACCGAAGCCGCCGCCCCCGCCACCCATATCTACATTGACGCCGAGTGTCGTGGCAGAAAATGAGCCGTCGTCATTGCTCTGCCCGGTCGCCACTACCCGGTCGCCGACTTTAACGGCGCTCAGAGTGCTGGTCGTATACTTGGTCACTTTAGCCGTCGGGTCCATCTTCAATGTCACCGAAACCGTGTCACTGAGCTTCAGCGTGAGCGGGTTCAGCGAAGACACTGTGCCGGTCGCAAACGCCTGTGCCAGCGCAGCTCCCGGTCCACCTGCCCCGCCCGGTCCACCGGGTCGTCCTCCTCCGCCAAAGCCTCCCGGCCCGCCTGCTCCGCCGTCGGGAGGGGTTAGGGGCGAGGTGCCGATAGTCACGCGGGACGCCGTGATGCCGGTCGGAACGCCCGAAACCTGCACTTTGTCGCCGACTTTCAAATCAGACACCGAGGCAGTGGTCTGCGTGGAAATCGTCGTCGTGCCCTGCGTTTGAATGGTCTGCGTGGAAATCGTCGTCGTGCCCTGCGTTTGAATGGTCTGCGACTGCCCGCCGAAGGGCGATGTCACCGTGACCGTGCCGGCTCCGGCGTTCACCGCTGTCACCGTGCCTCCCGCAAACGGCATTCGTCCGCCGAAGCCGCCCCGGCCCCCGCCGCGCCCGCCGCCGCCAAAGCCCCCTGGTCCGCCGGGTCCGCCGAAGCCGCCGGGCGGGGGCGGGCCGCCGCCTTCTCCCCGCTGTGCGTAGGCTGCCGGGACGAGCAGCACTGCGGCCACGCCCAGCGCGGCCAGTCCGTAACGTGTCTTGGAATGTATCTTCAAATGTGTTTTCATCGGGTTTCTCCTGCTCTCTCAGAGCGCCGTCGGTTGCTTGTACTTAGTATAGGACAGGAACATGAAAAAGAGATGAGTGTCTGGAGGGATCAAGGATTTCTTTTTCGGCCTGCCACGCCTCGCCAGATGCTTCCGGCGACCACCAACAGACACGCATACGCCAGCCAGTCGCCGAAGCGGGTAAAGAACGTGCCTTGCCCGCCGCCCAGAGTCACCGTGCCGACCAGCACATCCGGCACGAACAGCGGGGCCTGCCCCACAATCCCGCCTCGCGCATTGATAATCTGCGACTGGCCGTTGGAGTCCGCCCGCACGAGGGGAACATGATTTTCCACTGCCCGGAACGGCAGCATCGTTCCATGCAGACGGTGCAGCACCCCACGCGGCGTCGGCGGGTCGTAATTGGGCAGGGCAATCAGCCGCGCTCCTTGCCGCACTTCCTCCCGCGTTGTCCCCGTGTAGCAGCTATCAAAGCAGATTTCCAGTCCCAGCTTGCCTTGAGGCGTCTCCACAACCGTGGCCGCGTGCCCTGCTTTATTTGTCTCACGCTCCGAGAGGTACAAATGGATTTTGTGATGCACGGGGCTAAGAACGTCGCCGCTTGAGGCCACATAGGCCGCACAGTTGTAGGGTTTCGGCTTGGTGTCGTCCGAGTAGCCGACCACGAGGGCCGAATGCAGCGTCCGGGCCAGCGTCCGCGTTTCGTCTTTGGCGCTGTCCGGCGCAAACTCGCCGCCGAGCGACTCTTCCGACCAGACAATCAGCGTCGCCCCTTTGGCCGCCGCTTCTTTCGTCATCGCCGTCCGGTCCACCTTGCCGCCTGCCGGGGCCAGATCGCCGGTTTCTTCTCGGTTCAGGTCCTGGATCGCCGCCACGGTCAGCAAAGCCCCTTTCGGTGTCTGTGCCAGTGACACGTATCCGAACAGCAGAGTCAGCGCCGTCAGCCCCGTGCCGATGCCGAGCGGCAGGACGTTCCGCCGCTGCACCCATTCGGCAAGTGACGCATTGACCCACCACAGCAGAAACGATACGCCCCAGATGCCGGTGAGCGAAGAAATCTGAATGAGCGGCAAAAACTTGAACTGAGACAAACCAATGTTCAGCGGCAGGGGCAGGAACGACGTCAGCCACTCCCCTGTGATGCCCACCGAGGTCAGAAACAGCACCCGCACTGTGGGGGTCCACGTCGTCGGCACCCACGCCGCCGCGACGGCGACCAGCCCAAACAAGAACGTCAGCCAGAAGAAGGGGATATACGCCCAGAACAGCCGCGTCGTGTCCGCGCTCCACCCCGCCTGCACCGCCCCGCAGGCCGCCCCGGCGATAATGCCTAGACCCATCGCCTCTAATGGCCGCCGCCCCGGTGCGGCCAGCAGCAGCGGCGCGAACGCCACCCAGCCCAGCCATTCCCAGTTGTAGGGAGGCAGACTGAATGCAAACAGCAGCCCCGTCAGCAGCGCCAGCAAAAATGGTTTCATCGCGCCTCCATGAGTAATTGTTGCTATGATACCATATTTTAAATTGCCTGCGGCATTCGCACCGTCACCGTCGTACCCGCGCCCACCGCGCTTTCTACCGTCAGCGTCCCGCCGTGCGCCTCGGCGATGCTGCGGCAAATGGCAAGGCCAAGCCCCGTTCCTCCCTGTGCCCCTGACCGGGCGGCGTCCACCCGGTAGAACCGCTCGCCGAGGTGTGCTAGATGTTCCGGCGTAATGCCTTCGCCGGTGTCCGCGACTTGCAGGCAGACCGTGCTGTTCTTCGCAAAGCCGCGCAGGGTGATTTGACCGTCCGGCGGCGTGTGCCGGGCGGCATTGGCGACCAAGTTGCCCAGCAGACGGCCCAGCGCGTCCGCGTCGCCGGAGACCGTCAGCGCCGGGTCGAGGGTGTCTACGACCACCGCCGGGCCGGAGCCGGGGGCCAGCTCGGCGGCTTCAGCGAGCAGATCGCGCACCCGCAGCGGGGCCGGGGACAGGCGCATCTCCCCGGCATCGGCACGGGCCAGCAGGAGCAGGTCCTGCACGAGACGGATGGTCCGGTCGGCGGCTTTGTCAATGGCTTCCAGCGCCCGCCGGTCGGTGTCCGAATGGGGGGCCAGCAGGGCCAGACTCGTATTGGCTTTGATGGTCGTCAGCGGCGTCCGCAGCTCATGCGAGGCATCGGCGGTGAACCGCTGCTGCTGCTCATACGCCTGCGTCAGCCGCGCAAAGGCTTCTTCCAGGCGTCCCAGCATTCCGTTGAACGTCCGCGCCAGCTCCGCCATCTCGTCCTGCCCCGTCACCGGCAGCCGGTCCGACAGGTCGCCCGCGCCGATTTGCTCCGCCGCCTGCGTGAGCTGCCGCACCGGGCGCAGGGCGCGGCTGGTCAAAAACGCCCCCCCGCCACCTGCGATCAGCAGGGCCAGCGGGATCAAGGTCAGCAGCGTGCGCGTCACCCGCCGCACCTCAGTGTACTCCTCGGTCAGAGGCCGGGCAATCTGCGCGACACCGACAATCTGCCCGTCACGCCGCAATGGGACGGAATAAATCCGCACCGGCTCTCCGTTCACAGTTCGCGTGGAATACAGCAAGCGGCCCTGTGCGGACAGCGCGAACGTCTGCGGGTCCCAGGGGTTGGTTTCGGAAGAGGGGCCGAAGGGCTGCCCGGTCACCTTGAAAAAGCGCGGCCCGTAGGGGTTCCGGTCTGTCGGCGGACGCAGGGGACGCGACAGGTCGGATGGAAGGACGGCGGCAACACGCTGAACGCGGTCGGCAAACCGGGCGAGGTCCCGGTCCGCGCCGTGCATCAGGTTGGCCGTGAGTGTGTAGTGCAGGGCCGCGCCCAGAACGCCGAGCGTGAGAGCCAGCACGCCGACATTCCACAGAGTCAGCCGCCACCGAATTGAGCCACGCTGAAAAAAGTGCATAGGGAAAGTGTAGCGGGGCGGGGTGAAAAAACAATGAAAAAACCCGGCAGGGGTACTGCCGGGCTGAGAAACAGAACGTTCGGTTAGCGGACTTTCCTGGCGGAGCGGCGCTTGATCAGCTCATCGGCGGCGACGCCTAGCAAAATCACGACGCCGACAACAATGGCTTCGGCGGATGACGGGATGTTGTGGCCGCCAATCTGCACCAGGTTGACCAGATTGCGAAGAACTTGCAGCAGGGCCGTCCCCAGCAGAATGCCTATGATCGACCCCTCGCCGCCGCGCAGGGAGCAGCCGCCAAGAACGGCGGCGGCGATGCCGTACAGCTCATACGACTGGCCGTGGGTGGACGGCGAAATCGAGTTGGTATAAAACGCAATCAAGATCGCTGCCACACCCGCCAGCAGGCCCGAAATTACATACGCGCCGGTAATAATCCGGTTGGAGTTGACCCCGGAGTACCGGGCCGCCTCCTCATTGCGTCCGACGGCGTATAGGTAGCGACCATAGACCGAGCGGTGCAGCAGAACGCTCATAATCAGCGCAATCACAATCAAAATCACAAAGGAGTTAGGAAAGCCAAACACATTGCCCGTCGCCAGATGCTGCAAAGGCTCAAAGCCTTTGGCACTGCCGAAGCCCACCGTGCTGTCATTGGTAATCGTTCGCGCCAGGCCCCGGTAGGCCAGCAGGCCGCAGAGGGTGACGATAAACGGCTGCAAGTTGGCTTTAGTGATCAAAGCCCCCTGGAACAGGCCAATCAGCGCCCCGCCGACCAGCACCGCCAACACCGCCAGCGGCCAGGGCCAGTGCCACTGCGTCAGCATCATCGCCAGCAGAACGCCCAGCAGGGCAAACAGTGAGCCGACCGACAGGTCAATGCCGCTCGTGATAATCACAATGCCCATGCCGATAGAAAAAATGCCGTACTGCCCGATGATCTGCGATGTGTTTTGCAGGTTGTCAACATGGAAGAATGTGCCGCCCGACATCGCTTCCACAAAAATGCACAGGGCCACCAGCAGGATAAAGATGCCCAGTTCTTTGCGCCCGGAGGCGATGGGCAGGCGCGGCCCTTCGGGGCGCGTGGGAAGGCGGGGCGTCTCGCCGCTTGCCTTCGTGTCTTGATTAATCATTGCTTTCTTTTTCTCACTTACAGATGGGGCGTTTGGCCGACGGCAAGCTGCATCACGGCCTCTTCGGAGGCATCGGCACGGGACACAAACCCGCTGATCCGGCCCTCGTGCATCACCGCGATCCGGTCGCTCTGCCCCAGCACTTCTTCCATGTCGCTGCTGATCATCAGCACCGCGACGCCTTCTTTTGCCAGCCCACGCATCAGCTCATATATCTCGGCTTTCGCCCCGACATCAATGCCGCGTGTCGGCTCATCGAAAATCATCAGCTTCGGCTCCAATGAAAGCCATTTTGCCAGCACGACTTTCTGCTGATTGCCGCCCGATAAATTACGCGCCAGAAACTCCACCGTCGGCGTTTTGACGCGCAGTGATTTTGAGGCACTCTCAGCGGCGGCCTTCTCGCGCCCGCGCTGAATGAGGCCGCCCGGCGCGTAGCGCGTCAGCGACGGCATCGTGATGTTGTCACGGATGGTCATATCCACAATCAGGCCAGACTTGCGCCGGTCTTCCGGGGCCAGATAAATGCCGTGGGCAATCGCATCGCGGGGCGATTGAATGTTCAGGGGTTCGCCGTCCAATGTCATCGCTGACCCCGCCGAAGGGTCCACGCCGAAGATCGCCTGTGCGGTCTCCGAGCGGCCCGCGCCCACCAGCCCGGCCATGCCTAATATCTCGCCCGCGCCAATGTCAAACGACACTTCGCGGTCCGGGTAGCGGGCGGTCCGCAGGCCGCGAACCGAAAATCGCGTCTCTTTGGGGGCGGGGTTGGTCGGATGCTGGAACTTTTTGAGGTCGCGCCCGACCATCAGGTTCACCATGTTGTCGTGCGTGATCTCGGATTTGGACAGCTCGCCCGCATTCTGCCCGTCGCGTAGACCGACGGCCCGGTCGGCGATTTCTTTGACTTCGCCGAGCCGGTGCGAGATGTAAATAATGGACACGCCCCGTGCCCGCAGCTCCTTGATGACTTTGATGAGGCTTTCGGTCTCAGTGAGCGTCAGCGACGACGTCGGCTCGTCCATGATCAAGATACGCGCCTGAAGCGATAAAGCTTTGGCGATTTCCACCATCTGCTGCTGCGCCAGCGAGAGCTGCGACAGCGGCGTCCGGCCCGACACGGCCAGCCCGAGCTGATCCAGATAGGGCTGCGTGTCGCGCACCATCTTGGCCCGGTCCAGCAGCCGCAGGGGGCCGCCCGTCGTCGGCTCGCGGCCTAAATAGACGTTTCCGGCCACGTCTACGTTGTCTACGACATTGAGTTCCTGATGAATAAACCCGATGCCCGCCGCGCCGGAGTCTTTGACCGATGTAATCACAGTCGGCTGCCCGGCAATTTTGATCACGCCTTCATCGGGCTGATGCACACCGCCGAGAATTTTCATCAGGGTAGACTTGCCGGCACCGTTTTCGCCGATTAAAGCCACGACCTCGCCGGGCCAGACCGAAAGGCTGACGCCTTTCAAAGCCTGGACACCGGAGAAGCGCTTGGAGACGCCGTCCATTTCCAGCAGCGGGCGTGCGCCTTCCGCCTCGCTCGGGGCCATGTAGACCTCCGCCATCGCTATGCCCCCAGCTTCTTCTTCTGGTCGGCCAGATACTCGGTGATGTTGGCTTTGGTGACCGCCTGCGTCGGGACAATAATCAGCTTGTTGGCAGGAATGCCGCTCTTGTCGCCTTTGGAAAGCTGATCCAGAAGCTTGATGGACTGGTAGCCAAACTGGTACGGGTCCTGCACAACAGCCCCGTAGATGGTCCCGTCCTGCACGCCGGTCATGGTGTCGGTTTCCTGGTCAAAGGCCACAATCTGCACTTTGCCGACTTTGTTCGCGCCCTTGACGGCGCTGTAAATGGCGGGGCCGTTGTAGCTCCAGATGCCGACCATACCCGCGAGGTCCGGGTTTTTTACCAGGGCATCGGCGGCGTTCTGCTTGGCCCGCGCATGGTCGGCGTCGTCGGTGCGAACGTCTAAGACCTGAATTTTCGTGCCTTTAATGGAGTCTTCCAGACCCGTGATCCGGTCATGAGCGTTCTGCGCGTCGCTTTTGCCGACGAATAGAATGATCTTGCCACCGTTGGGCAGGGCTTTTTTCAGCAGGTCCCCGGCCATGACGCCCGCCGCATGGTTGTCCGTGCCAATATAGCAGAGGCGGTTGCTGTCGGGGGCATCGCTGTCGGAGGTGATTAAATTGGTTTTGGACGCCACGGTGTTCAGATACGGCGTCTCGTTGGCCGGGTCCACCGGGCTGATAGCGATGCCTTTGACGCCTTTGGCAAGCAGGTCATCGACCTGCGACTTCTGCTTGGCCGCCGTGCCGTCATCAGGCTGCACAAACTGCACCTGCACATCGCCCAGGTCTTTCGCGGCGGCCTGCGTGCCCTTGTTGCAGATGGTCCAGTAGTCGGACGGATTGTTGGTGACAAAAGCAAGCTGAGTCTTGCTGCCTGCCGCGTTGCTGCCCGTGGTGCCTGTGCTGCCGCCCGTGTTGTCGGTGTTTGTTTTGGTGCATCCGCCGAGCAGGAGAAGCGCCCCGGTTCCGGCTAGAACAGCGGCCAGTGCGGTGGGGCGCGAGGCGAAAATCGTTTTTGTCAATGATGGTGTGGTCAAGTGTAACTCCTCTGTTGCTGTCAATTTTGTGCTGTCAATTTCAGACTGTTGGTTTGGTCTTGCGGTCCACGGTCCAGTGCAGGATGCCGCCGGAAAAGCCGTCCTGAAGCTGTGCTTCCAGGCGCAGGGCGACGGCGGCGAGTGCCTGGAACGTGACCCTGTTGTCAGCGTCTCGCGCCGTGCCGTAAGCCGAGGCGTCCGGGACGGACTTGAACTCGGTGTCGCCGGGTGCTTTATAGAGCAGCCGCCAGGACTTCGGCACGCGGCACTGACCGCGTCCGGTGTCGTCGAACCAGTAGACCGATGCGCCGGAAACAACTTGCGGGGTCTTGAAATCGTACTGCACCCACTCGGACGTGCCCTTATGGTCCCACCACGTAAAGCGCGGCACGGTGTCGCCCAGCGAAGACTTGGGCGATTTGGTACTAGAGAGCGCGTCCAGGTCATCGCTGACGTGCGAGGCGGTCAGCGTAAAGTCAGGCACGACCGGGGCCACCCAGTCGTGGGCATCGGGGCCGTCGCCGACGGTCGGGAACGAGGTCAGACGCAGGCGGGTGGCCCCCATCGGGATCAGCGAGACGGTTTCCAGCGGCTCGGTCGTCCGCGCCGGGGAGGGCTGAAGGACAGTGATCACGTTTTTGGAGTCTGCCTGCCAGTGGGGTATTTTCCGCGCTCTGGCCCGCAGTTCCATCGGGCTGTTTTCCGGCGTCCACGGGTTGCCTGTCAGCGGGCCTCCTTTGCGGACCACGTCAAACGCGGCTCCCGGCTCCAGGCCATAGTTCCAGGGCGTCGTCGCATAGACGGCGTACTCAGGCCAGCGCTCCGTGCCGCCGTACCGATTGTACTTTTCACCAATCGCCAGCGAATACGAGAGCGGCCCGTGGTCCACGGACACCGAGTTCTGGTTTTTCTCCCATGTTCGCAAGGAGGTCGTCATCGGCAGGTGCAGGCTCACTGTGTCGCCGCTTTTCCATGTGCGCGGCACAATGACATAGGAGTTTGGCCCGGCACTGACCGCGACCGGCTTGCCGTTGACCCGAACCGTGGGGGTTTTGCACCAGGCCGGTACACGCAGGTACAGCGGGAAGGCGACGGGGGCTGCCGCCGCGACTTTCATCTCCACGGTATCGCTGAACGGATACTCGGTGGTTTGCGTGAGCGTGACCTTCTGGCCGCTTTTGCCCACTTTGGCTGTCACTGTGGACGCGCCGTAAAGCGAGGCGCAGAGGCCGCCGTCGTGGGTCGCCTGCCACATTTCCTCGGCATAGTAGGGCCACGCCATGCCATAGTTGTGCGGGCAGCAGCGGTAGTCGTGGATGCCGGGTTTGAGTGCCTGCATCGCAAAGCCGTTCTGGAAATCGTTTCCCTTCGGCGTGTCGTCAAGCTGAATGGAGTTCGCGCTTGTGATATAGTGGCAGACTTTGCCCATCGGGTCCAGGGCGGCGGGCAGAGAGTTGAACGCGATATACTCGCAGCGGTCGGCCCAGACGGGGTCTCCCGTGAAGCGTGATAGCAGCTCAAACGAGTGCATCAGCTCGGCGATGCCGCAGGTCTCAAAGCCCTGCCGGGGATCACCGTAGCCGGGCCGGAAGTTTTCGTCGCCCGCAAACCCACCGCCCGCGAACTGCCCGTACTCGCCCATCAGCATATCGTAATCGTGGTAGGTTGCGGCCAGATGTTTGTCGTCTTTGGACTGCATCCAGTAGGTTGCTGGCTCCCGGAAGCCCTGGGACAGATCAACATTGTGCTGGTTAGGCAGGCCCGCCGTGTAGTCGGCCATGTTCTCGTGCATCTTCCGGGCCAAATCCAGCAGGGAGGTGTCCCCGGTGCGATTGTAGGTCCAGTAAACGCTTTCAATGTTGTCGCCGTAGCGCTTGCCTGCCCAGCTTTTGGCAAACTGCGGGCCGGGCACGGCGCTTTGGAAGGCGAAGTATTTTGTCAGAAACGGCAAAACACGCGGATCGTTTGTATATTCATGAAACGACTGCAAGGCGTTCAAAACCGGCATATGCGGCCACATATCCGGTCCACCGTCCAGCGAGGTTCGCAGATTGGCCGGGCCAAACCAGCCGTCGGGCTGCTGACTTTCCAGAATGCCGCTGATCCATTTTGTCGCCTGCGCGATCACGCGCTTGTCGCCCAGCACATAGCCCAGATCGCCGTGGCCTTTGAGCCAGTAGGTCACTTCTTCCCAGCCGACATTGGAGCCAGGCGTCACCCAGCCGTTGCCTTGGTAGACCAGATAGTCCGAGACTTCGGGCATTCGCCCGTTCAGTCCCTCGGCTTGCAGCAGGAGCTGCGTCCGCAGCCAGCCATGCGGCGTCACCGCGCCGGGCGGCAGCTTGGAAAACGGGGTGGGGCGCAGCGGAGCGCGGTTCGGCGTATACCAGCCGCCCGCTTTCATCGCCACCGGTTTGCTGATGACGCGGGCTTCATCGCCCTTTGCTTCGGCCTTTGTGCCGGGCAGACCGGCCAGCGCCGCGCCGCCTGCCGCCGCCAGCGTTGTTTTCAAAAAATCTCGTCGTTTCATGAAGTTGTTTGCCTCTATTGCTATGGTAGTAGATTCCGCGCAATTTGTCAAGTCAACACGCAAAAACCCGCAAAAAACGCTACTGCCAGAACTGATAGGTCGGATTCTGCGTGAGGATGCCCCAGATATTCAGCACGCTGCCGGGGATAAACTGCCCCAAAATCAGCCCGTAAAAGAACGGCAGTGCTACGTTGAAACTCTTCATACCGCCGTAGCGCAGCAGCAGAGATTTAATCAGCCAGGCCATCATCAGCGGCAGCCAGAGCAGGTTCATTTCCCAGGACCCGCTGACCGCATAGGCCAGCGGGTGAAACGGCCACCAGAAGAAACGCACCCGCATCGCCTGCAAGAACGCCGCAAACAAAAACCCGAACACGGCGGCTTCCAGCGCGGTCAGGTTCGGCGGCTTGGGCGCTTTCAGCCAGCCCGCATAGCGGTCCCAACCGGAGGGGTCCTGCCACTGTACGCCGTAAATATACTGGTTGTGCAGCAGCGCCCAGCAGGCGCACAGCATCCCGAAGCCCCCGGCCAGCAGCAGCGTCCAGAACCAGCCGCGCATCTCCCGCCCGATCTCGCGCCGTGCCCCGGTCTGCTCGGCCATTTTAAACGCCTCAAGCTGAAACGGCATCGGGTGACACCGATACGCCCGGTTGAACCAGAAAAACAGGCTGAACGCCGCAAGCCCCGCCGGGCCAATCGTCCGTGGCCCCAGAAGGTCCGACAGCACCCAGTCCGGGCCGGTGAAATGCAAGTCATGGACGGGCGTGCCCAGCTCCGCTCGCATCCGCGTAATCGCCAGCGCCAGCGCCAGATACAGCACGAAAAATAGCACCCCTAGCCACGGGGGCAGGCCCAGAAAACTGGCAAACACCACCAGCGCCGTCAGCCCCCCCGCCAGCCCCAGAAACGCCCAGCGGTAGCGCAGCGGCTCGTCGCGGTCGTCAATCTCCGAAGGCCGCCCCAGAGCGCAGGCCACCACCTGCTTGAAGTACCCCCGCGCCAGCCAGAGCGTAGATGCGAAAAACAGCAGGTACGCCCCCAGTGCCTGATAGTTCGCATAGGGCATACGCGGGTCGGCATCCCAGGCATTCGCCACCACAACCACGGATTGCAGCTTCCAGACCAGGTAAAAGAACCACGATGAAAACAGAAAATCCAGTGGCATCAGGAGGCCGATGCCCACCATAAACGGATAAAATGTCAGCGGCGTCCAGCCAATCGCGTGCCAAGGCTTGGTCGGGAACGACTGGCCCAGATCGGTGGTGTTAGACATCAGCACGGCGGGAACGCCGGGGAAATAATAGTGCAGCGAGTTCATCAAATCTAGCCCCGCCGCCAGCGCGAAGCCGATCCAGAACAGCGGCGTTTTCGTGAGCGGGCGCGAGGCCCGGCCCCGGCCAAAGGGCTGGGCATCGGTGATTTCCAGCGGGATTTTGGTCAGCGGGTAGCTTAATCGCTCGCTGTCGGTCCACTGCTTGCGGATCAGCACATTGACACACTGCATGGTCCACAGCAAAACCACCACGAAGCCGGTCCAGACCAGCACCGGCTGTGCCCAGACCCGCAGGGCGTCCCCCCGGTACAGGCTGCCGTGTCCCAGATAAAACGCCGAATGGGCCTCCACGTCGGGGGCCATTGCCCACCGGGGCAAATACTGCCCGAATAGCGGCAGGTAGCCGTTGCGCGTGTTGGACTGTGCGAAGGGATGGGCCAGATCAGGAATGAGTATCTGCGCGAAATCGTGCCCGGCCATGCACGAGCCGATGTTGAGCATGGCATAGACCAGCAGCAGCTCTCCCTGGCTGAACGCAAAGCGCGGCGCGGCGCGGGCGACCAGCCCGTTCAGCCCCGTGAGGACAACTAGAATAAAAATGCAGTTGAAGAACAGCGAAATGGTGGTGGGGTGGGCCGAATAGCGAATACTCTCCATCATCACGACCCAGTAGGCATTGACCGGCAGCAGGGCCATCCCGAGAAGCACGGCCCGGGGCGTGACACTGCGCGGGCGGGGCGGGGTCAGCGGCGCGGGCGTTTCTGTGTCTGGCTTCTGCTGCGTATTCATAGGTGAATGGCTCCCAGGCCCGGCAGGGCATTGAACTTGTCGTCAAACAAAGCGTTAGCGTCGCCGTAGTGCGGCAGGCCGGGAACACCAATCCAGTCCGGCTCCCAGTAGACCACGCCGTGCCCGAGGCCGCCGGGCGTGGCTTTGACGGCGGCAGCCAGGTCCGTCAGGAACTGCTTCTGGCCGTCGGGCGTGCGCCCATACTTCAGATGCACCGGCTGATCGGCCCCCGGCGTGCCGGTGCGCGGGAAGCCGGTTTCGACGACAACAATTGGCTTCTTGTAGGTGTCCGCCAGATATGCCAGCGACGTCTTTAAACCGTCCAGCGTGTCTTTGCCGTCCGGGTAGTAGCTCAGGCCAATCACGTCAAACTCTATATTTTGCTTCTTGGCATCCAGACTGCTGAAAAACCACTTCACCAGCCCAGTATCACCGCCGTTGGCAATATGGAGCATGATGCTCGGGGCACGGCCCGGCTTTGCCCCCTCGCGGACGCCCTCGACCCCGGCCTTGAAGAGCGCCCCGAACTTTGTCCAGCCGTCCGGCTCTTCCACTTTGCCGTCCGGCCAGAGCATCCCATTGGTGGTCTCGTTGCCCACCTGCACAATGTCGGGCATTGCCCCGGCCTTGCGAAACGCGGCCACGGTGTCCCGGCTGTAGTCTCGCACCTGTGCGGTCAGCGCCTCAAAGGGCAGGTCCTTCCAGGCGGCAGGCTTTGCTTGGTGTCCGGGGTCCGCCCAGGTGTCCGAATAATGCAAATCCAGCAAAATTCGCAATCCTGCCGCCTTAACTCGTTTGGCGAGGGTGAGCGTGTAGGGCAGGCTGTTGACATTCATGCCCTGCCCGTCGGGATTGACCCACACGCGCAGGCGGACCACGTTCCAGCCGTGTGCTTTGACAATTTGGAGCGCATCTTCGGCCCTGCCATTCTCTTTGTAAACGGCTCCACCTTTCTCCTCAGCGGCCAGAAACGACAGGTCCCCGCCCGCTAGAAAGGGTGGCGGGGTGGGGGCGGCAGGTTTTGCGCTCACGGGGGCAAGGAGCAGCAGGAGCAGAGCAAGGAGAGGCCCCCCCGCCCCAATTCTGGGGAGCCAGACAAATACAGACCGGATAAGAGCGGAGGGCGCGATGAATCGCGCCCCTACTCCTAACTTCTGGCTCCCCAGAATTGGGGCGGGGGGGCTACTCATTTCGCCTCCACGATGCCGACATCCACCGACTGCCCGCCGGTGGTCTGATGGCAGTGAACCGCAATCACGTTCTTGCCAGGCTTCAAGGCAGCACGGGCCGCGTCCGACATCGGCAGGGCCGTGTATTCGTCGCTGTAGCCGGTGGCCGAGGCGGCCAGAACGCCGTTGATGTAGACTTCCACGTCTTCATCATGCCGGGCCAGCACCGTCAGCTTGGCGGGGATGTTGGCGGGCAGCGTGACAATGCGCCGCATCCAGATGTTACCGGGCGTGTCCGACCAGTTGGTGTTGACGTTGCCGACATCGTGCCCGAAGGGGGCGGGGCCGGTTTTCCAGGCGGCGGCGTCAAACGTCGGCGCAGTCCAGTCATCGGCAGGCTTGGTTGTCGTGTAGGCCCATGTCTGCGGCACGTCTTCCGAGGTCGGCACGAGGCTCATGTCCGGGTGTGGGTTCGGCGGCATCTCCGGGAACTTGCCGCTGTTGGCGGCGGACACAATCGCGCGGTCCACTTTCACGACGGCGCGGTCATAGGTCAGCAGACCGTTCATCTCCTGCTCCACATCGGTGAGCTGCGTGTAGACCACGGCGCTGGTTCCGCGAGTCTGCTCATAGTCGTAGGCTTTCTGGAGAAGGTCTTGATAGTTTCTGGTAGTTTTCCAGCCTTCGCTGAGAACCCGGCCATAGCTCATGACAGTACCGGAAAACAGCATATGGCCGTCCACGCGCTGCGTGATGCCGCCGAACTCGCCGTTGACGGCGGCGCGTGTCGCCGAGGGCAGGTTAGACCACGGGCCGGGATAGGCGTGGGTGTCGTCCAGATCGCCGACGCCTTTGTCAGTCCAGCCGGAAGCGTTGTTGACCAGCCGGGTCGGGTCCATCTGTTTGGTCAGCGCGACCACGGCAGGCACATCAAACTTGCTCTCGCCCCAGCCCTCGTTGAACGTCGTCCAGACAATGATGGACGGGTGGTTGTAGAACTGCGTCATTTCGGACTTCCACTCGGTCATCCACTGCGCTTTGGCGTCGTCGTTCAGGTCGCCGAATGCCTGCGGCATATCCTGCCAGACCAGCATCCCGAGCTTGTCGGTCCAGTAGTACCACCGCTCCGGCTCCACTTTGGCGTGCTTTCGCAGCAGATTGAAGCCAAGCTGTTTGGCGACGATAATATCGGACTTCAAGGCGTCATCGGTGGGAGCCGTGTAGATGCCGTCGGGCCAGTAGCCCTGATCCAACGCGCCAACCTCGAACACATATTTATTGTTCAGCATCGGGCGTGTTCGGCCCTGTGCGTCCTTGCCGAGCGAGATTTTCCGCATGGCAAAATAGCTGTCCACTGAGTCGCCGCCTGCCAGCGACACGCGCAGGCTGTAGAGGTGCGGGTCGGTGGGAGTCCACAGGTGCGGGGTTTTGATCGGCAGCGTGATCATGGACCCGGCGCGGCCATTTACCGAGGCCACTTTTTTGCCGTCGTCCATCGCCGTGACCAGCACTTTCGCGCCCGACGTGCCGGGGACGCCGTCGGTGCTGACCGTTAGCTTTAGCACTTTGGCATCAATATCGGGGGTAATCTTGAGGCTGGCAATGGAAGCCTTTGGCACGGGTTCCAGCCACACGGACTGCCAGATGCCGGTGGCTCCCGTGTAGTAGATGCCTGAAGAATTCGGGCGCTGCTTGCCAATGACCTGTGCATTGGGCACATCATGGGTCATCGGGTTGTACGCTGAGACAATCAGCTCATTCGCGCCGGGTTTGAGCGCTTTGGTGACATCATACGTCTGCGCGTCAAAGCCGCCTTTATGATCGCCCAGGCTCTGCCCGTTGACGCTCACGGTGCTGTCCCAGTTGATCGCGCCAAAGTGCAGCAGCACCCGCTGCCCTTTCCACGCGGCGGGCACGGTGAAGGTGCGCCGGTACCACAGCCGCTGGCTGACGGGGCTGGCCTTGCCGACACCCGACAGCGGGGCTTCGTAGGGGAACGGCACTAAAATCTTGCCGCCGTTAAAGGCGGCAGGCGGCGCGGTCGCATCGCTGCCTGTGAGGGCATAGCTCCACGTTCCGTTAAGGCTCTGCCAGCGGGTGCGGGTCATCTGCGGACGCGGATAGTCCGGCAGGGCATTGGTGGGGGACACGAGTTTTGCCCAGCGGGTCGGCAGCTTGCCGCCAGAAATGTCCTGCGCGGCAGCAGGCCGTGCGGCGGCGAGCGTGCCGAGTGCGCCGAGCGCAAATAGCGCAGTCAGCGTCATTGCTTTGTGTGTGCGTGTGTTGTTCATGGTTGCTTTCGTGAAGAAAATCCGTGGCGCGTTACTTTCTGATACTCAGGCGCAGCGTCGCCGGTTTTAGTCCCGGCGCACGGGCGGTCAGCGTGAGGCTCCCCGGCGCGTCGTTTGCACCGACGATCACCAGGCATTTGCCGTTGAAGGCCGACCGGGAGGAGGCTTGATCCGGCTCGTGGCAGCTCGGGGCGCCGTTGCCGACGCCCGCAATCCGCCCCGGCCCGGAAAGCGTAAACGAGACCAGATTGCCCGCCGTCGGCACGATCCGGCCCTGTGCGTCGCGGACGTCCACTTCAATCATGGTCAGGTCCTCGCCGTCCGCCGTCAGCGCCGTGCGGTCGGTGGACAGCGACAGGGCGGCGGGAGCGCCGGTCGTCTCTACGCGATCCTGGGCAATCAAGGTTCCGGCGGCATCAAACGCACGGGCGGACAGCCTGCCGGGTGCGTAGGGGACAGACCATGACAGATGGCCGTTTTTGGGCATCTCTTTCGCGCCGAGGCTCTGGCCGTTGAGAAAAAGCTCAACTTTGGCGGCATTGGAATAGGCCCAGACATCAATCGGCTGGCCTTCTTTCCCGGCCCAGTTCCAATGCGGGAAAAGATGCACCATCGGTGTGCTGCCCCATACGGACTGGTAGTAGTAAAAGGCATCTTTCGGGAAGCCGCACTGGTCCAGAATGCCGAAGTTGGAGTTGACATCCGGCCAGGCAAACGGTGTCGGCTCGCCTTTGTAATCAAAGCCGGTCCAGACAAAGCCGCCGAAGACATAGGGGCGCTCTGCGATGGCTGACCACCCCACCTCCGCCGTGTGCGCCCAGGGCGGGGCATGAATGTCGTAGGCGCTGACCCAGCCTTTCGCCTCATCGCCCAAATAGTCGATGCCATCAAGCTTGAACGTGTCCGGACCGTAGACGCCCCGCGTGCCGACCTCGCTGCTTGTCTCGCTGCCGTACAAAATTGACGCGGGATGAGCTTTGTGATACGGCTCGTAAGTGCCCGGCCCGTAGTTGAACCCGCGCAGGTCTTCGACCAGAGCGATGCCCGCGTATTCGCCGCTGTTCATGGCGCAGGTGACGGGCCGCGTGCCGTCGGCGGCATCCACGACTTTCTTCATCGCCGAGAAAATCCGCGCCCCGGCCTCGCTGTTCTGGATTGGTTCCTCATTGCACATGGACCACATAATCACGCTGGGATGGTTGCGGTCCCGCAGCACCATGCTCTGCACTTCATGCAGGTCGGCATAGGGAGTGTTCGGCGACGCTTTGCCGTCCTCGGTGTCGCCGAGATGCCGGTTTTCGTCCATCACCAGCATTCCAAGCGTGTCGCAGGCGTCTAAAAGCTCTTTCGTGGGCGGGTTATGCGCCGTCCGGTAGGCATTGCTGCCCATCTTTTTGAGCTGTTTGATGCGCCAGGCGAGGAGGCTGTCCGGCATGGCGACGCCGACCCCTGCAAAGTCCTGATGGTTGCAGGTCCCTTTGACTTTGACGGGTTTGCCGTTTAAGAAGAAGCCCTTCTCGGCATCAAAGCGAATTGTCCGAATGCCAAACGGCGTATCCTGCGTGTCCACGACTTTGCCGCCGTCACGGATTTCCGTGTGCAGGGTGTAAAGCTGCGGCATCTCAAGAGACCACAGCGCGGGCTTTGTCACCGTGAGCGTCTGCGTCTTCGTCCCTAGAGCGTTGGGAATGATCGAAATGCTGGCTGTGCCCGAGGCGACAGTCTTGCCCGCCGGGTCCAAGATGCGCGAGACCATCTCGCCGCGTAGAGCGGCCCGCACGGGAAAGACGTAGCCCGTTGTGTCTATAGTTGTCTTGACCGTCACCACGGCAGGCGCGACGGGCTGACCGGGGACCGGCTCCGGCATCTTCGAAGTCACAAACACGCCCCACGGGGCGACGTGAACGGCGGCGGCTTTGTTCAGCCACACATGACGGTAAATGCCGCCGCCTTCATACCACCAGCCCTCAAACTTCTGCGGGTTGACATGAACGGCCAGCACATTGGCCGCGCCGTAGTTCGCCGCGCCGCTGATGTCAAACCGGAACGGCGTGTAACCGCAGGGGTGTGTCCCCAGCTTTTTGCCATTGAGATAGACCGTGCTGTCCCGGTACGCCCCGTCAAAGTCTATCCAGAGCGACTTGCCCCTGTCCGACGCAGGCAGGGTAAACGTTTTCCGATACCACGCCGATGTGGGAATAAGCGAGCCGTGACTGGCATCGCCTTTGGGATCAAACGTGCCTTCAATCACATAGTCATGCGGCAGATGCACCACGCGCCAGGCACGGTCATTAAAGCCAGGCTCTGACGGGTCGCCTGCCACTGCCACCGGAACCAGCCCCAGCAACGCGCTGCCGGTGATGCCGCCGCCGCCTGCCGTGTTTTCCACCTTCACGGTCAGCACATTCGGCCTGCCGCTGACCCAGGCGGCGTCGAGCGGCACGTCAAACGGGTCATTCCACCCGCTGTGCGCCGCCAGCTCTTTGCCGTTCAGGGAGACCACGGCGTTGTCATCCACACCGTTAAAGTGCAGCGTCCGTCCTGGTCCGGTTAGCGCGGGCAGGACGGCCCGGTAGACCGCAAAGCCGATGCGGCCTGCAAAGATGTCGTCGCCCGTCCTGGCGTCCTTCCAGTCCGGCCCGTCCGTGCCTGTGCCGGAGACATCCTCGCCGCTCTGCCAGCGCCAGCTTACCAGCGGTGTCGCATTTCGAAGCACCGTCGGCGCGTCCTGCTGGAACCGCCAGCCTGCATCCATAAAAAGATGCTCCCGCGCCGTCGGCGCGGCAGTCGTCGGCAGGGCAAGGCTAGTCAGGGCCAGCAGGCTGGAAAGTAAAAGTGCGGCTGTTTTCATAGGTTAACCCAAGTTGCTACCTTGCTGCTCACCGATGAGTTTTGGCGAAAAACGGTGAATTTCCGCCTTGAACCGTCGCTAAAATGCCCTATAAAGCGGTTTAGAGCTTTGAAAGCGGCTGTCGATAGTGAAAAACTCATAAGGTAGCAACTTGGGTTAGGTTATGCTGATTATAAAGCAATCGTGCCAAAAATGCAAGTGGAATTGCTCTACTCCGGCACATAGCGTGTGTCCTGCCCGAACTGCACCATCAGAGTCACCTGCACGAAATAGCCGCTCGTGTCGATAAACCGGGTCCAATCCTCCGCCGTGTGCGGCTGATTGGCCCCGTCGCGCCAGTCCACCAGCCCGCCGCCGTCTTTGGGCCGCCACAAGTCCGAGTACCGGCCCATCGCCGCCCAGCGCAGGCGGTGAACGGCCCGCGATCGCACCTCGGCATCGCCGGTCTTATTCGCATACTTCCACTCGGCTTTGGCAAGCTGCAAGCCGGGGCCGGGATACAAATAATCGTTCTCAGGGCGTGCCACAAAATAATGGTGCCAGTGCAGGCCAAAAAATCGCCAGTCGGTGGGGTCCGCCGTCTGCGGGGTCATGGAAAACTCATTGCCCCCAAAAGTCCACCAGTCGCTGATACGCTTCGTGTACGGATCATCGGCGGGCAGGATGTCCGCCTCCGAGGGCAGAAAACAAATCTGGTCCAGGCTGTCCCCGTAGCCCGCCCGGTAGCCCTGACTGCGCTCACGGACGCGGTAAAAACAGCCCCAGTCGCCGCGCTCTTTCATTGCCAGGATGCCCGTCGTCAGCCGGTCGGCGGCGGCGGCGTAACGCGGGTCGGGACGCTTCACGTCAGCGGCCCAGCGGCTCAAACAGCGCAGGCCGTCGTCAGCGGCGACGGCATCGGTGAGCCACAAATCAGGGCTGCCCGCCGGGCCGTTCATCAGCCCGTACTGCTTGTTTTCACGGGCCAGCAAATACTCGCCCATCGCGGCGGCTTGCGGCCACGCCTGCTGCTTCCACGACGCCGCGCCCGCCGCCCGCCCCGTGTGCAGATACTCGGCCCGCTTCCAAAGCGCCACCAGCGTCATGCCCGTCGCGGCGGGCGTCGGCGGGTCCGCCCGCTGCTTTTTGCCTTTGGCGTCGTAATAGATGCGGGCCGAAACCGCGCTTCCCTGCCGGGCCACCCAGCCAAAGTAGCCGTTTAGAACGCGCTCAGATGCCGACACATCCCGCCCGCGAGACTTCAACAACGCCGCCGCCTGCATCAGACTGATCGTCCCGACGGCGCTTGCCTCCGGGGCCACCCAGTCCGGCCCGCGCTCGCCGACGCGCACATCATTCAGCGCTCCCTGCGCGTCACTGTTTGGGGTGAACGCACACGACGCCATGTACCCCGCCTCGATCTCAATCGCCGCAACGGCCTGAGTGTCTGTGAACGGAGACGCCGCCTCGCTCGCCCGCGCTATCTGCCCCGGATGCAGGGCCAGCCCGGTCATGCGCCGCAGGGGAACACCAATCCAGAGGGGGATAAGTATTGCCGCGAGAAGCAGCGTCAGCGCCCCCAGCAGCCAGAGCCGGAGCGTGTGCGGTCGGGGAGCGGGGGGAGTTGCCATGCACAATTATAACACGGCGCGGGGGTGGGGTGCAAGCAGCAGACCCCCTAGCCCCCAATTATGGGAGAGCCAGATAAAGAGCAGGAAGGGCCAAATCCTGACTTTTCGGCTCCCCTTTTTTCGAACATTCGCTGTCAAGTTCTTTTACAAATCATGCCAGCCGACGAGAGAGGCACCCGCCGCTGCCGCCCGTGCCTGCGGCGAACACAGCACGGCCATCTCGCCCTCCCAGTCATAACCCCAGTCAAAGGCTTTAGTTAGCGCCGCATTGTCCGCGCCGGGGTGGCAGACAATCTCCATCACGCCCGGCTTTGCGTCCGTCAAATACGCCGCCAGCGTGTCCGCCGTCAGATGCCCCGAAACGGCCATGCCCGCAAAGTGGTCGGTCGTCTTCAGCCCGTAAGCAGCAACATACCGCCGGGACAACTGCGCCATCACCGCCAGCGTCGCCGCCTGCACGCGCCGGGCGGGAGGCACGGACGTCAGCGGCGGCCCGTCTATCGGCAGCCGAATGGCCCGGATGCCGTTCTCAGAGGCAAACCGGCAGACGACACGCATCACGGACGGCAAGGCGTGGAGGTGCTGATGGGAGTCGATGTGGCTGAGGAGCAGCCCGTGCAGGCCGTCAAACTGCGCCCACAGTGAGTTCTCGATGGCCCGCGCCGGGAAGCGGCCCTGTGCGTAGGCTTTCAGAAACGTCCCGAGCGTCGGCGGGGCATTGGGGACCCCAACCAGCGCAAAATGCAGGCCCAAATCTAAGCCTGGCAAATCCGCGCACCGACGCCGGGCATCTTCAAACGCCCCGCCGAGCGGCATCAGGCTTGCCGAAGTCACCAGGCCCTGCCGATGAGCGCGTTCAATGCCCTCGTTCAGCGCCGGGTGCAGGCCAAAATCATCGGCGTGAACAATGATACGCGGACGGACCCCCCCGCCCATTTCCGGGCCTGTCTTCTCCGGCTCCCCAGAATTGGGGCGGGGGGGCCTCTTACTCATGACGCAGAAGCGGCTTTCGCGCCGGACGGCGGGCGGCGGCGCGGCGGTAGTCGGACATCTCTTTGAGTATCTTCGTCACCACCGACCCCGAGGCCAGCGTGGAGACGCCCGCCGTGCGCTCATAATAGCGCAGAGGGATTTCGGCAATCGTGTAGCCCGCTTTATGCGTCTCAATCAAAAGCTCGGCATCAATAAACGAGCCTTCGCTCTGCAAAGTAATCTGCTCCAAGACAGCCCGCCGGAACAGCTTGAACGCGAAGTTGACATCTCGCACACTTAGCCCGAACAGGACGCGGATGAGCCGGTTGTAGACAAACGACATCACCTCGCGCTTGATGCCTTCGGCCCGCCCGTGCCGGTTGCCAATCACCATGTCCGCCATCTGCGCCGGGGGCAGGGCGGTCAGTGCGTCGTCCATCTGAATCGGCAGGTCGCTGTCGATATACAAAATCCAGTCTTTGGTGGCCGCCGCAAAGCCCGTTCGCAGGGACCCGCCCAGCTTGCGGTTTTTGGCGTGGTGCATGACTTTGACTTCCGGGTGCGCCAATGCTAATTTGTCCGCCAAAGCCCCGCAGCCGTCGGTAGAAGCGTCGTCTACCACCACAATTTCCAAATCGTCGGTCATCAGTCGCCCAACGCGCAGGCTCTCGGCGACGCACGTTTCAATGTTGCCGATTTCGTTGTACATCGGGAACACAAACGACAGCCCGGACAGCTTCGCCCCGGCGTCTATGGTGTCTGTGATTGTTGTTTCTTCTGCCATTACTTTTGGAACCTACCACCTTGCTTCGCAGGGTCCTCCCTAAAGGGAGGATACGCAGAAGATGGCCCTTCCTAACTTTCCGGCTCCCCAGAATTGGGGCGGGGGGGCCTCCTGTCCGCTCCTAATCCTCCCTTTAGGGAGGACCCTGCGAAGCAAGGTGGTAGGTCTCTAACGCCCCGTCGCCCGCACCAGCGCCGTCTTGCCGTACCGGTACACTTCTTCTACGTTCGTCACGCCGTACTTGTCGCGCATCTCGTCCAAATCGCTTGTCCGCAGGGCATACACGACGCCCGGATGCGCTTTCATATCCGCCGCCGCCGCCGCGTGGTCATCGGTGTAGACCACGGGCCGCACCGAGTAAAACCGCAGGCTCGGGTGCTTGAAGCCCAGCGCGTGAACCACCCCGTCCGGCGGCGTCAGGGTGTTAGCGACCCGCGCCATCTTCCGCTCGGATACATCCGCCTCGCGCACGTTCCACGTCGGCGAGCACCACAAAATCAGCACAAATAGCGCCATCGCAATGCCCGGTACGAGCCAGACCCGACGAGTTTCCCCATACACGACAAATGGGATTGCGCCCGCCAGCGTCACCATCCAAAGCGCCCATGTCAGCCTGGCGATGCCAAACTTGTGTGCCACGGGACCCAGTGCTCCTAGCAGAGCAATGTTGACCCCGCAATAAAGAATTAGAGGCCACACAAGCGCAAAAGTTTCACTGGGCTTCGCCAGCCATGCGCCCACTAGCACTGCCAGCGCCGGGTACAGCGGGAAGATATACGTGACCAGCTTGCTTTGCGAGGCCGAAAAGAACCCGAAGACCAGCAGGACCCACAGCGCCAGAAACAGCGCGGGGCCGTCCGCCGCCTTCGCGTCCCACTCATCGCGCCCCTGCCGCCAGAGCATCGCCAGAGTGCCCGGCAGGGCCAGCGTCCACGGCAAAAACCCAGCCAGCAGGACCGGTAGAAAAAACCAGAACGGGCTAGTCGTCGCGTGTTCCGCTTTCAGGTAGCGCGTCACGTTGTTGGCTTCCAGAAAGCCGTTGATAAACAACTGCCCGTGCCAGTGGATCATCAGGAGAAACCACGGCAGGCCGACCGCAAGGCACAGCGCGAAGCCGCCCCACAGCGCGGGCGACAGCAGGCGTTTGGCCTGCCGCGTCAAGAGCAAGTAGCCGACGGCCTGCACTCCGACTAAGACGAGCGCGACCGGCCCTTTTGCCAGACAGCCCAGCCCCGTCATCACCCCGCACAGCGCAATCCACCGGCCCTGCCCCGTTTTCGTCCAGACATACAGCGCATATAAAGCCATTATCAGTGTCAGCACCAGCGTCATGTCCGTGACAGCGGCGCGGGCCAGAATCAAGAACTGCACACACGTCGCCAGCACAAACCCCGCCCACAGTCCGGCACGGGGCGTCTCCGGGAACGCCCGCCGCGCCAGTGCATAGGTGACCGCGACCAGCCCGACCGCTTCCAGTGCCGACGGCAGCCGGGCGGCGAACTCGGACACGCCGAAGAGCCGCATGGACAGGGCTGTGAGCCAGTAGAACAGCGGCGGCTTGTCAAACCACGGCTGCCCGCCGAGCCGGGGCGTCAGCCAGCCCTGCCAGCCAGCGCGGGCCATCTCTCGCCCCACCTGCCCGTAGACCGGCTCGTCCACATCAATCAGCGGCAGTGCGCCCAGCGCCCACAGCGAACACAGCGCCGTGCCCAGCAGCAGCAGTCCGAACCACCGGCGCTCGTGCGGCGCGGCCAAAATTGTGGTGTCAGTACGAATGTGGGAATTATACCGGGGCGGGGAAGGGGAAGTCAAACAGGTGTGCCTGCCTTCCTTGCTTCGCAGGGTCCTGCCTGAAGGGCAGGATTAGGGCCGAAGAAGAGGCCCCCCCGCCCCAATAATGGGGAGCCAGAGCAGAATAGGAAAGGCTTTCTTCCAACTGTCTTGTTCCCCCATTATTGGAGGCTAGGGAGTCTTTTCTGTTTGCAGTGGTGGGAGAAGATCAGAAGCGATGGCCCCTTCACGAGTGGTGGATGATATAATTCCAGTTGCTTAATCAAAAACATTCTGGCTTGGTGCTTGTCGCGGCCTGACCATTCTTTGGGGGCAGGAATGTAAAGCTGCTTACCGGGAGCAAACAACAACAGAGTGCCGGAAATTACTGAATATCCCGTAATCTCCGACCACGCCAATTCGTATGACCCCAGCGGAGTGAATGTGCGGATATAGTCGTCAGTGAGTTCTATCGTGCCTCCCATAAGAAGGAAGGCAAAGCCGAATATAATGAAGGCGACGAAAGGTGGAACCGCTGCAACCTGCCCGCTTGTCCAGGCCATGACAGCGCAGAAAAGGGAGAAGGCAATGCCAAGCCCACTGATGACATAAACAGACAGCGTACCGACACGCCAGCACACAGATTGTCCTTCGTTCATAGGCTTCGTTATCCTGGCGGCCACGTCAGATGCCGCCCGCCCAAAATGTGCAGGTGCAGATGCTCCACGGACTGCCCGGCGTCAGGACCGGAGTTGATGACGACGCGGAAGCCGGTTTCGCCGAGGCCCTGCGTGCGGGCAATCTGCGTGGCGGCTTGGAGCAGACGCCCCAGCAGGGCGGCGTCTTCGGGGGCAGTGTCCAAGAGGCCCGTGAGCGGCTTTTTGGGGATGACGACGATGTGAACGGGAGCCTGCGGGCTGACGTCGCGGAAGGCCAGCACGTCGTCGTCTTCGTACACGATGTCGGCGGGAAGCTCGCGCCGGATGATTTTGCCGAAAATGGTGTCTGCCATAGGTATTACCAGAGAGGAAGATAAGAGAACACGGGGCTGAACCCCCGTGCTTTAAAAGGGCAAGCCCCCGCCTGCGCGGGCGAAGATACTTAGCAGTGCTTACGGCCTGTTGTCTGATGCCCGCGAAGGCGGGGAATTGCCCTTCAAAGCAGGGGGGTTCAGCCCCGTGTTCTCTTATCTTTCTTAACCTGCCAGCACCCCGAACGCATCGCCGCCGGGGAGAACGTCCGTCAGGCGCACCGGGACAATCTGCCCGCGCAAGCTCGCCGGGGCGGCGAACTGCACGCGGATGTAGTTGCCGGTGTAGCCGGACAGCCAGCCGTCCTGAGCGCCTTTGGCTTCGACTAGCACGTCTACCGTCTGGCCGAGATCGCCTGCCGCGAAGGCTTCCTGCGAGGCGACGCAGACGGCGGACAGCTCGCGGTGGCGACGCTCTTTTTCCTCATGCGGCACGTCGTCCACAAGCCGCTCGGCGGCGGTGCGCTGACGCGGCGAGTAGCGGAAGACATGGGTGCGGGCAAACTGCATCTTTTGGGCGAAGGCCAGCGTGTTCTCGAACAGCTCCAGGGTCTCGCCGGGGTAGCCGACAATCAAATCCGTGGTCAGGCCGATGCGCGGCATTCGGGCGCGGAGCTTGGCGACATGATCGGCGAAAAAGCGCGTGTCGTAAGGCCGGTTCATGGCCTTTAAGATGGTGTCGTCCCCGGACTGCAACGACAGATGCAGGTGCGGGGCGATGTTGGGGTGCGTCGCCATGACGTCGATAATCGCATCCGGGATTTCGACGGGCTGCACTGAGGATAGCCGGACGCGCTCCACGCCGTCAATGTCCGCGACGCTGGAGAGAACGTCTACCAGATGCTCGCCGCCGCTGCCGGTTTCGGGGCCATACGCGCCGACGCATACCCCCGTCACGACAATCTCTTTCGCGCCGGAGCGAGCCATCTGCTTGGCTTCGGCCAGAACATCGGCGAACGGGCGGCTTGCCATGACGTTTCGGGTGTAGGGGATGGAGCAAAAGCCGCAGAAGTATTGGCAGCCGTCCTGCACTTTCAAAGTCGCCCGCGTCCGGTGCAGGGGTTTGGCAACCAGCGATTCGGGCGAAATCAGCCCGCCTTCGGCGGCTTCGGGAAACACGGCGGGGGCGGCGTTCGGCGGCGGCACGGGGGAGGCGGGCGAGGATGAATAGGCAATCAGCTCGGGAAACATATCCAGAACGTGCCGGGCCGTCCGCATCTTGTCGCCGTTTGGGACGAGGAGCGCCGCGCCGTCCACAGCCTCGCCGGTGTCCAGCGCCATCTGCGCGAAGCAGCCGGTCAGCACGACTTTCGCGCCCTCTTTCTGACGCGCCGCCCGGCGGGCCATCTGCCGCGATTTCCGGTCGGCATCGGCGGTTACGGAGCACGTATTGATGACATACACATCAGCAGGCTCCCGAAAATTTCCAATCGTGAAGCCCAGGGCTTCAAAGCTTTCGGCCAGCCGCTCGGTCTCGTAGCCGTTGACCTTGCAGCCCAGATTCGCAAATGCAGCAGTTGGCATAATAGCCTGAGTGTACCGTAAAGCGCCGAGGGGTGTCAATCTCGCCCGTTTGGGTATATCGCGGACAGAGTACGCCCCGCAGAAGAAACCAATCAGGAGAAACCAACATGGACACACAGGAATTAGCGCACGAAGAGTGGGAAGAGTTCTTTGACGACCTGAGCCGCGAGTTTGAGGAAGGTTTAGTTGATGTGACGGTCCGAACCGACACGCTTTCGGATGCCCCGGTCATCACCGGCCTGCCGCTTCTCGGCATTCAGCTCAACACGAAAGGCGGCGACGCGGGCAGCATCACGATTATCGCCGGGCAGAGCGAAGACGATGCCGTCTCGCATACTATCCCCGCCGTTACGCAGGTTCACGTCATGCGAACCGGAGATGGCGACATTGAGGCCGTCCAGATTGACGCCCCCGACCCGGCCCAGACAATGGTTCAGTTTTTGTCGTCTATCTAATCATCTCAGTTGGCTATCGTGAACAGGCCCGCAATGCCCAGCGCATACAGCACCAGCACGATCAGCGAGTCCGCCCCCATGCGCAGGAACAGGCGCTGGGGGCGAAAAATTAGGCCATAGATATACACCGTCGTCAGCAGCACGCCTAGACCTGCCAGATAAATATCGGTCCGGTGCGCCTGCGGCAGCACGGCCTCGCCCGACAGCAGCGTCGCCAGCAGGAACAGCGTCGGCAGGAACGCATTGCCGCCGAAGATGTCCGACATCGCCAGTTGGTAGTCGCCCAGCTTGATCGACGCCAGCCCGGTCGAAAGCTCCGGCAGGGAGGTCGCCGCCGCCAGCACCGTCGCCCCAAACAGAACGCCCGTCATGTGCAGATGCTGGGCCAGGCCGTCCCCGCTCTGCACTAAAGCAACCCCCGCCGCCAGCGTCACCAGCGCCGCCGCACCAAACACTAGGCCGATCCGCAGAGTGCTTTTGTTCTTGTTCTTGTCTTCGGACTTCTTCTTACGCGCTTTCATATCCTCAGTCTTCTCGCCGCCCGGCGCATCGCCCTTGTCCTGCCAGGGAAGCCCCTGCCGTGCCCGGCTCATGAGCCACAGGCCCGCGATCCAGAGCATCACCAGCGCCAAATCTTCGGGCGTCAGCCGGAACGCAATCAGCGACTTCGGAAGCTGCGTGCCCATCATCACAACCACCAGCACCGCGCATACCAGCACTCCTTCCAGCACCAGCGTCAGCGACGCCGCCTGCCACGTCAGCGGCTTTTTGCCCGGCACGGACAAATCAAGCGCGACCAGCACCACGGTTTGCAGGGCAATCCCGCCCAGAATGTTGCCGACAGCTACCCCGATGTTATGGTGCAGAGTCGCCGTCGCCGTAATCGCAATCTCCGGCAGGTTCGTGGTCAGCGCCAGCAGAATTAATCCGCCCAGCGCCTCCCCCAGATGCAGCCGCGAGTCCAACACGTCGGTGGTGTTAGACAGAAATATCCCGGCAACCCAGACGGCCCCCGCCGCAACGGCAAACACAAGGATCAGCCACAGCAGCGGCAGTGTTGATAAATCAGGCATAGCAGCAGTGTACCATATACAAACAAGAAAGCATAAACACAAAAAGCCCGCCTCACGGCGCTTGGGGGTAAGCGCGGAGGCAGGCTGTTTTATGGGACCTAGTGAGGAGACATCACTCCGCCGGGCCTTTCGTCCCGTGCCAAACGTGCAGAATACGGACGGTGCCTTCCTCTTCGTCTTCTAATGGCTCAACAACATAAAACAAAATCCGGTAGGCACGGCCTGACGAGCGCCGGGAAGGACCAGAATAGAGCAAGCGCCTGACTTCGACGCCATAAGTGTCGTTCTCCGGCGCTATTGCGTGACACTGGGGCAACGTAGACAAGTTTTGAGCCGCTAAAAAAAGCCCCTCATACCAGCGAATTGCATAGTCCAAGCCTCTTTGCGTGGAAAGATTGAGATAAGCGGCATCGGCTTCCATCAGCGCAGGCTCGGTAAACTCAACGAGGTAGCGCGGCAGCTCGTCATCCGTCTCATCTGCCATCAAGGCGCTCCATTCGTCCCCGCAGCCCAGGAGTCAGGAAACCCGTGCCGCTGACGTGCTTCATTGACCGCAGAACTCAGAGATTTGACGCGCCCTGCTTCCGCTGCCTGCAAACCTCGTTGAATCCCTGCGCGGATTTGTTGGGTCTCTTCTGCCGTGAGAACGTCCGGGTCTACCGCTGTCTCCAGGTCTTCCACAAGGCTGTCCAGCAGAAGGGCGTCGGCCAGGCTATTGTAGTCCTCTCCGCTGCGCTCGGCTTTGCGTCGCAGACGGCTCTCCGTTTCGCTTGAAAGTGTGATCGTCATCATGCTGCATTATAGCATGAAAACGCTAAGAGCGCAAAAAAACCCGCCCCACGACGCTCGGGGATAAGCGCGGAGGCGGGCCGGGGGAGGGGGAAATTAGCCGTGACTAGGCATCGTAGTACAGGAAGAACTCATACGGATGAGGCCGCAGGGCCACGCCTTCGACTTCGCGGACGCGCTTGTAGTCGATGTAGGTCTCAATCAGAGACTGGGTGAACACGTCGCCTTTGAGCAGGAACTCATGGTCGGCTTCCAGGGCATCAAGCGACTCGGACAGTGTGCCGGGGGTCTGCGCGATGCCCGCTTTCTCTTCGGGAGCCAGCTCGTAGATGTCCTTGTCGATAGGGTCCGGCGGGACGATCTTGTTCTGGATGCCGTCAATCCCGGCCATCGCCATCGCGGAAAAAAGCAGGTAAGGGTTCGCCGTCGGGTCCGGAGCGCGGAACTCGACGCGCTTGGATTTGGGCGAGCCGGCGATGGGGATACGCACGGCGGCGGAGCGGTTCCGGGCCGAGTAGACGAGGTTGATGGGGGCCTCATAGCCGGGCACGAGGCGGCGGTACGAGTTGGTGGACGCCGCGCCGAAGGCCAGCAGGGCACGGGCGTGCTTCAGGATGCCGCCGATGTAGTACAGAGCCGTCTCGGACAGGCCGCCGTAGCCCTTCTCATCGTAGAAGATATTGGTATTGCCCTTCCACATGGAGACCGAGCAGTGCATTCCCGAGCCGTTGTCCTGGAAAATGGGCTTGGGCATGAACGTCGCCGTGTAACCGTTCTGCGCCGCCGTGTTCTTGACAATATATTTGTGCATCAACAGCTTGTCGGCCATGCTCACAAGGGAGTCGAACTTGATGCCGATTTCGCACTGCCCGGCATTGCCGACTTCGTGGTGATGCACGTCCACCTCGATGCCTGCTTCCAGCAGCGTCAGCACCATCTCGGAGCGCAGGTCGGCCAGGGTGTCCGAGGGCGGCACGGGGAAGTAGCCTTCTTTGGTCCGCATCTTGTAGCCGAGATTGGGCTTTTCGTCGCGGCCCGTGTTCCAGGCGGCTTCGTCGGAGTCAATGGCATAGAAGCCCGAATTGGCCGACTGCCCGTAGCGGATGTCGTTGAAGACATAAAACTCGGCTTCCGGGCCGAAGTAGGCGACATCGGCGATGCCCGTCGACTGAAGGTAGGCTTCGGCTTTCTTGGCAATGTTGCGCGGGTCGCGGGGGTACTTCTCGCGGGTGATGGGGTCTTCCACATCGGCGATAATCGACAGCGTCTTGACCTCGGTGAATGGGTCCAGCACGGCGGTGTCGGCATCGGGGACCAGCAGCATATCCGATTCGTCAATCGTTTGGAAGCCGCGCACCGAAGAGCCGTCAAACGGCAGTCCGTCGGTGAAGACTTCCTCTTCAAATCGATGCGCGGGCAGAGTGAAATGCTGCCATGTTCCGGGAACGTCAATAAACTTGATGTCCACGAATTTTACATCGTTGTCCTTGATCATTGTCAGGACATCCTGGGGTGTTTTAGCCATGAAGAGCGTCTGTCTCCTTTAGATATGTTCGTACAAAAAGCAGGCACAAAAAAACGTTCCTGCGCGGCCCGCGAAGCCACTTCCGCCCCTGCCGAAGTGTCTCATGCGAAAGCCGCCCAGGAACGTCAGTGTTCTGTTCGCCAATGTCAGCACCAGAAAACAGTATACAGAAAAAATACCGGCCTGTCAAGCCCGAAGATGTCTGAAATCAGGCTGTGTTTGTCCGAATTTTTGTGCTATAATGGACAAATTGTAAGAAAACTCGGTCCCGGAAAACTGGCAATTGTGCTGTTGATTTGATTGCCTGATTTTGTTCCCCCGGAAGACCAGAATTTGGAGAAATTATCTCTATGCGTTGTGACTACACCTTTTTGATGAGTGGGGGCGCGAAAAAAGCCACCCCACTCACGGCTGGCCCGCTCTTGTTTTCTGCCTTTTTCTTGATGGCCGCGTTTGGCCCGGCCCTGTCTCCGGTGCAGGCCGCCGATCCTGCCAAGTCTCCGGCCAAGTCACCGGCCAAATCTTCGGCCACCGCCGCGCCGCGCCTGGACCCGTACAACACGGCCCTCAGCAACTTCAATAAAGCGACGCAGGCGCGGAGCGCGGCCACCAACAACAATTCGCGGCTGGCTGCTGATGCACAGATCAATGCCAGCATTCAGGAGATGAAAACCGTCGCCGCCTCGCCCGCCCTTCAGGCCGACAAAGAAAAGCAGGCCACCCTGCACAACCTCATTGGTTATCTGTACCTGTCGCAGCAGGAGCCGGAGCAGGCGATCCCTGAGCTTCAGCAGACCGTCGCCCTGAACCCCGGCAACCTGGAAGCCCACAACAACCTCGGCAACGCCCTGCGCCAGACCGGACGCTTCGATGAGGCCGCCGCCCAGTATGGCTATGTGCTGGATTACCGCACGCCCGGCTCGTCCTCGCCCGACCCGAGCCGCGTGAAGTTCAACCGCGCCACCGCGCTGGGGCAGGCGGGCAAAACCGATGAGGCCCTGGCCCTGTTCACGCAGCTCACGGCGAATGGAGCCGGAGATGCGGCAACCTACAAAAACTACGGCTTCTTTCTGCAAAAAGCCGGGCGCGGCCCGGAAGCCGCCGCCGCCCTGCACCGCTCCGCCGTGCTGAACCCCAAAGACGGCTCGGCCTGGCTCGGCGCGGGCGAGCTGTACGAGCGGGCGGGGCAGCACGACGAGGCGATTGAGTCGCTGAACCAAGCGCTTGCCCCCGCTGTCACCCCGGCGCTCGATGTCGCCAGCCAGTATGACACCCACTTCACGCTGGGGGAAGCTTACGCAGCCAAAAACAATACCACTGATGCCGTCACGCAGTTCGATACGGCAGCGACGTTGCAGCCGAACAACGCCACGCCGATGTACAACAAAGGCGTCTTGCAGGAGCAGGCCGGTCTCAAAACCGAGGCCGCCGCCTCCTACCACGACGCCCTGGCCCGCGACGGCAGCAATCTTCAGGCCCAAACCGCGCTCGGGCTGCTCCTGGCTGACCTCGGCCAGAATGAAGAGGCAGCCACAGTGCTGACGCAGGCGTCCTCCCGGATGCCCCAGGACGCGCAGGCCGCTCCTGTTTATTCGCGCCTTGGCGATGTGCAGGCCGTGCAAAAAAACTACTATGCCGCAAACAATGCCCGGCGCGAGGCTCTGGCGCTGAACCCTGCCGATGTCCAAACCCGGCTGGTCTGGGCTGACTCGCTGATGGCGCAGAAACAGTATTTCAGCGCCCTGACCCAGTACACCGCCGCCGCCCAGGCGCGGCCCGGCGACTCCGCCATTCAGAACCAGCGCGGTGTCGCCTATCAGAAGCTCAAGCAGTATCCTAAAGCACTGGCGGCGTTCAAAAAAGCTGCTGCTCTGGACCCGAAAAGCGCCCAGGTGCAGAACAACATCGGGGTCATCTACGAAAACCTCCATCAGAGGCCTCCGGCGATTGCCGCCTACAAACGGGCACTGGCGCTTGACCCGACGCTGAATGTGGCACGCGCCAATCTGAAGCGGTTCGCACAGAAATAAGCCTGAGCAAAAGACGAAAGCACTGCACCAATACTATGAAGACGCTGGGGATCATGGCAAACGCCGGCAAGCCGGCGGCGCTGGAAGTGGCGGCTCAGGCGGATGCCTACCTGCGGGAGCGTGGGATTGACGTGCGCCTTCAGCGGCGGGTGGCGGACGAGCTGGGCATCCCCGAGCGGGGCCTGTCCGATGACGGCGTCGCCGACTCGGAGGCTGTGCTGGTGCTGGGCGGCGACGGGACTATTCTCGCCACCGCCCGCACCTGTGCGCCGCATGGGACGCCGATGCTGCCGGTCCATGTGGGCCATTTCGGCTTCCTGACCGCCGTGGCCCCGGAGGCCCTCGGCGGCGCTCTAGACTGCCTGCTGTCGGGAAATTATGCGGAAGAAACGCGCATGATGCTGCTCTGCGAGACGCGCCGGGGCGGCGTCTTGCAGGACTCCGGGCTGGCCCTCAATGAAGTCGTCGCCGCCAACGGTCCCCTGTCGCGGGTGCTGCATCTGCGGACCTTTATTGATGGCAAATATGTGACAACCTATGCTGCCGACGGCATCATTATCGCGACGCCTACCGGCTCCACGGCGTACTCGCTGTCGGCAGGCGGGCCGCTGGTGCATCCCGATTTGCAGACGCTCCTGATCGTTCCCATCTGCCCGCACACGCTGACGGCCCGCGCCCTGCTGGTTCCGCCAAGCTCCGAAGTTACGGTCGTGATCGAGCGCGACCCGCACGACATGGTGCGCGTCACCATTGACGGTCAGCTTGGTTTTCCCTTGCAGGCCGAGGACGAAATTCATATTCGTCGCGCCCCGCATCAGGCCAAATTTCTGTCTGTCGGCGGCGCAGACTTTTACGACAAGCTGCAAAGCAAGCTCCGCTGGGGCGAGACGCTGTACTGACGCCTGCTGTTCATAAGGGACCTAATGAAACCTATTCAGCCGCGATTGAGCTTTGTCTTGACGGCCATCCTGCTGTCTGCTGCCGCCCCTGGCACGCCCACATCTAGTCTGGCGTGTTCGGCCCCAAACCGTCAGGAGCGAGCGCTGATTCAAGCGGTGCTGACGAACAATGATGGCGAGGCGATCCGGCTGCTTGATCTGGGTGTCAGCCCAAATGTCACTGTCAAGAAGTCCTCTCTCACGGAGTATTCTGACGCACGCACTGGCCCCCTCCTAATAAGCGCCGTTGGCCTGGGCGATGTGAAGATCATCAAGGCGCTGCTCTCGCACGGGGCGAATGCCCACATTACCTATCGAGGAGAGACCCCGTTCGGCGTCGCTGTCAGCAGCAACAAATATCCCGTGGTGGCTGCTCTTTTTGAGAAGGGAGCCGACGTAAACGCGCAGGAGTTGGGGGAAACACCTCTTTACACATCTGTCAGCAATGCCCTCAACGGGGAGGGCGGAAGCTCCGACCTGGGAATAATCCGCCTCCTGATAGAGCATGGTGCGGACGTCAACGCACGGAGCACAGAGTCTAACCGGACACCGTTGATGTGTGCCGTGGATTATCTGGTCTCCTCTCCAAATCAAGTGAAAGTCGTCCGCGCTCTGCTGGCGGCCCATCCTGATTTGGAACTCAAAGATAGTTTTGGCAGCACGGTTCTTCGAACTGCGGAGCGGCAAGGGGAAAACGAGATCGTGGCGCTTCTGCGAGGTGCAGGCGCGAAAGAGTTCTCGCCGTTTCCGCCAATTATTGTCAAAAAAGCCGCCTATCGGGTCACTGACCTGGGACTCGGTCAGGCAAATGCAATTAACAGCCGGGGCGACGTGGTCGGCATCGTCTCTCAGGGAAAAACTGATTTTGATGGACAGGTGCTCGGCAGGGCGTTCCTGTGGAGCCGGGGGCATTTGCGAACCTTGCCGGGGCTGAAAGGCCCATCCAGCATCGCGCAGAGTGTCAACGACAAAGGTGAGATTGTCGGGCAGGCGGACTATGCCCGCACAAGCACTGCTTCTGTCTACACGCAGCACGCCGTTCTTTGGCGAGATGGAGTTGTCCAAGACTTACACCCCCGTACAGGCTGGGCCAGCAAAGATGCTAGGAATCCCAGCGGGGCGGTGTCAATCAACAATGCTGGCCTTGTTGCCCTGTCCGTCAACACGGACTGCTTTCTCTGGAAAGAGGGGAAATGGCGGGACTTGAAGACGGATAACGTCAGGATAAAACCCACGCCGAAAGGTGTGGGGTTGTGGGAATCGGGCACACCTACAGCTCTGAACGAGAGCGAACAAGTAGCAGTGAATTTGATCGCCAGTGGCGGGCATCAAGCTGGAGTTTGGGCCAGCGGCAAAATGCGTATACTCCCGCCTCCGCGTCCCACACAGAAAGCGGGCGATGGTCATATCATAAATGACCCGGAGAACTATGGCGCAAGCGGCATCAACGACAACGGGGAGATAATAGGGGATACTGCTGGGTCTGAGCCGGTGTGCTGGTCGCATGGGAAGATCACGTTTTTGCCCAACCTCTATGGCTATGGGGCAAATAAGTTCTTTATGAACGCCTTCTCCATTAATAACCGAAGCCAAATTGTCGGCATGGTGACGGATGTGCCGGGGCTGCATCAGGAGGCCCATGCCGTGCTGTGGCAGGGGAATGATGTGCGCGACCTGAACACGCTCATTCCGGCGAACTCCGGCTGGGTGCTCGAAGAAGCGAGGGGAATTAACGAGGCGGGGCAAATCGTTGGACGCGGGATGCTAGGCGGGCAGCAGCACGCCTTTCTTCTGACGCCGCTAAATCCGAATACGGAAAAGGCCCCTGCCGTCAGTCGATTCTGACCGCCAACCAAGCTGTATTAAAATGTCAGCGATGTCAGCGATTTGACGAAAGCTATCATGGACTTCATGGTTTTGTTCGGTGGGGCTGTCGTGCCGCTGGCGCTTCTTGCAGCGGTGGCATTACGCCCGGAAGCCCCGCAGCGGCCCCGCCGCTTTCTATGGGTGCTGCCACTGGCGCTCAGCGACATTTTCTTTGCGCTTGCCTATGTTTCCGCACACCGCTGGGACGGAGCAGGCGCGATTTGGTGGCAGTGCGCGGCCTGTGTGACACTGCTGACCGGCATGATCAGCTATCTGCTCATTCCAAGAAGCCAGAGATAGCCCTGAATACAGGTCAATGGTCTCCGGTCAATGGTATAATGGGTAAAGATGCTAGTTGAACTCCATGTCACCAATTTTGCCCTGATTGACCACCTCGACCTGACATTTGGGCCGGGCCTGAATATGCTCACCGGGGAAACCGGCGCGGGCAAATCCATTATCATCGACGCCCTCGGGCTGGCCCTCGGAGGCCGCGCCGGGGCCGATCTGGTCCGCACTGGCGCGGCCAAAGCCACCGTGGAAGCCGTCTTTGACCTGTCCCATGCCCCTGCCGAAGTACGTGCCCGGCTGGCCCAAGCGGGCCTGAGCGATGACGACGAGGAATGCGACACGGACACGCTTCTGGTCACCCGGGAGCTTGCCCGCAGCGGCGGCAAGTCGCAGTGCCGCATCAATGGGCGGCTCATGCCGGTTGCCAGCCTGCGTCAAATCGCCGAAGGCTTAGTAGACATCCACGGGCAGCACGAGCATCAGTCGCTGCTCGCCGCCGACCGGCACGTTGACATTCTGGACCACTGGGGCGGCAAAGAGGCCCTGGCCCTGCGGCAGTCCGTGGCCTCGATTTTTGCCGAAACGAACTCCCTGAAGCGCGAGCGTGAGCAGCTTCGCACCGATGCCCGCGAGCGTGCCCGGATGCTGGATTTGTACAAGTTCCAGCAGGAGGAAATCTCCAGCGCGGCCCTCACCCCCGGCGAGGAAGAAGAGCTGGCCGCCGACCGCCTGCGCCTTGCCAGCAGTGAAAAACTGAGCGCGGCGGCGACCGAAGCCTACGATACCCTGTCCGGCGGCGAGCGCGGTACGGGCGGCGCGACCGATGCCCTGAACGCGGCCCTCGTCGCCGTCGAACACGCCGCCGCGCTGGACGAGACACTGAGCAGCCTCGTGGAAACTCTGACCAGTGCCGTGTCCTTTGCCGAGGACGCCGCCCGCGACCTGCGCGTCTATCAGGAAAGCGTCGAGTTCAACCCGGAGCGCCTGGAAGAAATCGAAGCGCGTCTGGATTTGATCCGCACCTTGAAGCGCAAGTACGGTGAAACGCTCGACGAAGTGATTGCCTACGGCAAAGAGCTGGATGAAAAACTGGACGCTTTAGAGAACTCCGAGGCCCGCGAAGAGGCGCTGACGCAGGCGATTGCGAAAAGCGAAGCGGCACTGACGGCGGCGGCGGCGAAGCTGACGAAAGCGCGAAAGAAAGCGGCATCGGACTTCGCGGGCGGCATCAAGCGCGAGCTGACCGATCTGGGCATGGCGGCGACTAAATTTGAAGTGTCGCTGGAGCCGCAGACCATCACGAGCAAAGGCGCGGACCGGGTCGAGTTCCTGCTGTCCCCGAACCCCGGCGAGCCGCTGCGTCCGCTGGCAAAGATCGCGTCGGGCGGCGAAATGTCTCGTATCATGCTGGCAATGAAGTCTGTGCTGGCAAAGACCGGCGCGATCCCGACCATGATTTTTGATGAGATTGATGTGGGTGTCGGTGGCCGGACCGCGCAGACCATCGGCGACAAGCTCGAAGCCCTAGCCCGCGACGCGCAGATTATGTGCATCACGCACCTGCCGCAGATCGCGTCCCGGCCCGGCACACACTTTTTTATTGAAAAGCGCGTGGAGAAGAATGGCGATGCCGACCGGACAGTGGTGTCGGTGTCCGCGCTTGACCCCGAGGCGCGGGTGGACGAGATTACCCGGATGCTCGGCGGCTCCAACCGCTCCGAGGCCGTGGTCCAGCACGCACGGGAAATGCTGGCGGGCAAGTAATAGCCCAACAAGTGACGGTCGATTGAGGAAGTGGAACCGTGTTTTTCAAGCGCGACGTATTGCTGGCCCAGGAGTATCTGGGCTTTCTGCTGCTCAATTTATTTGATCTGTTCCTGACCGGCTACATCTTTAGCCTCGGCGGCATGGAGGCGAACGGCCTCGCGGGCTGGATTTATTTTCACTACGGCCAGCGAGGCTTTGCCGTCTATAAGTTCGGCCTCGTCGCTATTGTGGTGCTGGCCTGCGAGGGCTACTCGCTCAAAAACATCCGTATTTCGCGCATCATCGTCACCGTCGGCTGCCTGCTGTACCTGCTCGTCGTCTTCTGGGAAGTCTTTTTGATCATCACGCATAGCAATGGCATCCAACTCTGAATCCACGTATTTCTTCCGGCCCGCTTGTGAGGCGGACCTGCCCGCGCTGACGGCCATCTACAACGCCGCTGTCGTCGGCTCGGACTTCACCGGCCACTTCGCGCCGCTCACCGTGGACGACCGCCGCCCGTGGTGGCTGTCCCATCTCGACCCGCGCTTTCCCATCCTTGTCGCCGAAGATACCGCCGACCAAACCGTCCTGGGTTACGCCTCCCTGACCCCGTGGTCCGAGGGCTTCCCCATCTACGCTCGCACCGCTGAATCATCCCTGTACCTCGCTCCCGCCGCCCAGGGACGCGGCCTCGGCACGGCGCTGATGCGTGCCCTGCTCGACGCTGCCCGGCAGCTAGACTTCCACGTTGTCCTTTCCCGCATCTGGGCCAAAAACGCCGCCAGCCTTGCCATGTGCCGCAAATGCGGCTATGAGGAAGTCGGCACACAGCGCGAAGTCGGTTGCCGCGATGGCTCTTGGGACGACTGCGTATTGCTGCAAGTCATCCTGTAGGGGCAGGGCTTGCCCCTGCCCTTCTTTCCTCTCCTTACTCCTAACTTCCGGTTCCCCCAGAATTGGGGGCTAGGGGGCCTCCTCCTTCCCCGTCATAATTTTGACGTGCCCGTCGCCCATGAGCGTCACCTGTCCGCAGGGCAACGTCGTTGTCCCCATCACCGTCTCTGCCGGGCTTTCCATTGCGGCCAAACTCAGGTTTTTCGGCGCATGATACGCCCAGCGGATTGTGCCGACACTAAACACGGAGCGGTCTTTAATATAAGGGATAATTGCCTCCTCTACACCAGCGGCAGGCGGATAGTTTTCGTCATGGTCCTGCGTGTACATAATTAGCCCCAGCCCGATTTTCTTCAAGTTGTTCATGGCAAGCTCCCGCTCTTCCGGGCAGGTCAGCGGCAGTCTAAGCGCCTGCTTCTCATTGATCAGATGTTCGCCTGGCGGCGAAGGCATCAAGTCGGTGATATACAAATCGCCGTGGCTGAGAAACGCGATCTGCTTGCCGCTTGGCGACCAGACCGCCTGCGGGTCTTCCTCGGTCATCGTCAGCCCTGCGCCAACGCTGCTTAAGGGCTGCTTGAGACGCAGCATACACCGCACCCAGAGTATGCGCGAGTCAAACCCTCCGCCTCCCTGCGTGTCAGCTTGTCGACGCCGCTCCATTTCCAGCGACAGGTCTGGGTACTGTTTGGACGCCGCCGGGTCGTCATCAGCTTCAGTGTTCAGTGGGCTAAGCTGCCCCGTGACAACGTCCATCCGCCGTCGTTCCTGGTTTTGGTCTAATTGAACAAGCAGATGGGAGTCATCCGTCCACCTCAATAATAGCTCCGTGCCTTGTGGCAGGGTCAGCGTCCGCGACGTGTCCTGCTCGGCGTCGTATACGTCATAGATAGAGTGGAGGCTATTGCCAAGTGCGTGGTAGCCGACCAGCAGCACCCGGCGGCCATGTGGCGAGGCAAAGTGCGAGATGGTGTCAACGTGCGTGCCCTCCGGCACGGGGAAGTCTTCCGACACAGGCCGCACTTTTGGCGGGTCGGCGCTGAGGTCCCAGCGTTCCAGGCGAGTGATGCTGCCTTCCCCGACTTCTTCGGGGCGGGGCTGTATGCGTTCCAGCAAAAGGTACTTGCCACTCGGCGTCCAGCCCAACATTTCCAGTCGCTCATCTGATGACTGTGCCGCAGTCAGTGTCAGCCGGTGCAGTTCTTTTCCGGTGCGGACATCCAGTGTCTTGACAAAATACGTCGTCTGTCCTGCCTGTGTCTCCGAGCCGGCGCAGGCGACTTCCAGCCCCAGCGGGTCGTAGGCGAACTTGTCAATATGGGCATTGAGCGTGAGGGGGCGCGGCGGGCTGACAAGTACAAACTCTTTGCGCGTCGTATACAGAATATCCGGGCGCGGGTCGGCGGCGACGGGCAGGGTGAGCAGCCCAACCAGGAGCAGAGGCAGGGTGAAGCGGCGACGCATGGCGATTCTCCTTGAAGTGCGGGTTGCGCCGGAGGAGGCCCCCTAGCCCCCAATTCTGGGGGAACCGGAATGGCAGACGTAGGGGCGCTGCTTGCCGCGCCCTCTGTTCCTATCCTGCTCCGGCTCCCCAGAATTGGGGCGGGGGGGCCTTCCGGCAACGGCTGATATAGCAAGAACGCGCCCGCCGCTCAAAAGGGTTCGGTCGGGAGAAAAGTATTTTTAACGTATTTTTACAGCACGGTGTAGGGGGTCGCGGAGATGACGCCGCCAATGGAGTTGAGGGCGGGCAGGAGGGCGGCCAAGGTGGCGTCATCAGTGTCAAACGTGATTAAGACGTGGCCCGGCCCGGTGACGAGGTCGAGCGAGACATCCCGTGCGGCGCAGGCGGCGGACAAGGCAGCGACGAGACCGGCACGTTCATCGGTTTCCAGCAGGACGACTCGGCGCAGCAGGGGGTGGGGCAGAACGGGCAGCATTTGAGTCTTCTTTCGGCAAATTGTGGTAAAAATGAGAGTGGCTGTAGTAGTAAAAGCCGGTCACGAGAGCTAAAATGAACGCGGCGGCGTAGAGCGTGGCGAAGACTTCCTCGCGCTTCAGCTTGAAGAAGCGGAAGTTGGCAATCACGACGGCCAGGCCCATCGGAATCAAGGCGGCGATGTTAATATCTTTGACTAACACGATCAGCATTGTCGCCGTCAGCAGGCCGTAGGTCCACCAGAACGTGCCGCGCACGTTCAGCGACAGGCGCAGGGCGATGGCGAAAAAAAACGCCATAAATAGCGCGTCGCCTGGCCCGATATACGCGATAGGGTGCAAGGCCCCCGCGTGTGCTGCGCCGCCGCCGACCGCAGGGACCGGCACAGACACCGCCTGCACCAGCTTAGGATTGTTCGCCACGGCGTTCTGCGTGAAACCAACCGAAGTCATGGCGCCAAGGTAGTCAATCGGCATAGCGACTAAAGCGACCGGCAGGAGGACGTTCGGCTCCCGAATAATCCGCGATAGCAGAATGCCGAAGAACGCACACCCCAGCGTGATACTAAGTCCCAGAAGCAGGGGCCGTAGGACAAATAGCGGCGCGTTGACAATTACCGGCCAGCCCTTGTGTGCGCCGACAAAGAAGAACGTGCCGAACCATCCCGCCGCAAATAGCACGGTCAGCAGGGCCGAGACGACCGGACGCGGGCGAAGCTGAACCGTTGCCAGCGCCAGCCATAATTGCAGCAGCATAAACGCCGCCGTAGACACGACGACCAGACTGAGGGCTACGGCCAGCGGCGGTCGGTGCGCGGGCAGGGGAACCCAGGGCAGCAGCAGGTTGAAGGCCAGATACGCCAGCAGGGCCAGCCCAAAGGTCAGCCCCGCAGAGCGCGGCGGGCGAACCGGGACGCTTTCCCACGAAGCTTCACTTGTCATCGCGGTCCTGCCTCTGGTGATGCTCACGCCGAAGCAGGGCTTCAATCTCGTCAATCGTCGCCGCCTGCACAATCAAGGACCGCAGGGCGGAGACGCCGGAAAAGCCCTTGAAATAATGCGTGATTTGCCCGCGCATCTCTTTCACGGCCCGCGTCTCGCCCACAGCCGGGTCAGCGGCCATTGTTTTTAAATGAAACAGCGCGGCCTCCACCCGGTCGGCCAGCGTCGGCGCGGGGCGGCGCTCGCCGGTCTCTAAAAAGTGCCGGATGTCCCCGAACAGCCACGGGTTGCCGTAAGTCGCCCGGCCCACCATGACGCCGTCGCAGTTCGTTTCGGCCAGCATCCGCGCCGCATCCTCGGGCGTCTCTACATCGCCATTGCCGATGACGGGAATCGTCACCGCGTCTTTGACCCGGCGAATGATGCTCCAATCCGCGTGCCCCGTAAACCCCTGAGTCGCATACCGGGCATGAACCGCGATGGCCTGCGCTCCGGCATCCTGCGCCCGCTGCGCGAACTCAATCCCCGTGGTCTGCGACTGCTCCCAGCCGGCGCGAATCTTGACCGTCACCGGGATTTTAACAGCGCTGACCATCGCCGCCACCACCGACTGCGCGAGGCAGACGTCTTTGAGGAGCGTCGCCCCCGCGCCGGTTTTGGCGACTTTAGGGACCCAGCAGCCCATGTTCAAATCCACGATGTCCGCGCCCGCTGCCTCCACCACCTGCGCCGCCTCAGCCATCAGCGCCGGGTCGCCGCCAAAAAGCTGCACCGAGACAGGCCGCTCCGCATCGTTCCAGTCAAACATCCCAAACGTCTTGGCGTTCTTGTAGTGAATGGCGTGCGACGACAAAAGCTCCGTCACCACCAGCCCCGCCCCGTGCTGCCGGCACAGCAGCCGGAACGCATGAGATGTCACCCCCGCCATTGGAGCCAGCACCAGCGGCGCATCCAGCGTAATCGGCCCAATTCGCAGCGGCTTCAGTGTCTTTATTTTCGGTGTAGGTTCAGCTAACAATGTCATAACACGCTTATTATACCCCGCTGCTTGCCTCCTGTGCTGACTGAGGCCGCCAAAAATTATTTGCGGTCTGTTTCCGCTTTCAGAAAATTCGTATGAGTATTATTTTGAAACAGAAGGAATAAGAGGCAGGCACGTCCAACTGACCAAAATAAAATGCAGCGAGGAGACATACACTGTTGACACTCAGCGAAACGCTCGACGAACACAAAAAAACAATTACCGCCTGGCTCACACAATCCAAAAAGGAAACACAGGCGGTGCAGAAGCTCACCAAAGCCGTAGAAATGGGAAACTTGCGTGACTTGGAAAAGCTGAGGCAGGCGGCTTTGTCCGCCGGGGAAGCCGCCGGACGGCAGGCGGCTTCCTGTCCGCCATTGGAGTTTGACACAGCCCACTATTTGTCGCCAGCGGGTGGCTATTTGGAGGAGCTGACAGAAGCCGCCCGGCAAGAAGGGGTAACGCTGTATGAGCGCGACGGCGTTTTATTCTGCTACCCTGTGTTGGTGCGCTTGGAGCCGGAAGCCCGTGCGGTTCGCATTGACAAGAAACTGGATTTTAATCTACATCCAAAAGCCCTGGCCCTGCGCCTGAAAAAAGAGCAGGGGAATGAGCCGAAGACGAAGCCGGAGCAGTTTCTGGAAACGCTCTTTCAGACGTACCGTATTGTGCGCGACAGCGAGTACGACAAGGCTGCTGTGGCCGTGCCGCTGAAGCGCGTCTATGACATTTTGACCCTACGGCCCGGCAGCGCCCGCGAATATACGTTGCTGGACTTCACACGCGAGATTTATTTCCTGGACCGCAGCGGCGTCACGCAAACGCGCAAAGGCGCTCGCCTGACCCTGACTGCCAGCACCGCCAGCCGGGAGCGGCAGGGGAGCCTACTGAAGTTCGTGACCCGCGACGGCCACGAAAAACTCTATGCGGGGATCAAGTTCACCGAGCCAAAGAACGAGGCCGATTAAGGAGATATGATGAGCGTGACTTCTACCGAATGGGTACGGCTGCTGGGAAGCGAGTATCTAACCGATTTTATTTCGTCCGGCGGCTCCGCCGTCAAAATCGCGGTGACTTTGCCGCAGCACACCGAGAGCGTCCGCACTGCCGTCAGCGACAGCGCCCGGTCTTCGGGCTATCAGGTCGTTTACGTCAATGCTACGCAGACCCGCGTGCATCTGATTGACCAGCTTTTCTATGCGGTGGCGCGTCAAACCGACTGGGACTCCCTCACGGACCGCTGGCTTCGGGGGCTGCTGGGGCTGAACGGGATCATCGTGCCTGACGACCTGCCGCTTCAAGATACCGAGGCGCTGGCCGCGCTCAACGGTCGCCTGCTGCCGGACCTATTTGGGCAGATCAACCGGCTGATCACAAACGACCTGCTTAAAGACTACCATTTGTGCAAGGAGTTTCGCACGGCGGCGGCGATGCTCTGCCGAGCGTATCTGAACCCGCAGGATGTCGGTTCCACCGACGCTGAGGTTATCAAGCAGTGGCTTCACGGCGAAAAATGCAACCTCACGGCGCTGAAGCGACTGCAAATCTACCAGAAAATCGGGCGTCACAATGCGCGGCTGCTGCTAAACTCGCTGGCCGTCTGGATGCACAAGGCGGGGCACGCGGGGCTGGTATTGATTTTGGACATCGGCGCGGTTGTCAGCGATGTGCCGCCTAATCTCAATCCGGTGCGCTACACCCGCAGCAGCGTGCTGGATACCTATGAGCTGCTGCGCGAGTTTATCGACGACACCGACGAGACCTCAAACCTGCTGCTGGTGACTCTGGCGGGCAGCGGCCTTCTGGACGACCCCAAGCGCAGTGTGGACCATTATCAGGCGCTCAAGCTGCGGATTTCCAACGATGTTCACGACCGGGAACGTGCCAACCCGCTCAATATCATGGTGCGCTTTGACACCACCGGCGAAACCGAAGGAGGCATCTGTTGAACACTGTAACCTTAGATCAGCGACGCGCCGTGGAAGCCCTGCGGGCCGGGGTTCCGAACCGCGATGTCGTCCGGCAGCTCAAGCCGATGCAGCCGGAGCTGGAAAGTCGCTTCGCCGCGCTGCTTCAAAAAACACAGCAAAACTGGGACGATGGGGCGCAGGCAACGGGCCTGTTGCTGGAAGGCGGCTTCGGCACGGGCAAGTCGCACTGCATGGAGTATCTGCGCCATCTGGCCCTGGAAAGCAACTTCGTCTGCTCTACGCTGGTGCTGAACAAAGAAATGCCCCTGCACAATCTGGCCCGCATCTACCGGGGCTGCGTCGAAGCGGCCACCGTCGCGGACAAGACCGGCCCGGCACTGACGGAAATTGTCAACTCGTATCAGCCGAATCGTGCGCCCTACTACCGCGAGCTGTATCAGTGGGTGCATCAGGAAGACAAAGACCCGCGTATCGGCGCGACGCTGTACCTGTTTGAAAGCTGCAAAGACGAAAATCTGCGCGAGAAAATAATCGCCGAGTGGACCGGCTACCCGATGAAGGTTCAGGACTTGCGGGCCGCGCTGAAAGAAGTTGACCAGCACAAGGCCTACAATATCAGCCGCCCGCAGACTATGAAAATCCCGCAGCGATTTGAGTTTCTGTCCCGCTTCTTCCGCTCGGCGGGCTATCAGGGCTGGGTCATTCTGCTGGATGAGACCGAGATTATTTCGCGCTACAGCCTTCAGCAGCGCGGCAAAGCCTATGCCCACCTTGCCCAGCTTATGGGCCTCACTTCCGCCGTTACTATTCCAGGTCTGGCGGGCGTGTTTGCCATCACCGATGACTACGCCGGGCAGGTGCTTCGCTCCGGTAAAAACGACATGACACATATCCCGGAAAAGGTCAAAGGTACGCACGACGACGACATTGCCGCTGACGCAGCACTCGGCATGGGGGCGATTGAAAACCGGTCTATTCAGCTTCAGCGGCCCACATCGGATCAGGTGGTGGAAACTTACGACAAAGTCAATCTTGCCTATTCGCGGGCATACGACTGGGAAGCCCCGCCGATTGACAACAGGCGGGAGCATCTGGAATCCAACAGCATGCGCCAGTATGTGCGCTCGTGGATCAATACGTGGGACCTGCGGCGTCTTTATGACCATCAGGCGCAGACAACGCTGGAAGATGTCACGCTGTCCTATGAGGAAGACACCGACTTGCAGGAAAACGCGCCGGATGAAGAGGAAGGAGCCACTATCTAGCAGGAGGCACCTTCTGCGCGATGACTAAAGCCAGCGCGAGAAGAACCAGCAGGCCGCCGCCAATCTGTGCGGGGGCCAGCCGCTGACCGAGCAGGAGCCGGGCCAGCACGGCCACAATCGCCGGTTCCAGCAGGACGGCGAAGGCGACGACCGAGGAGGAGAAATGCCGCAGGGAGGCGTTCAGGAGCGTGTGGCCGATGATCTGCGGCCCCATCGTCATTCCCAGCAGCGCCCCCCAGACGGCGGGGGAGTAGGAGAGCGTCGCGCCGCCGTTAATCAGCAATGCGGCCCACAGGACAGCGGCGGCGACAGAATAGGCGACCGTCACCTGCCGCTGTGAAGACACACTCGCGTGCAGGCCCTCGGAACACAGCAGGTACACGGCAAGCATCAGGCCCGAAGTCAGGCCCAGTGCATCGCCGCGAAGCGTGGCCGGTGTCGATGGCTGCGTGCCGCCCTGCGTCACCAGCCACAGGCCCAGCCCGGCCAGCAGCAGGGCGGCCAGATCGCGCAGTGCGGGACGGCGGCGGCCCAGCCCGAACGCGCCGAGCGTTGTCCACAGCGGCGTCGTGCAGGCAAGCAGCGTGGCCCGCGCAATGGAAGTGCGGTCCAGAGCCGCAAACCAGGTCACGAAATGCAAGGCCAGACACGCGCCCCCGACAGCCAAACGTATTCGTGCCGAGGGGGACAGCGGCGGGGCAGGGGACAGCGGCCCGCGCCGGAGCTGCGAAACGCCGAGGAAGAATAGGGCGGCCAGGCCCAGACGCCACGCCGCGACCGCCAGCGGCGTCGCTTCTGCCAGCGCCCGGTGCGCGAACAGGCCCGCCGTGGAGACCAGAAACACGGCCAGCAGCAGCAGCAAACGGCTCACCGGGGCAGGCTGCGCTCATACATCAGGCGCAGGCCATCCAGAGTCAAATTTGGTTCCAGATGGGTGATGCTAACGCTTTGCCCGGCCATCAGCTCCGAGGCATAGCCGCCGGTGGCAATCACCGGGCAGTCTGGGGCGTCCATCTCGGCCCGGAAGCGGGACACCATGCCGTCTACGAGGGCCAGCGTTCCCAGCACAATGCCGGATTGCAGGGCGTGCGCCGTGTTGTCCGCGATAGCGCGGGGCGGCAGGGCCAGCTCCACGCGGGGGATTTTAGCGGTTTTGGCGAACAGGGCATCCAGCGACAGGCCAATGCCCAGACAAATCGCCCCGCCCAGATACACTGGCGGCGCGTCCGGCGTCCGCCCCGCCGCGACGGCGTTGAACGTGGTCGCTGAACCGAAGTCAATCACGATGCAGGGAGCGCCGAATTTGTGGACGGCGGCGGCGGCGTCCACAAGCCGGTCCGCGCCGACCGCGCCCGGCGGCTGATAGGCGATTTCGAGGCCCAGGTCACGCTCCGGCGTCGCTTCCACGGCAGCCCTGCCGAATGTCTCCTGAGACAAACGCCGCAGGGAAGGCGTGGCTTCCGGCACGACGCTGGCAAGTGCAATTCCCGTGATGTCCGAAAAGCCGAGGCCGCAGGCGGTCAGCAGCGAGCCGAGGAACGCCGCGTATTCGTCGGTCGTCCGCCCCGCCACCGTCTGAATGCGCCAGCGGTGCCTCAGCGTCTCGCCGTCATAGACCCCGAAGGTGACGTTGCTGTTACCGATATCAATCACTAAAAGCATAGCCCAGTATAGCACACGCTTATTGACACTCGGTAGGCGAAGTGCTACAATAAGCCATCTCCTGAGCGCAGTTTTCTGAGAGGCCCCTGCTCATGTTATCTCGCCTGCTTCTTTGCGCCGCGTTCTATGCGGCAGCGGCCACAGCCACTCTGCCGGTGCAGGCTGCCCCGGCGTCGCCTGCCACCGCCTCTCAAATCCAGGTGGACGGCATCACCGCCCGCGTGGTGGACAAGCTCTGGAACCAGACCGACGACTACTGGCACGACGGCGACTATCCCCGGATTGTCGCGCTGGACCGGGTGATCACGCAGGCGGACCCGCAGTTTCTGGAAGCCTACTCCAATGGCGGCTGGCTGATGGACAGCCTCGGGCGGACCGGCGACGCCGAAGCGTACTACAAGCTCGGTATCACCAACAACCCCCACGCGGCGTATGCCTACTGGAACCTCGGCTTTTTCTACTTCAACACTACCAAAGATTACGCGAAAGCCGCTCATGCGTTTGTGATGGATACACGGCAGCCGGACGCCGACCTCAACGACTGGAAAATGCGCGGACACGCCCAGGAAAAAGCCGGGCAGTGGGACAAAGCCGTGGCAACGTGGCGAACCATCAAAGCGAAATGGCCGAACGGACTGTCCGTGGACCGCTTGCTGCGCGAAGCCGAGGAAAAACGGGCGGCGGCATTTGGAAAAGACAGGCTATGAGCGTGGCCCCGTTCCGCATGGCGAAAGCCGACCGCCTGCCGCTCTGGGTCATTGCCCTACTTGTGCTGGCCCTTGCCCTGCGTCTGGTGGACCTGCGAAATGACTGGGTGGAGGCCCATAGCTCCCGGCTGTCGCAGGCATTGACGGGGCAAATCGACGACCAGACGATGCAGGCGACCATCAGCGTCAGCTCGGAGGCAAAGGGGGCGTATGCCGCGTCCCTGAGCCGGCCCGGCGGCGAGCCGGACCCGAAATCCCTCCGAAACGCGCTGAAATCCGCCGAAATCCTGCAAAAAGGCGCGGCCAATGCCCCCAGCACCGCCCGCCGGGTCATTGTCCTGCGGGCGCTCCTACACCAGCCTCTGTTTGGCCCCGGCTCTAACAAACTCGACCCCCGCGCTGCGTTCCAGCCCGAGGCCCTGAATGGGCTGCGGCCCGAAGACCAGGCGCGGTATCTGGCCGAAGGGAAGCTCTGGGAAGACGTGGCGCGGGGACCGCACCTGACGCCCGCCGAGACGCAGACCTACGCCAAGCTGCTGCAAACGACGCCCGGCATCCGCTGGTGGCAGTACCCGGCATTGTCTGTGCTGTATGGGTCGCAGGGGGACGCGGCGGCGGCCAAAACTTATGCCCTTCGGGCCAGAAGCCGGGCCATTCTGACGCTGGCTCCGGTGAGAGTGTTTACACTGGCCTACGCGGGCCTGGGCCTTGCGGGAATTGGCCTGCTGATTTACTTTGCCGTGCGCCGTCTCGGCTCCGGCACGGACCCGGCCATTCCCGACCCGGTGTGGCCGACCCTGCGCGACCCCGTGCCGCCTGAAGAGCGCCGCCTGCGGGCGGGGGACTTGCTGGGCGTGTTTGCCCTGTACCTTCTGATGCCGGACCTGCTCGGCTGGCTCCTCGGCGGCGTGCATATCCCGCACGTTTTGTATTACAAGGGCCTGCTTGCCCCGCTCCGGGCGTCGTTAGAGACGCAGCCTGCGGCCAGCCGCGTGGCTGCCAGTGTCGGGCTGACCATGATGGGCTACCTGGTCAGCGCGGGCGTTCCCATCGGGCTTCTCGTGGCGATTGCCCGCCGCCGCCGGGCCTCATTTGGCGACGAGCTGGGCTGGAACACGCACCGCCTGGGCCAGAACTTGCTGTACGGCGTCATGGGCTACGCCGTTGCCCTGCCGCTGGTGCTGCTGGCCTCCGCCGTCGGCTCGACCCTGCACACGCCCGACCCCTCGAACCCCGCCATTCCGCTGCTGGCAAACTCCACATCGCCCTGGACACAGGCTATGCTGGTGCTGCTCGCCACCGTCGCCGCGCCGCTGACCGAAGAGCTGCTGTTTCGCGGCGTCTTTTTGCAGGCTGCCAAGCTGCGCCTCGGCGTCTGGCCCGCCATTGTGCTGACCGGCTTCGTGTTCGGCTTCGTCCATCCCGTTGGCCTGTCTGGAATGCTGCCGCTCATGGTGCTAGGCGGCGTCTTCGCCTGGATGGCCGAGACGCGCCGCTCCCTGGCTCCCTCCATGCTGGCCCACTGCCTGCAAAACACCTTTGCGACGTTCATGGTCGTGCTGGCTTTGGCCGGTTGAGTGCTAGGGCAAGCGAAGATTGGTGAAGTGCAGGGGCCGCACGAACGGCGGCTGCTCGGCGTTCCGCGTGCCGTTGGCATCATACGCCGGGATATGAACATCCGCCTCAAAGTCCGCAGACTTGTACTGCTCCGGGTTCTCGAAGACATAGACCATGTAAAAGTTGTCTTCGTCGCCCTCTGGGTTAAACTTGTCGTAGATGTGGTGAACGAAAGTAAAGTGCAGGGGGTCTTCCGTGATCGCCTGTGCGTCTAAGAGGTGCAGGGATACGCCTTCTTTGGTCGTCAGCCGGGCATAGGGAATGAGTTCGCTTCCATAGAGGGAAGGCCGGTTCGTGCTGGAGTCACGATACTGATCCGCCCGCTGTATCTGCACCGTCACGCAGACTTGGTGGTAGGGAGACCGCTGAAGCCGCATGGGCCAATCGGAGGTTTCCGAGACATTGTGTAATAGAAACCGGTAATGGCTCATTGTCACCGGCGGCGCAAGCGGCTTCCGGGGCAACCAGAAAACTAGGCAAATCAGGCAAAGAACGGCGGCGGCGGCAAGCGTTATCCCTGCTTTACGTGTCATGCTTCTGCCCCTGTTCGGCTTCAAGACGAGTCACTTTCTGCCGCCCATGCTTGATGTCATTTCTTGGGCTGACCGCTTTTTTCAAGTTGTGCAATCAACTTTTGATAAGTTTTCACTCTGGGTGAGTTCGGCCAAAGGCGTATGGCTTCCTTGAGATAAGGAATTGCCCCCTCTTCGTCAAACGCCCCCAGCGCAATAGCTGCACGGCACTCAACTACCAATGGGTGCAGCTTAGGCTCCTTCGTTTCCGCCACAGTCAGGTTTTGGAGTGCTTCCTGTTTGTGCGCGTCAAAGTAGGTTTTGTCATAGGGTGCAGTAATCATGTTTGCCAGCCAGTAGTTGGCCTCATAGAATTTAGGATCAAGGGCAAGCGCATGGTTATATATTTTCGTAACTGACTTGTAATCCATTGTGTATTCAATCGAGTAGATACCCCAGGCCAGCCAGGCATCGGCGATTTTTGTCTGGCGAAGCGCCGCCTGCGCTTGCTGGTCGGGAGGAAGCTCCTGTTCTGGCGCAACAATCGCCTGAATGGCTTGCATCGCCCTTGCGTAGGGAACTGTCAGTTCTTTGCCTCGCTGCTGACCAAACACCTCGGCGACTGCCATGGCGTGACCAAAGTTGGCAATGCGAGACTCGCTTTTCGGCTGCTGATCATACATCTTTCCATAAGCCAAAGCGACCTCAAGAGAACGATTGGCATAAATTGAATCAAGAATAACTTGACGCGCCTGCTGCGGATGGTCGGCGGTCGCCCGAACCCGCTGTCCCCATGACGGGGCCAGCGGTTGGAGGGGCACGAAAACTTCATGCCGAGGTGTCAAATTCGGGTTTTGCGGAGGTGACGGCTTCGGGTTCTGGCTGCACCCGGTACCGCCCAATAAGAACAAAACCAAGATTGTGGTGGTCAAGCTGTGTCGTAGCATTATTAATCTTTTGTCGTGCCTCTGCCCCACGTCAGTCTAATGTTCTTGTAGGCCACGCTGAATTGTGGCCGCATTCGGCGCATCCGGCCACAGCCGCAGATATTCCCGCATATAATTCATGGCTTGCTTGGGATCACCACGATACCCTGTTACATAAGCTCTTGCGGGAAGGGTCAATACATGAATTTTTGGCTCTAGGGCCTCGGCTTTGTCCAAGTTTTTGACCGTTTCTGCCGCACGAGCTTTCACAGAGGGAATGTCCTGGTACGATTGGATTAAATCTGCAAGGCCAAACCATGCTTCCGCCAGGTTTTGGTCCAGCGCAAGAGCTTTTTGAAACGCCTCGCGTGCGTTACTTATATCCTGCCGATTTCCGCTAAGATACTCACCCCAGGCAAGCCATATGTTTGCTTCAGTGATCTTTTTCTTGTTTTGATCGCCTCGGCTTGTGGCTAAATCCGAGGGCGGCAAGTAGGGCTTGGCTGCCTCCATCGCACGTTTTGCAATGGCGGCAGTGCTTTCGTGATGCAGGATTTCTTCGCGCTGAGTTCCGCGAGTATTTGCCAGAACCGCTGCGTGCAGATAAACCCCCAGACGTGTTTGGGATGGCTTTTGTCGATACAGATTCTCGTAAGCCAGAGCCAAGTCTGCCGAATGACCTGCGTAAATTCCATCCAGAATAGCTATGCGGGCTTCTGTGGGTTTGTCGGCTGTCAAGGCGGCCCGTGCCTGCCAAAGTTTCACCTTCGGAGTCTGATCGATGGCTGGGAGAACTTGGCAGGCTCCAACAAGCCCGAGGCCAATCAACAGCAATGATATACAGAGCCAAGTCAAGCGGGACATAATTTGCCTATGCTTTCTTTGATCTGCCACTTCATCGTTGAGGCTCTGTTACAATCGTATCCGGCAAAAGTGCCCCACGCTCAAAAATTGCGATGTATGTCACCATAGCATGATCATCAAACCCGCCAGTAGGACGATCCACGGTATATCGCCATGGGAGTTCGTTCCCACTTGAATCGTAGCCGCGTATATCCCTTCCATCCGGCGAAAAATGCTTCATGTTAAAGGCATATCGCACCTTTGGTTGGCGGTAATAAACCACAGCGATGTGGTAGGCAGGAATGTCTACGTCTCCAACATTTTGTGTGATGGCAGTGCCGTAGTTTCTTGTATATTCGGGGCCGACGGGCAAATCCAGAGAAACACCATATGAATTTTCTACATACGTAGAAACCGAGCCTGGTGACCAGGGCCTAGGATGGTTTGGGTCGTAGCCACCATCTTCCTGTAATGTGCTTCCGTTTGTGGCGCTTCGATACAGCCGCCATGGGTTGTCAGCATAAGGAACAGGGCTAGAAATTGGTTGCCCATCTAATTCAAACTCGTTGTGAAACGTGATATAATAGTTGGCCGTACCGTCGAAGTTCCACTCAGGATGAAGAACACCGGTATCTGTGTCCGTCAAATGTAGCCAAATGTGCTTTTCTACAGGAGCTGGACCATTCTGGCAAAACTCCAAGAAGTCGTGAGGCTGATAAAACTGAAACCGGTTCCAGGGCCAATCCACATGGGACCGAACCGTTCTAAGCTTACGTATATCAAACGTGTGGTCGTTGTCTGATTCTGGATTGGTGTTCCAAAACCACTGCCGGTCAAGAAGGCAGACTAGTCCGTCGCGTCCCGAGTAGCAATAGTTATCAGGCCAGGGGCCGCCAAGCAATCCTGACGACCAAAAAATATCGCCTGCACTTTCCCCAACGGGAGCCGGACTTGTGCCATTTGGCGAACTGGCAACTTCCCAGTTATCAAATCGGCTGTCGCCTCTGCCTGTCCATTGGCTGCCGTCGTAAGTTTGTGTGCCTCTCATGGGGCCATTGATCATAATAGATTTCGGCGGGCCTGCCTGGTAAACGCTGCCGCTGAGATAGCCGCTGCTGGATACGACAGCGCCTCCGTTGGTCGCTACAGAGCCATCAGGATCATAAGTTCCATACGCGATTGTGTTTGTTGCCTGCCCTACCAACTTTCCGGTCACGACCGCTCGCGCTTTTCCTCCGATCACGGGCACACGCATCAAATGCTGGCTGGAAAACGGGTGGTAAACAGTAGTGTTGGATGTCTCAACAGCCGCCGAGACTGCATCGCCCAGACTATCGCTGACCGCCGCGTTTGCCCTTGCTGCCGAGACAATATCTTCCGTACCGATGCCCCGCCAAGCATAGGAATCTCCGGTGGTTGATACACCCAGGTCCAGATAGTCTGGAGGGGCACCTGTTCCTGTCCATACCCAATCAGCTTCCAAGTTCGCGCTGATATCGGCAGTCAAAGTGCCATTGTCAGGAAGATAGGAACCGTCATCGAAGGAGTAAAATCCTGGGTGGGCGCTATACATATCAGCGTTGAAGGCACTAAAAGAAAATGCCGAGCCGTCAAAACGACCATAAGTATCGTAAACAAGAGGAACAGGCGTAGTGTCTATTTCGGGCGGAATGGCAGGAGGGTAAGAACTGGTAGTTGTTCCTGATTGCGTCGTGTAAAGTGGGAACCCATTATTTCCTGCCTGGATTGGCGTACCGTCTGGCCTTTGCACCTGCCACTGGGCATGGGAGGGCAGGGCAAGCAAAAGTGTAAGGGCGCAAACAGCCAGGAACGCCTTTATTAAATAAAGGCGTGCGGCGGTGGGGATGGCGCGAGAACGGCGGGGCGACGCAAAAAACACGGGGAGGGACATGGGAAGGTCTCCTTATCGGGTTCCGAACATCATTGATAACCGAATGCTGAACCGCAAGCGTCAAACCGAGCTGGCGCTTGTCGTAATAAAACCATTGTAATACAGCTTGCGATTTTTGTCAAGCACTTCCGCCAACTATTTTTTCAGGGAAACTTATAAGTTTGTATGCAGAACAGGCGCAGCAGAAGTGGAGGCGCGGGCGAGGCTGACGTGGGCCATCATGCGGGCGAGGCGGGCGGCGCGGAGCGGGGGAAGGGCAGTCATCACTTTGGCCGCTTTTTTGTCGTCGAGACCGGTCAGCGCGGTGATGGCGTCGGGGTCGGTCTGGCCGCCGAGGAGCTTGGCGAGATCATCGGGGGGCATGGCCGCGTAGATAGAGGCGAGCTTGGCGGCGGTGTCAGGCGCGGCAGACGCGGGCGCGGCGGGGTCAATGGGAGACACCGGGACGGCTTTCTGGGCTGCAAACGCGGCACGGTCTTTGTCAAGCTGGGCGCGGTCGGCTTGAAGCTGTTTTTTCTGAGCGTCCAACGCCGTCTGTGCGGGGCTAGGCGCGGCGGCGGCTTTGGCGGACGCGGTGGAGACGGGCTTTTTGAGCGGGACGAGGTGCAGGGCGGCCAGCGGGCCGCGCAGGGCGGGGGTCTTGTCGGCCATCTTCCGCACGGGGATGATGCCGAAGAAGGCCGCGCCGTAGACACTGCCGAGGACGACCAGGAGGCCCAGTAGGCCGAAGACAGCTTTCACGGCTTATTTCTCCTGGCCCATCGCGGCGCGGACGCGCTGAATATAATCGCGTGTCTCGGTGAATGGCGGCACGCCGCCGTACTTATGCACATTGCCCGGCCCGGCGTTGTAGCCCGCCAGCGCCAAATCTAAGTCGCCGTGGTACTGACCGAGCAAATCGGCAAGCTGCTTGGTCCCTGCCGAGATATTCTGCTCCGGGTCAAAGGGGTCCGAGATGCCCGCTTCTTTGACGTTCTCCGGCATAAGCTGCATCAAGCCCATCGCCCCCGCCCGCGAGACGCAGCGCGGGTTGCCGTCGGACTCGGTTTTAATCACAGCTTTCACCAGCGCCGGTTCCAGCCCGTGCGCGGCGGCGTATTTTTGAACCAAGCCGTCAATGCCGATAGACGCTGACGCGGGCATGACCGGGAGCGGCGCCAGCGGGCCGGTCGGGAGCGGACCGAGCGACGCGGGCGGCGCTGTCACGTCCGAGCCGGTGGGCAGGGTGGTCGGCCCGGTCAGCGCAGGCAGGGAGGGGGCCGTCCCGGCTGACGTGGGCACGGACGCGGGAGCCTGCGCGGTGTCGAGCGCCTGCTGAAACGTCGGCGCGTCCGCAGGCATGGGCGGCACGGGGGGCGGGCCGCTGAGGGCAGTAATGCGCTGCTGTATTTCGCCTATGCGGGCGGTGATGCTGCTGATTTCGTCTAACATAGTGTTTTAGCCTTTGTGGTTGAAGCGCGTGGTTGCCAGCTCGTCCATCGCGGCCTGTTCGATTTTCAGCCCCAAACGAGTGTGCGCCTGCTGATGCCGGTCCCGCACGGAGACCAGCGCCTGTTTGTCACGGGCGGTTCCGATCAAATGAAGCTGATGGGCCGCGCACGATATTTGCAGGGCGCGGATGTCGGCTTCCTGCTCAGCGATACTCTGCGTGATAACCTGCATATAGTCCTGATAGAGCCGCGTTTCCATTGTATCAAAGGGGGCATCAAACGCCCCGGCCCGCTGACGGCACAACTCGTCTAAAAGCGCCTGCCGGACTTCACGCATCTCCCCCAGCAGCGTTTCGGCGCGGCCCAACGCCGCCTGCGACTGGGCCAATGTCTGCTGCGCCTGCGTTTCGCGCCGCTCGCGCTGCTCTAGCACCGCCTGCAAACGAAACTTAAACTTCATCGGCAAAAATGCTTTCTAATGCCGCTGTCGTGTCTTCTTGGGAAGACTGCTCGTGAACACCCTGCTTCAGAAACGCACGGGCAGGTTCAATCAGGCTCCGGGCCTCATCAATGCGCGGGTTGCTGCCTTCCACATAGGCCCCGATATTGATCAAATCCTCGGCCTCTTTGAACGTCGCCAGCGTCTCCCGCAGGCGCGTTGCGGCCACTCTTTGCGCGGGCGGGGTGATCTGCGACATGACGCGGGACACGCTGCGGCCTACCTCAATCGCCGGGTAATGCCCCCGTGCGGCGAGGTCGCGGGACAGCCAGATGTGGCCGTCCAGAATGCCCCGGACGGTGTCCGCAATCGGCTCGTTTTCGTCGTCGCCCTCGACAAGCACCGTATAGAGCGCCGTGATCGTCCCCTTGTCGCTTGTCCCCGAACGCTCTAAAACTTTGGGCAGGAACGCAAACACGCTCGGCGGGTAGCCCCGCGTCGCGGGCGGCTCGCCCACGGCCAGCCCGACTTCGCGCTGTGCCATTGCCAGCCGCGTCACCGAGTCCATCATCAGTAGCACGTCGCGGCCCTGATCCCGAAAATACTCGGCAATTGCAGTGGCGACGAGTGGGGCTTTGAGACGCACCAGCGGCGGCTTGTCGCCCGTGGCAATGACCAGCACCGAGCGGCGCAGGCCCTCTTCGCCGAGGTCGTTTTCCAGAAACTCGCGCACTTCCCGCCCGCGCTCGCCGACTAGGCAGATGACATTAACATCCGCCGTTGTGTTACGGGCGATCATGCCTAAGATCGTGCTTTTGCCGACTCCCGACCCGGCAAAGATGCCCATGCGCTGCCCTTTGCCCACGGTCAGCAGGCCGTCGATAGCCCGGATACCCAGAGACACCGGCTCGGTAATCCGCCGCCGCGTCAGTGCATCCGGCGGGGCGGCATTGATGGGATAGTGCTTCAAGCCCGGCCCCAGCAGCGGTCCTTTGCTGTCGGCAGGCGCTCCTAGTCCGTCCAAAACTCGGCCTAATAAAAAGTCCCCGACGGCCACCTGCTGCATATCGCCGGTGGCAATTACTTCCGAGCCGGGCTTGATTCCCGCCATCTCGCCCAGCGGCATCAGCAGGACCCGATTGGCTTTAAATCCCACCACCTCGGCCTTGATGGTCGGGGAATTGCGCCCTCCATGCCGGATTTCGCACAGCTCGCCCACCTGTGCCGCCGGGCCGATGCTTTCCACGACCAGCCCGATGACCTGCGTGACCAGCCCGTTCGCCCGCACCGTGTCCAGCCGCTGTACAAGGGCGCGGCAGCGGGAAAGGTCCACCGCAGGCAGCGTGAGTGTTTCACTCATGCTCCATCACCCCCAGCGCCCGCGCCACTTCGGCAAGCTGCGTCTCGATTTTGGCGTCAATGCTCCCGGCGTTTGTTTCAATCACACACCCGCCGTCGCCGACGCGCCGGTCATCGAGAATTTCTAAATGCCGCAGGCCGTCCACCACTTCCAGCAAGTCCTGACGCATCTCTTTGACACGCGGGGCGTCGCCGACGGAGACGCGCACGCGGACGTTCTCTTTGTCGGTCAGCCGCCGCAGGGCGTTAGAAAGCACGGCGCGGACGACTTCCGGGTTCTGCGTGATCTCGGTTTTGACCACCTGCCGGGCGATGTCCAAGGCCAGCGCGACCATTTCCGGCTCCTGCTGCCGCCAGAGTGCTTCGCGGGCCTCGCCAATCTGCCGGGTCAGCGTGTCCATCTCCTCGCGCAGGGCCGCTTTGTGCGCCGACCACTCGGCCCGCATCTCGGCTTCCACCTGCACCCGCGCCTCGGCCCGGCCTGCGTGCAGGCCCTCCTGCCACGCCGCCTCGCGCAGCGCCCCGGCCTGCACATGGGCATCGGCCATTGTTTCGGCGGCATCGGCCTGTGCCTGTGCCAGCACCGCTTCCACTTCGGCCCGCAGGTCTTCAAGGTTCAGCGGCGCGGCGTCCGGCAGCGCGTCTTCCGGCAGGGTTGGCTCCAGCTCGGCCAGCGGCTCCAGAAAGTCCAGCCAGGACGCGGCGGGATAGGTTGTGGGGGTAGGGGATGTCATTGCTTACGCAATCATCTCCTCGCCGCCGCCGCGTGCCACGATGATCTCTCCGGCTTCTTCCAGCTTGCGGATAATAGACACAATCTTTTGCTGGCTTTCTTCCACCTGCTTCAAGCGAACCGGCCCCATGAACTCCATTTCTTCCTTCATCATCGCCGCCGCCCGCTCGGACATATTCTTGAAGATACGTACCTGCGTTCCCTCGCCGACGCCCTTGAGCGCGACTGCCAGCTCTTTGGTGTCCACTTCTTTCAGCACAAGCTGAATGGCGCGGTCGTCCAGCAGAATGATGTCCTCGAAGACAAACATATTCTTCTTGACTTCGTCGGCGATCTCCGGGTTGCTCTCCGACAGCGACTCCAAGATCGTTTTTTCGGTGGAGCGGTCCACATAGTTCAGCACTTCGACAAGCGACTTGACGCCGCCTGCATGGCTGAAATCGGTGGACACCACCGAAGACAGCTTCTTTTGCAGAACGCCTTCCACCTCGCGGATGACTTCCGGGGGCGTCTTGTCCAGCGTCGCAATCCGCCGGGCGACTTCTGCCCTCAAATCCTGCGGCAGCCCGGACAAAATCGCCGCGCTCTGCGCGGGGGCAAGATACGCCAGAATCAGCGCGATAGTCTGCGGATGCTCGTTCTGAATAAATGTCGTAATCTGCGACGCATCGGCGCGTTTCAGGAAGTCAAACGGCATGACCTGAAGCGCCTGCATGACGCGCCCGACAATCAGCCCGGCTTTTTCCTCGCCGAACGCGGTCATCAGCATCTCGCGGGCGGCGTCCATGCCGCCTTCGGCGATAAACTCCTGCGCGATACACAGCTCATGAAACTCTTCAATCACGCTTTCCTTGATTTGCGGGTTGACCCGGCCCATCCGGGCGACCTCCACGCTGATAACTTCAATCTCATCAGGCGTCAGATGCGGAAAGAGCTGCCCGGCAGCATCGGGGCCGAGGGCGACCATAAGAATCGCGGCTTTTTTGCGGTTGGTGAGCGGCTGTTGTCGGAGTGCCATAAATGCAGCTTTCTTGGTGTCGGTCTTCGGAGCAGGACCCCTCCCGCTCGTTCCTTGCTCCCTCCCCTAACAGGGGAGGGGGCTTACGAAATCTTGGTGTCGTCGGCCATCCAGCCCTTCATCAGCAGGGCGACGCTTTCGGGATGGGCATTGACCATCGTGCGGATGCTTTCCATCTTCAAATCCTGCTGCTCTTCAATCGACGGGGCGCGGGCACGGCGGCGGGGGCGGCCTTCGGGTTCCGGCATCTCGGACAGCACATCTTCCACCGTCAGCGGGCGGTCGTCGGCCATCTGCGCGAGGTCCCGGCTGCTCGGTCCGGTGTGTCCCAGAATGGCGGCCATCTCTAAATCGGGCGCGTCGGCATCCAGGTAGCCGACATTCGCGCCGCCCCCGGCCAGTGCAAGCTGCGGCTCGGCAGCCGCCAGCGCCGGGACACCCCTGCGGCCCGCGCCACCTTTGGTCAGCAGGACCAGCAGTACCACGGCGACGACGCACACGGCCAGGGCGCGGGCGATATTGCCCATCAAGACCTGCGATGCCTGCGCCTTCAACTGGGCATCCTGCGCCTTCTGGGCGCTGGTATCAAACGCAATCTGCTGGACGGAGACAAACCGGGAGGTGTCGCCGGGCTGGGCTAAAATCGCGGAGCCGATAATATCTTTGATTTTGGCAATGTTGTCGGCGGGGATGCTGGTGTCTACGAGCGCGGCGACGGACTCTTTGCGAACCGCGCCGGGGGCGACATTGGTGATGGTGTGGGAGACGTTGGTTTCGTGGTTTTCGGTGGTGTCGGTTTTGGTGTACTTGCCGCCGCCGCTAGACGTGCCGCCGGTCTGGTACGACGGAGCGTTCAGGTTGCTGCCCGACCCGGTGATGCCGCCCACGGCGGGGGGAGCACCCGCGCCGGAGTAGTCCTCTTCGGCGGTGCGGGTGCTGACAATCGTGCCCGCCGCGCCGCCGGGGGCAACGGGGTGGTCGGTCTCGTCTTTATGTATCTGGTCGAAATTGAGTTCTGCGGTGACGGTGACCACTGTTTTGTGCGGGCCAAATGTGTTGTCGAGCATGGCCTGAAGCCGCTTGCCTTCGGTTTCGCTGAACTGAACGTTCTTTTTGGACGGCTCATCCGTGCCGGGGTCGCCCGTGCCGTTATCGGTCCACAGCGGCACACCGCTCTGGTCGGTCAGCGTGACATTGGCGGGGGTTAAATCGGTCACCGAATGGGCGACGAGGTTGACGATGCCCTTGACCTGCAAGTTGGACAGAGTTTCGCCGGGCTTGAGAGTTAGCAGCACCGCCGCTGTGGGCGGCTTGTCCGTGCCGACAAAGGCCGACGTGCTGGGCAGGGTGATCGACACGGCGGCGGACTGCACGGGGTCCAAACGCATCAGCTTCCGGGACAGCTCGCCTTCATTGGCGGCGAGTATCTGCTGGCTTTCATTCTGCGACGAGATGCCGAAGCCGAGATTTTTGAGCGATTCGATGCCGACCACCTCGCTGTCTTTGGACAGGATATTGGCCGACTCGATATACATATGCGCGTTGCCCTCGTCTTTGCCGGGAACCGAGATCGTGCCGTCCTTGTCATCAAAGCGCATTGCAATGGAATGGTCGCGCAGCACCGTTTCAATCGCCGCCGCGTCCTTGCCGCTGACCCCGTGGTAGATGGGCCGGTAGTCCGGCGACGCCGCGAGCGACGCCGCCACGCCCAGCCCGACCACGACCAGCAGCGCCAGTCCCGTCGCCATCGCCCGCGTCGCAGGTGTCGCCGCCGCCCACCACGCCCGCAGCCCATCCATCCACTGTGTCATTATCGGCACGATTTCGTTCTCCGCTCAAACTCTCAGCCCGGCACACAACCCTACATACTGATCCGCATAATCTCTTGATAAGCGTCTACCGCTTTGTTGCGAATTTGCGTCGTCATTTGCAGCGCAATCGTCGCCTGTTCCGAGGCGATCATCACCGAATGCACATCGCTGGTCTTGCCTTTGGCAAACGACTGCGCCATATCCGAAGCGTGCCCCATCTTGTCATTGACCGCCCCGAACGCGCTTTCCAAAGTCGCCGCAAACGACGGGCTGTTAGACCCACCGACTGCGGGCGTGTCCAGCGCATCCCCGACGGGATTGGCAAAACTCATCGCCCCCGAAGTAACGGACGAAATGGGAGAAATCGGCAAAGAAAATAAGCTCATCTGTGTCTCCTGTCAATCGTGCAAGATAAAAATTGCTCCAAACTCGAACACCCGGATTGTTCCACACGCCCCGGCAAGATTCACAGGTTATTTTAACAGAGAGGCTTGACAGGGTGAAGAAGGAAAAACGCAAGGTGGCGGCGAACGATGGTGGCAGACGGCAACGGAAGCTATTATGGAAAAGAGGGCAGGCGTGTGATTGCGGAATATCAGAAAAAATCGAACATCTGGGTAGGGGTCGGGTTTGCGATTGAGGTGGTGGGACGGGTGATGCTGATGTCGAGCGGCTCGGCGGGGTCTTAGGGGCTGGCGGGGCTGGGGTACCTGGTCACCCTGGTCGGGGCCGGCATTTTTGTATGGGGATGCGTCAACTACGCGCTGGGCAAAGGGTATTCGCCCTGGATGGGAGCGCTGGGGCTGCTGACCTGTATCGGGCTGCTGGTTCTCGTGATTTTGCCGGACAAGACAAAGCAGGCTGGCTACGGCGGGCCGGGAATGGGCGGGCCGGGCGGCTATGTGCCGCCGCAGGCTGGGTCCTGGCCGCCCCCGCCAAATAGCACACCGCCCCCGGCGGGCGGCTATCCACCTCCGCCGCCCTCTGGTGGCTATCCCCCGCAGAACTCTTCGAATAATCCGCCGCCTCCGGGCAGCGAACCGCCTTCGGGGCGGAAGACGCTCGGCGGAGATGATTTGTAAGAAGCGCCCCGGCACTCAAATCCCCGGCACAGTGCGTGCCGGGGTTTTTTACGCCCGGCCAATCTCCATTGCCTTCATCGCCATGCCTTTGACTGCGCCGACGGCGGCGACATTGGCTTCGTAGGCGCGTGTCGCGCCCATCATGTCCACCATCTCCGTCACGGTGTCAATGTTCGGCAGATTGACGTAGCCTTTGGCATCTGCGTCGGGGTGGCCGGGCTGGTAGACGCGCTTGAACGGACGGGTGTCCGGCACGATGCCCGCCACCTGCACGCCGCCATGAACCGTGCCGTCTTCGCTGTCGCTGCCGGACAGGCCCGCCAGCGTCTGGCCGAACGTCGTGCCCATCGGGGCAAACGACACCTGCTCGCGTCGGAACGGGCCGCCGCCGGGGGTGCGCGTCGTGTTGACATTGGCGAGGTTGTTCGCCACCACATCCATTCGCAGCCGCTCGGCGGTCATGCCCGAGGCGCTGATTGCCAGCGTGTCCATGTATCCCATTGCTTAGTGTCCCCCTGCGATCACGTACTTCATGGCCGCAAACTGCCCGCTCATCAGCTGGGCTGCGCCCTGATAATAAATCTCGGCGGCGGTCAGGCGGCTGGTTTCGGCGTCAATATCCACGTTGTTGCCGTCGGGCCGCATGGACCCGCTGCCCTGCGTGGTCATGGCCGGTCCTGCGCTGTCGTTGCCGGGATCATCGGCGAACGTCAGGTGCCGGGGGTCCGTGGTCTCCTGCGGGAGACTGCCGGGCGAAGACGCATCTTGCAGCAGCGCGGCAAACGTCGCATCCTGCCGCTTGAAGCCAGGCGTGTTGACATTGGAAATGTTGTTGGAGACGGCTTGCAGCCGCGCCGAGCCGAGGTCGAGCGCCCGCGAAAGGGCCGTAAACGTGCTGGTGTCCATCATACTCGTACTATCGGCAGGGTTGGGGAGAAACTTTAGGGGGATTTTAATGGGGTAATCATCGACCGGGGCCGAGCGTCCACCATCTCCTGAGCGCGGGCATCGCCGACAATCTGGGCGGCGGCGTCGCGGGCTTCGCGCAGGAGGCCGGGGGAGCGGTCGCGCAGGTCGTGGGAGTCGGAGGCGATGACCAGCGGCCAGTCCCAGGCGTGGTTGAGTATCGCTTGTGCTGTCGCCTGGGCACGCGGCCCAAACCGGCCCAGCAGGCTGCCGCTTGTGAGCTGAAACGCGACGCCCAGCGGGGCGCAGGCTTCTAAATACGCCAGGCTCGTCTGGATTTCCGCGCAGCGTTCGGGGTGGGCCAGCACCATCTGAAACCCGGCATCAACAATGGCCTTGACGCTGTCTAAAGCGTCGTCGGGCAGATGGTCAAACGGCGGCTCCACCAGTGCCCAGCGGCCCGCATCGCCGAGCGTGCCAACTTCGCCTTCCACCAGGTCGCGGGCCACACGCGGCCCCAGCTTGATTTCCAGACCGGGCACAACTTTGAGGGCGATTTTGGCCCGGTTCAGCGACTCCTGCAAGGCGGCGACGTGTTCGCGTACCGCCTCGGGGCGGGAAGTGCGCCGCAGGTACCAGCCGCGATGCGGGGTTGCCACCATCGTGTCCGTGCCCGCCGCAACCGCCTGCCGCGCCATTTTCAGGGCTTCGGACACGCTGCGTGCGCCGTCGTCCACGCTCGGCAGCAGATGGTTATGAATATCAACAAACACCGAATTATGCTCCGTCCGGCGGCGGGGAGGGTTCCAGCGCAAACAAAATTTGCGCGGCCATCACCAGCGCCGCCGTTTCCGTTCGCAGAACGCGCGGCCCGAGAGACACCACTGACACTCCGGCTGCCGACGCGGCCTTGACTTCATCAAAGCCGAACCCGCTTTCCGGGCCAATGATTATCAGCACGTTTTTCGGCGGCGTCGGCGTCGCGGCCAGCGCGTCTTTGAGAAGCGTCTTTGTTCCCTCGGCGTGCGCCAGCAGGGTCAGGTCATAGTCCGGGGCCGCTGCCAGAACATCGGACAAAAACCCATCCGCCCGCAGGGTGGGCAGGATTGCCCGATGCGCCTGCTCCGCCGCCGTCTTGATAATCTCGTTCCACCGCCCCAAACGTTTCGTGTGCCGCTCGTCGGTGAGGTGTGTCAGGCTGCGTGCGCTCTCAAACGCCCAGAAATGGGACACGCCCACTTCCGTACCGCGCTGCCAGACCTGCTCGCTCTTGTCGCCGACTTTGGGCAGGGCCTGCGCCACAGTGATTTTCGTGACGGGTTCCGTCCCCAAAACCAATGGCTCACGCATCTGCGCCAGCGATTTGGTCTTGCCCACTTCCATCAGCACGGCGGGCCACTCCCGCCCGGAGCCGTCCAGCACCGCGATTTTGTCCCCGGCCTGCGCCTTCAGCACTGCCCGCAGGTGGTGCGAATCGTCGCCGTCCAGTGTCACCAAATTGCCGGAAATCTGTTCCGGGCGCACAAAAAATCGGGTCATAAGTGTTTAATCAAAATCCAAAATCCCTCGGTAGGCTTGGCAATGAAGGCATTGGAAAGCGACGAGATTGTTCCCAAAGCGCGGCGCTTTGCCTTCCGGCCAGAGTGTGCGGTCATCTCGGTCTACCATCTCCAAAAACACGTCTCGCGCTGTGGTGGGTGAAGAGGTAGCTGCGACATCCTCCGGCCCCCAGATGCCCAGATAGGCCATGAAATCATTGTGGTGAACCGGCCACGGTATGTCTTGAAACGTCAAGAACTCGGGCGTGCGTTTGAGTTCAGCAATGGCTTCTTCCGGCACTTGAGGCTTGGGCGGGTAAATCAAAGGCGCTGTAGCTTTCGCCGCTTCGCCGCTCCCCGACACAACAAAGATTTGCTTCGGAGACGTATCAGGCTCGTACAGCGGCAAAAAGCCTTCCTCTGTGAAAAAGCCGACTTCCGTATCGTGTGAGAAACCAAAGCGGTCTTGGCGCAGGCACTCCAAACAGCCTGCCTTGCCAGCCTGTTCCGCCTCGCTCAACCTGGTTCCCAGAGTGAAGCCCAAATCAAAACAGCGGCCCGTTTGCCCGCAGAGGGAGCAGACACGCAGGCCGGGCAGGAGTCGGCTCATATCGGCTTCTGGCCCTCGGAAATACCGAAATCCCAGCGTCATTGCTTATGCCTTCTCAAATACCAGTGCCACCCATTCGGTCTGCCGGTGTGTTTCGCGGGACAGGAAGCCCGCCGCTTCGACGGCCTGCCGCACATCGCCCTCGCGGGTGTCAATGATGCCGGAGGCAATGAACGTACCGCCGGGCTTGGTCAGCGCGGCGAGTTCCGTGGACAGGCCGATAATCACGTCGGCTAATATATTGGCGACCACGACGTCATAGGAGCCGGACGGCAGGGCGTCGGTGACTTCCACGGTGACGCCGTTTTCAGCGGCATTTTCGCGGGCGATGGTGACTGCCAGCGGGTCGTTGTCGTTGGCCCGCACCGGGGACGCGCCAAGTTTGGCGGCGGCAATCGCCAGAATGCCGCTGCCCGTGCCGATGTCGGCGACGCTTTGGCCCGGCTTGACGTAAGTTTCCAGCGCCACAAGGCAAAGCTGCGTGGTGGGGTGACTGCCTGTGCCAAAAGCCATGCCGGGATCAATCACGAGCGGAATATCCGTCTCAGTCAACTCCGGGGTCTCCCAAGGCGGCGTGACGACGAGATGCTGCCCGACGCGGAACGGCTTGAAGTACGCTTTCCAGGCGTTTGCCCAGTCGGCTTCTTCGACATAGCGCAAGGTTAGCTCCGTGCCCGCGCCGGTGACGCCAAAGCCCGGCAGGGCGGCCAGCGCGTCCTGAAGCTGACTGAGGCGGCCTTCCAGCCGGTCATCCACGGGCAGAAAGCCCGCAACGGCAGGCGGCGCGGCGGTATCACGCACCTCAAAGCCCGCGCACCCCGCATCTGCCAGCGCCGCGCCGACGGCGTCGGTAGCACCGGCTTCCGCGTCAATGATAATCTCTGCCCAGCGCATTAGGGAGTCCTGCTTCTCAGCTTGCTGAAAAAGCCGCGCTCTTCGGGCGGCGCGAGAGTCTCGCCGGAGGCCGCCGCGAGTTCGCGCACCAGGCGGCGCTGGTCTTCAGTTAGCTTCGTCGGGACACGGACTTTGACGCTCACAATTTGGTCGCCGCGCTCCTGGCTGCGGGCGTTGACATCGGGAAACCCTTTGCCGCGCAGGCGGAACTGCGTACCCGTCTGCGTCCCTTCAGGGATGGACAGCCGCTCGGCTCCGTTCAAAATAGGCACTTCAAACGTGTCGCCAAGAGTCGCCTGCGCGAACGAGACCGACGCCTCATGCAGCAGGTCCATCCCGCGCCGGGTGAACTGGGCGTGCGGCTTTACCGACAGCACCACATACAGGTCGCCCCGCCCGCCGCCGCGCGGCCCCGCATCGCCCTGGCCGGGGTCCACCAGCCGCGTGCCGGTATCCACACCCGCCGGGATGTCCACGGAATGTTCCACCGTCTGCCGCGTCCGGCCCTGCCCTCGGCAGGTGGAACACGGGTCGATAATAATTTTGCCTTCACCCTTGCAGCGCGGGCAGGGGACCACGGTGGCAAACGAGCCGAGGATAGTGTTCTGCACCTGCCGTACCTGCCCCGCACCCGCGCAGGTGACGCAGGCTTGCGGGTTCGTGCCAGGCTTCGCACCGCTGCCGTGGCAGGTCTCGCAGGCTTCCAGGCGGGTTAAACGCAGGGGTTTGGTGACCCCGAAGGCAGCTTCTTCCAGCGTGATTTCTAAATCAAAGCGCAAGTCGTTGCCGGACTGCGCCTGCGCCCGGCCTCCGCCGCCAGCCCGCGCACCGCCTGCACCGAAGAACATATCAAAAATGTCACCGAAGCCGCCTTCGCCGCCGGGAAAGCCGCCCTGCTGCGGCCCGTCGTGGCCGTACTGGTCATAGACCTGCCGCTTTTCGGGCGACGACAGCACTTCGCGGGCCTCGTTCAGCTCCTTGAAACGGTCTTCAGCGGTGTGGTCGCCAGGGTTCACATCGGGGTGATACTTTGCGGCCAGCTTGCGGTAGGCCGAGCGGATGTCGGCGACGGAGGCATCGCGGGAGACGCCCAGCACTTCATAATAATCGCGTTTGGTTGCCATAAACTCTCAAAAATCTCAGCGTAAAGAACAAATAACCGGAACAGAAATAACAGAGTGCGCCGAACACTCAGAAACCCAAAACACCCAGACGGGTGCATTGGGTTCCAGGGGGTGCGCGGATAATGGCGTTCTCGGCGGACACTTAACGTTTCGGAACCGCCAGCGCCTTCAGGATAGTCTGGACGGTGCTGACCCATTCCTGTGCGTAGGCCGCCAGCGTTTTGCCCTGCGCTTTGGCCTCGCTCTGCGTCAGGGTGATGATGACTGTTTTGCCTGCCGCAACCTCCATTTTTGGCTCTTCGTCTTCGTCCCCGCTTTTGCGCGAGACAACTTGGGCGGCGGGAAACTTCTGCCGGGCAAGTGCCAGAATACGTTCCTGCACCTGCTGCGTTCGGTACAGGCCGTTGATTTCGCGGGTGTTGGGGAAAACTTGGATGATATTGTTGCCGTCAAGGACAAGCATATTACGCGGCTGCTTATCGCTGCTAATTGCGTTCGAGACTTCCCAGTGGAAGCGTACATCTAAGGCCAACGGAGGGGGAGGGGGCGGCGACGGTGGTAAACGCAAACTCTCCCATCCAGCATACTTACCGCTTACCAATTTGAATAGACTAAAGCGGTCATTGTCTCCACCGGAGAGCGGAACTTGTTGCCTACCAGTGTTTTCATAATCATCAGGACGACCAAAATGTAAATCCTGTGGAACGGCAGGACTAGCCCATTTTTTTACAAAATTGTGGTCCTTATAAGAATAGACTACAATGTGACTCGTTTTCCCGCCCTCAACCCCTATCAGTTCGTCAACCCCATCACCATTAAGGTCTGCCACTGTAAACTGACCAAAGGATATGTTTGAAGCCGCACCTGCCATATTTGCTATATCAGTAATGGTTTTGCCATCCCATTGGTAAAGATGCAGAACATATGGTACATCTGGAGCCTCTGCACCTTTCAGAGCAAACTGCGCTTCCTGAGCAAGCATACCGGGTCTGGCCGTAGCACTGTACTTCATCGGTATACTAGATGTTACAATACTTTGGTGCGGTGGGCCTTGATATACTCGTTCGTATCTACTATCTTTAAAGTGCCAGACCTGCAACGTGCTAGGAAAGTTCTGACCATCTCGGCCTGTGATCTCCCGCCCAGTATCAGCAATAATGTCAGTCGTGCCGTCGCCGTCAACGTCTTTAACTGTCAAAAAATTAGAACTGGTTTCTCTAAACACTGGAAGGCGATAAAGGTCAGTCGTAGTTCCCTTTTCCGGGTCAAGCACAATCAGAGAATGGTAGGAATAAAAAATTCGATCATAGTTGCTTGTATCCAAATGTGATACGAAAGTCGTCTCTGGCCTCATAAGAAATCTGTGTTCCGTTTGCGCTATCTGAAAAGAGCCTGCAAATTTTGGCAGGGTAGACTCAGGCGCGTCAAATTTCAGACACATACCACCGTACAAGTTGACGAGTATAGCGTTGTCGCGCCCGCCGTTTTTCCCCCACCAGCATACACCGATGCCTCCGACCGGCAAATCATACTGCCAAAGAATAGTTGCTATACCTCTGGACGAGTTTTCAGCGAGAACTAGTTTTGCAGTTTCGTAACCGAACACGGAGGAAGCCCGCTTCTGATCAGCTGTCAAATATAGGTACTGTGTTTTCCCATGAATATGCCGGATCGCATATGACGGAGCAAAAGCGTATGTCTCGCTGATTTGGCCTGTTAATGCACCAGTCACCGTCTGACAGCGTGAGGAAGAGGCAAGAAGAAGTAGAGAAACGAAGGTCCAAAAAATTGACAGACTTCGTGCTGGCATAGCGTATGTCCTTTTTGGCTGCCCCTTTAGTAGTAGGTTCCATCTGCATCCACAGAAGGAACTGCAATATCGGTGTGGAACACAGGGTTTATTCTTGACACTGTATCAAACTTCCAGTTGCCGAAACTGGCACTCTCTAAATCCGGCAGAACAGTTTTGAGAGCAACAACTGTGTGTTCTCGACCGTTGTGCATTAAAACGATGTCACCTCGTTTTGCGTGTGACTCCAAAAAATCGATTATCTTTTGGGCCTGTGCTTGTATACTGGCGTCGGTGGAATATGGATGTCCATTTTGATCTGTGCCAGCAGGTGTGGTTGCAGGCTCACCGGGTGGTGCTCCACCCCACACGACCACTTTATATCCCGCCTCGCCGACCGTTGTCCAAAAATCAAGATTGTTGTTAGAGGGGCTTTCTTGGATAATGTACGGTTTACCCTGACTTGCATAACCGGCACCAGCCCCACCGGGTGGACGATACCAGTAAGTATTTCCTGCGGTTGCACCGACAGTATATCTCTCTATCAAGCGGGTACGAATCAACTCAGATCGCACCCAGTCAGCAGAAGTCGGAGAGTTGTTAGCGAACTGGTTGACTTGATCCATTACGGCTGGATGATCCCATGTGTGATTAGCCAATTCATGTCCAGTCCCACTAATTATATCAGTAGTCACACTGCTGCCGAACGATTTTGCCAAACCTATCTTGGCTCCCGTAGTGAAAAATGTAGCTCGTACATTGTTGTCACGTAGTACACCCAACATTTCCTGCGTCGTCGCCCGATCCTTTGTCAATTGGCTAACATTTCTGGTTGTTTTGAAGGTATCTGCAATGTCCGGCCCGGCATTATCATAAGGGCCATCATCGAACGAGTATGCCATCACGTTGGCATTTACCCGCCCCCGGAAAGCCATCTGACCAACAACCGGCATGACTGTGGCGCCAGCGATTCCAGTCGTGATGTTGAAAACTGGAATTGTGATAAGTCTACCCTGAGCGTCTTTCTTGCCAGTATACTCCGAACCCTGTTTAGCATCTGCATTGATGGTGTTTGTGCCGACGTTCTTCCGCAGGCGAAATACATCCCGGAGCCACCAGTAAGTAACACCTTTAAACTGATTTGGCAGTGTGTTGCTGTCACGAGGCTGCCCATCTGGAAGCGCGTCGTAGTCGTAAGTACCTTTCACTGTGTCGGAGACGACATCATAATCAACAATCTTGTTGTTTTGTACCACACCAAGAAGGGTATTTGCGGTCTGTTCTAAAGGAACCATCAGATAAGAAGTGCCTTTTGCCTTAACCGTGTAGGCGGGATAATTGGTTTTTCGAACGATGCTTGTAGCATTATCGTTTTCATCTGTCAATAAAGCACCATCTACCCTGAGCCTTGCATAATCAGTGGGGCCGGGATCAATGTCCGCAATGCGGAGCCAGTTTCCGTTGACCAGTTTTTCAACCTTACAGACATAAACCTCAACCTGGGCTTTGGAGCCTGTGTCATCCAGACCATCCCAAGTAGTAGAAGCCTCACCGGGTCCCTGCGTTGCGGTGTAAGTGCGTGAAGCAGTGTCAGTCCCCCACAGGCAAACACGGACGCGGACTGTCTCGGAGCTGGTTAAGCTATAAGAAACCGTGCTGTTTTGGCTCCAACCTTGGATTGCCCCGCCGGGTGAAAAGAAGTTGGCGCTGACCGCTCCCACAGCTAAATTGCCGTCGTTGTCTGCCACTTCAACCCGGATTGAGTTGCAGCTCAGAATATTAACACTTTTAGGTACAGTATAACCCAAGTTGCTACCTTGCTGCTCACCGATGAGTTTTGGTGAAAAACGGTGAATTTCCGCCTTGAACCGTCGCTAAAATGCCTTATAAAGCGGTTTAGAGCTTTGAAAGCGGCTGTCGATAGTGAAAAACCCATAAGGTAGCAACTTGGGTTACAGTATACGAAAGTGAGGAACTGCTTCGGGTAGTGTTTGCTGTTTGATCAACACCGTTGAAAATGAACTTGATGCTTTTGGCGTCAATACCGTTGGCAGAGTTGAAGGTTGCTGTCACCGGGCTTTGCGCGGTATCTAGAGAGATGTAGGGCACGGTCTTTTCGTAAGCAAACAGCGTCACGCCGTCTGTGTCGCCGCCGCCAGCGTAGATGACATTGCTGTAATCTACCTTGATATGGTGCTTTGTGTTCGGCTCCAGCGTGACGCCCAGCTTGTGCAGCGACTCGTCCAGTTTGGGCAATGCCTGCGGCTTATCCTGACCCGCCCAAACTTTCGTCCCGTCTACCGTCACATCGCAGCCATCATCGGAAAAGATCGCCAGAACCACGCGGCGAGTCGGCGTGTAGTCGCCTTCAAACGTCTGATGTTCCAGAACCGTGCTGTGGTAATAGGGATGCCCCATGCCTTCATTCTGCGAGGCGGCATCGGCCAGCACCGCGTTCCAGCCGGAACTGGACGCTTCTTCATCCAGAATCGTCGTCATGCCGCCGGTAGTGTTCTGTGCCTGAGCAGGCAGAGCGCACAGCGGCAGTATCAGCAGGCCAAACAGCAGGGGAAAGCGGGGCATTTTCATGGTGTGCTTCTTTTCTTGGAACGTGTCGGTATGTTGCGGGCTTCCGGGTCATCGTGAACGGGCTGCGCGGCTCTGGCTTTGGCCTGCGCGTCAGCTTCTTTGCGCCAGCCAACGGCCAGCGCCTTGCCTCCGGCCATGCCGGGAGCCGTGATCGCCTCCACGGCGTCGGCGGCTTCATCATAGCGGCCCTGCGCGGCCAGCGCTTGGCCGAGTTCCATTCGTGCCCAGTCGGTTGTGTTCAGGTCCGGCCCGAAGCGGATCAAGTGCCGCAGAACGGCTTTGCGGTGTTCGGTTTCCCCGGCGGCGCGGTAGGCATCATCAGCGTCTTCTAAAATCTGCCGCCGACTGACGCTGCGCCAGTTCTCCGGGTAGGCAATGTCCAGATAGGGCAGCAGGAACCCTTCCAGAAGGCGCGGGCTGAGGGTCGTATCGTTCAACGACTGCCGCAGCCAGAGGTTAGAATAGCGGGCGATCACAAGTCCCAATCGCCGGTCTTCCAGATTGCTCCCATTCAGCAGTTTTTTTGCCACTAGCAGGTTCTCGTAGATGACAGGGTACACGGCGGCAGGATCATGAGACGATGGCTGACGGGTAAAGAACCACTGTCCGGTAAAGTGTTCTCCTGCGGGCAACTCCGGGCGATACATCCGGTGTCCCACTTTTGCTTGCAGGGCATCAAACACTTCCTGCTGCGCTTTTGCCGGAGCCGGAAGCCAGGCGACTGCTTTGCGTTCCGCCGCGCTCAACGCAGGGCTTTTCACTCCCGTCGGAGCCGGGGCGGGGGCCGCAGGCAGATGGGCCGGGGCGCTTATCAAAAAGACCAGCGCCCCGGCAGTCTGTATCAGCCAGGTTTTTCTTGGCAGTGTCATAGGCGGTGCGGGGCTACACGTCACGGAAGTCGTTGCCAGTGGAGCCGCCGTCGTCTTTGAGCAGGTCATCCATGTCGATGCGGCTGCCTTCGTCCGGGTCCGGGAAGTCCCCGGCGGTGGCGACGCCCGCCATCTCATCTTCTTCCGGCGCGGCGAACGCCGGGGGGGCAATGGAGGCGGCTGTGGCCGCGCCTGCCGAGCCGTTGCTGCTGGCTTTGGCCTCGTAGTAGGCCGTGCTGAGGGCCATCAGCGACGTGTTCAGCTCGTCCATGCCGTGCCGCGCCCCTGCCGTGTCGTAGTTGTTCATGGCGGCGGTCAGCCGTCCCGCCGCCTGATTGACACTTTCAATCAGGCCAGGCGCGACCATCCCCCGCGCATCGGCGGCTATCCGCATGGCCGTATAAATCTGCTGATCGGCTCTGTTTTTGATTTCCTGCTCTTCGCGGCGCTTCTCGTCGGCCTTGCGGTACTGGTCGGCTTCATGGACCATCCGCTCGACTTCGTTGGTGGCAAGGCCGCTGGACGCCGTGATGGTGACTTTCTGCGTGCTGCCCGTCGCCGTGTCTTTGGCGGACACATGAACAATGCCGTTTTGGTCAATATCAAACAGCACTTCAATCTTGGGAATGCCGCGTGGGGCCGCGCCGATGCCGGTGAGCTGGAACTTGCCGAGTGGCTTGTTGTCCACGGCAAAGTCGCGCTCGCCCTGCAAAACGTGAATATCCACGGCGCTCTGGTTGTCCACGGCGGTGGTGAACAACTGCGCGGCGGACGTAGGGATAGTCGTGTTGCGCTCAATCAGCTTGGTGAACACGCCGCCCTGCGTCTCGATACCCATCGACAGCGGGGTCACATCCAGCAGCACGATGTCGGTGACCTGCCCGCCCAGAATGCCCGCCTGGACGGCGGCTCCGACGGCGACGATCTCATCCGCATTGACGCCTTTGTGCGGCTCCTGACCGAACATCTGCCGGACACGCTCCTGCACGGCGGGCATTCGGGTCATGCCGCCGACCAGCAGCACTTTCTGAATGTCGGACGGCTTCAGCCGGGAGTCGTTGAGTGCCTGCTCGGTCGGAGCCACCATCCGCTCCAGTAAATCACGGGTAATATCTTCGAGCTGCGCCCGTGTCAGCGTGAGTTCCAGGTGCGCGGGACCTTCGGGCGTAGAAGAAATAAAGGGCAGGTTGATAGACGCCGTCATCAGCGTGGACAGCTCGATTTTGGCTTTTTCTGCGGCTTCTTTCAAGCGTTGCATCGCCATCCGGTCCTGCGTCAGATCAATGCCCGACTCGCGCTTGAACTCGGTGGTCATCCAGTCGATAACCCGAATGTCCCAGTCGTCGCCGCCCAGGTGCGTGTCGCCGGACGTAGCCCGCACTTCAAAGACGCCGTTGTCCAGTTCCAGAATGGAAACGTCAAACGTGCCGCCGCCGAGGTCCCAGACCAGCACCGTCTGCTCGCCGGTCTTGTCCTGCCCGTAGGCCAGCGCCGCCGCTGTCGGCTCGTTGACAATGCGAACCACGCTCAGGCCCGCAATCTGTCCCGCCGCCTTGGTGGCCTCGCGCTGGGCATTGGAAAAGTACGCGGGGACCGTGATGACGGCCTCCGTGACAGCATCGCCCAGAAACGCTTCGGCGTCCGAGCGCAGCTTGGCAAGGATCATCGCCGATATTTCTTCGGGCGAATACTCCACGCCGTCGATGCCGACCCGGTAGCGTGTTCCCATCTGACGCTTGATGGACGAGATGGTCCGGTCGGGGTTTGTGATCGCCTGCCGCTTTGCGAGCTGACCCACCAGGCGCTCCCCGGTTTTGGAAAAGCCCACGACGGAGGGGCAAAGGCGGCTGCCTTCTGCCAGAGTGATGACGACCGATTCTCCTGCCTCGTCGATAGCCGCAACGACGGAGTTGGTGGTTCCCAAGTCAATACCCACTGATTTCGGCATCTGTTTTTCCTGTTTCCTGCTTTCGCTGCTCTCATCCGTCAGAGAATTGAATAACTGCGATGAATTACGTTGACGACAAACTGTGAACTACGCGGCATCCTCGAACTACGCGGCATCCTCGAACTACGCGGCATCCTCGAACTACGCGGCATCCTCGAACTACGCGGCATCCTCGAACTACGCGGCATCCTCGAACTACGCG